>BNJU01003033.1_pt1 | contig 399026 bp, 691 predicted proteins | sample 8539281 | NCBI WGS metagenome assembly BNJU01 (sample SAMD00202456, study PRJDB9452) | human saliva metagenome | isolation source: human saliva | place: Japan
ATAAAACTTGTTTACAGGTTATTGTTACTATTACAATGATGATTTGTTTGTAGATGAAATAAAAAAACAATTAAAAATAAATTAAAAATTGTTTTTAATAATAAAAATAAAAATACATTCTTAAATTAGATTCTTCACATTTAGACAACTTACATCTTGATTTAATTTATCAAAATGAAAAATATTTAATCAGAAAAATTCCAATTAGATTTGATGAATATAAATATAAAAATTTTTGATAAAGATTATAATTTATTATATGAAGAATTTGATCCAGATGATGAAACCAAAAAAATATAGTCTTGATGGCTATAAATATCCAAAAGAAGAATGTAATTATAAGAAAAATTATATTCAAAATGAATTTGTTTATCTTTTTGAAAAAAGTTAATTTTTAGATAATCTTGGCTATTCAGGAATAAAAACTAGAATAAATAACGATTTTAGTGAATATCCAGAATTAAAATAGGTAGGAAATTATATGGAAAAATATGAATATGATCGAATTTGCACGATTGCAAATTTAGTCTTAAAAAAATTATAAAATAGAAACTCCAATTTTAGATATGAAAAAGGTTGTAGAAAAATTAAATGGAAGATTAGTCATAAAATCAAGAAAATATTCAGATGAAACAACAAGACTTCAAAATGATGTAAGTGGGTTTGTTATTACCACTAATGTTGATGATTATGATATTTTTGATGTTGCGGTTGGAATTGGGGTTATGTTTTTGAATATGAATTATCTAATCGAAGATAAAAATGGATAAGTAAATCAAATTTTTGATATTTATTATTCATGGAATCACAGAATAGAAGAACAAATATTTGCATATGAATTTTTATTTCCAACAGAAAAATATTTATTTGTAAGAAAACTTTTTACGGAAGATGATTTTATTTATTATGAAAAATTGCAAAATTTTTGATGTAAGTGAAAAAAATAATTATGAAAAAAAGGAAGAAATTCTAAACACTTTTAGAGAGATTTAATCTCTTTTTTGTGAAAAATATTAATTCCCATATTAATAATATAAAAAAATATAAAAAAAGGAGGTTTTTATGAGTAAAGAAATTAAAAACTTTAATGAAATTGAAAATCATAAGTTTGAATTTACAATAGATAATCAGAAATTTAAATTAGAATTTATGGACAAAAAATGATATTTTAGAAAAATATAAAGATATGTCGATGAAGAAAGAGATCATTATATTTATTTAGATAAAGCAAATGAATATAGATTAAAAAGATAAAAATTACAATACTATTTTTATGCAAAAACATCAGAAATGGAAGATGGAAGGCATAGAGATGCAATTGTTGAATTCAATAGTGAGAAAATGTCAAAAGAATTATTTAATTCATTAAAAGAAAATGATTTAACGAAAGATTATTTTCCACAACATATTTCTACGATAAAGTGTTAAAGCATGCTAAGGATTATTCTAAAAATTGCATTGATATTGTTAAACAAGAACCTGATGTTTATGGTGAAGATCAGGGTTTCGTTAATATTTATTTTGAGTATAAGGAAGGGGTATCATTTGCATTCAGAGTATGGAACTGATGAACCACTTAAAGATAAAATTTATAAAGGAGATAAACTTATTTACGAATCAGAATTTAATAGTATAAAGGATTTTAAACAAAAAGGAATTTGTAAGATTGATAAAAAGAAAATAGACAAAGAATTATTTACTGAACTTAAGAAAACAAATATTATTCCATTTGATTTAAATTATGAAAAATAAAAAGATTTTAAAAGTTTATTTAATAATATGAAAATTACAACTGAAAAGAAATCCACAATTTGATTTTTAGAAAGATAAATTAAAAATAAAAATAAGAAACTTTAGAAATGGAGAGGAATTTTTTTCTCTCCTATTTTGTTGTTGCAAATTTATAATAAATGTGTTATTATATATAATAAACATATAAAAAGAATATTATAAAAAGGAATTATTACTATGAAAATAACAAATTTTACTATAAGTTATATAGATAATCGTTTTATTTCTAATTTCTTTGTTTTTACTATTTTCAATGTTTATGTTATTAATTGCATATGAACGCTTAAATAAATTAATTATTTTATTTGGATTAATATCTATCTTTTATGCAATACAAAAATATTGCATCTAAAAATATCACAAAAGCAATTAACAATATCTTACACAAATGAAGATAATAAAACCATCAAAATCAACAAAACACAAATCATTCAAAAGATTTTTAAATGGAGATATTAAAGAAGGAAATAAATGTTTGGAAGAATATAAGCAAACTTTTACTATTACAAATGAAGAATATGAAAAATTATTAACTTTTCAAAAAAACTTTTTAGAGAATAGAGAAAATGGAAATGCTTTATATTTTAGAATAGGAAAAATGAAAAATTATTTATTATAACATTCATTACTATAGTGAATCTTTTTACGTTTATTTTATTTATTTTACTTTTGTTTATCATTGTTTACATTATTTTATTTAATGACAGAAAAATTTGATCAACGAAAACAAAAATAATAATAGCTTGAAAATATTATTATTAAATTTTGGATTTTGTTTACTTCTTTTTTATTAATTTTTATTTTTTTATAAAGCAATTTAACAAAGCAGCTTATTTTTGTCTATTAAATATACAAATGATAATATTAATCAAGAAACAATCAAAAATAAAAAGAAATCGTAAATGATATTATAAATGGAAATATGAATATAATAATTGTTCAAAAATATTACAATTATAAATTTGAAATCACAAAAAGAAGAAGCTAATCAGATAGAAAAAGCAAAAGAAGAATTTGATAGAAAAATAAAGAAATAAAAAGATAACGGAAATGTTAAATTCGTAGAATAGGAGAGAAAATGGGAATTATTGATTATCATGTTTATTATAGTAGCACATCTATATTTTTTTCATATTATATTTGCGTTTCTTTTTATCACTTATAATCTCAGCTTTTTAACTATGGTAAGGAGAGTTATTGAAATTGAAAAATAAAGAAAAATATAAATAAAGATGAAAATAATGTTAGTTTAAAAACATTATTTTTAAGTTACGGAATTTCCTTTTATTAATTCATTTTTACTATATATGATTTATATAAAAACCATTTCTATACATTGAATATAGAAATAACAATATTAATCAAGAGATAGTTAAAAATAAAGAGGAGATTATAAATGACATTATCAATGAAAATGTTACTTTTGGACATAATCATGATTTAAAATATTTCACTTATAAATTCGAAATAACGGAAGAAGAAGCAAACGAATTGAAAAGTGCAAAAGAAAAATTTGACATAAAGAAATTGAACAAGAAAATAAAAATAAAGAAAAACAGGCAATGTTAAATTTGTGGATTAAACAAAAATTAGAAGAAAAATAAAATAAAATGAGATGATTAAATTAGAAAAGAAAAACAAATATTTTTAAAATTTGTCAACTCAATTACAAATTGTTTGTTATTTTAAATAATAAAAACTTTTAGATTGTGGATAAAAGAGTTGACTAAAAACTTAACAAAATAAACAAAATATGTTATAATAAATAATATTATAAACTTAAAGAAAGGAGAGTACAAATGGAACAATATATTTTTTATATGTATCGGATTTACCCAAATGATAAACAAAAAGAATTAATAGCCAAAACTTTCGGTTGCACTCGCCTTGTTTATAATACTATATTGTCACTAAGAACTCCACTTTACAATGTCTGCAAATGACATTCAGTTTTATGAATGGCAAAATTTCATGACAAATTGCCTAAAAAGAAAACACGATTTCTTAAATGAAGTAGATTCTGTAGCATTAGTTAATTCTCTAATCAGATCAAGAACAAGCTATTAAAAACTTTATTAAAGACTCACAACAAATATGGTTATCCTATATAAAAGAAAGAATGAAACACATCTTTCTTATAGAACTAACTTAATAAATAACAATATTAAAGTGGATTTTCAACAAAATAAAGTAAAATTACCCAAACTTGGTTGGTTAGATGCTAAATTACATAGAGAATTTACTGTAAAAATTAAACATACTACCATTACTAAACTTCCATCAGATGAATATTATGTGTCTATTTGTGTTATAGAAGATATTTTCATTTCTTCCCACTGTAAATAAACAAGTAGGATTAGATTTAGGAATTAAAACACTATGTACCACCAGATGGAGTAAAATATAACTACGATTTTGATTTTAGTTTTTATGAAGATAAAATTAAAAGGTTACAAAAATATTTGTCTAAGAAAAACAGGATAGTAAACGCTATCGTGCATTACAATTAAAAATAGCCAAAATTTATCAAAAAGTTACTAATAAAAAGAAGATACTTTACATAAAAATTGTTTCAACACTAGTTAACGAAAAACCAAGTTATTTGTGTTGAGGATTTAAACTGTAAAGAAAAATGATGGCTAAAAAAATAAAAATAAACGTAAAAACAAATCTAAAGAGAATAAATCTTCAAAAAAATTATTTATCTAAATCAATTAGTAGAATGTCTTGGTCTATTTTTACTAAATTTATTGAAGATAAATGTAAACTAACTGGTCGAACCTTTTCAAAAAAATAGGTAAATTTTTATCCAAGCAGCCAAATATGTTCATGCTGTGGATATCAAAACAAAAAAATTAAAAAGTTTATCTATTCGAGAATGGGTTTTGCCCAGAGTGTGGAAACTTCTCATGATAGAGATGTTAACGCAGCTAAAAAAATATACTAAACGAAGGATTATCTTTATTAGAGAAATCCGCTTAATATAAAAATAATCAGGGTTGGAAACAGTCCGTAGTAGTTCGCTAAGGAACAATCAAAAAGTAACGCAATATTTGTGTTTGTTTATTGGTCTAATGAAGCGAAAAATCCATTTTTTAAAGCTAATAACTTTAAATTATGGGTACGTTCACTGAAGATAATAAGTTTTGAAATTGAGAAATTTTTTTCACAAACGGATTTTTGATGATTATAATATCTTTGTTTTAATTTTACTTTTCATGTATTTGTTATTTAAAAACGAAAACCATTTTCAATTGATAACAAACAATCATGGAAAGATACTTTTATTGAGTTTCGGATTTATTTTTCTTTACATTTATTTTTGTTGTATCAACATATTTAGTTTTTAAAATCAAAACAAGTTTTGACAATAAAATATGTTCAAACATTAGAACAAAATGAAGAACTAAACAAGGATAACGTAATCAATAAAATAATAAATGATCATGTTTATGGAAAAATATAAAAATGAAATATAAAAATAAATTTATAAAAATTTTAAATTTGTAGATTAAAAGAGAGTTATTCTCTTTTTATTTTTATTGTTATTTTATCCATATTTTTAATGATAAAACGACAAATAGAGTTTTTTAAAAAGGAGAATTTCATGAAGGTAATTGATTTTATATGGAAAGTTTTTGTAAATGGACTAATTTCAACTCTAATTTTTGGATTACTTATTATTATTTCCACTTTTTATGTTAACAAAAGGAAAACCTATTTTATTAAAAAAACAAAATATTTCAAAAAAATTAGAAGATATCTTAACAATATTATTATTTCTATTTTTAATTATATTTTTTTATAAGTTTTATCTTTTAATTAAATCTAAGCCAATTTTAATAGTAAAAATATAAAGACAGAAGCTACAAAAAGAAGAAATATCTAAAAGATGATGCAATTAATCAAATTGTAAATGAGTCGTGTTTATAGTGAACAAGATGATAACATTTACAAGGTTTTTGAGAAGGAGTTTATTTTTAAGTAAGAATGAGTATAAACAATTGGAGGAGAGGATTAAATAATGTTTATAACTAATTTTAGTTTATATTTACATAGCCAAAAGTTTTTTATTCAATCATTTCTGCTATAATAGGAGTAATTATTATATTACTTTCTTTCTTATTACTTTTTAAAAAGAATCTGATATTTTTAGTATTAATATTTTTCTTTTCTGTTATGTTATTAATGTTTATATTTCCAGCTTTAAAAACCAAAATGAATACAAATTAACCATTGCTTATGTAAATGTTAATGATGATAATAAAACTATGACAAAGGATGTTGCATCAACACGTTGCTAAATGATGGAATATATCCAAAATATAATATTAAATATAAAACAGAAAAAGAAAACATTTAAGCTAACAAAAGAAGAATATGAAAAACTAAGTAAAATTTATTATGATGACTTAAATAATAGGAGATAAATATAAGATTATTAAACAAAAAATAAATTCAAAAATGTTTATTGTTACAAAGCATTAAAAAGAGGTTTCAAAACCCTTTTTATATTCACTTTACATTTTTCTAAATTAATGCTATTATGATATATATATTATAGAAAGGATTTTTTATGGAAATAATTGATTATGTTGTTTTAAATAATTTTTCCAAATTTTTTATATTTATAAATTTTTAAATCTTTATTTTTCAATATACTTTTTAATTCATAAAATTGTAGTTCCTTTGTGTTGATGAAAAATTTTTGTAAAATATATTGTAATTGAATATTAATTACTGAACTTTTATTATTCTTTCTAATATCAAAATTTATAAATAAAAAGACAAAAATATTTGAAAATTTATTATTTTAAAAATAATTTTGAAGAAATCACTAAAAGTAAAAAGAAATTATTAATGATATTATCAATAAAAAAAGTGATTTTTTTAATGATATTAGAAATCAAAAATTAGTTTATGACAATGGCTATATTAAAGAAGTTTTATTATAATTACATATTTCCAATAACAAAAGAAGAGTTTGATGTTATTAAAAAGTGTCAAAAAGAATTTAATAAATCAACATTAAAAATGAGAAAAGAAAAATATTTAAAAACAAAAAAACAGGAAATGTTAATTTTATAGATTAAAAAGAAAGATTTGTTTTCTATTTTTATTTGATTATTATTTCATCAAAACACTTTTTAAACAATAGGAGATAAAGATAATTCAGATGAAGAGAGATATAGTCTCTTTTTTATTAAAATTTCATAATCTTATATTTTTTAATCAAATAACAAACATATTAATAAAGATGAAGTTATAAAAATGTTTTTAACAAAAAGGAGGACAATTGTGAAACTAAAACACAAACTAAATGCTGTTTTGTTTTTCTTTTATTGTCATCATTAACGATACCATCAGTTTCATTTTTCAGGAACATGGATGAAAAACAATGAAAATTGGTATTATAATGAGAATGATAAAAAAATTAACAAATTGGCAAAAATATAAATAACAATTATTATTATTTTTTGATAATGATGGAAAAATGTATACAGGATGGTTAAAAGACAAAGATAATAGTTTTTATTTTTAGAAAATGAAAAAAATAGTAATGAAGGAATTTTTATCTTCTGGTTGGAAATTAATTGATTCAAATTGGTATTTTTTTAACAATAAACACGACGGTTATTTTGGAAAAATGTTAACAGGATGGTATTGGATTGACTCGAAATGTTATTATTTCGATATAAATGGGAAAATGCTTTTTAATACAAAAACTCCTGATGGATATGATGTTAATTCTGATGGTGCTTGGACTATAAATGGTAAAAATTCAAATTGGAAATTCTGAATATACCACAAAAAAATAATTTCAACCAATACTGAAATAAGTAAAATTGCGTCTTCTGGCGGTAGTTATTCTGGTAGTTCTTCTGGTGGCGGTTCATCTTCTGGTGGAGGTGGTGGAGTTCTTCTTACAATTCCACCCCCGACCAAAAACCCTATACCTACACAATAAAATACATAAACTCAAATGGTATCATCATCAAAAAAATTGATGGTAAAAAGAAGAAGGCAGTATAATCCCAATTGATAAAACAGAAATTGATGGATACACTTTTGAAACAGAAGATAGTTTTATTTTAAATCAAAAATACAGAAAAAAATAATTAATTTAAAAGAAAAACACAAAAAGAAAAACATTGTATAAAGTAAAATTTCTTAGTAGAGATGGAAAAAGAAATTTTTAAAATGAAATTAATGGAGAAGGGTTGTTGATGAAGATGTTCCTGTTTATTTTTCAAAGATTTGTAAATTTATCTGATGGAACAAAATGGATGGCAGTTGGTAATAGTCCAAGATCTTTTAAATTAACATCACTTACAAATAATAATTTTTGATATTTATTATATTAATGTTGGAAATATGGAAAAAAAGAAAAATTCCGACAATGTCTTATACTATTAAATATATTGCAAATGATACTGGTGCTACACTTGCTGTTGCAACTGGATATGCAAAGAAAAATGAAATTATTCCATATAGAAATAATATTTTTATATTATGGATTTGAAGATAGTGATAGTTCAAATAAATATTTAAAAATTAGTGATAATCCTTCGGATAATACAATTGAAGTAAAAATGAAAAGAATTTCTTTTCCATCACCTATTAAAGATGAGAGAACAGGAAAATATAAAGGCTTCGAATGGGATATGTTCTTTATGGATGAAGATGGACACGAATTACTTCCAATGGTAAAAAGGATTCACTGCTGATAAAACAAAACTTAATTGTTGATTATCCAAATGAAATTAATATTGCTGATGGATATATTTATCGTGCAAAAGTAAAAACTCCTTATAATAAATATTTAGAAGGTACTGGATATAGACAAATGGTAATTGTTTATCAAAAAGGAGAAAAAAATCAGAATCAAAAATTAGAAAATTATAAAAAGAAAGTGTTCTTTTAAATAATATTTTTAATAAAAAAATACCATTAGAGTATACTGTAAAATATAAAGAAAAATTCATGGAATGATATTGGAATTTACAAAAATATTGGGTATGAAGGAAACAATATTAAAATTCAAGAGGTTCAATTTGATGGATATGAAAATGAGGATGGGTTTTGAAAAATTTTGTTTTAAATAAAGAAACAAACAAACAAGATGTTTATTATAAAAGATATGATAATTTAAATACATCTATTAAAAATATAAAACAACCCTATTCTATTTCTTTTTAAAACTGGAGATAAAGATTTAATGAGTAAAGTTACTGGGACAGTAGCATTAGAAGGAAAAAGTATTCCTGGAAAAAAAATTACAGTCTTTTTTCCCAAAAAAACCATTGTTGATGAATATGGTAATTCTTATGAAACAAAAGAAACAAGTCCCAAAAACCTTCCAGATTGATTATTTAGATGATAAAACATGGGATAATGTTATCTCATATGAACCAGTTTTTACAAACAAAAATGATCAATTTATTATTCATAATGAAAAAGAAGGATTAAATATTCTAAAGAATTATTTCTCAAGAACAAAAAGATACAGAAACAAAAGAAATTATGTTAATTGGTGAAAATAACAATCCAAAAGATATGATTCCAAATGAAATTTTGTCTTTGTTCAACATTAAGAACTATAAAGTTTTTGATGTGGATAAGTTTGAAAATGAAGGAAAAAAACTTATTTTGTAAGTAAAATTACATATAATAGAGATTTTTCAACAGAAAGAGAAGATGAAGAAAATTGAGAATTAGTAGAAACATTACACGGTGATTGTTTAACTTCTGGAACAGAAATTTATGAGAATACAAGAACTGGAAAAAGAATAGAAATAAAAATACCAGCAATTGGTCATGTTGATAAAAAAATCTGGATGGAATTGATGATGTTTGTGGAAAATTATACAAAAACATTAGAATTGGGGATGAAATTCAGGGTTGAATTTAACAGTAAAGATAGAGAACTTGGAAAACATGAGTATACATATATGTGTATAGATGATAATTACAGTGGCGTTAAAGGTAGAAAAATTATTTATTTCAATGAATCTATTCCGTCAGAAATATATGGAGAATATTCTTCAGGAGACTATAATTTTTCAAATTCAGAATTAAGAAACTTTTTAAATGATGTTTTTTATTGATGGTACAGTTATTAAGAATGTCGCTAAGAATGTTAATGGAAATGATAGAATTAGCTTACTAAGTCTCGATGAATTTAATCATTACAAAGATAAAAAGGTAGCAAAAGCTAGATATGAACTTGCAAATTTAGATGAACCATTTATTACAAGAACAGAAAATAGTGATGATGGAGTTATTCTAAGTACAGGAGAAAAAGTAAGTATTGAAGATGCTAAGAATTATGGAGTAAGACCAATTTTTACACTTGACTCTGTTGTAGAAGATGATGAATATGAAAAAAACATCTTGGAAAGTTGGAGATCTTCAAATTAGAAAAAAATAGCTGGAAAAAAATATATTATTTAAATGTATTGATGAAAGTTATAAAGATAAAACTGGTAATTCTAAAAAAACAAGCATTATTTTTTAGCACAATCTGTCTTACCAGCAAACATTGTGGATGACGATAACACCGAATATCCTGAAACTATGTTTTATGGTGAAAATAACAATTATAAAACATCAACAATTAGGGAAGTGGTTAAATGAAAATACTGATGATGGAAGGTTTAGTTTAAGAGATGTAAATGTTGATGTTGATACAAGTTTCACTGGAAAAACAGATGAATACAAATATGATAATTTTAACATTACAGATTTAAATAAATCAACATTTAGTAATACACAAAATATTCAAGATAAAAATGTTTATTCTTTTCGGTAGAAGAAGCATATAAATATAGAAAAAGAATTGTGGAAATTTAATAATTCTGAAAAACAAAATCCAAATACACAAATTAAAACAATATTTAAGAGGATATTGGTTAAGAACTGGAGTAACTGACAGTGAAGATGATATTTATTATGTTGATTTAGAAAAAAAGGAAATTTGAATTATAGAAAAATCACATCCGACTGAAAATGATGAATTAACAATGTGGGATAATGAAAACAATAGGAATTTAAATTAAATATCAGTGATGTTGGGGTGAGGATAGCATTTGTTTTAGATAATGAATAATTTATAAAAAGAAAGCAAAAATGCTTTTCTGTTTTATGGTAAAATAAATTTAAAAAAATGATTAAGGAGTTTTTTATGAAGATTGTTAATTTTTTTCTTTTTTTAATGATTTTAATATTATTGTTATTTTTCTTTTTGTATTATGGATTATATTTTTCTATTAAATCATTTTACAATTCTTGTTCATTTTATTTATGGGAATATAATCATGACCTTCCATTTCAAGAATCACTAAAATTTGAATTCTTTTTAACACTAATTGTAATTTTATGTTGCTTGTTTTTCAATATCATTACTATTAAAAGATTCGAAAAGACACGCTATTTGTTACATATGTTAATGAAAAATGTTGATGAAAATGCAATCAATATATCAAAAGAACAGATAATTAATGATATTTTTAAACGGAAAAAAATAACACAAAACAAAAAAATAATCTTACATTGTACACTCAACAATTCCAATTACAGAAGAGGAGTATAAAAAAATTATCTAAATATAAAAAAAGAACGTGATAAAAGTATAGAAAATGGAAACGTAAATATTATAAATTAGAAACATTAGAATCTATTTTTGTTTATATTTAGTAGAAAGGAATGTTTTTATGGAAATTATAGGATTTGAATTATTTAGTGAATTTAATTTATTTTATCCAAAAAGTGATATTGGTTTGCATTATTTTATTTATATTAATTACTTCTATTTCTATTAAATTTAATTTTAGTGAGAATGCTTATTTGGTAACAATATTAATAGCATTAATAATAATATTATCTTTTTCAATGTATCACACATATAATAGAACTATCCAAAATCCAAATTATTTTTTTCACTGACTATTTATTACACAAATGAAAAATAATCAAGTCATAGAAGATAATAAAAACAAATTGTAAAAAAATATTATTGACAATATTATTGACGATAAAATTCCAAATAATAGAAAAGAATTTACAAGTTTATAAACAAACTTTTGGAATAAGCTTTAACGAATATAACCTGTTAAAAAGAATATGAAGATAAATATAATTTTTGGTCTGAATTTAAAAAGATAGAAATTTTTCGAATAGGGAAAAATTATGAAATTTAAAAATATAAAAAAATAAAGTTTCTATTAAAAACTTAATAAATGATGAAAACAAAAGTTGAATTGTTTGGATTAATCTTTGTAATAGAGACATTAATGATAATGATTACACTAATTTTTCCAAAAAGTTTTTATTGCATAAATTACGGCAACAATAGCAATATTATTATTCAGTTTAATCAGTTTGATTATTTTTAATCTATTTGTTGTATTTTTAATTAAAAATTTTTAAATATTACATAAGAGTAATTTTCGGATTAATAAAAATCAAGAAAACTTCCTTTATCAAATGAAGAAATGAAATCACTAAACATCAACACAACTGTTGATTATTTGGATTTTATAGACCAATTCATGAGAATAAATCTTTCAATACTAAACAAAAATGAGATTGATTTTGTTTATGAATAAAGAACAATATGAATTTTTAATAGATTTAGCCGAAAAAGAATATGATAAAAAGTTGATGTTTTTTATCACATTGAAATATTGTCAACCTCAATTCCAAATAAAATTATTGTTTTGACAATCAATTCATTTGATTGTTAAAACAATCACAAACTTTAGATTGTGGGTAAAAAGGTTGACTTTATTAATATTTATAATATAATAAAAATATGACTAATAAATGGATTTCAAAAATAGATGTAAATTTTTATTGCAATATCACATAATATTAGTATGTAAATATAAACATTCGATATTTAAAAAAATAAAAAAATATCAGATGATATAAAAACAATTTTCTTATGATATTTGCAATAAAAATGACGTCAAAATTAAATATATGGAGACAGATATTGATCACATTCACTATATGATAGAAACAAATCCAAATATATCAATTAGTAAGTTAATAAAATTATTAAAAGTTATACTACCTATCATATATGGAAATCAAATCCACTGTTTTTACAAAAATATTATTGGAAAGAACATACTTTTTGGACTGATGGATATTTTTGTAGCAAGTGTTGGTGATGTATCAGCAAAGTCTTTACAAGAATATATTCAAAATCAAGGATAGGAGGTACAGCATGAATTGTGCATATAAATTTCGTATTTATCCAAATAAAGAACAAGAAAAACAAATTGCACAATCACTAGGTTGTGCCAGATTTATCTTTAATAGAATTTTTAGAATTAAGTCAAAAATATTACAAAAGAACTGGTAAAAGTTTATCTAAATATAAATGGAACAATTATTGTAATAGAATTATCAAAAACAATATCCATTTTTTTAAGAGAAGTAGATAAATTTTTAATTACTAATTCTATTTATGACTTAATGGATGCTTATCAAAGATTTTGGACAGGCGTTTCTGAATTTCCAAAAATTTAAAAGTAAGTTTAATGATAAAAATTCTTATAGAACGAACTTTACTAATAATAACATTAAAAGTAGACTTTGAAAAATAACAGAATAAAATTACCTAAAAATGGGTTGGATTAAAGCAGATTTACATCGTGAATTTAAAGATCACATTAAATTTGCAACTGTTTCTAAAAACATCAGACGGTAATTATTTTGTGTCTTTAATATTGACGAAGAAAAATCACAATTTCCTAAGTCTCCTAACGCAATTGGATTAGATATGGGAATTTCAGAATTTTTAACAACCTCAAATGGTGATATTTATGAAAAATCCTAAGATTTTACAAAAATTTGAGGATAAAAATTAAAAAAAGTTACAAAAGGCAACTTAGTAAAAAGAAGAAATATAGTAAAAAAATTACAACAAACAAAGAATCAAATTAGCTAAAATGTATAAAAAGTCTAAAAATACAAGACTCGATAAATTACACAAATTGTCTCATAAAATAGTAAGCTGAGAATCAAGTTATTATTTCTGAGACATTAAATGTAAAAGGGATGATGCAAGACTCTAACTTGGCTAAATACATTGCAGATGCATCTTGGTATGAATTTATGAGACAATTAGAATATAAATCTAAATGGTATGGAAGAACTTACATTAAAGTAAATCCATATTTTCCTAGTAGCCAGTTATGTTCTAATTGTGGTTATCAAAATAAAAGAAGTTAAAGATTTATCTATTAGAAACTGGGTTTGTCCAGAATGCGGAACAGTTCATAACAGAGACATAAACGCTGCAATTAACATTTTTAAATGAAGGACTAAGAATGTTAAAAGCTTCTTAATGATATATATCATAGGGATGGAATAGCCCGAATTTACGTCTGTCAAGATGTTGGTTACAATGTCGATGAAGCAGAAAGCCCACAAACTTCAGATTGTGGGTAGTTCACTATTGTTCTAAAAACCATATATAATTGATGAAAAAGAGGAAATCGTTTTTATAACAATGCCTAGACTTTTTACTAACTTTTAATTTTATGGAAAATTTACATGGAAATTAATAATTAATCTTAATACAAAATTATTTAGAAAAATCAATTTTGATAACATTATTTCTTTTTTATATTATAAAATCGTTAATATTTAAATAAATTTGCAAAAGCAAAAAGGGATTTTAAAATATCTCTTTTTATATAAAAAAACAATTCATATCTCACATAATAATATATGAATAACAATAAATAAGAACAAAAATAATTTACATTTTTTTATTTAAAAACTTTTAAGGAGGAAAAATTGTGAAAAAAATACGAAAAACTAAACAAATATTTAAGTTTATCATTAGGAGTTGGTATGACACTTGGAGGTCTTATCCAACCAATTTCAGTTATTGCTGAACCAATCGAAGATGTTCTTACAGAACCCATCTCCGATGTTTCAGATGTTATTGCTGAACCAAAAGAAGATGTTCAGAATAAAACAAATCTCCAATGAAGATGTTTTACCACAAGAAACAAAATTCTGAAATCGGAGAAAAATGACAAAAAATCGGAAGAAAAATTAAATAATGAAATTGAAACAAAATCTTTAAATGATAATGATTTTTCAATTGGTATAATGATTTAAATAAAGAGGAAAAAGAAAAACTTTATTAATTCATTAAAAGAAAAAAATATGGAAAGGTTGATGATACATTTCCTAAATATTATTCTATTCATGATATGATGAGTGGAAAATATGATGAAGAAACATTAACAAAAAGCACAAGATTTTTGGATGTTTTGTAACTGAAGAAGGGTTGACTTAACCAATATTGAAAAAAATGGTTTCAAAAATGGAAATGAATACAGCATTGAAATTTATGGAAGATTTTTCAGAAGTTATGTCAGAACAAGGTTTTAATTTAGTTCCAAAAATGAAAATTTTAGAAACATCTGGAAGTCTTTATCCAGCAAATTATGGTGAAAATGCAGATTTCTTAAGTCATGGAAGTGGTTCTATTGATGACCCATATGTTATTGATAGTGTTGATGATTTAAGAGGATTAAGTAAGGCTGTTGCTGATGGTGAAACCTTTGAAGATAAATACTTTGTGTTAACTAGAAGCACATATGATTTACAAAACACATGGATTCCAATTGATTCACAACAACTTCTGGTGGAAATTATGTACCATTTAAGGGACATATAACATCTAATGTAAAGGGTGGTTCTGCTATCAGAAATCTTGGTTTCAATGGAAGTGCAAGTGGAGTTACCAGTGAAAAATCAACAGCAATTAAGAGAGAAGAAGCAGTTGGTCTTTTTGGAAAAACAGAAGGGGCAAGTATTTCAAATCTTATCATTCAAACTGATGGAAATACAATTGAAGGAGATAGATATACTGGTTCATTAGTTGGATATGCAGTTGATACTACTATTAGAAATGTAAAAGTACAAAATTGTAAAGTTAAAGGTAATGAATTTGTTGGTGGAATTGTAGGATTTATTACATCCGATAACACAAATGCAAAATGAAAGAGGAAGTGTTATTGAAGATGTTAGTGTAATTGCTGATGTTTTTCTCAACAAATGAATCAAATAGACGGGGTGGAATTGGTGGTGTTGCTGGAAAAGCAATGAATACCATTGTTGCTGATGCTGATGTCAAAACCAACACTGGTGCTGGAAAACACATTTATGGACACAATGATTTTGTTGGTGGAATTGTTGGTATTGTTGAAAATGCAGACCTTTATAATACTTATTTAACAAGTGGTGAAATTGGTTCTTCTGATAGCTACGCTGTTGGTGGACTTGTTGGTGGATATCAAAGTGGACAAATTAAAGTAGGAAGATTTGCTGGAACATTAGTTCCTCCAACAAATACAAATAATTATAAAGCATCCTTTATTGGAACTACCATTAATGGTGCTGGTTTCACATATGGAAAGAAGGTGATGTTGCTTATTTATTCACCAACAATGCCAATGACGCAAGTTTTGGTATTTGTGGAAGTAAATTAGTAACTGAGAATCAATTTGACTTTAACGCAAATATTGGATATTGGCATTCATCTGATAATTACTTTACATTAGTAAATGGAAATAATACAGAAAGAAGCACTGATTTATTATTCTATGAAAAAAATTAGAAGAAGGTATTTTGAATATTAAAAAGACTGGAAATTTTACAAGTGAAACTGATTCAAAGAAAGTAAACATTAATCATTTTACTTGTGATAATTTAGGAAAAGCCAGTAAGAGGATATTTACTTTCTGTAATTGATCCAACTGTAAATGGAAATGTTGCGGCAAAGATTAAAGCAAATATGCAAGGAAATAACTATAAACCATCTATTACATCAGAATCTCTTGGTGCATTTAAAGAAGGTGATAGAATTTATGTAAGTTTTGCTGATCAATCTAATGGAAATGCTTATTATAGAAAGGATGAAGATAAAACTCCAAATCCTTATTATATTTATAGAAAATATGATAATGCAAAATTTGAAGATTTACAGTATAAAAAGATGAACTTGATGGTTTAAAGGGTGACAATGAAAATGTTAGTAAATTACCATTAACAAATGATGGTGGGTATTGGTTAACAATGCCAGATGCAGATACAGTTATTTCTGCTGATTATAAAGCTGTTGCAAATGCTGTAGGAATTAAACCAGATAAAGTTGTTTTCAATGTAAAACAAATTAGAACAGGTTCAAGAGAAAATCCAGATATTAAATGGGAAGTAATTGCAAAAGACCAAAACAATGCCGTTATTACCGATGATTCTGGTAAAAATGGATCAATGAAGATGGGTCTGGGATTGTTCTTAGAACTGATGAATTAAATCCAAAATTTAGGCTTGGTTCAACAATTAATAACGGAAAGAATGAACATTTCAATTTAATTTGGACAACATCTAATACTAATGTTAAATGGACTGATGGAAATACAAGAAGTGGTGATATTATTTCTGTTCCAAGCATGGTAACAAGTGGTCTTGCTACTGATAAATCTGCATATATTACATTAAATATTAAAAATTCAGTATTAAATGATTATGTAGATTCTCTTGTTAAAGAACAAAAAGCAAATAACTATAAAGATAATATTTCAACAGTAAAACCAATCTTTTATACTGCAAATATTTCTGCTGTTGCACAAAGAAATGATGCATCTATTGCAGATACTCCAGCAACAGGATATTTACCAATTGAAATTAAGTTCAGCATTGAAGATAAAACAAAAAAACATCTATTCAAGGTGTAGCATTAGACCATGATACAATTACATATAATGTTGTTAGAGAATTAAGCTGAAATAGAAAAATCCAACTGTTAAATATACAGTAAACGGAAACGATCCAGCAAATACAACCTTTGCACAACATGCAACATTTAATCCAGATTATTTTAGTAATAATTCAGTAAAATGGTATGTTTCTGATAAAGAAGCTAAAAATGAAAGTGTTTTTAAGTGATGAAACAAAAACCAATGATGGTGTAATTGGAGTTATGGTTTCTGGAACTGGTGATTATGCTTATAGAGATGCAAATATTTCATTAAAAGGACTTTCTGGAAATAATGCAACAAATGCTTTTATTGCGGCAAAAAGTAAATGACCAAAAATGATGCTTTTTACTTCACAATTAAAGAAAGTACCTGATACAAGTTTTAATTATACAAAATTTGTAAAAGTAACAGCACATGATACAAACAATAACACTGTTACAGATACTTGTAAGGTGATTGTTAATTTCAAGACAATCGATAAAACAGAAATTTTTGCCTGAAACAGTAACAATTAACGATAAACAAAATATGCATAATTACACAATTAATTATACTTTAAATAGAAACAATACAGTTAGAACTATTACTGAAGATAAGATTTTTAGTTGATGGAAGTTCATCTTCAAGAGAAATTGCAAATGGTGTTGGACAGAAAAATTTCAGCATCTATTACTCCAAATGAAGATAATACAGACCCATTGTATCAACCTTATAACAAAGAAATTCTTTATGAAATTGATAATCCGAATACAGGAAATGGTTTAAATGTGAAAGATGTTCTCTACATTGATGAACACACTGGACAAATTTATGTAAGAGGTTTTGGTGAAAGTAGAGATGCAAATAACATTGAGTATTCTCCATGGGTTAATAAATTAATTTCACAAGGAAGATTAAATGGAACAACCGTACAGGTAAGAGTAAATGCAAGGTCTGCAAAAAGACGAAACAATTATTGACAGTAAGGTTATTAATGTAACATTTAAGGAACAATTACATATTCAACACATTCTGGTGGAGGTGGAGGTTCATCATCTGGTGGCGGTGGTGGTTCTACTACTACTGGTGTAACAACAAGTTCTTCAAGTCCAGTACAAAGAACTGATTCAGCTTTACCAAGTTATGTTGTATCTGGTGGGCAATGGACACAAAATGCATTAGGAAAATGGTATTATACAAATCAAAGAACATATACAAATGAATGGGCAGCAGTTGCAAAATCCATATGCACAAGGTAATCAAGAAAAATTCTCATGGTTTCATTTTTGGACAGGATTCAGCAATGACAACTGGATGGTTCACTGAAAATGGTGATACATTCTATTTAAATCCAATTTCTGATAATACACAGGAAGAATGTTTACTGGTTGGAACTGGATTAAAGGAACTGATGGAAAAGAAAGATGTTACTTCTTTGAAACAGAATCTAATGGACATAGAGGTTCATTATATAAGAATAGAAAAACTCCAGATGGATATACTGTAAATGAAAATGGAGAATGGATTGTAAATGGAATTATAATTACTAGATAATTAATATAATTTAAATAAAAAGAAAGAGTTTATCTCTTTCTTTTTGTTTTTTGAAAGAAAAATTAATCTTGAAAAAAATAGCATAATAATGTTATTATTAAAATAAAAATATATTGTAAATGAAAGGAAAAAAATATGAAATTTAACGGTGCGAAATTAAAGAAAAAAAGTGAAAAATACATGATTTGTTGAATGATGATAATTATTTTTATTTTTTTATTTTCAGTTATTTCTATTGCTATGTTGTTTTTACTGATATTTGGTTGTATTTTTATAAAAATCGTTCCAACTGAAGTAAAAATAATTACATTTGTCTTTAAGCGTATTGCCACCTATTTACCTTTTTGATTATTATTTTTGTTGTAATGTTTTTTGATTGTATTTCTTTTTATTACATATTAGCTGATGATGAAAGGATTATTAAGATCAAGATATCTTCCAACTACATATGATGAAATGAAAAAAATTAAATATTAATAACTTAAAGGATTATCTAGAATTTATAGATAACATTATGAAAGAAAGGGTCATTTTAAAGTATGATTTTTATTATTATAAGTTATACTTACATGATAAAAACATCGAATTTATAAAAAGAATTAGCAAAAAGAATATAATAAAGAAATAATTTTAACACAAAACATATGAGATAAATAAGAACCCATTAAATAGATTTTGTTTATTTGAAAGAGACGAAAATATATATTTGGCTTTTAGAGAAAGTAATACATCATATCAAAGAGGTAAATATGATATTGAGTCGTTCTTATCAATGAATAATGTAGAAGAAATTATTTATATGGAATAAAGGAGAAAAATATGCAAATTGTTGGATTAGAATTAATAAAATTGAATTTAGTAACATATCTGTTTATGCTTGTAATATATTTTCTAATTCCTCTTATTATATTAACGATAATTAAAATTGCATACGATGATAAAAATGATAGGTTAATTATGATGACGTTTTTTTATAGTTTTAATGATATATTTGTTATTGACTAAATTCTTCAATGTTTACAAATATGCAGATAAAATGTTTAGTGTTCATGCTGTTGAAATTTATTATACGAATGAAAAATTTAGAAACTTTAGAAATAAATAAAGATCAAATTATAAATGATATTGTTAATGGCAAAAATCGAAAATAATAATAAAAATTTACAAGTTTACAAACAAACATTTCAAATAACTTACGATGAATATAATTTACTAAAAACCATATGAAATTCAATATGATAATACTTATAAAAATGGAAATGTAAAAATTGTAAATTAGTGATTATAAAAACAAAATAATTTATAATCATGACATAAAAAGAGATTTATAAAAATCTCTTTTTGTTTTTATTAAATTATAAGTTCTTTGAAATCAAAAATTGGTTTAAAGATAAAATTTTACGAAACAATCGTCAAAAATCTTCTAAGCTTTTAGCTTTGTGAAATGAATTAACATAAAAATAATCTTATGATATAATAAAAACATAAATTATAATAGAAAAAAATCATAATAAATATTTATTATAATATCATTTAATTTTAGTAATTAAATAAACATATAATTCGTAAAATATTAATCATTACGATTATCTTCATCACTATTTTTCTTTTTGAACTGCCTATACTAAATTGGCTTTCTGCTTCATCGACATTGTTGCCAACATCTCAACAGACGTAAATTCGGGCTATCCCATCCCTATGTTTTTATAATATCATAACTGATGAACAAAGTCAATTATTTTTGTCAACTATCACAATCTAAAGTTTGTGATTATTAACACAATAAATAAATTGTATTAATAAAAGCAATAAAACAAATTTAAAATTGAGTTGATAATTTTTCAAAACAATATCAATAATATAAGTTATTCTAACATAATAATATTAGAGAAATTAGTATAAAACAAGGAGGACCTTTTTATGAAAATAGATTTAACAAAAAAAGTGAAAAAAGCAATAGTATTTTTGTTATCAACAATGGTAATGACGAATACATTAACAACATTTGCAGAGTCAACAGATTTTTCGTCCGTAAAACTAAATGATGACCCTAACTCCCAAAACAGGAAACAAAAGATGAAGATATTTCCACAACTGCTAAAATCTACATTAATGATGAGACCAATTCGGTTGGAAGTAAAAACTTAAAAACTAAATTAGAGACTATGAAGGAAAAATCCAAAAATAGTAATAATTTAAAAAGAAAATACAATTACTTATAAATTTTCTGGTAGAGTAAATGGAAGTAAAAGCAGACCTTTACAAAAATATGGAAATGATAAAATTGAACTTGCATATACTGATACTGGTGCGTATCTAGGATATGGATGGTTAAGAGGACTAAAGAATATCTTGAATATAGAGAAAAATAAAAGACCAATTTGGTGATTTGTCTGTTGAATTAATTAAAAACGAATATGGTGTTTTTTTAGTGGTTATGCTTATATAACTAAACCACTAGATACAACTGATAATAAAAATAGATATGTTGCTGGTGCAAAATTATCTCTTTTGATGCAATTGAAGTTGAAAAATTATAAGAAAAATTTAGATGACCGTTTTAAAGGTGTAACTGTAAAAAGAAATGCAAATGGTGATGTTGAAAGCATTTATGTTGAAAAAGGTTATGCTGGTGAAAAAGGTTGATTTTGTTATGGAAAAAGAAATCCAGAAAAACTTTCAACGGATAATCTCAGGAATTGAAAGAAATGATAATTATACTTATTCTGATACAATAAATGATAAAGATAAAGAAAATGGAACTGCACCAATTTGGACAGCAAAAATCGTACAAAGAGAAGATACTCAGTATTATTTTTATTCATTAAATAATTTACAAATTACAAGTAATGATATTTATTTGTCAAATGCTACTTCAAATAATAATAAAATTGATGAGGTATTTGAAGTGAAAGATCCGATAAAACAAATTCTCTTTATGGATTTAATAAAAAGAGAAATAATGAATATTACTAAAAAGATCAAACAGATTTTTCTATTTTTGCTTTTGAAGAAGGAGAAATCAACCCAAGTTTTGAATTTGTTGGTGTGATTTTTTTCTAAAATAAAATATAACGCAATTTCAAAAACAATTACAATGGATGACAAAACAACAATGTATCATTTGGATGAAAATGGGAATAGAGATGCACTTGTTGATCCTTATACTGGACTTGCTTATATTAAAGAAATAGATAAAAATAACAAAGAACATTATTATGTTTGGACTGTAAATATTGATAAAGATGGTTCTGGAAATACTGGAACTGGTCTTGGTAATGGAAATGGTTCAAAGAAAAATGAGAAAAATTGTAATAAATAGAATTGCAAACCATTAATGCTGATACAAAAGATGAATATACTGTAGGAACTTATTCTGAAGAAAAAGATGCTAATGATAATGTTATCAACAAAACAATTTTCACATTCTGAGAATCCAATTGTTGATGAAAATGGAATACCCATTTATTATCAACATTCAAACGAAACTTATGTAAAAGGAAAAGACATTTATGATAGGGATGGGGATTATTTAGGATATATTTATTCTGATAATTTAGATTCTGAAAATAAAAACTCCTATACTATTGGAAATGAAAATTATGTTTATGATGGAAAATAGTGCTAATTCATTCAATTCAACAAATGGATATCAATTTTCTACAAAACAAAAATAAAAATTACCATTTCCGATAACAATACCCTAATGATTATTCTGATGATTATGTTGTAAACGGAAAAACTATAATTCCAACCCCAGTTAGACATGATAATCAGAAATTTAACTGGTTGGATGTTTGTTGTAGATAATTTAATTAATTTGAAAGAAAAATGATGAATTAAATGCAAAATGGTCAATTTCAAATATGACATCAAGTGATAAAAATAAATGGTATTCCGATAGAAATGCAATTGGAAACACAAAAACCATTAATGTTTATTTTTAATGCAAATGGTGGTATTTTTTTGAAAATGGAAGTGGGGCTATTCATTCATCTGATAATAAAATTTATAGAAGACAGGGTGATACTTATATCATGGAAAACACATGGATTTCTGGTGAAACAACACCAAATGATCCATTTGATAAACAATTTACAAGAACAATTAATCATACAAATGTAACTGGAAACGATCCATATTCTGATACAGAACTTGGTGGAATGGCTGATATGTTAAAAAGAGTTCCAGTTGGAAAAATATATTTTAGAAGAAATCGGAACTCCTGATGGATATGTTAAATCTTTACCAGTAGGAATTACAGTTTCAGAAACAGATGATGTTCAGTCTGCTGAAATGATTGATAAAACAATTAAGACACAATTCATTAAATTAGATGATACGGTAAGTGACTATGTTTATTTTTGAATATAAAAATGGTTCTAATGAATTAAGTAAAGATAAAGGCAAATCAAAATATTACTTATAAAGAACCAACAAACAGTTTTAGATTTAAAAATGTTAAAAACGCAGTAATGGCTTTTAAAAATCAGTAAATAATGAAGAATTATTTAAAAATGGATTGCTAGCAACAAATAATCCATTTATTACTAAATCAGATGATGGAAAATATATTACATTTAATACAACAAATCCTTTTATATTTAGAAGGAACCTCAAAAGGAAAATATATTTTAGAAGAAATCACAGTTCCTAATGGTTATGTTCAGTGCTAAAAATAAAAACCATAGAAATCAAAGAAACGAAGACTTCAAAATTTCATTGTTAATGATGACCATACAAAATTAGAAATCAGAAGTTTACAAATAATGGAAATGGAAAAGAAAATTTACCAGACAACAATAAAGCAACATTAGAATTAACTGATTCTGATGGAAGAATTATTGAAAACTTGGAAAACAGATAGTTTAAGTGATTATATTTCAAATGACAATAGTAATGGATTTATTGATTCTTTTGAAAAATCAATGAAAGCACATGGAAAGTTTACAAATATTTCATGGAAAAGTTTTAAGAACTGCTGAAAAGAAAACTGATGAAAATGAAAATGAAGAACATTGGTTTGTTAATGATGGAAGTGAAGTTGTTATTAGAAACGGAAACATCCAGAGTGAAGTTAGTGATGGTTTCAAAATGCTTATAGAACAAGAAATTTAGTTACTAGAACAAAATAAATTCACTTGGGAAGAAACAATGTCTGCTGTAATTTCCAACAGTGAATTAAATACAAGTAATACTAAATTATTAAAAACAAATACAGGAAAATATATTTTAGCAACAGCTATTAAATCAAATGATACAGAAAATGGAAAACAATCTTATAAATTTGAATATAAATTTAATGTGCGTGAAAAATTTTAACAATCTTGGTGAAAAATATGAAAATATGATTTCTATGATACAGAGCAAAGGAACTCATAGATTTGATTATATTCCAGTTGGAGATTATACATTATCAGAAACTAATGTTCCAAGAGGTTTTGTAAAAGCGAGTGATATTACAATTAAAGTAAAAAGAAACAGAAGCTATTCAGAAATATGAAATGGAAAATAAAGAAAGAATTATTACTGTTATCAAACAAGCAGTTGGAGATAATGGTGAAATTTTTAAAACAATTCGGGATAATGTTGAAGTTTATGATGAGGACAGTCAGTTAATTTTAGCTGGTGCTAAAATTTAAATTATATAAAGTTGATTTTATTACTGATGAAGTAAAAGAAAAAAATTAATGAATGGAGAAGATGTTGTTAATGCTACATTAATTGAATCTTGGGAAAGTGGAAAAAGACGGTGTTTATACTGCTACAGACGATGAAAAAGATTTGATTCCATATGGTGCAAAAATTGGCGATTTTTAAACCACATTTACTTAAAAATTTAACTAATGGAAATTATATTATTGTAGAAACAAAAACTCCCTGATTATTTTAAAACAATGAAGCCAGTTTCATTTACTTTTAACTGATAAAACTGTAGCTTCTGATATTACTCAAAAATTACAAAATAAAGAAAATATTGGTAAGGTTATTGTATACAAAAAGAATAAACAAGGATCTCCATTGTCAAATGCAATATTCAAAGTAACTAATGTTGATACTGGGAAGAGGTTGGAACTTTTAAAACAATTGCTGGTAAGGGTGAAATGAACATTCCAAATATTGGATATTTTGATTTAAAAAGGAAACTTAAAAACCATATAGATTTTTCAATTAAAGAAGTAAATCCACCGCAAAGGATATGCACTAGACAATTCTATTTATGAATTTTCTTTCAATAAAGATAATCATGGTGATTTTTGCTTATGCTTATGGAATTGAAATGATAAATTCAAAAATGGTATTTTAACTATTGAAAATGAAGTTTCTGAAATCACATTATCAAAAATTGATTTTTAAAACATTAGATGGAACAAAAAGAAATTTAAATTTAGTTATTAAAAGAGACTGAATTTGTAAACGGAAAATGGAAAATTAAAGATTCTGGATTTGAAAAACATTGAGTTTACAAAAAGACAATTATTCAAAACCAATCAAAGGTCTTGTTGGTGGAAAAACATATGCAATAACAGAGTTAGCAGCACCTAAGAATTATAGTCATGCAAAAATATTTATTTTAGAGTTTCTGATGATGCTAAATCTATTTCTAAAATTTGGTATGATGAAACTGAAAATAATGTTGTTGATTTTTGAAGTAAATAACAATGGAATTATTGAAAAATTAAAATTAAATCAAGATATGAATTTCACAACAACTGCTAAAATTATATAAGTTAAATGGTGGAATTAAAACATTTGTTAAAGAAATTTATAATAGTGTTAATGGTATTGATTTAGCAACAACAGAATTAGAAAAAACCAAGTTTATGTAATTGATGTTATTTTTAAATGGTGTTAATGAACAAGTATTAAAATCTTATATTTTTCTCTAATACAAATGAAAATGAAGATAGAATTCACATCAACACTGAATATCCAAAATCATCAGTTGTATATATTACAGATGGAAATGACAATGTTATTTCTGATGACAATGATGAATTTAAATTTACTGAAATGCCAATTGCAATTACAAACAAAAATGCTTTCTGATAGCCAAAACATAAAAGTTATTGGAAATGGCGAATACTATAGTGCAATTTATCCAAAAATGGAAAAAAATATTGTACTTATTCAGTAAATGTAGAAAAGAAAGGAAGTGTTGTTACATGGAAACCAGATAATAATACAACTGTAAAGATCTACTGAATTAAGTCCAGAAAATATAAATGGAACATATAAATGGATTACTACTAAGGATAATCAAGTAATCAAATTCTCTGCAATTTTAAATAATAATGCAAAAACAGGATTCGTAAACCAAATTGTAAATATCAATGGAAATGCTTATTCTTATATAAATCCAATTGCTGAAAATGCTGGAAAAGAATTTATATGTTAACACTTCAAAAATTTATTATTAACAATGAAGTAAAAGGAACAAACGAAACAAATACTTCCTATAATTTTACAGTAAAAGTAAAAATTACAGATAAAGATGGAAATCCTTTTAAAGGGAGAATATTCTTACAAAACTAAAAACTATTACAAATGGTGTGTTTAGTGCATTACAAGCAAATACTGAGTTTGAAGTTACATTAACAGGAAACGATTATGTAATGGTTGAAAATTTGTCTTTATGGTGCAAAAATATGAAGTGAAATTAAAAGATGAAAGCGAATATGGTTTCCAATCAAATAAAAAGTAATAACTGGAACTACAAATGAAAAAGCAATTGTAAGTGATACTTTTATTTCAACAAGAAATAAAACTGATAGAAGAGAAACATTTAAGAAAAATGAAACATATAGAATTAAAAATATGTTGTTTTTACAAAATAATGAAGAAATGAATGTTGAAACATATGGTTTCTCATTAGGAGAAGACGGAAAAAGTAATGTCTCTTGAAATGTTAGATAAAAAAAGTAAAATTAAACATTCAGAAATTAAATATGAATGGAGAAATCATCCCAAATACTGGTCTTTTGTTAAGAGATGAAGATGGAAATGAAGATGAATTTGTAAACCAATGAAAAATATCTTTGTAAAAGAGGATGGGGTTGTAAATGTTGATAAAAAAATTTAACATTGATTGAGAAAAAAACCAGCAGATGGTTATACATTTGCAAGACCAATAGAATTTAGATTAACAAATGATAGTTTTGAAAATACAATTACAATGTTTGATAAAGAAACAGAAGTAAATGTTATGAAAACTGATTTTGATACAGGAGAAATTGTATCTGGTGCAAAAACTTGCTATTTTAGATGAAAAACGGAAATATTTTTGAAAGCAAGAAAAGATACAAATATTCCATCGGTTGAACATCCAAATGAAAAATATTAAAAAGGGTGAAGACTTGGTATTTAAATCAACATCAACAATGCTTACTTTAAAAAGGATTATTAAATGTTAATACAAATTACTTCCTAAGAGAATTAGAAGCACCAAACGGATATCATAGATCAAAAACAAGATTTATTGTTTAGAATTTATGGTGATGGTGAACTTGATACTGTTTTTGGAATTTAGAAGTGTAAATTTTGACAAAAGTAAAAGGACAAGATTTAAATACATTATATCCTGTTCCAGATTTATTTGAACAAGAATTAGTGGAAATTCCTGAAACACTTGTTTTAAATATGAAGAATAAGCAAACAGATGTTCGATTTAGAAAAACTGATTTTACAACAAGTAAAGAATTACCTGGTGCAAGAATTATTTTAAAAAGATAAATCTGGAAATATTATAGATTCTTGGGTCTCAAGTGAAGATGAACACATTATTAGAGGAAAAACTAATTGGTGGTGAAGAATACACTATGATTGAAGATGGTAGTCCTGCTGGATATCATTATACAGAAGAAATTAAATTTACTGTTCCAAAAGATGATGATGGAAATGAAAATTTAGTTGTAAATAAGGTTGATAAATTAACTGGAAAAACTTGTTGAAGGTGCAAAAATTAGTTATCAAAAATGAGAATGATGAAATTGTTGATGAATGGAATACTCCAAGGATGATATTTATTCTATTGAATATTTACCTGATGGAAGATACACCTTAACTGGAAATCAATGTCCCAGATGGTTATGAACGTGCTGATGATATTTATTTTTGAAATTAAAGATGGAAGAATTATTCAAAGAGATAAATCTGGAAAAATTATTAAAAGTAAACTAAATAGTAAACAAATTTCTGATGTTATCACAATGGAAGATAATAGAAAATTTGTTGAAATTTCAAAAAAACTGATGCAGTAACAGGAAGAGAAGTAAAAGGTGCAACAATTACTATTAAGAAAGAAGATGGTACTATTGTTAAAACTTTCACAACCGATGGAGTGAATCCTAATAAAGTTAGATTAGATGATGGAAAATATACATTAGAAGAAACATTCACACCAAATGGATATCAAAAGCAGAAATTGTTAAATTTGAAGTAAAAATGGAACTGTTTCTGGTAATGGTAAAGTTGTAATGAAGGATCTTCCAAGTAGAACTGTAGGAATTTCTAAACAAGATATGGTTACTGGAAAAGAAATTTCAGGTGCGAGACTTAGAGTCACAAAAGAAGATGGAACTCTTATTGAAGAGTGGATTTCTAAAGCAAATGAAACTCATGTTATTAAAAATCTAGAAAAGGAAAAATATATTTTAACAGAAGAATTAGCACCAAATGGTTATAACAAAAGCAAGCAATATCACTTTTGAAGTAAATGAAAATGGTGAAACAAATGGAACTGTTATCATGAAAGATGAATTAAAAATCAGTTGTTATTTCAAAACAAAGCATGTCTGGAAGAGAAATTGAAGGTGCTAAATTAAAACTTGTAAATAAAGCTGGTGAAATTGTAGCAAGTTGGACAAGTATTAATGGAAAATCAACTGAAATTTCTGATTTACCAAATGGAACTTATAGATTAGTTGAAGAAACAGCACCAAATGGTTACTTAAAAGCTAATGATATGGTTTTTTGAAGTAAAAAAATGGAAAAACTGAAATTGGATTAATTACAATGTATGATAAACAAACTCCATATCATAAAGAAACAATTCGAGTTGAAATGAAAGATAAACCAACAAAACAAGAGTTTAAGAAAACAAGTTTTTGCAACAAGTGAAGAACTTGCTGGGGCAACTTTAGTTGTAAAAGATAAAACTGGTTATATTGTAGATAAATGGGTATCTGATGGAACTCTCACACAATTCAAGGAAAATTAAATGCAGAAGAAACTTATACACTAGAAGAACTTTATGCACCAGACGGATATTACTTAGCAAATAATGTTAATTTTACAATTCCAAAAATTGGTGAAGATATTCAGAAAATTGAAATGAAAGATGAAGTAATTGATTTAAGAATTAAGAAAACAGATGTTGCAACTGGTTCTGAGGTTGTTGGTGCAAAATTAACAATTAAAGATAAAGAAACTGGAAATGTGGTTGAAAGTTGGGTTTTCCAATGGGTCAGAACATATTATCCAAGGAAATAATAAATTAATTGCTGGAAAAACTTATATTTTAGAAGAAACAACTGCACCAAACGGATATTACTACACTAAAAACATTGAATTTACTATTCCAAAGAAAAACGAAGGTATTATTAGACTCACTATGGAAGACAAACAAACTGAATATGACTTTACTAAAACTGACGCTGTTACTGGTAAAGAAATCGAAGGTGCTAAATTAAAATTAACAGATTCAAATGGAAATGTAATTGATGAATGGATTTCAACAAAAACTCCACATAGAATCTCTGGAAAGTTAATTTCTGGTAATAAATATTATTTACATGAAGAAATGTCTCCAAATGGATATTATTATGAAAATGATATTGAATTTACAGTACCAAGAAAAAGGTGAAGATGTTGAAAAAAATAAATATGAAAGATGAACCAATTGAAGTTCATTTCAAGAAAACTGATTTAACAAATGGAACTGAATTAAAAGGTGCTAAATTAAAAAGTAACTGATATGAATGGAAATGTAATTGACGAATGGGTATCTGATGGAAAAGACCATATTATTACTGGAAAAACTAGAATCTGAAAAACAATATAAAATGATTGAAACAGCATCTCCAAATGGATATTTCTATGCTGAGGATATTATCTTTACAATTCCCAAAATATAAAGGTAGTGTTCTGTTATTGAAATGAGAGATAAAACCTACAGAAATGTATTTTTAAGAAAAACTGATTTAACAACAGGAAGAGAACTTTCTGGTGCAAAAAAATTAGAATTGAAGATAGTAAAGGTAATGTAATTGACGAATGGATTTTCTTCAGAAGAAGATCATATTGTAAGAGGAAAACTAAATTCCAATGAAACTTACACCATGATTGAAGAAATTGCACCAAATGGTTATGCAATTGCTAACAAAATCAAATTTACAGTACCAAGTGATGATAAAGATGTTAGTAAATTAAAAATTGAAAATGAAAGATGAATTAACTAATGTAGAATTTATCAAAATGGATTTAGTAAGTGGTTCTGAATTAAAAGATACAAAACTTGAAATTGTTGATGAAAAATGACAACAAAATTGCAGAATGGATTTCTGGAAATGGAAAGAAATCATTAGTTGGAATTTTAAATTCAAATACCATTTACAAAATGAGAGAAGTTACAACTCCAATTGGATATGATTATGCAAAAGATATCATTTTTAGAGTTGGAGAAAGAGGTAAAAGTTCAATTCTATGATGAAATGAATAAAGAATGGAAAGAACAAAAACACAAATCTCATAGAGATGCACGATGATATTTTTAAAAATTGATATTCAAAAGATTGATTCTGTAACTGGAAGAATGATTGCAGATGCTAAACTTGAAATCAAAGACCAAAATGGAAAAAGTTGTTGAATCATGGACAACTGAGGAAAATAAAGCAAAAAGAAATTAGACAGAAGTTTAGTGATGGAACATATTTAAATGTTGGTGATGTTTATACATTATCAGAAATTGAAGTTCCAAATGGATATCAAAAAAAGCTGATGACATTAAATTCCAAATTAAAAAGAAATCAAAATATTCAGATTATTACAATGAAAGATAATCCGAATACTGTACCTAAACCTTATGAGAAAATGAAAATTAAATTTAAGAAAGTTGGTTATGAAATCAGTAAATCAACTGGTGAAGTAATTAATTCTGAAAAGTAAAAGGTGCAAAATATGAAATTAGATATGCAGATGGATCTTTATATAAGGTAATTGAAAGTGATGGTAATGGAACGAATGAGTTTACTATTCCAGATAACGGAACTTATACAATTAAAGAAATTGAAAAATCCAACAGGATATATGTTAGATAATAATACATATACATTTACTGTAAAAGACGGAATGTTAATGAGTGAAAAACAAAAATATTTCTATTGATGAAATTTTAGTTGAAGATTATAAAAACCAAACATCAAAAATTTACAAAATGGATAGCAAAACCAAAGAAAAAAATTGTCTGGGGCTGTGTTTGAAATTTTGGATGAAAAATGGGGATGTGGTTTACACTGGAACAACTGAAAAATTCTGGATATTTTCATTTTTGAACCAAATGTAGCTGGAACTTATCGAATTACAGAAAAACTGCACCAAAAAGGATATTTATTAAATGATGGATTTGCTGAATTTAAAGTTTTCTGAAACTGGATTTGTAAGTGAAAATACAACACTTTACAATGAAAAAGAAGGAAAGAAAGTTGGTAGAATTACAGCTTTTTTTATAAGAAAAATTCAGATTCAAATGGAAAGAAAAAAATAGACATGGTAATGGATTTGATGATTTTGGTCGAAAATTAAGAACTCCAAAGATGGGTGATGTTATGAATGTTGAGGGTTTGTTAACATTTATTATCTCCATTCTTGGAATAATTTATGTATTCAAAAAAAGAAAAGAAAAAAATATAATTTTTGTCCCAAATCTTACATAATATTTGAGACAAAGAAATTTGTCAATGACTACGCATAGCATTAAACTGACGTTTTTTTAAAAACGAAAGGAGTTTATCGTTCTTTTCTATAAGAATGAGAAAAAGATGGGAGAAATCCCATCTTTTTGTTTTATATCTTTTATTTTTACAATACAATTAAAAAAAGAGGAAGTCAATAAACGACTTCCTTGAAAAACGTTATTTTTCAAATGAGTTACTCTATAAATTATATTCATTTTAACCTTATGAATATAATTATATAGTTCTGTCAAGTCCTTATTAATTTGAAAGGAATACACCATTCCAATTACAAAAAGAGTCCAAACAATAAAATTAAGTCTAAGAACTTAACCTCTACTGTGCGTCCCAAGAAACCAAAAATACGTAACTCATAAAAATTCTCCTTTTAGTGGAGTTATTAATAAAAACTCCAGTTGTCTTTTACACATATAATATGTTAATAATATAAAAACAAATAAAAAAATTAAAAACTAAATAATTAATAAATTATTAATAATTTATTTTTTTGTTTTTTTCTACTTGAATATTATAGAATGAAAAAGAATGATATTTCCATCATTCTTTTTCGTTAAATATACTGTGGAAAGTGTGGTTTTTAAAAAGTAATAATACAAAAAAATCAAGTAAAATAGCTATTTTAAAGAAATATAATATATATAAAATAAAAACAAACAAGGTGTTTTAAGTGTGGTTTTTATAAAAATAAATTTAAATATAAAATAAAGTGCTAAATTAATTAGCACTTTATAATTTTAATTATTTAATTTTTCCAAACCTAATTTTTAGTAAATCAAGATATCATTTATTCTATTTTTATATAATATTTTTAATAATTTCATTTTAAACAATACCCACTTTTTTCTCAATATTTAAAAATCATTAATTGAAATTTTAAGAAACATGCAATTAAATTCAATCTACTTAATTCTAAATTATAATATAACATTAACTTTAAACGGTTAATCATATCAAACTCACTTTCTTTTATATGAAAACAATTAATCTCTAAAACATCATTTATAATTATAATATGTGAAAAACTATAAAAAAATATTTTATCATTATTAATAATTTGTTTTCTATTTTTTTCGACTCAAATCTACATAATATGGATAGACAAAGAAATTTGTCTAATCGTGCTTAGTGTATTTAATTGTCTTTAAACAAAAAAAGAGAGTGTGTTGTTGTAATACAGCACATTCTCTTTTTATTTGTAAATTAAGAGAGAAACTTACATATTATATAAGAATGTTATATTCGTAAAAATAATCTACAAAAGGAGACTATTATGAATAAAATGAAAATAATTCCACTTACAATGTTAATGTCTTTGTTTCTTTCAAATTTAACATTTGCAAATCAAGATTCGAAAAATTATTTTTGCAAACTCAAAAATAAATTTTTAGCATCAAAAAAACACAATTACAATTTCGTCACAAACAAAAAGAAAATGACAATAATGTAATTGTAACAAAAATATGAAACCACTTTTTAAAGATGGAGATCCAAGTGTTTTTTGATACAAGAATAAAAATAGATGGTGTTGATTATGAAATAAATACAATTAATAAAGGAAAATTAATAGAAACTAAAACAGAAACAAAAGATAAATATATTTATTACTCAGCAGAAGTAGATAATAAAGAAGATTTAGAAAAGATTCCAGAAACAGTAAATAGAAACGGTCGTACATATAAATTAATTTCTAGTGATATTAAAGAAAAAAATTACAGAAAATAAAACAAAGAAGATGAAAAAGAAGTTACTTTATAATGGACTAGAAGCTGGAGATAATATTCAGAATTTACGGATATTGTATACAAAACACAAGATGATAAGGAAGAAACATATAAATTGCCATTCGCAAAAAGTAATTGATGAAAAAGATGAATGGGTAGATACATTTAGTTTCCCAATTGAAATTAGTGGTTATGATGCTGATTATTTTTGATTTAAAATGGAGTTCAAATAGAAAAATGCACCATTAATTAATTATAAAGATGAATTTTTAAAATATTTAAATTTATCAAAAGATTTTTTATGAAATTGAAAGTATAGATTGGGATGGTCCAGAATATAAAAAAGGATGGGGAATTATGTAGAAAAGCAATTGCTAAAGGGAAAAAGAAAGTTAAAAATGTGAAAGTTCTATATAAAGGAGAATTTTTAGTTAAAAATGTAAAAGAATATTATTCTGAAAATGTATATATGCCAGAAGATGAAAACGGAAATGTTGAAACTGATAATATGAACACTTATGTTTTTTGAAGAGAGTGCAGAATACAATAAGGTTGAAAATGTGGTATCAAATTCTAATTTAGAAAATGGAAATAAGGATGGAATTTTGGGGTAGGGTTTGGAATTTCATTAAGACAAATCCAGCTACGGTAGCATTATCAATTGGAAGTCTTGCATTCATTGGACTCATTCTAAGTATTTTAATTTTCTTTGCTAAAAATAAAAAGGAAAAAGAAGAAAATAAAGTCGAAATTATTGACTTTTGATAAGGAAAAAGAGAATAAATCTCTTTTCTTTTTGTTGTGAAATATCTATAAATTCCATATTATATAAAGAACTATTGATTTCTTAAAAAATAAAAAGGAGGATGAAAATGAATGTTAAAAACATTGAAAAATACATGAATTTAAGAAACCTTTATCCAGAAAAGGAAACGAAGGTAATGACTCAAGAACCAGATTTCAATAAATTAATAGAAGAAGCAAGAAATGCTGGTTTTGAAGCTAAAAATTAAACCAACACGCAATGGCTATTCAAGATTTGGCTTTTTCCAGATCAATTCTATTATATTTCTAAAGGTGAAAATAAAATTATAAAAATATCCAGAATCAGAAGTCGGTCCAGAATACGAATTTATAACAAAAGTTAATAAACTTTTTGAACAACATTTAGAAAGAGAAGCAAGAATTCATAAACTATGAACTTGAATCTTCAAATTTAACAAACTCTTTAACCATTAATGATTATGCAAATAGAGTAATAATGGATGCTATTGTTCTACAAGAAACAGGAGAACGTCAACCAACTGTTCTTAATGATGAACATGGAAACCCTGTTATTACTTTTTAATGTTACCATGAATGAACAAGGAAACCCACAACTTGAAATTGAATCATTTAATGGAAATAGAGATGTTTTTAAAATTACAGAACAGGATATGAAAGATTTTGAAGATGGAAATTTTGCTTTAAGTAATTTAAACAAACAAATTAACCAAAAAATTAGATTTTTATAAAAATGTCTATGAAAGATCAGGAAGAGAGTTTGTTTTAACTGAACAAGAAAGAAGAGAACCATTTACTTGTAGTGTTGGTTGATAGAAAGAGTTGGACAAACAATTGAAAAAGGTATTGATTTATCAAGTGAATTAGTAAGTCCAGCAGTAAATGTTGCAAGAAATGTTACTGGATTTTTAGGGGAAACATTTGTATTAAATTTAAAGGGTAACAGTTTTTATTGATATTCCTGTGAATGAAATTGGAAAAACATTCAGGATGGGTTCAGTGCTGGAATGACATATCAAAGAGAATTAATTGAAGCTAGAAGAATTTTTAAATGAAGCTGAAAAAAACTTTAGGTGGAAAAAGCCCTTGAAAATGCCACATTATTAAATGATATTAGAATGAAAGCTAGTCGAGATAGAATGCTTTGAAAAATTCAAGTAGATATGCAGCTTTTAGTAAGACATTTTGGAAGATTAACTGCAACTGTTGGAAATATGTTACATGAATTTGCTAATTTATCAAGAAATACAGCACATTCAGCAGTAAATAAAGTAGTTGAACATCAATTCACAAAAATGATTCAGAAAAAGCTTGAAGAAATGAAGAATACCTTTAAACAGATGTGTATTGCAGCAAAAGAACTTTGCATTTCAATGAAAGATTATGGTAAAAATGCAGCTATGATTGGAGTAGAAAAAGGACAAAAAGCACTTGAAGATTTTGGAAACAGAACAGAAAAAGCATCAGTTGAACTTGGTAAAAAAATTAAAATGAAATTCATATTAATGGACAAGATAAGATGAACGATTTCGTTAAAAATACAAAATTAGTGATAGATTCTAAAGAATTCTCAAAAAGTTGCATTAGCTGAAATTACACATGATGAGAGAAGAAAAGCTTTTAATTAAGAATACAGTTGAAGACTTTATTCCATCAGTAATGCAAGCACAACCAACATGGCAAGAACAAGAATATATTATTAAAGAAGCAAAAAATGCTGTAAAAGGTGATGGAGATTTTGAAGAAAGATCTTAAAAATTAGGTCTTGGTACAAAAGCAAAAACACAAAAAGAAATTGATTTAATTGTTGGTGAAGCTATGTCTAATAAAATTAAAGACATTATGAAATCAGATATGACAATTGATGATGCTAAAGATATTTTAGCAAAAACATATAATGATACAATGGTTAAAGCAAAAGTTTCTTTTAGGACAAATTAATATTGAAACAGCAAAGAACTATGAATTTTTCAAAATTAGATAGTAAAGAACAACAAGAATGCGAAATCATTGCATATAACACAATTAAGAAAAATCGAACCATTAAAAGATATTTTTATTTAGAAATGAACAAATGAAAGAAATGAAACAGAACAGAGAAGAAAGATATGGAAAGGATCAGTCTTTTGGAAATGAATCTAAAACTTTTTAATGATAGAGACTTAATGTAAATAATTAAAAATCAACTAAAATTAATTTTAGTTGATTTTTTTGTTAAATAAATGATAATATAAAAAGAAAAAGGAGAATTTATGAAAACGCATAATTTTATTTTTAAGCTTTAATAATGGCTTTTTACAATTCCTTCTTTTGCAAGAGAAAGAATTCTATAAAAAGCAAATTGACAATGTAAATGACACTGAACAAGATGGAACACAAGTGCGACATTTTGCAGAAATTGACTTCGATGATTTTTCCATATGAAGAAAGTTATTCATATAATTTAAAACCGTAATTTACAAGAAAAGATTCTTGAAAAAGTCGAAGAAAAACAGGTAAAAATTTAATTTTCTATGATGGTAAAATCAACTATAATGGGGGTAATAAATCAATTTATTTTTGTAGAACTAAATCAAAGTGATGAACTAAAATCTAATGGAGACCCACTATATTATTATAAAAAAATGGTGAAAAACAATATTTAGATAATAACTTCACTGGACAGAAGAAACAATATGAAGTTTATATAAATTTTTAAAAAGATTTTTTTCATAATATTTTAAAAAGTAATATGGATAATCTGCATGTTTTTCCTTTGACTTATACAGTAAAGAAAAATAGAAAACTTTCAAATCTTTTTGATAAGTATTTTTGACGAAAACAACTCAAATATTGTTCTAATTGATAAAGGTGATTACCTTTGAACTTCAATACGAAGATGGAAATAGGTATATTCAAAAAAATTAGTAAAGAAGATTTTATTAAAAAAATTAAAGAATGAACCTAATATTTATGTTGAACAAAAATACAAAAACGGAGATACAAAACTAAATGAAGATGATGTAAGATACATCAACGAAGAACTTGTAAAATTATGTAAAGAACCACTAAGATTAAAAAAAGTGATGATATTGTTTATGATGATGGTGCAACTTATTTTTATACTAGAAGATAATGATGGAAATGAATATCCAGTTGATCTTGATATGAAAGATTACATACAAGAACTTTTTCCAAAAATTGATTTAGGAATCATTGACAATTTTGACGCAATCCGTGATAATGAAGTTTTTAAAAATCATTTAACTAATATTGGCTTTTGAAGCTGATACTTATCCAAATTACAATGTAAAAATCGAAGATAATGGAAATTTTTTACATATTTTTTTCAAAATATAAAAATAGATTGACTCATAACTATAAAATTCAAGTAGATTTTTAAAAAGACTGAATAATGATGATCTATTTGGTTGGAGAGGTCTTTTTTTCTGGTAATTATCTTTATCTAGAAAAAGAAGATAAAAATGAAGATTTTTAAATTTAATGTTATAAAAATATTCACCATGATGAGAATGGATATTACACCTTTTAGTTCGAACAATGCCACCAAATTTAACAAAAAAAGTATATATTAAATATCAAAAATTGATGAATTCAAATCAAAAATATCAACATGAATCTCTAAATGTTTATATTCATCCAAATGAAAATAGAGAAAAAGAATTGTTGATTTTACAAGAAACTATGCTGAAAAAAATTAAATAGTAACTATTTATATGATGTGAATTTCAGTGTTATACCTGATACACTTGTTATAAAACGAAAACAATGCAACTATAGATTTGTTAGATTCAGTTTCAAATGAAAAATAAAAAAATTAATATTCATGTGACAGATATTGCAAAAGTTGAAGAAACTTTTAAAAAAATTTTTGATTTTTCACAAGAAATGCAAAGTGTATTTGATGAAATAAAATTCAAAAAGAAAGAAATAGATGGAAGACAAAAACAATTCTTTATTATGAGAAGACAAATGACGATAATTCAAGTTCAATTACTTATTTTCTAATTCCAAATAAAATTCAACTTTATGGAGAATTGGACATTAACGAAAAATGAACCACTTTCTGATTTTAAAACAAATTTAATTTCTAATTTCTTAAAAAGAAAAACTATTATATATTAATGAAATTGTGAGTTTTTAATAGAAATTTAAAAAGTAGACAATGATGGAAAATATTTTCGATATTGTTTATAAAGACTTGGACAATGAAAATCAAGATTTGAAGGTTTATATAGATGAAAGTAAATGGCATGTATTAGAAACATTGACTGGAACATATTGGTTGATCTTCCGGATGGAAAAGAAGGAAAATTAAGTGATGAAGATATATCTTTTGTAAAACAATTTTTTAATGAAAAATATGTTGATGGTGCAAATGATATTGAAATTAAAAACGAAATTTTAACTGATGAAAGTGGAAATAGATATTTTTATAATTTCTGGAAACGATCATTCAACATGGAATGACAAGGAAAGTGATTATAATATTTATTTGAACGAAAGAGAAAAAGATGGACCTCTTACTGGAAAAATGTCCACCTCCTATGTTTCCAGATGGTAGAAAATTTTATACAAAAATTTATATTCGTGCAATGGATTGTTACACTACCCCCAGATGTTTTTAATCAAATATTCAAAGAAGAAAAAGAAGATAAACCTTCACCATCAAACCTACCATCACCATCAAATCTGCCAAAAACCACCCCAAGTAACATACCCCAAAAACCAAACCCCATCTACAAGAACCTCAACTCCACCAACAGTAACAAACCGCACACCGATTACAATTATAGAACCAAAACCAAATGAAGAAACAAAAACAACCGAACAAAATGAAATTGTTACCAACCATTCACCAGAAATAAACGGTGAGAATAGAATTAGCCGAAATATCAAAACTGGAGATAATTTTTTTGGGAAATTTTATTTTTGTTCTTTAGGAGTTGCAAATTTATTATACTTATTATTTTTATAAGAGAAATAAAATCAGAGAATAACAAATTAAATAAAAAGAAGAGTGGTTTTAAACCACTTTTTTTAATATCTAAAATCCTTAATTTGTTTACTGGAAACATAACAAAAATTTCAGAAATCGGTTTTTCCAACAATTTTACAATATTTTTATAAAATCATTTTTATTCATAAACATTTTTGATTTTTATCTAAATCAGTATCTTCATTTTTTTCTTAACTGTGAATAGTCCAGAATATAGTATTAAAATTAATGTACAAATGTAACATCAATTAAATTTATAGAGAATAACATTAAATTGCAAATGTTATTTCATATCGGCTGTACTACACAACCACCGTGTTAGTATGTTCTTATTAATTATATGAAATATAACTATTGTATGGCTATACTAACTTGCATTTATTACAATACTTTATATATACTTATTGTTATATTAACTTACTTGTAAAAATATTATTAAACTTTAAATAATCTAATTGAGTTAATGTTTTTATATTTGCTTTTTTTCATGATGTTTAAAGTCCCCATTTAAATCTGCATCTATAATTTGATTATTTTTTTAGTTTTGTAAAGATTACGAGTGATTCGTTTACCACTAAATGTATGTTTTTTGATTTTCATCTTCATTAAAAAGTAGGAATATTATCATTGTCAAGGAAACTAGCCTTAGATGTATAACTTTCTTCTTGTTCTATACATTTTATGCCTAAATCCTCTGCTTTTATATTTGATAATATCTATAATTTTACTAAATGGAATACTTACAAAGTTTTGATTGTTAACTTTACCAATACTAATTTTTATCTTTCCAATTTTTATTGTGTCCAATAACTAAAGTGGAAATCCCTTCATTTATTAAAAGTTCCATTAGTCTATTAGAATAAAACCCAATTACATTACGAAGTTGTTCCTCTCTTTTATAAAATAAATGGTTTATTCTTTTAGAACAATACTGATTTTTAGGAAGTAAAGATTGTAATTTTGCTTTTTTCTTTATTAAAATATTGATTAATAGATTTTAATTTAGTGCCTTTAAAAAGAAATTCCTTTTTATTATAATTAAAAGCAACTGTAAATAAATTTTCTAAACCTAAATCAATACTGGCTGCCTTTCCAGTGGAACTAGTTTGATCGTCAATTTCTTTTTCATAAATTAATTCACAAACAAAAATTATTATTTTTATAAAATATTCTAAAAACATTTACAATTTAAATCTTTATGAAAGTTTGAAATTTTAATTCCTTGTCTCATTTTGTTAGTACCAATAAATCCAAGTTTTAGTTTTTTTCTTAGATAGAACTTGATTGGTGTATTCTACTAAATTGTATTGTTTTTTTATATTTAGGAATATTAATTGGTTTATCATATTTTTTTATTTTTTTAGCTAAATTTAATAAGCCCCAATAAGAATCCCAATCAGCTTTTAGTTTTCTTATTATACTTTGAACAATTTTTAGAATTAATAGAAAATTCCTTTAATTTTGCAAATTTACGAATAATTTTACAAAATAAAGTGGTAAATTGTTTATCTTCTTCAATATAATTTAAAAAAATAAATCTTTTAATTCAGGATATTCTGTTATAAAGTCTAAATTATAACTATTGTTTTTAGATTTTTTTAAAAAAATAATTGTCTAATTATGTAGTTAGCATAATTATAGATTTCTTTACTTTCTATTAATTGTTGTTTAATATAGTTATAATCAACATGATTCTTTTTATGTTAAATTTAACTACTCTTTTAACTATCATTTAACTCCTTTATAAATTGTTTAGTTTTACATTTTTTTCTATTCTGATTGTGAATGTCTCTACGTTTATAATATGTTATATTTAAATACAAAAAAATAATTATTTACACCTTATATAAACGTTTATAATACTTATCCAAACTTCTTCCCATGAGTTCCTTCTTAAATGTTAAGAAATATTGATAACATAATGGAAAAATGTTTTTCTAAAAAAATCTTCACTCATTCCTACATATTTTCTGTCTTTCAAAAATATGGACAAATAACATATGTATTTTTTTAATTTTACCTTGAAATCTTGATGCTTTCACGATTGGTTTCAAAATTTCTTTTTCTATTTTATAAACTTTATGATTATTCTTAAAATAAACATAATCATTGGAATTTTTATTGTTGAATGGGGTTTTTAAATCTTCATCAACAAAAAAACATTTTTTGGATGAAAATGGAATCTGCAAGTGTTGAAATCCCATTCAAAAACATTAACTTCATCTGATAATAAATTTTTATTATTATTTATTTTTTTCTAAAAAAATCTCTTCACCTTTCGTTCCAAAAATTCCAAATAGACGGATTTTGATTTTTATAATAAATTTCGTTAAACTGAAAAAGTGAAATCAGAATTCATAATTTTATAAGTGAATTTTTTTCCTTATTTTTCATTGTTAATAATCATAATTACTGAATAAACATCAGCATCTTCAAAAAAATTTTTAAATCTCTGAAATTTAGAAGTTTATTAATTTTACGATTATTAATAAGAAATTCTCTAAATTTTTTTCTGAGAAGTATTTTTTTATAAATGAATTTGGCGTGATAAAAACCTAATTTTTCCATTTTTATTAATTAAATTAAGACCAATTTCATAAAAAAATAATATAAAGGTCAGTATTTCCATTAGAAAAATTTAAATTCTTTTATTTTTTTCATTATCTTCGATATTATGAATCCTAACAAAAGGAGGATTCCCTACACAATAATCAAATTTATTTAAATAGTTTTTATAGAAAAGTAATGTATTTTCATTTTTTTAAATTATGAAAATTTACTTCAAGTCCATTTTTGATTGCAATTTCATTCAAATTCTTGATTGTTTTTATCAAAAAGTTCATTGTCAATTTCAATTCCATAAACATTTTTCACTCAAAATGGTTGAAATTTTTGGAATTGGTGAGGTTTTGTTTATGTCCTTCATTAATAATTCTAATAAAAATTTCAGTTAGAAAAAGAACCATCTCCGAAAAGATGGTTCTATAATAGTTTTATTTAAAATTTCTGGACCAAAATATCCCATTTCATTTAATAATAACGAAACAATATTTTTTTAGGAGTCATATATTGACCATTTTGCTTTTTTTATTCATAACACATCCTAAAAACTTTTTAGCGTCTACAATTGTTTTATAATATTTAATTGTTTTTTTCATATAAATCACGATGTTTTTTTCTTTTTCATCCTCATTTTCAAATTGATCAGGATGATGTTGCTTTTACTAATTCTCTTTTTCACTCTTTTTAAATCATTGAAAGTGAAATCAATATTATAAAGATTGAAAAACCTTAATTCATCTTTTAAATTCCAAATCAAACAAAGTTGGGATTTTTTCTTTAGGTTCTTTTTCTTTTTTTCACGAACTTTTTTTCAAATAATCCTCATATTCTTTTTCTTCTTCTAGATAATATACCATCAGCGTAATATTCTGGATCGATTTTTATCCTTAGAATATACGTTTTTATTCATTCTATAAACCTTTAACCAAAAATGATTAATATCTTCAATAAAATCATCAATTTTTGACAAGAAAGTAAACATTGAAAGTGTAATAATTCCTGAAATAAAAATAAAAAAATTGGGTACATCCATAAAACAGCATGGGTTTTTAACAAGGTATATAATTGAAAATGAAATTGGAAAAAAACACTGCAACAAACCCCAAAAAAATTCTTGTGTCACAATAATCGTCATAATTTTTAATTGGTATATCAAATAATCTAAATAACTGTTTCATAATAAAATTCTCTTATTCCTTTCATTCTTTGTAATGCATATTATATCATATTTTTGTGAAAAAGTCAAGTAAAATCGAATGTTTGTGGATATTTTTAAATAAAAATTAAATGATTTTTTTGTTTTATGTTGTGAATTAAAAAAATTTCAAAAGAAAAAGACTGTGTTATATAAACACAGCCCTTTACCCATGAATAAAAACTAAAACGACCCATTATTAGAATCTTTAATATTTAGAATCTTTGCCAGTAATTTAGGCATTTCATCTATATATATTATGTAAGATTGCAATAAAAATTTTTACCTTAAAAATAAATTTTATATTAATAAATTATTTCTTTTTTTATTAAGAAAAAAAGACTGAAATGAATCAGTCTTTAAAATATTTTTAATATTCTTCAACATTGTGTTTTTAGAACAACAGTATCATCTTGCAAAAATTTTTAAAAATTTAGCATAAATATCATCATAATCATTTTTATCAACAATTCCAAATTCTGAAAAATCATAATCAGTCTCATCATTGTCATAATAAGATGAATAATCATCTGATTCATAAAGCAATTCTGAATTATATTCGTTGGCAATTAGGTTTTTTTAACAAAACAAAAAAATAAAAACTTCTTCACCATATAAATATCTATTTTTATTAAAGCAATATTTATATTCATCATAATAATTAGCAATATATTCAATTAATGCTTTTAACTTATCCATTGGACTTGAAATTTCATCCGTATATGGATTATAGCAATCTTCAATTATAATTGTTGAATTTTTTTAGGAATAACATTTTTCTTCATCATTATTATTTTTCTTTATGATATATAGAAAGGCTGTGTGTTGAACTAGAATTAGTTTCAAACATATTTGATCGAATTTTAATCATATTTTATCTCCTATTTAACTGTATTTTTCTACCAATAATTTTTTTCAACTTTTTGAAGCATATCTAAATCTTCTTTTACCTGTTTAAGAGTGTGACTATTATCAAAATGGTCTAAACTAATTATTTCTTTTCCCATAATCATAATGAAAATAAACACTATGATAACCAAGTTCTACATGGAGTGAACCATCTGGTAAATTAATTATAAATCTATTTTCCATTGCTGTAAAAACTAGATTGATTTAGCTGTTTAATTTTATCAATATTTTCCTTATATTTTTTTCATAACATCATTAAACAACTTTTTGTTATTAATGATTCTGTTATAAATCAATAAACAATCATTTTTCAATTCTTGAATTACTTTTACTATTTTTCTTATTCTTATTTCTTTTCTCTAAAAACGAATTTACCACTCTCATCATAAATGTTGGTTGGTAATATTTCGATGCTAATTTTTAAACTAAACCCCAACCCATCTATAAAAATTTCTTTGTTATTTCTACAATCTAAACTTGCAATGATCTCATTTCTTCTTTCTTTATCAACAAATTTAGAGTAAAGAAATTTTTAAATATTTTTTTAACCTCATTACTTTCAAAAAAATTTCACCATCAATTAAAAATTTTTCTTCTTTTTATGAACCATAGAATAAATCTCCTTTTTCCTCACAATTTTCATTAATAATATGTATTTATTTTTGCATAACTCAGCAATATGTATTTATTTTGCATAAAGAAATTATCTTTTATTTTTACAATAAACAATCATATTATATTATATATAAATTTACAAAAACAGAAAGGAGATTTGTATGGAAGATACTCAAAATCAAGTATACAATCGAAAAAGATATTAATAAAAGCAGACAATGGAAGAATTATTTAAACAAACTTTTTCAGATAGTATTCAAAATATTGGAGAAGAAAATGTTTATTTTCATTGGTAAAAATGTATATCAAGACCGAAAAGGTTATCATATCTGTTGAATTTGTAGGTACAGAAATGGCATACAATATTTTAGATGTTCGTGCATTTAGTATTTATGGTATCATTGACCAAAATGTCACCCCATTAAAAAACATTTTTAAAGAAACCAAATTACCGAATGGTGAGGAAAAATGTGTAAAAATGCAAATTCTTTCTGGAATAACGGGTGATTATTCTCCTGTTTGGAATAGTTTAACGGATGAAGATAAAAATACATTAAATAACTCTTATCAAACTACATAGAATTATTTATTTCATTAGAATAATTTTTTTCTCAAATCTTACATAATATCAATATAGTGATATTTTAGATATTATGAAGGAGAAATAATGAAAGATTTTTTTAAATATAACGGCAATCATTTTTAGTGATTATAGCTTTTCTTTATAAATTTTATCTTTTTAAAACAAAAAGAAGGCAAAAACAAGAATTCTAAAATTAGTTAAATTAAAAAGAAATTGAAAAGATGGTAAAGAATATAAAATAACAGCTATTCATACAAATACAAATGACTGGACCGAAAACAGAATATCACCTATACCACAAATCAAAAGTCCCAAAATGAATTTGTTATTGAAATTAATTATGATAATGATGATGGAGAAGTAATTTCTGTGTATAAAAAAATACAAAACACACGAATTATTAATTCCTTTTATTTTGTTTGGAATATCGCTTATTTTATTTTATTTACAAGGAGGTTAACATGAATATTACAGTAAGATTATATAAATTACATGATTATGATTTAATCTTTCTTTATAAAAATTTAAGATTTGCAGTAAAAGATGCAATGAAGAAAGCTTTAGAAAATTTCGTAAGAAACGAACATTCTTTTTGATTACCCAATTGCCAATGTTCATTCTGATTCTTTGCGCAATTTAACTAATGCCCAATTTCATATCAAACTAAATGAAGATGAAGATGAGGATATCATTTTGTTTTTAGAAGGATTAAAAAGAAACTATAGAAATTCATTTTTAAAAAAATCTTTTAAGAGGGTATATGGCTGGACCAATTGCCTATGTTTACCAAGAAATGGTTAATGTTGAAGATGAAACAAAAAAAGAAAAATGCTATTGAAAAACAATATCATGAATGTTAAAAGCATTAGATTTAATGAAATTTAAAAACAAGAAAAAAATATTTAAAACTTACAGAAGATCAAAAGAAAATTATTTGATCAACTAGGAATTTTAGATGGAATTCCTGTTAGAATTATAGAAAAGGGGAAAATAATGATTAAAACAAAAATCAAAAATAAACAATGTTGATGATTTATTCGAGTTAGTAAAATTCACTGAAAAAAATGCCATTTGATGTTGATATGATTTCTGGAAGAACTGCAATTGATTTAAAATCAGTTATTGGTGTTGCAAATGTTGATTTAAGTAAAAACTTACACATTAGAAATATTAGTTGATGAAAACAAAGAAACAGAAGAATTAAATAGTTATTTACGATTTATAAATAATTTCAAACTGGAGGCAAAAATGAAAAACAACGAACTTACTAAATATGATAAAACTGAAATTTATGAGACTGAAGAATTATTGATTTATTGTTTTAAATTAAAACAGCAATGTGGAAAAATGGAATCCCAATGATTGTAACAGTTGCAATTAAAAAAACGATGAGAATGGAACTGAGTATAAAACTGAAATGGTAAGTGCTGTTTTCATCTGGAATTAATTTAAAAAGAAGATAGATTTGTTAAATTTGTAAATGTTATGAATGGATTTGATACAATTCACATAAAAGAAGAAAATGAATATTAATTTAGATGAACTATTGTAATTTTTACATAAAGCAGAGATTTTTTTCTCTGCTTTTTGTTTTTATTAAATGAATTTTTCAAAGCATTTTAAAAATAGATAAAAAGAAGACATAGAGAATATATAGAAAGGATAAGATGAAAAGCTTATATAAAGATAAATAATGATTTATCAATAAGTGGAAAAAAATATAAACTTGGAAAACAATATTTAGATAATTTTTCAATTAAAGTTTTATGAAAATATAAGTGATATATTTTTGTAATGATTTACAAAGTTCAATATTTGATCTATCAAATTCTGGAATATATGAGGTTAAACTTTATGATAGTGTTCATTCTAGTATAGAAACACCGTATGATGAAGATTATTTAGCAGCAAATAGTTTTATTATTTTTAAAAGAAGTTGATTATTCTTTAATAAAAATGAATAAAGAAAACATATTTGAAAAATGAAGATTATAAAATAACAATTAGTTTATATAAAAAAATTTTTAAAAAGTTACAATTTATTTAACTTCTTAAAAATTTTTAAAAAAATAATCTTTCAATAAAAAAACAATATTTTTTTAATGCTTTTATAACATAAGTAAAAAGGATGTTTCTTTATTTGATGAAGATAAATATAAATATATTGTTGAAAGTAATATAAATATGTTTTTGATAAATTTCCAGAAAAAAATATCACGATTGTTTAACTAATTCAGAATATATGTTTGACAAATTCATATTGATTAATTTTTGGAAGAATATCAGATCTTGATTGTTTTTAGATGAAAATGACACTCGTTTAATAGAAAGAATTATAGAGAAAGGAAGAGACAAGGATTTTGGATCTTTTTATAAACAATAAGTTCACAGAAATAAGAATGGCTGTTGCAAGAAATTGTAGAAAAAGATTTATTAATATTAAAAAAATGACAAATCTAAAGAAATAAAAAGAGTTTGTTAAATCAGTTTTAGAAATTGAAGAATAAGGAGAAAGAATAATGAGCTTACCAAGTTTTTTGATGAAAATCTAATAAATAATAACATCAAATATAAAATAGGAAAAATATAGAAAATCTGAACTTTTAAACCAAAAACCATTTTTTTGTGTTACAAAGTTATCCCAAATATCAACGTCATTGAAAACCCAAATTTCAAAATTTACAATGTTGAGGTTAGTGACATCTGCATTGAGGATAACACAAGAATATTTGCAAAATGAAATGGAAATTTTTAGATGAAATTGATTATGAAAAAGATATAGATAAACACTTATCATATTATTTGCAAAATTTTAGCTTTTTAAAAACAAAAAGATGAAAATGTTTTTTAGAGAATTACTTGATTCTGAAAGAATAGAAAGTCACATGGCAATTGCTTTTATCTAAAGCTTACAAATATTTTGATGAATTAATGGAAAAAGAAAGAAATACATATTTTAAAATTAATTGCAAGAGAAGGAATTCCAAAATATTTAAATGAATTATGCTATGCAAATGATTTCTTAATAAGAGAAGCAGTTGCTAAAAATGGAATGAAAAATACTTAGATATTCTTGTAAATGATAAAAAAATGAATTTGTAAGAACTGCTGTTGCAAAAACAGGAATTAAAAAATATTTGGATATTTTAATTAAAGATATGTCTTATTCGGTTAAAGAAGGAATTGCTTCAACTGGACAAGATGAGTATTTGGATATTTTATTAAAAAGAAGAAGATGATTCAATTTTTACTATCCATATTAGATTCATATAGAAAATCAGATTTAAACTTTTTGAAGAAAAAGCCCTATCTAATAATTTTTATTTAAAAAGAATTTGTAAAATTTGGCAAAAAGGATTTTTAGATAAAGTTTATCAAAATGAATCAAAATGAAATGGCAAATAAAAATAATTGCGAGTTTCGGATATGATGAACATTTAGATTTCTTTATGAAAAACAACGATAAATATGCTAAATTAATAATCCCTTCTATTAAAAGGAAAAAGATTTAGACGAACTTCTGGACGATAAAAATGCTTATATTCGTGCAGAAGTTGCAAAAATACGGGGATGATGAACATCTTGATTGTCTTGTATCAGATAAAAGATCCATTAGTCCTAAAAAGAAATCATAAAAAGAAGAAGATTAAAAAGATTTAGAGTTTTTATCTACACATAAAAATAAAGAAGTAAGTAAAATGGCAACAGAATATTTACTTTGTTATCGTAAATATAATATGTAAAAGAAGAGAAATATCTCTTCTTTTTGTTATTATTAATGTTATTAACAGCGTATTTTTATTTAAAAAACAATGGTCAAGAAATCTCCTAAGCTTTAGCTTCGTGAGATGAATTGACATAAAAAAATAATTTTTGTGCTATAATAAAAATATGAGTTGTAATATAGGAAGTCACAATAAATATTTATTACAATATCATTTGATTTTAGTAATTAAATATAAAAATCTTTATTTGTAAAAACATAATATAAATATATGGAAACAAATAAATACTATACATATAAAAACTAAGGAAGGAGGTGATTTGTAATGAACAGGGCAATTAAATATAGAATTTATCCAACTAAACTACAAGAAGAGTTATTACAAAAACGTTCGGTTGTTGCAGAAAAATCTGGAATTTAATGTTAACAGATAAAAATAAATTATTACAAAGAAACGAAACAAAACATTACAAACAACTCCAGCACAATATAAAAGAAGAATATGATTATTTAAAAAGAAGTAGATAGTTTAGCATTAGCAGAATGTGCAACTACATCTTCAAACAGCGTATAAAAACTTTTTAGAGATAAAAATAGGTTTTTCCAAAATTTAAAGCATTAAAAATAAGTAAAAATCTTATACAACAAATAACCAAAAAGGAACAATACAAATCATAGATGATACAATAAAATTACCAAAAGTTGGTAAAATAAAAGCTAAAATACATAAAAACCAAAAAGAAGACTCAATTATCAAATCAGCAACACTAAGTCAAGAAAGAGATGGCACATATTATATTAGTGTTCTTTTGAATATGATCAAACAATTGAAAAGGTAGAGATTACAGATAAAGTCCTCGGTTTAGATTATAAATCAGATGGATTTTATATGGATAGCGAAGGTAACGTTTGTGGAAGTCCCAAATATTACAGGAAATCACAATCTAAATTAAAAAGATTACAAAGACAATTCTCTAAAAAGTAAAGACTCAAAAAAATAGAGAAAAAGCAAGGTTAAAACTTGCTAAATTACAAAGACATATTGCAAAACCAAAGACTAGATTTTTACAAAAAGAGAGTACAAGGATAGCCAACTTGTACGATGTCGTTTTAGTAGAGAATTTAGATTTAACAGCAATGTCCAATAAAAGCTTTTTAAAAATGGTAAAGCAACATTAGACAATGGATATGGTATGTTTCTAAATATGTTAGAATACAAACTACAAGATAGAGTAAATATTTTTGTAAAAGTAGACAAGTGGTATGCGAGTAGCCAAATTTGTAGTAAATGTGGCAACAAGAAAAATAAAATTAAATGAAAGAACATACACTTGCGACTGTGGTAATACCATAGATAGAGATTTAAATGCTGCCATAAATATAAAAAAATGAAGGATTAAGATTATTAAAAACAGCTTAATTAAACAAGTCATAGGGATGGAATAGCCCTGAATTTACGCTTGTTGACTTTGTGTAAGACGTTGAGTTTTAGCAATAAAATGATTTAGATACTAAATCTAAATTCAATAAAATGATTTAGATACTAAATCTAAATTCAATAAAATGATACGCTACGAAGGGTGAAGCAGGAAGCACCCAGTGTGCAGTTCACTTTAAAATATGTTTTTCATTCTATGATAAGTAAGCCAAATAAATGTTTTTATTTGATTTCAACAACATTTTCACTGTTAATAACGATGCTTCATCAACATTTTTTATCATAAAAACACACACCAAATTGCAAATTTCTAACATAATGAAAAAGAAAGAAAAATATAACGAAAGGATTTTTTATGTATATTTTGAAAGATAAAGAATTGATGAAAAAAATTAGCATTTATTTTTCTATCTATGATTTTCATAAGAATTGGAAGTGTAATTACTTTTACCATTTATAGATACATCTATTGTAAAAGATTTCTTTAATAATAGTGGGTTTGGTTTCTTAAATTTAATTACTGGTAATTCACTTTCACAAATGTCTTTTTGCATTAAGTATTTCACCATATATTACGGCTTCTATTATTATTCAATTGTTAACTGTTTCAATTAAGAGACTCGAAGAATTAAGTAAAGATGGAAAAACTGGACAAGATAAAATTCAAATGATTACAAATGTAATTGCAATTATTTTTGCATTTGCACAATCAATCGGTCTAGCAATTGGATTTGGAAAACAAGGAATGCTAAAACCATTTACATGGTATACTGTTCTTTTTGTGTTTTAATTTTGACAGTAGGATCTGGAATCTTAATTTATGTTGGAGAAAAATTACAAAAATTTAATTTAGGAAATGGAATTTCTTATATTTTATTATTAAATATTTTTATCTGTATTTCCAAATGATATTTTTATCTTTAAAAGAAGTTTTTATTGATAATAAAATCTTATCAGTAAAAGATTTTTAAATGGATTTATTATTGCAATTATTTTAATTCTTTTAATTTATTCATGTATTTTCTTATCTACTACAGAAAAAGAATTCCTATGATTTTTTTAGTAGAAAAAGTAAATGGATTTACTAATAAAAATTATTTACCAATTCCATTAAATACTTGTGGAGTAATGCCTATTATTTTTCATCAAGTGTTATGAGTTTACCAATTATTATTGGAATGTTTATAAATAATAATATTTTAACAACAATAAACCAATATTTTTAATCAATCTAATTGGTTTGATTTCATAATTTAAAATATACATTAGGGGCGATTGTTTATATTGGACTCACTTATTTGTTTACTTTTATTTTATCTTGAAATTAATTTCAATGTTTATGAAATTAGTCAAAACTTAAAAATGCAAGGTGCAACAATTGCTGGAATTAGACAAGAAATCCTACTTCTGAATATTTAGGAAAAATTACAAAGAAACTAGCATTAATTGGAACAACAATTTTCACTTTTTGATTATTATCTCCATTATGGTTTTAACTCATAGTTTTGGGATTTCATCATTATCAATCGGGGAACATCAATTTTAATTTGCGTTGCTATTATTTTTAGAAAAGTAAAAAGCAATTCAAACTGAATTTGATAGTGCAAAAAAATAGAAGATATATTAATAGTCAGAAAAAGTTTATTTGGAACTAGTTTAAAAAGGAGGTAGTAATGTTTAACGGATTACATATCTTAAAAATTGACATGGTGAAGCTATCATTCTTTACATTAATTGTTATGATTGTGGTTTCTGGGTTTACTTTTGGGGTAGATTTAGGGGTTACAAAATTAATGGAGATGATTGTTTTATAAAAAGAAAGGGGTTAAAAAAAGCCTGTCATTTAAATGACAGACTTTTTATTTATCTATTTGTTTCTTTTTGTCATAACTGCATCAGCTAGACCATACTCAACAGCTTCTTCAGCAGTCATAAAATAATCACGATCAGTATCAACAACAATCTTTTCAATTGGTTGCCCAGTATTTTTTGCAAGAATTCGATTTAATCTTTCCTTTGTATTTAAAATATTCTTAGCAGCAATTTCAATCTCAGTAGCTTGTCCTTGCGCACCACCTGATGGTTGATGAATCATTACTTCAGCATTTGGTAAAACAAAACGCTTTCCCTTTGTCCCAGAAGAAAGAAGAAATGCACCCATAGATGCAGCCATACCAAGACAAATGGTCTGAACATCACAACTGATGAGATTAATTGTATCATAAAATTGCCAAACCAGCAGTAACAGACCCACCAGGAGAATTAATATAAAGATAAATATCTTTTTCACGATCCTTTGATTGAAGATAGAGTAGTTCTGCAACAATCAAAGCCGCAGAATCATCATTTACTTCATCACAAAGCATAATAATTCTATCATCTAAAAGCTTAGATAAAATATCATAAGCCCTTTCCCCTCGGCTTGTTCCTTCAATGACATTTGGAATAGTTAAGATATTTGTATTGGGAGTTCTTAAAAAATTATTTTGTGTATTATAATACATATAAAAAAACCTCTCTTATTCTTTTGTTTACTTATATATATGTTGATAAAAAGATATTATAAAGAAGATTTTTAATGAAAAAAAGTAGTCTCAAAAATGCGAAATCTATATGTATAGTAAAAGAGGATATTTAGCAAAAATAAATTTAGAATTCATTGCTTTTTATAATTTGGTTTAAGAATTATCATTGGAATTTACATAAATATTTTATTCCCAAAAATGCGAAAATCCTATATGTATATTATAAAGCAAAAATTTAATGAATCAGTTTAATTTTAAATGGGTATCTATAAACATTAACTAACATCTATTTTTATCATTTTTGTTGTGACAGTAATAAAAACATAAACATTATCATTTTTAAAAAGATTTGTTATTAATACTAAAATAAACATCCAAATAAACATTTAAATTGAATAAAATTAGCATAATGATTTGGATATCAAACCTAAAATTATTTAGTCTCAAAAATACGCAATCCTATATGTATAGTATAATGCGATTCTTAATAATAACCATTTATTTATATATTTAATTTTAACATCATAACTGACATTAACATTCTTTTTAAATTTACCATGAATATTTTTGGTTATCAAAATCATTTTTGTTTTTTTATCAGTCATTTGTCATAATTTAAAAAAATATCTTGTTTTTAATTTAGTCTTAAAATGATAAATCCTATATGTATATGGAAAAATAAAAAGAAGATATCTCAAATATCTTCTTTAGTCTTTTAATCTTTTAGCGTTCACAATCATTTCTTTTAGAATCATCAATAATATAATTTTTAGCATCATGTTCATTCTCTGCTAAATTATTCTTTGTGATTTCTAATGATTCTCCATTTACTTTACAAACTCCACTTAAAACTAAATTTTCATTTTCATCATAAATCAAAAATTTAATTTTATCATTTTTTCATATTTGCAAACATAATTTTATCATCATGGATAAAACAAATATCTGCTGATTCTAATCCAACATCCGCTAAGTTATTAAAATTTGTTTTTTTGTAATAATTATATCTTTCATATATATCCTTTCTTTATGTGTTTCACCTCCTTTAACATAAAAATGTTTGTTTTCGTAATACATAATTTTTATCGAATTTGCCTATTTTATAAGAAAAAAATATAGTCTCAAAAATGCGAAATCCTATATGTATAGTATATTTCGAAAAATTATCCTGAAAATTAAATAAACTACTAAAAATCAATCATATTATAATTATATTAACAAGGAGGAAATTTAATATGAAATTTGATTTTTAGATGAAAAATAACAATATTTTAACAACGGTTTCAGTTAATCCAATCACAAAAGAAAATTAAGTTCAAAAATTATGTTGACGATCCTATTTTGTGTGTGTTTGGGGTTAAGGGTGAAGATGAGGTTACATATGATGATTTAATGTATTTTTGAGAGTAGATCTTTTGATAGAAGTAGAAAAAGACTTGCCTGATATTTTTAGAAGTAATGAATTTAAAAATATGACCCAATAGCAATTTGTAAGTTTACGAAAGGTAGGTGTGCTTATGATCCACTTTGGATTAGATTTAGATAATATAAAAGTAAATATAATAAATTTGAAATATTTTTTTATAAATATTAACAAAAATTTTTGAAATATTATCAAACTCAATTCAAAATTTATTTATTATTAAAACAATCAAATTACTTGGATTAAAAGGTTGACTTCATTTGTGTTTGTGATATAATTAATGTATACTGTTTTACAATATCACATAATATTAGTATAAAAATCAAAGATAGGAGGTACAACATGAATTGTGCATATAAATTTCGGATTTATCCAAATAAAGAACAGCAAAAACAAATTGCACAATCATTCGGTTGTGCCAGATTTATTTTTAATAGAATTTTAGAATTAAGTCAAAAATATTACAAAAGAACTGGTAAAAATTTATCTAAATATAAATGGATCAATTATTGTAATAGAATTATAAAAACAATATCCATTTTTAAGAGAAGTAGATAAATTTTTAATTACCAATCTATTTTTGATCTAATGGATGCTTATAAAAGATTTTTGGACAGGAGTTTCTGAATTTCCAAAATTTAAAAAGTGAAATTTAATGATAAAAATTCTTATAGAACTAATTTTACAAATAATAATATTAAAAGTAGATTTTGAAAATAACAAAATTAAATTACCTAAAATGGATTGGATTAAAGCAGACTTACATCATGAATTTAAAGATAACATTAAATTTGCAACAGTCTCTAAAACATCTGACGGTAATTATTTTGTGTCTTTTAATACTGATGAAGAAAAATCACAAAATTCCCTGAGTCTAAAAACGCAATTGGATTAGATATGGGAGTTGCTGAATTTCTAACAACTTCAAATGGTGATATTTATGAAAATCCTAAAATTTTACAAAAAAATTTGAGGATAAAATTAAAAAGTTACAAAGACAACTTAGTAAAAAGAAAAACACAGTAAAATTACAATAAACAAAGAATAAAATTAGCTAAAGTATATAAAAATCTAGAAATGCAAGACTCGATAAATTACATAAATTGTCTCATAAAATAGTTAACGAGAACCAAGTTATTGTTTCTGAGACATTAAATGTAAAAAGGTATGATGCAAGATTCTAATTTAGCTAAAATATATTGCAGATGCTTCTTGGTATGAGTTTATGAGACAATTAGAATACAAATCTAAAATGGTATGGAAGAACTTACATTAAAGTAAATCAATATTTTCCTAGTAGCCAAATGTGTTCTAATTGTGGTTATCAAAATAAAGAAGTTAAAGATTTATCTGTTAGAAAATGGATTTGTCCAGAATGTGGAACAGTTCATAACAGAGACATAAACGCTGCAATTAACATTTTAAATGAAGGTTTAAGAATGTTAAAAGCGTCTTAAATATATTTTCATAGGGATGGAATAGCCCGAATTTACGTCTGTTGAGATTTACAATGTCGTTGAAGCAGAAAGCCAATTTAGTATAGGCAGTTCACAACAAAACCTTCCTATATTTCCACAATGGAGAAAATCTTACTGTAGAAAACATTATCCTTAATGAAAAATCATAATTTGTTTAAAAGTAAATTTTTATGATAAAATAAAAGATATATATAGTGAAAAACAAAAAGGAGAAGATTATGAATTATAAAAAGATATGTTTTATGTTTAGGAATTGCGTTTTGTCTTATGTCTTGTACAAAAAGAATAATATAGTCATAAACCCCACCACAAAACATCACCCCATCAAATTTACAAGAACCCGAATTTTTAACAAACTTTCAATTTTATGAAAAATGTGGATGCAATGAATGAATATGGATTGTTTAAAGAATTAGGATTTTTTTACCAACAGGATATAAATTAACTGGATATCAGGTTTTTAACAAGAAATCAGGAATCCAAATTTTGTATGAAAATGGTTCAGAAATTATTACTTTTAGGCAATCAAAAACAATTCCATCCGAAAAACTGAATGGGGATGATAATGATTATACATCAGTGATTGAAAATGTGGTGGGGATAACCTCACATTAAAAACAAAAAGATGACAAAATTTATGTTGTAATGTGGAGTAAAAACAATAATAATTGTTGTTTAATGTTTTCAGAAGGAATTAATAAAGAAACTTTTGAAAAATTTACAAAGAAATTATATATAAAGAAAGAGAAGAGAATTGAATCTCTTCTTTTTATTATAAATCCATTCATAATAATCATCTGTTCCATCATAGTCATCGTCACATTCATGATATGTAATATAATGATTAGGATTAAACAAAATTTCTTTAAATTTACTAACAATTACATCTTCATTATCATCAGGATTCATTCCTAAGATATCAAAAATATAATAATATTCATCAACATAGGGCATAGTAAACATTATCTTTCCAAACTAAATTACTATTTCTTTCTTCTTTAATTACTCTAATCAAAGAATCTCGAAGCTTATGAAATAATTGAGTTTCATGATATTCATAATCATCTAAATAAAACTCATATGTTCTTAATAAATCAACAATGCAACATAATTTCTGATATTCTGTAATATTGCAACCATTAGGGTTAATATAATCATGAACATCAGGAATTTCAATTGTGGTGTTTACTGGAATCGTAATTTGATAATTTTTATCATTACAAATTTTTAATGCTATGCATAAATTATCCTTTCTTCTTAATCCTCATAATTTATAGCAATATTTTCATCAAATATTAATTTTTAAAACGACTATAAATTTCATCATTTGTTGAATCTTCATATAAATTAAAAATTTCAGGTGAATTCACATAATAATTATCATCAATTGATTCAATTTCTCGTAAAATTTCCAATACAATAATTCAATATTGAATTACATCTCGTCTTTAATAATTTTTCTAAAATAGAAAAATAATTATTTTTATCCGTAAAAACTTCATTAAAATAAAAATATCCCAATCTCCAATAATATCCTGAAATATAATTCATAATTGCATTTAATTTTGTCCATTCTGTTGTGTTATTTCCATTTAAATTAAACTGGAAATTAACATCATCATTGGCAATAACAATTGTTTCATTATTTGGAAGTTTATCATATTTAAAAACTTTTTCTTTATAATTATAATCAATTGTAATTGAATGCATTGAACTTGAATTCGTTTCAAAAACATTTTTCTAACCTTAATCATAAATAATCCTTTTCTCAATCTATCAATATTTACAAAATTAATATGCTTTTTATTTTTAAAACAAAAGAGACTTATTATGTCTCCTTCTTTCTAAATAAGTTTTTCTTTTGTTCTTCTGTAAGAGTTTCTTTTTCTTTTGAAATTCTCAAAAACTCACTGGTAATTTTGCCATGCCACCATCAGTTTCATCAACAATATAAACCGATTCTGGGAATTTCTCTTTTAATTTTTTAATTTGATTTATGAATCTTTTGAAAATATTTTGTGTGTTTTTTGATTATTAAGAAACTCTATAACATTGTCTTTATCTTCATGAATATATAAATCGAAATCATTTTAATCATTTCATTAATATCAAGATTTCCAATAATTTTGAATAATCAATATCTATGAAAGAAAGAATTTATAACCAGTGTTTTTGTTTTATTTTCACTATCATTAAATTTCTTTTTTCTTCATTTAATGAAAGAATTTTGAATGATTTCATTTTGCATTCATTATAAATATCGACATATATATTTATAATCAAAATAATGTTGAATTGATTTCTTTCTTTTATTGATGAAAATCAGGTAGGTCTTGGGTTTTCTTTTAATGTTTCACTAATCATTTTCCTCCTTTCTTAATTATAATACTATGACATTTTTAGAATTTGATTCTTTAGAAAAAACTTGGCTTTTCATTAAAGATATGATATAATGCAATGGTATTAAAAAATAAATTAAAAACATAAAAAAGGAAGGTCTTTACAAATGACAATATTTAATATGATGATTTAATGAAAATAGCCAAAATATTACCGAATTGAAAATTTTTGCAAATCTATCAAATAAAAAATTGGAAAATAAAATGTACTTATTTAGAAAAACAATTTTTACAATTGGAGTGAATAAGAGTGCAACAAAAAAAGAGATTAACTCTCTTGCTTTTTTTAATAATCCATATGAAAATCTGAATATTCATGCAAATTTCATCATCAAAACAACTTTTAAAAATATTGTAAACATCTTTGTCTTCATCTTTTGCAGAAGAATTCAAGATGATAAAAATATCTTTTCCAGTTGTCAGTTTTATCTGGTTTAGTCTTCTGCAATCAAGTATATTTAATCGTTGTGTCTTTCATCAAATAAACTCTTCCTAAGATATCTAAATATTTTTTGACACAATTCATAATCAAAACCTGTTTATATACTTCCTAAATCAAATCTAATTAAACAATTGAATTTTGTCCATTCTGTATCATTCATCATTAGAATCAAATTCTTGATAATAATATTTATCAATAATTAAATCACATTGAACAGGAATTGTGGTAAATTTAAACCCTAACGGGTTTGTAATTTTTCCAAATTGTAATAGAATGCATTGAACTGGAATTAGTTTCAAAAACATTTTGACGAATTTTTAACATATCTAAAATCCTCTTTCGTTTTCCTTATGATAAACAACAGTATTTGGATCAAAGATTACATTTTAAAAGCATTTAAAATGGTTTTTTCATCGTCATCTTCATTGATATTTAACATATCAAAAATACCATTTTCACTACCATAATCATCAAATTCATCACAGTATTCATAATCAACGTCATCTTTAATAATAAGATCACTATTTCTTTCTTCTTTTATTAGTCTTGTAAGTGCTTCAAATAGTTTATTTGAAACATCACTATCCTCTTCTTCTCCGTTTTTATAGTATCTAATCATATCTATAATACAACATAATTTTTGCCATTCTGAGATATTATAACCATCACCATCAATTGAAAAATTATCATCAATATTAATTGTTTCATTTAATGGAATTTTTGTAGCATTTTTACCCAAATCACATAAGCAAATTGAGTGTACAGATGATGAGTTGGTTTCAAAAACATTTTTCTAATCTTAATCATATTTATCTCCTTTTTCTTTTTAGTTACATAATAAATATGATTTTTAATAATTATCACAAAAATAAAACAATTATGAATCATTTTCATAAAAACACATATTATATAAGAAGTGATATACTTCATATAAAAAAATAGAAAAGGAGATTTTTTATGAAAAACTAAAAATTATTTAACACTTAAAAATTTATTAAACGCATTAGATTTAGAAGATAACACTAAAATTGAACTTTACAATGATAAAGGAGAAACTTTTTGAATTGGAAGCTAAAAATGTGCATGAGAACTTTTGAATAAGGGTGTTAAAAAATATAAGCAAGATAATGGCGTTCCAAACCTTCATATAAAAGTTATATTCCTAACCAAAAATAGAATAAATATAGAAATAATAGCCTGATAAATTCAGGCTTTTTGTTTATTATAAAAATAAACATTATAATCTATGTAATAAGTAAAATAGAGAATTAATAAAAGAAAGAGAGGTTTAACTATGTTAAATGCTGATTCATGGAAAAGAATTTTCAATTGGAGAATTATTTATCTGTGAATTTGGAATGGATAAGGAAGAAGACCATTTTATAAATGGGGAACTTGATAGAAAAGGATGAAAATTTTTCTACATTATATTAATTTTGTAACAGGTATTGGTTATAATAATGGATTCTCCAAAAACTAAATGAAAAACAGCAAAACAATAACAAAGATTTATGAACCCAATGCAATCACCATTTCCACCCAAAAACCCAAAAAGTGTTTCATTTCAAACCCACCCTGTTTTTGTGCTTTACAAAATGTTGTTATTCTTAAAAATGAAAATTTAAATGTTTATAACGGACATTTTTTTAATTTCAATTTTGGAATTATCTGAGGTTTTAAAATATCAGTCAACAATTTCATTAGAGAATTTACAATCATTGAGAATAAAAATTCCAGAAATAAATGGAAAGCCAGATTGGAATTATATGGATAACTTTATGAAAAGACAAAAGAAACACTGTTTTTAGAGGGTCAGAATGTAGATTATAATGTTTTTTAAAAGAAATAGGAGATTTTATAAAATGACTGAAGAAATGTTATATAATTTAAATTATATTGCAGAAAGAAGATGGCTTAATAAAGAAGAATTTGAAAGTGTTAAAAATTATTATAAATCGTTAACTGAAAAAAAGAAGTGAAAAATTTTTTAAATGTAAATATGTTTTTCTAAATCTTCAAATGAAAGATATGAATGAATATAAAAACATTTTTAAACGATGTTGTTATTAAATATCTTGAAGAAGGAAAACCTGACTATGAAGAAGCAAAAGGATTTTAACTTTTCAGTTTCAGAATATAATGTTCAAGACAGAGATACGTTTTGTATATTAGTAAACAATGATAGTAATTATCCGTTCACATTCTTTTCATGATTATGTTATTTATTCCACAAATAATAATTTATTTAACCCTCAACAGACTTGTAAATGATTTTTTTGAATGTTGAAAGAAAATTATATCTTATGAATTCAAAAGTTGAACAAAGATTTCTTTCTGATGACGATCTTTATTTTTGTAAAATGATTTATAATAATTTAAAAACAGATAAAAGAAAAAGAAGAATTTAAAGAAAAGATTTCGATATTTAGATACAGAAGAAATCCATTGGACAATATACAAGATGTTTTTGGATCAGGTTGTTTATGAATTGAAGAAAAGAACGGGTCTTCAAAATTTTTATGTTGGAACTGAAATTGATGATTATGGTCACAATGTTTATGCAATATTCTTTGATTGTGGTAAAGATTTTTGAACCACTTTGGTTTGCAGATACTTGTTACAAAGAATATAAAGACTCTTTAAATAAAAGATTAAGCTTTAATTTCTTGGTAAACAAGATTATTGAGACATTTAGAAATGTGCAATAATAAAAAAATAAAAAGAGATATTATCTCTCTTTTTATTTAAATTTTCGAATAAATTCTTTTTGCAAATGTTTTATTTAAATATCTATTCATATTATCTGGAACGGAAATAGTGTCATGAATTTTATCCATTTCATTCCAAACATTTCAGCAATCATTCTAAAAATAATTTTGAAAATCTTCAGTTCCTAATTTTGCACTAAAATATTGATAAATATTAATAATAGTATCGTTTAAGAAACAATCTTCAAAAGAATAAAAGAACTTTGTATTTGGGAAATCATCTTCATAAGTAATTAAAACTTTGTATAAATTTTGGTCAATTTCATTATTTTCTAAAATTATCAACAACAACAAAAATTGTGTCCAAAAATATATTTTTATAATTGGTGACATCATCATGAACAATTGCAATTTTTCTTTATTTTCAAAAATGGAAGAATATTTTTCTTTAAAAATTCGAATCACATCTTCATTTTTCTTCAATAATTGTAATCTTGTTCACATCTTTCTTTAATGATGCCATATAAGGAAAAATATCCAAGACCTAACCCAACAACCAATACATTTTTATCTACATTTCTTAACGCATTTGCCCTAATGTTGATTTCCATAGGGGTTCACAGTGGCAATTAGTTTATCATTTTCATACATACATAAGTATTACAATACCATTAAAAACACCAATTGAATATTTTTCTTAATAAATTTTCATCTTGACTATAAACATTTGTAAAACAAAATTCATTTTCTTCATAAACAATTTTCTTTATGGAAATATCATTCCGTTTAACTTCTTTTAAATCAAAATTTCTTAAATAGGGTTCATTTTGGAAGGCATAAGCATTTAGGTTTTCTAATGGATAAAAGCAATTATTATAATCCTCGTCTGAAAAATTTAATTTATCCTTAATATATTTTTTAAAAGTTTTTTCAGATTCATGGATATTAAATACATGTGACTCAATTTTAGCACCGTCTAATTCTTGTTCAATTTCTGATACTTTTAACATCATATCAAAATTTTGTTTATATTGAAAAAGTTTTTGAATATTTCGTTTTGTATCTTTTACAATCATATTGTTCTTCCTTTCTATTTTTGTTTGTGATATAATTAATATGAAAGAAATTTATTTTTTTCGAATAATTATTTTTATAAAATTTATTACATATTATTATTAAAAGTAATTTAAAAAAATTTAAAGGAGTTCTTATGAAAAATATAAAAAAATATTATTATGACAACATTAATTATCAGTAATTTGTCAACAAACATTTTATCAAATATTACATATGCTGGTGAAAAATTTAACATCACAAGGAATGAATTTAAGTGGGGGATAATCAAATTACATCATCTTCTAACTCTAACTGATTCACCAAAAGCAGAAATTGATAATTTATGGGATGATGGAGACTTCACCCCCACAAAGAAACAAAGACAATAGAATTAGGAACAATAAAAATTAAATGTAGCAGCAAATGGAAAACACCAATATTATTTTATCTAAAGAAAGTGAAATTAGAGAAAAAAATTAAAACATTTGCAGAAGAAAAACAGGAAAAAGATGAGAACCCCATATTCTTTATCTCATTTAAAATATGATGAAGAAAAAATATGCCTTATTATGAACTTATTGAAAAAGAAGATAATAAAGAAGACACTTTTCTCTTATTATGATTCTATTGGCAAAGATATTTACAAATTATACATTCAGCCAAATTACTATTACTCAGATGAACGTTCTGGAAAATCTTAAAAACTATAATATTAACACATTAATTAAAAATGTAAAAAGAAATAATCCAGAAATTACGAATATTGAGGTATTGTCACACAATCATTACCATTTGAAAAACGAGTGAAGATAACACTGACGATGATTATCATTATTCAAGTGAAGGAAAACGTTATGTTTTAGCAAATGTTACAAAAAACGGAATAACAACTGAAACAAAAATTATTTTTTAAAAGTGAACGAATTGATAAATATCAAGATATCATCAAAATTAATGAAAATGACTTCAAAACAAGAATATTATCAGAAGAAACAAAAAAATAAAATAAATGAAATTTTAGAACAATATAATAATAACATTTATTATGATCAATATGTTTATAGTTTAGCGTCAGATGATTTGCAAACAAATCAAAAATTCTTTTAATCATTATATTTTATTAAATGCATATAATAAAGACACTAATAAAACAGAATTATTTAAACACGTTGTTCAAAAACCAAATTTTTTTCTGAAAATATTGATGTTAATAATTTACATATAAATGATAAAATTTTCTATTTTAATAATAACGATTTAAATAATTTATCATCAAATTATAATAAAATTTATTTCGAAAGACAAAAACAAAGATAATCAAAACACATATAAATTATTTTTGAAAATAGAAATGATAGTGGAATTTCAACTATTCTAGAAAAATTAAATAAAAACAAATCAGAAAAACGAAAAAAATTTCAGTTTATGATATTATAAAAATTAACAAAGATTTTTGACACATATCTGATTTTTTTAAATTATAATAACGAATTATACACAATAAAGTTCAGTAAATTTAATTTTCCAAATATTAAAAATTGATGTAAGTGGAAATCAATTAACAGATGAAAATAGACATCAAATTAATAAGGTTTTAAAACATTTATATAATTATAATGATATCGATTATTTTAAAGATTTAGATGTTATAAACGAAAATGGTAAAATTAGTTTTAAAATTCAAAGGAAATTTTTATTATAAAGATATTCAATCTACTATCAGATTAAATAAACTAAATAATGAAAATTTCGAAATTATTGATCCAGAAGATATTCCAGAAAATGATAATGAAAATTTAGCAAAATTAGTAGAAATTGGAAATATTAATGAAAAAGATTCAAATGGTACATATAATGTTGCTACATTTGATGTAAATCAAAAATTTTGATGGATATGCAACAAGAACAGGTCGAATCCCTATATTATGAAATAGATTCAAGATATCATATTGCACTTAAAGAAAAATATAAATGAAATTATTGATGAATATGCAAAAGAATATATTGCAAATAAACTTGGAAAAAAGAATATTTGTTGTTTCAGAAAAACTCTAATCAAGCTGTTCATTATGATAAAGAATTAAAAAGTTTTACAAAGAATACAAAACGGATTATGAATCATTAGATAAATATAGAATTTATATAAATCCAGTTGGTAAAGATTATTATTTTATAGATGTTAGTAAAAACACATTGAATTTAAAGGACGAAAAAGATATTGAAAAATTAAAAATATTTATGAAAAAAATGAATATGGATTTTTCAGATATCAACATTAAAAACGAAAATATATTAGAAGATAATAATCAACAAAAAAATATGTTGAAGCTACTGTAAAAAGAAAAATGGAAATATTGAAGATATTAAAATTTATTTTCAAAAAAAGAAATTATGTTTATGTAGATGATTTAAAAACTAAAAAAATACAAATATTTCAATGAAAGAATTGAATGATAAAAAAATTAACAGAAGAAACATTTCAAAAAAATCAATAATGAATTAAAAAGAATTAATTAATGATAATCCACTATATTCAAATCAAAATGTTTACTTAGATGATTACACTATTTATGAAAATAAAGAAAAATGTTTTTCGGTAAAATTATAGAAAAACCATTATATCAAATAAAAGTTCATTACGAAAATAATCAAAAAGATTATTTTATTAATATAAAATTAACTTCAAATGAAAAATTGACGATTTCTCAAAATCATATTTTTCGTTCAGATGAAGAATTAGAATCATTTTTAAAAACAAAAAGACGATGATATTTATAAAACAAGATTAGACATTTATGATTGTTTAAAGAAAAATACAAATTCTGCATATTTTTTTCAAAAATGGAAAAATTTACCATTTTAGATTACATTAATTCAAAAATAAATAAGTCGTTATATGCAGATAATTTAAGAGTTTTAGATGTAAATGGGAAACCTTATATTGTTGCAGATTTAAAAGATAAAACAACAAAAAAACATCATTGACACTTATGTTATTGAACCACAGACAATATACCTAATTGATAAAGTTTTTTGGATAACATTAATAAAGATAATTTAAAATTAACTGAACAAAATAAAAAGAATTAGAAAAAAATTATATTACATCATTTTGGAAATGGAATAGATAAAATAGATATTAACAATAATATTATTAAAGATGAAAATAATTTTCTTTTTCATTGAAATAAAAAAATAACCTTTAAAAATGGTTATTCTTTACAGATTACACACAACTATTTACTGATGGCAAATACCAATCTAATATATTTAGAAAACCAAATTCAAATCCAGTACCAAGCTGTCCTCCAACTGGTTCATGGGCATTAGAACTTCCAGAATATGGAGAAAAATTGCAGTAAACACTTAAAAATAATTATTCCAAATATTGATGATATTCCAAATGAAGAAAAATTGCATTCCAAATAAAACCTAATGACCCAATTACTCCTAGCAACATCCCTTCTAATCCAAAAACCAAATGGTGGTGGAATTACTCCAAAACAAAATAGACCAAACACACTAAACACGGTTATTCCGAAGGAATCAAACACAACACCAAACAAGCTTTAGCGAATCCACACCAGTTACAATAATTAATAAAACTGAAAGAAAAAAATGATATTGATGAACCTCAATTAGAAAAAAACATTATCAAAACAAGATATTCCTCAATCTGAAATCACAAGAAACATCAAAACTGGGGATATTATATTTGTAATTAATATGATAATAATTTTTACAATTTTCATATTAACTACTTATATGAATTTTGGAAAAAAATAAAATATTTAAAACAAACGAAAAAGATTAATATTTCCCTGTTTTTCGTGAAAAAGATAATTCACTTTATTTTATAATAAAATTAATCCATTATATTCTTGTAGATTTGACAACTTGAGAAAGGATAATCTTATGGGAAAAATTTAAGAAAAAGATATTGATAAATAAAAAGAATATTCAACCAATGAAGCTAGAAAATTTTTTAGCGGATAACTTAAAAAGATAATGTTGCAAAATGCGATATTCCCAAAACTTATAATACATTTGTCAAAAAGAGAAGCATTTAAATATTATTGTGTGGTTGGAGGTGAAATTTATATTATTGATATAGTTCTTTTTAATAAAGAAGACAAAAATAGAACAAAACAAACATGGTGAAAATATTTATGATAAAAGACATATGTTTTTATTCTAAGAAATTAGAATATGAATCAATTGTAAGCGAGATTTTAAAAATACTACTCTTTTAGAACAAATGAAAGAAAGTTTTTATTGGAAAAAGTAAAAGAAACCACTGACTTATTTAAAAATAAAATAAATTTAATAAACCGAAATGGAGAATTTACTATTGAAAAGAAATATTTATACACTGATCCATATTATAAATTTAGTTTTTTAAAAACCAAACAAGGAATTATATGTTGCTTGTTCTTATATTGGATGTGTAACATTAAAAGAGATTGAACAACAACTTGAAAATCTTAAAAAAATAAAGGAAAACCTAGAAATTTAACTAAAAACAAAAGACAGAGTAATCTGTCTTTTTAGTCATCAATTTCGACAATTGTTTTTATCATCCCTATTTACAAATACTATAACTTTATCTCCAGGAAAATACCTTCCTGTATGATATTTTCTAATTGATTTTTCCAATATAGGTAGTTCCTTCCCAATTATATCTAATATATGGGATATAATATTTTCTCCAATAATATATATTATTGTGATCTTGTCTATATTGAATTTCTTTTTACTTCAACATCAACCTTTTCACAAATTCCTTCTGCTTTTTCCAATTGGTTTTATTCCAAGTATTTTTTTCCTAAAATTAAAAGAAGGAAAACAATAATGAGTGGAATTAAGGGTGGAAGAATGTATTGTAGGTTTTGGGTTAGAAATTGCATAAATATCTCCTTTCTGAATTGTCCTAAAAAAATAATATGTTATAAAGGTTTGAAATTTATTAAATTAAAATAATATCAATCTAAATTCCAAAGCCATTATTATTTTTAACAATCAAATTCATTTGTTGCGTTAGCAATAAAAATTTATTCATTGTGTTAACAATAAAATTTATTGGATTAAAAGATTGACTTTATTAATATTTATGATATAATAAATATGTAAAATTATTATAATATTACATAATATTAATATAAAAATCAAAAATTAGGAGGTACAACATGAATTGTGCATATAAATTTCGGATTTATCCAAATAAGAAACAAGAAAAACAAATAACAAAATCGTTCGGTTGTGCCAGATTTATCTTTAATAGAATTCTAGAGTTAAGTGAAAAATATTATAAAAGAACTGGTAAACATTTATCTAAATATAAATGGAATAATTATTGTAATAGAATTATTAAAAACAATATCCATTTCTAAGAGAAGTAGATAAATTTTTAATTACTAATTCTATTTTTGATTTAATGGATGCTTATAAAAGATTTTGGACAGGAGTTTCTGAATTTCCAAAATTTAAAAAGTAAGTTTAATGATAAAAAGTCTTATAGAACTAATTTTTCTCATAATAACATTAAAAGTAGATTTTGAAAATAACAAAATTAAATTACCTAAAATGGATTGGATTAAAGCAGATTTAAATCGTAAATTTAAAGATCATATTGATTTGCAACAGTCTCTAAAACATCAGACGGTAATTATTTTGTGTCTTTTAATGTAGATGAAGAAAAATCACAATTTCCTAAGTCCGAAAACGCAATTGGACTTGATATGGGAGTTGCTGAATTTCTAACAACTTCAAATGGTGATATTTATGAAAAATCCTAAAATTTTACAAAAATTTGAATATAAAATTAAAAAAAGTTACAAAAAGCAACTTAGTAAAAAGAAGAAAAACAGTAAAAATTATAACAAACAAAGGATAAAATTAGCTAAAGTATATCAAAAATCTAAAAATGCAAGACTCGATAAATTACATAAATTGTCTCATAAAAATAGTAAACGAGAACCAAGTTATTGTTTCTGAGACATTAAATGTAAAAGACATGATGCAAGACTCTAACTTAGCAAATATATTGCAGATGTATCTTGGTATGAATTTATGAGACAATTAGAATACAAAGCTAAATGGTACGAAAGAACTTACATTAAAAGTAAATCAATATTTTTCCAAGTAGCCAGATATGTTCTAATTGTGGATATCAAAATAAAGAAGTTAAAAGATTTGTCTGTTAGAGAATGGATTTGTCCAGAATGTGGAACGGTTCATAACAGAGACATCAACGCTGCAATTAACATTTTTAAATGAAGGACTAAGAATGTTAAAAGCGTCTTAAATATATTTTTATAGGGATGGGATAGCCCGAATTTACGTCTGTTAAGATTCACAATGTCGATGAAGCAGAAAGCCAATTTAGTATAGGCAGTTCAATCAAGAATTAGTAGGAATATTAAGACAAATAACAATTTGTTTATTTTTATTAAGTTTATTGAGTGGATTTTTGTATTATTTTTATGTTTACTTTTATAAAGATAAATAGAAAAAGAAGAATAAAAATAAAGAGAAAGAGAGGTTTATCCTCTTTTTATTTATTGAAAAAAATTACTTTATTTTTATTTTATAAAAATTTTATAATTTGTTTATTATATTTTATATAAATATAATTTAAAGACAGTGACAATCATAAAAATTTTTAATATTATATATCATATTATTTATATAATAAAAATCGGAGGGTTTACTATGAAAAAAAGAAAAAAATATTAAATATTTTTGTCACTATGTTTATTGCTAGTAACTCAATGACAAATTTTACCTATGCTAATCCAGTAGGTACTGAAACAGAAATTACAAATTTAAATCAATCAGATGAAACAGATGAACACAACACATCAGATATGCCTGATTCAAATGATGGTTTTAATGATGGAAGTGATGATATTCATTATGATGGTAATGAGGATTATAGTTTTTAAATGAAAATGGGGAAATTGATGAAAACTGATAAAACAAACAAAGTTGAAGACCTTGGTATTTTAAAAAGATATTCTATTTGAATACGCTTATCATCATAGGAATTCAGATGAAGACTACTACACATCAAATTTAAATGAAAAAAATAAAAGATTTTTTTAATATCAAAAAAATATAAAACATAAACAAAGTTGTTTTTCAAATGTTCAATATGATAAAAATAAAAATTATTTTTTGTTTTTAAAAGTATTAGAAGATGGACAAAATTATTTTCAATATGAATTCTTACCAAATAAGGAATATAAATTATATTTTGATACAAATTATTACTATTTAACACTACAAGATAAAACATTAATAAATTTAACAGAACATGATTATAAAATAGAATTTTCAATTATATAAAAAGAAAATATAATTTTAAAAAAATAACTGATTATTCAGATAATAACGATATAAAAAGAAGACACTGATTTAAATAAATTGTATATTCAAGCAACGGTAACAACTGAATCTAATGAAAATAAAAATATTAAAATTTATTTTTGATGCATTAGCAATCCCCACTATTTTTAAATGAAAATTATGATGAAAAATTTAGTTTATCTGAAAATGAAATTGAAAATCAAGAATTAAATGAAGAAAAACACAAATAAATTAAAAAAACTTAATAAAAACACTTAAAAATCCATTAGTAAATAAAGATTTAAACATTAATGAACCAGTGAAAAATAGAAAAAGAAATTGTTAATACTGAAACACAAATGAAAGTGATAAAGAAAATATTTTAAAAATGTTAAGACAAATTTATCCAGCAGCAATTAAAGATATAAATATTGTATCAAATATTTCAATGAAATATGTACATTCTTCTGAATTAGGTAGAAATTTTTTTAGTTGATACTCCTTATGTAATTGTTCAAATTATTCCTTATGGTGATGAAATTAATGAAAATATAAATATTGAAAAATACAAAATGGATTTTGAATCATACGATGATTTAATAGGAACAAAAGATAATAATTACTTGGTTGTCTTTGTTAATGAATCACCATTACCAGAACCAGCATGCCCACCATCAATGACAGATGAATTAGGAACACCAGTTATCGAATGTAAAATTTCAAATAGTTCTGGATGTTGTGGTTGTGGAAACCCAAATAAACCAATTGTTCCAGTTGACCCTAATGATTATCCAAATGTTCCAAATCCTCCAACGCCAAGTGAAGATATTCCAAAACCAGAAAAACCCTGTTACTCCATCTGATTTACCAAAGCCCAAACCAAATGATCCAACAACTCCTAATCCAAGAACACCTAATACAATTGTTCCAAAAAGAACCAAATAGAGTTATTCCGAAAGAATCAAACAAAGTTGTTCCTAAAGAACCGAATAATACTGTTCCGAAAGAATCAACTCCCATAACAATTATAACTAACAAAACAAATGAAGATGTTACCAATAAAAAAATAACCCGACAACATTATCAGAAACAAAACCTGTTACAAGAAATATTAAAACAGGAGACAATTTATTTTTTTCATGTTAAGTTTATTTAGTGGAATGTTAAAGTTTATTTTCTTTTATTTCAATATATTTAAACAAAAGAAAAAGCATATAAAAGAGAGGAAATTCTCTCTTTTTCTTTTTTTATTTTTATCATATATTTCATTTTCTTATTTCATCTTCTAAAATTTCATAATAAATATAAGTAATTATTTAGTTTTTAAAAAAATATATATTATAGGAGAATTAATATGAAACAGAAGAAAATTGCCAACTTCATGACAGCAATGATTTTTATTTGGGAATATGGGAACAACCATTGCCCATGCTAACCCAACAAATACAACATTAGAACAAAAATACAGAAACAAACATTGAAAATTTGGATATTCACGAAACAAATTCTGGTAAAAATTACAGAAATTGGAACATTAAATTTTGACACTTATGTTAGACGAATAGATGATGGTGATCCAGAAACTCCATATCGTTATAGCATGGAACAAAGGGGAATAAACCAAAATTATTATAATTTGACACTTAATGAATTACAAAAATCTTGAAGACAAATATCATAAACAATTAAATATGACTACAGAAATTCAATATGATAAAGAAAAGAATCTATATTTTTTTGATTTTCTTGTTAGAATAAATGGAGAAAGTACTGGAATTTTTACTTAATCAGGAAAATTATAAAACAAGAGACAAATGGAGAATTTATATTAAAACCAAGTTTTTATTTTTTTCGATACAAACGATGAAAAATACAATCCATTAATTAAAGAAAATGATGATGCTAGATACTATGAATTTACAGATGATGATTTTTAATAAAAATGAAAGAATATATTAAAAGTTGTGATCCAAGTGTTTTCAGATATTTCAATGATTGAAAATGATAAAGAAATTCATTTTTATCATCCAGAATCTCATATGGATTATGTACAATATATTAATGTTAAAGTAAGATATAATGATGGTACTGAAAAATTATCAAAAAAATTATTTATTATAGATCTGAAACAGCAAATGTTTTAAATAAGCATGGTGTTCAAGAAATTTTAATTAATAAAGATGAACTTAATAATTTAATGTTAAATGAAGATAATGTTAAATTAGTAGATGAAATTCTGAAAAATTCAATGAAAATAAAGTTTTAAATTCTAAAATGTCTTTTTATAAAAAAAATAAAATTTATTTTTGATTTCAATGCAAAAGAAATATTATGTAGAAATTCGTGATAAAAAGAAATATGTTTTTGTTCTAAAGATGATACTGATTGTGAACCATTAACACCAGGAGTTCCATCACCAGCAATTTCTCATGGATATGGTCCAACAATTATTTATTTAAGATTGGAAGATGATACCAAAAATAAATGATGATTTAGAAGATGTTGATTTGAGTAAAATTGATACTGTGAATGTCCTCCATTATAATGAAGATAGTTTCAACCCCTAATGATTGGAAGTTTGACCAAATTGCAATTAATAAAAAAATGGATGTAAGGTTGATGGAAAAAGTTATTTTTATTTAAGTGCAAATGAATACCATGATTCTGATAAAAAAAGATGTTAGCAAATGGTTAAAGTCAATAAATGAAGAATATGATATTTCTTATTTTGAGGAAAAGGAACAAGATGGATATAAATATTGGATTTTCAATATGAAAAATAAAGATAGATTAATTTTTCAAATTAGTCCCAAATAAAATTCCAGATGCAATTCAATTAGAAAATACATCTGAAACAAGGGTTTACTGCCAGAAGAATCTAATGAAAATTAGTAGGGTTTTTATATGAATATATGAAAGAACAATCAAGAAATGTAATAGTAGACGACCAAATTGTTGTTGATGATAATGGAAAAGCTACACTTGATATCTATATTGGAAAAAAATTCTTATTCCTATGATTATGACTTAAATGATCCAGAATATTATACAAAGAAAACAATAAGAGTAAACAAATTGGAAAAATGAAACATTTGATATTGTTAATCCATCAAATATTAAGAGTGAAAAGTGTAACGCAGATCCTTGTGACGATTGTATTGAGGTAGAACCAGGAAAACCATCACCAGAATTTCCACCAAATGATGATGATCCTAAACCAGAACCTAAACCAGAACCTAAACCAGAAAAACCAAAGGAAAAAAAGAAAAACCAAAAATACAAACCAATGGTAACTAAACCAATTCCTAAAAAAACCAAAGAAAGAAGACACCAGTAGTTCCAAATGAAAAACCAAAGGAAGAAGAAAAAGCAACTCCTTCAAATCTTCCAAAAGAAAAAACAAGTTCTTCTAATCTTCCTAAAAGAAACAATGAAAATGGAGTAACAGGTAGAGTTGTTAGTAAAAATAACAATGGAAATAACGTTCCAAATAATAACACTCAAAACAATGAAGCAAAAACAAACATTACAATTGTAAATGAAAAACCAATTGAGGATGAAAATAAATTAAAACAAAATGATTATAATGACACAAATAAGACAAATGGACTTCCAAACTTAGATAAAGAAAAAGAGAAGCAGTAAAAAACTGGTGATAATTTGTTTAGTAAAATTGCATTATTTACAGCAATTTTTATCAATTTTTGGATTAAGTTATTTACCATTTTTTAAAAAGAAAAAAAATAGAAATTAATTCTGAAGATTAATTATTTTTAAAAGAGGGTTGAAATCCTCTTTTTACTTGTTATTTAATAATATTTTTGATATAATATAAAAAAATATTAATTTTATTGTTTTTTTATAAATTAATTTAAATAATTTTCATAAGAAGAATTGTGAAAAACTAACATATTATTAATGATAAAAATATAAAAAGAAAGGAATTAAAACTATGGCAAAAATATTTAAAACAGACCAACAAGAAGAAGCTTTTAAAAATCTATTGTAGAAAAATTTAAAAACAGTTGAAATTGTAAATAAACTTTTAGATTTCAATGACATTGAAAACAGTAAAAGTGAGAATTATGGGGAATGTTCAAAAACAAAAGGTGAATGAACAATTTGATTTTACCATACAACTTACTAATTCCAACACTAAAAGATTATAGGAAAACAATTGTAAAAAGATACTTTCGATAAATCTAAAAAAATTTCATATCGAATTAGAGGATAGGGAAGTAGATATTCTAAATAATGTTAAAGAAAAAAAGGATGGTGATGCAAACGTAAACGAAAATGTAGATTCAAACGAAGGTTCAAACGAAGATGAAAATGAAATCAATGAGTTAGAAAGAATGATGGAAGAAGAAAATCAAAATTTCTAAAAATATTATTAAATTATGAGGTGAAATATGAAACGAAAAATGATGAATATAATGACAACAATGTTACTAATAAGTAACATAAGCATAAATAGTGTTTATGCAAGTCCTGTTCATTTAGAACCAGCACCAGCACCAGATATGTCAATTACAACTGAAACAGAAAAATAACGAACATAATGAAGAAACAAAATGAACATGACACATCAAATATGCCTAATTCTAATGATGGGTTTCATGATGGAAGTGAAGACATCAATTATGATGGTAATGAGGGGTATGGTTTGTTGGAAGAAGTCGGGGGTTAGAAGAAACCTCTTCTTATATTAATTTAGAATTTTACGATTAGATAGTTTTCTAGTAAAAACATGGATGGTGATTATGCCTTAAAAGATTATTATGCTAAAATAGATGAAATTATAGATTATGCAAAAAGAAAAACAAAAATCAAATATTTTTAATTCAAATAGTGATGAAAATATATCAAATTCGCTAAACAAAAACATTGCGTGGAATTGAATATGATGAAGAAAAAAATATATTCTATATGGATTTAGAAAAGAGTGATAGAGATTATGACAGCACATATAGTATAGAACAAATGACGAAAAACTATATAGAGTATATTTTAAATTAAATTATGTTTATGATGGAAAAAGAACTGCTGATGTTGATTTCAATTACATCATAAATGATATTAAGTCAAAAATGAGGATGAAATTGATGATATTAAATTGGTTGATGATGAGTTTTTATGGTGAAAGTGGGTATAATTACTTAAATGTTGAAATCACTGATAAAAATGGAAATAAATATAAATCAAAAATAATTATTAAAACAGATCAAGATCAAAAATCAAAAATTACGATCAATATGGAAATATAAATTATGATAAACCAATTCTAACAGAAGAAGAAATCAAAAATGGACAAATTTCAAAAGAACATTATAACGAAATAAGGGATTTTATTAAATCTAAAGATATTTTTAAACCAAAAAAACAAATTTTATATTAGAAATTTGTTTTTAAATCTTGATAATAATTACAGATATTATGTTTCACTCACAGATGGGAAATATTCTAAAAATTTCTATTTAAAAAAACTGTGGAAAATGAAGAAAAACATTGACTTGAATAATTTAGTTGTTGATGATGAGGTTCATTATTTACAGGATATTAATTCTATAATTAATGACCCAATTTTTGGTTATGATACTTTAAGAGTAAAAACAATTATAGATAATGGACAAAAAAATATAATCTAATATCAGCAGAAAACAATTTACTTCCATTAAGTTCATTTATTTATAGAAAGTATCCAAATGAAAAAAATTGTAAATGTTGATAAGAAAGAAAAAGATGATGATATATATTTAATTTTTAATTTAACAAATAATAAACAATATGTTTTAAAATTAAATAAAAATCATTATACCAAATATTAAATTAAATATTGATAACGATTATTTATCATCACAAAAATCAAGATGATATTAAAAACAATAAAAATATTTTTATAAAAATCAAATAGAAAATTTCCAAAAATTTTACACTATTTAAAGAAAAATGGACAAACAAAGGTAAAAGTAAAATTTGAATATTCAAATTATCAAAGTAATAATTTTGATAAATACTTGACAGTTAATATTAATAGTCCAGATGGAGAAACAGTCGATTTATTTGATCCATCAACTATTCAAGATAAACAAGAACATCTATATAATATTAATATCAAATATAATCCAAATATAGACGAAATTAATGAAGAAGGATTTTACGATGCTGGAACGGTTGAAATTGGACAAAAAAACCTAGACGCAAGAATTTATAAGGAATATGAAGGTGCTGGTCCATCAATTGATGGGGATACTGATATTCAAATTATAGAATCTTTTAAAACAAAAAAATTAAACATTACAAATAGGATAGTTCCAAAAAAATTGGCAAGATGGATATTTAAAAATACGATAAAGACAAGCAAAAATTTTTATCAAGAATATTCAATTTCATCAGAAAAATAATGAAAATGGAAAAACATATCGGTTTTATTTTTATTGGAACAGATAAAAATTATGAATTTTTCAGACGAACATGATACTAAATTGGACTTAACCGATGAAAAATATTGACGTTATATTAGCATTTATTAAAGAAGAATATGAAAATGTTAAAGATATTAAACTAAATAATAAGAATATTTTAACTGAAAATAATAAAAATTATTTTGGACGTTAAAAATTACAGAAGATGATGGTACTGAACGTGATGCTAAAAATTTTTTTAAATCCAACAACAATGAATCTTACTCCTTCTGTTCTAAAAAAACATAAACATTAATATTACTGTTTCTTCAGAAGAACTTTCAAAGATGAAATTGTCAAAAGAAACTATTAATCAAGTAAATAATATTTTTAAACAAAAAATTAATAACAATATTTTATATAAAAATGAATATTTTTGTAATAAACGATTATAATATTTATAAAATGAATATTCTCCAATCGAAAGTTATTATGTAAATCTTTATAATATAAAAATAAAGTAAATGAAAAACATATATCTATCGAAGATAATTTAACATCTGATTTTCTTCTAGGAGATAATGATGAATATTATAACCTTAATATCAATGATTTTAAGGTTTCCGAATATAAGTGTAATCAATATCATAAAAAAATAATATTTATATATCAAGAAATGGAGAAATTCAATTTTTAGATTATATAAATAGTAAGTTAAACAATGATTTATATGCTGATAATTTGAGATTAGAAGTATCTTATTTTTATAATAAAAATAATTGCAGATGTAAAAGATAAAACAACACATGAAAAATCAATTTTTCATTATTAATTGTAATAAATTTGATTCTGAAATCAAAAATCATTTTTCATAAATAATATCAACGATAACTTAATTTTGACAGAAAATAAAAAAAGACTTAGAAAAATTAATAAAAACACAGAAGATGTAAATATTAAAAAAATGTTGAGTTTGAAAACAAATTTAATAAAGAAATAATTAATACAAAGATGGAACTATTAATTATTACACAATAAACGCAACGATTTATTTTGAGAATAATTATAGTCAATAAAAACGTATAATATTTTTAGTTGATACAAATTATCAATATGAAAAATATTATTAACAAATTAAACGGATTTATCAAACCAGGACTTCCATCACCAACATGTCCACCATCAATGCCAAAATATATTTCGCCACCAACATATGGAGGAAAGACTTGTAATAAAGAAAAACAGTAGTAAACATTAAAATTAAAATCCCAAGTGCCGATGATTTCCCAGACATCACCCCATGTAAGCCAAACAAACCAAATAAACCAGCAACTCCTAGCAACATTACTCCCTGATCAAAAACCAAATGGTGGTGGAATCACATCCAAGCCAAATAAGCCTAGCACTCCTAGCACACCAAACACGGTTATTCCGAAGGAATCAAATACAACACCAAGTAGACCTAGTGAACCAACACCAGTTACAATTATTAATAAAAACTGAGAACAAAAATAATGTTAATGAAAGTCAATTGGCAACAGCATTACCAAAACAGGATGTTCATCAATCTGAAATTTCAAGAAATATCAAAACTGGTGATAATATGTTCAACATTGGAATTATGATGATTTTTCAATTTTAGGATTAGCTATTTATGCTGGAATTGAAAAATTTAAAAACTTAATTTTAAGAATAGAGAGTAATCTCTATTCTTTTTACTAAAAATAAAAATATTTGTTTACATTTAAATAAAAATAATATATAATTAAAATAAATAAATTTATAATAAACTAATTTATAATATATCAATTCAACCATATTATATATAAATAAAAATAGGAGGGATTATGAAAATAAATTACACAATTATTGCAATGTTAATTGCATCAGGATTAATACAAAATTTTTCTTTTGCAGAAACAATCAGAGATGAAAATGTTGTTAGTTCATCAACCATCAACCATCAACCATCAACCATCAACCATCAAGTAGATAATTTCGTTATTAATGAAGGAAATATTGATGTTTTAGAAAATGATTATTATAATGCTGGAACAGTCAAAATTAAAAGAAATTTAGATGTTAAAACATATGAAAAACAACAAGATTCAGCTTGTTTTTATTGACAAAGAAGACTTTGATAAAGCTGTAAAATATTTAGAAGATAAATTAAAATTAACTGAAAATCAGCTTCATTATGATAATACACCAAAAATTTATTATGACAAAAATTTAGGTAAAATTTTATAAAGATTTCACGTTTTCTGATCAAAAAAATACAAATTGTTTTTGCAGGTTCAAATGATGAATATCTCTTTACAGACGATTCTGATAATAAATTAAATCCAAATGATAAAAGAAGATCTTATTTCAATTCTAAGCTTTTATAGAAAAACGAATATAAAAATATCAAAAATAGAATTACAAAATGAAAAATATTGTAACTAATGATGAAAATCAAAAAGAATTAATTGTAAAAATTACAGATGAAAAATAATAATTTAAGAACAGCAAAAATAATTTTAACTCCATCTAAAATCAGTGAACATTATGATTACAGTTATCAAAACAACAAACATCTTGATTTTTAAACATAGATGTTTCATTTACAGAAAAGAAAAATGAATTATTAACAGATGAAACTATTAATAGAATAAACGAAAAATTAACAACAAAATTAATAATAATCCACTATATAATGAAAATTTTTATTTTAAATGATAAAAATATTTATAAATATAATAACTATCAATATATAAGAGTCTATGATAAAAATGATGGAAAATATTTATATGTAAAAATTTCGAATACAAAACCTGATTTTGAAATAAATTTAACTGAAGATGAACCAGATGAAGAAGATTTAAACTTTAAAATCATTAAAAATTTCAGAATATAACTGTTATATTGATGAAATTTCAAAAATATTACACATCAAAACAAGGGAATTTATCTGTTTTTAGATTTTTGTAAATAGTAAACTTAATGAAAATGAATATATTGATAATTTTGAACAAAAATGAATATACCGAAAAAGAAAATCTTAATCTTTTCATTTTTCATATAAAAATAAAACAAATAATACAACAAGATATATTACAATAAATCTTTCAACCCCAAATATTATTGATTCAGCATATTTAGACAATTTTAATGTTAATTTGATTTTTAACTGATAAAAATAAAGAAGATTTAAAAACTATTATTAAAAAGATACGCAAAAAGAAATTATAAAAATTGATATTGATGATCAGTTGAAAAAGATGAAAATGGACAATTTTATGCAAATGTCACTATTTATTTTGATGATGATGTATACATTAAAAAGGAAATTGAAATTGCAAAATCTGATGTTTATTATATGGGTCTTCCTAGTCCAGCGTGTCCGCCAGAAATGAGATCTTCTATAATTGATTATCCAAAAATATCCAAAAGAATGTCAGAGAACTTTTAGAGTTATTATAAATCCAAGTTTAAAAACAACTTATGATTTAATTAGCTGTCCAAATAAACCAGAAAAACCAAATGAGATTCCAAAGAATGAAAAACCATCAGTTGCAATAACTCCAAGCAATCTTCCAAAAGAATTCCTAGTCAATTACCAAAAGAAAATGAACCAAAACAATCAACACCAAATAAAACAATTCCAAATCGTAATGCCACATCAAAAACAACAGAGAAAACACCAAACGAAGTTGTAGAAAAGACACTGATAACAATCATTTCCAATGAAAAAGAAACAAAGTGTAAAGGATGAAACAAGAAAAATCGAAAACACAACTGGACTACCAAATATAGAAAGAAAAGAAATAAAAACTGGAGATAATTTATTTAACATTATTTATCTAATTGGAACATTTGGAATTTTTACTTATTTTATTGATTTAATAAAAAAATAAACTTAGAACAAGTTAAAAGAAAGAGAGGTTAAATCCTCTTTTTGTTTTTATGAATAATTTTTTAAAAATATATGTTGCATATTTAAACATCTTATTATATAATTATTTTAATGCATTTAGATTATAGAAGAATTAAAAGAAAGGAACAATTTTATGGATGAAGAAAAAAATAAAAAAATAATATAGATAAAAATGAAAAATCTAAAATTGTCAAAAAGACTACAGTAAAAACTTACTTGGTGAAAAATTTCTAAAGAATATTTTTAAGAAGATTTTTACAGTTATTCTAATTTTTGTTCCAGTAGTTTTAGGACAAATTGCAATTATAAAAGAGATTCTCTTTTAAAAATATTAAAGAAAATTTGGTTTTCTATTTGTTCCATTAGTTCACTAATTCTTTCTTTATTTCTTTTACATCGTGGAAAAAAATTGCTGTAGGAATTTTCTATTACTTTATGGCTGTAATTATTATGAATATTGCATTTCCAAAAATTTCAGGGCTTTTAAAATCAACTTATTTACCAACGAATGACGAAGAAGCAGAAAAATTAAATATAAAAATTTACAAGATTATTTAAATTTCGTTAATGAATATCTTACAAATAAAAAAATATTTTTATTGAATTATTATGCTTAAATGGATATATTAAAAGAAAACACTTTTTCTTAAATGAAGAACATATACAATATATCAAAAATTATCCCTAAAAGATAAAAGATGTAAAAAGCATATATTGCAAAAACGGTCAAAATATGAAATGTGAAAGATTTTCTGTTGAGAGAATCAATGATACTGAAACAATTATCTTTAATACGAAATATACTTATTATGATAAGCAATTTGCAAAGGTAATGTAAGATAGGAGAAAAATATGAACGATAGAAAAACATATGGATATTTCATCTTTTTCATTCTTGTTATTAATTATTATGATCTTTTGTTTTCCATATAAAACATTAAAAACACAGATTATGTTTACATTAATAACATTAATTATTTGTTTTTTTGTTCTTATTCCTTTTATGTATTTATGTCATTAAGAATAAAACAATGTTACAAAACAAATTCCAGAAACGGAAGAAGAATACAAAAATGTAAAATTGAAAAATAATTTATTCTCAAAGATAAATGCTTTAATTGTACGAGAAACCTTGTTTGATGTCTTTTTTTGATAAAAATTAAAATATAAAATTAAATTAAATGATAAACAACTTGATTTTTCTAGTAAGAACAACAGAAAAAGAAACAGGATTTGTATTTGATACAGTAACATTTTTTTAACAATTTTGATGACAATGGTCTTACAATTATCAAAGAGGATGAAAAATACTATCTAAATGTTTGTGATAAATATATTAAAACAAATAAATATTTTGTAATTAATAGATAAAAAATTGGAGATAAAAATGGATAATAAATTAGGCATTATTGGATATGAAAAATAAAAAAAGTCTGAAAAACGACTGGTAATATTATTCTTGAAATAATTCCCATATATTTTCTTTTCATCACTCATTGTAACAACCTGTGTCCAGATATAAATACAATTATTGGCATAATTATTACTGTGGTTACTTTTATATTTTGTGTTATATTCACATTAATTGAAATTAAAAATAATAAAAATGAAAAAAACAATTACCTATATGTATATTTCAAAGATAAATTTGCTTTATCAGATTATTACAATTCTAATAATTACTTTGATGAATGTATAAATTGTATTTTTAGAAAAATAACATAAAACCAATCAAAAATAACGATAATGATTATTATTTTACTGATTTCAAAATTTATGACGATGAAAGAATGAATATTTATAATAAATTAAAAATCAATATGAAATTATGAATTCATAAGGGGTTAATTATGCAAAATAACAAACATTAAACTAGTCGACGGTCTAGAAAGCTATCATGTTTTTTTATTAATTATTATATTAATTATTTATACTGCTATATTTTTTGTTTAATAGAAAGTAAAAAATCAATCTAATAAAAACGATTGTCTTATCAAGTTTATTTCTGGAATCATATTTATATCTCTTTCTTTTGTTATGATTATTTATCAATATAAAAGAAACTACTGAATATTCTATTGAGTACAATTCTGGGACATTGACAAAAACAATGACAACACAAGAAATTATTGATTGTGTTTTTAAAAACAAGATACTTATTACGATAAAGATAAAGAAACATCAAATGTTATAATAAAAATTCAGGAAATCTTTATTCTGTTATTAAGGATAATCGTTCTGATCCTATTAATAGTATTTTTTTATGAACATGTAGAAAAATGAATGGAAGACTAGAAGAAAAACATAAAACAGATTCAAAATAAAAATATTTACAGGAAACACATACAATTGGCATAAAAGGATCTCCTTAAATTACAATATAAAAAGATTACCTAAATAACAGTTTTGCTTATGTAGATAATGTTTTTATCTTTTTCTTTACAATCATTAAATTTTATGATATTATAAAGTTAATGGGAGAAATTTATGAAAAAAAGAAAAACAGGTTTATTTTTATTGTATTTTTATTAATTATTACATTTATTTTCATATTTTTAATATCTTATATAAAACTTTCTTTTGATAAAGAAATTGATGAACATTTTTCAAATAAAACGGTTCAAGAATCACTAATGGAAAAAAAGAAAAAGTTTAATTTACGATATTCAAATGTTTATGTAAGAGAAAATGATGGAAAATTAATTATTTTCATTTATTGGATATGGAGAACTAGATCACAAAAGGTAAACTTTTTCTATTTTAACGAAAAATGAAAAAGAAAAAGATTTAGAATCTCAAAAATATAATTGTAAATATTTTAATGGATAATGGAATTGATGAAAAACATATTGATGTTTCAAAAAGAGGAACTGACAAATCAAGAGATGAAAAATATTATGTTATTTCCACTCCAAATTTAGATGTAACCAATCTAAAAAGCATCTTATCACAAGTGCTTATTCAAAACACAAGTTATTTTTCATTAGAATTTTCCGAATATAAAGAAGAAGATTTGAATGTTGTGATAAAAAGAAATGAAAGAAAAACAAAGGGATTAGCTGAAGAATATATAGATAAAAAAATAAAAGGAACTATTTATTTATTGTCTGAAAGTTATATTCCAGAAGAAGATGTTGATAATGAAGAATATTCTGAAGTGATGCAAATATTGATATTCATAAAATAATAGTTCCAATACATGCGGAAATAGAATATCAGATTAAAAATAATATATTCAATGAGGATAATAAATGAATAATGATTTGGGAATAATTGGATACAGTAAAAATCAAAAAAATATAAATAAAACAAGTTACATTATTTTTAACTGAAAATATTTGTATATACGTTTGTTTTTAGCTGTTATTTTAGGATTTTTTTAGTATTATAATAGGAATATATATATACATCAACATTTTTATATATATTTTTCTTTTATATTAAGTGTTATTATTACAATGATAATGAGGAAAAACGTAAAAAGATTTACAAACTCAAAAAGAATATTATCTATATGTTTATTTCAAAAATAAAAATTATTTAAAAAAATTATTTATATTTAAATGATAACTATTTTTAATGAAATTGTAAAAAGTATATTGTTGAAAAATAATATAAAATATCTTAAAAATGATTTTTATTATTCCATTGAATTTAACATTTATAATGATGAAAGAATGGAAAGTTATAATAAACTAAAAACCAATGTGAGGTCGTAAATTATTAACAATAGATAATATAATCAATATAATATAAATTTAAAAATTAATAGGAGTAATAAATATGGAAATAACAAATGTAATTATAATCAATTCATTTATTGATAAAAATAAAGGGTTGTGTGATTTTTTGGCATTGCGTTTTTCTATTATTATTGTGATTATTGGTATATTCTTTTTAGTTTTTCAAAAAAACTAAAAATGTCGGATTTTGTATTCTTCTTTTTCCTTTCTTCCATTGATATTACTTATTTGTACAGTTGTATATCTTGATTATACTCCCGAAATTTATGATCCAAGTTGGGGTTATGACATTTATAATAGGTATGGTTATGATAATATTTATTGTGCTTTTTGATGGAAAAACAGATAAATACATATGTAGAATATAACATTGAAAAATTCTAAAAACAATGACAACACAAGAAATCATTGATACGATTTATAATAAAAAAATCATTTTGAAGACGCAAAAGGAAAAAAACGTCAAAAAGTTGTTATATATGTTAAAAGGAAGGAAAAATATAAAATTAATTAAACAAATATTAGAAATGAATGATAATACAAACTTTATAAAAGAAAAACAAAAAGAAAAAGAACAAGAAGAAGATAACGAATTTTTAAACGAAACACATGTTATTGACACAAAAAGATAAATAAATTGTTGATTGTTAGGAGAATAAAATGAAAATAACGAAAAATTAATATAAATACAAATGAATGGGGAATATTTACTCTGATTGTAATTATAGCAATAATATTTTTTTATATTTAATCTTTTTAAATTAAAAATGAAGAAAGATTATTTTGTAATTACAGAGAAATGTTTCTTTCATTCAGTATTATTATTTTTGTACTTCCTTTTTAGTCTTTTATATAATACATCATACTATACCAACCAATGAATATACAATTTACTATAATAAAGATACATCAACACAAACAATGACGACACAAGAAATTGTCGATATAATTATGAGTAAAAGTGTTTACGATGAACCAAATGGTCAAATATCAACAATTTCCATAACACTTCAAAAGAAAATAATGATAATTATGATGCTGTTTATCATCATATCGAGGAAATAGAAGAAAATACATACAATCAAAAATAGAACAAGAAGAACAAAACAAAGAGAACAATACAATGAATTAAAGTCAAAAATATTTAAATGAAAAACATAAAGTTAATGTAAAAATAAAATAGAAAGGGATAAAATATATGGAAATTGTAAATATAAATGAAAAAGATGATGCAGATAACTCTTATTACATTTTTTTATAAATGTCATTTCTTGTGTTTTTGGACTTATTTGTTTTACGCATTAACATCAGCAATTGCACAGGGGATACAAAATAACGGATTAGAAGAGACTGGAAAAAAAGATGTGGAAATGTACTTATATTTATATTTTTTTGATATTAATAATAATGTGTGATAGTAATACCAAAAGTACAAAAATTTCAATAAAAAAGAATATTATGAATATATTGTCGAATACAATATTAATGACATAGTAGAAAATATCACAACTAAAGAAGTTATTAAATTGATTATGAAAAAAGAAACATTTGATAAAAATGCGAGAAACAAAAACACTAATCATAAAAAGTTCCAAATGACGATAAATACGATAATTTTGTACTTCATATTATGAGAGAGAATAAATATACATTAAACAAGAAAAAAACAAGCAAATAGAACTTATACAGATGAAAATCATACCATTTAAATATTTAAAGAGAAGATAAAATCTTCTCTTATTTTTACTAAAAACAAGAAAAATGATATTTTCTCACATAATAATTATATAAAATTTTTGCGAAAGGACGGAAAATATGGATAGAATTTATAATATATTATTGGCAACAGGAATTCCACAATTAAATGAAAAATTAAAAGAAATTCAAAAATTTTAATATTTTAAATACAGTTTCAAGTAAATCTGAATTAGAATCAGAAATTAAAAATAAAAACCCTCATATCGTTATTATTTCAGATTGGTTAGGTGGAGGAGAAGATATTATTAATTTAATGAGTAATCTCAAAAAGCAAAATAGATATGTTAGATTCATTTATTTAGCTGGAAAATTAAATGCAAGAGATCAAAAATAGAATCAACCAACTTGGAAAACTTGTTCTTTCTGGAATTTATGATTTATGTATTTCTGAAAATATTACTATTGATTTAATTAAGGATATTGTTGAAAATCCAAAAAGAGGAACATGTTTCTTATTTTGCTAAAAATTTAATTGCAAAATGCAAGTGAAGATGGTTTTGTTAAGGAAAATGTTTTAGGTTTAAATAAAATTGATGGTGATGTTTTTGATAATGTCTATGTTTTTCACATCCATAAAAACCAGGAACAGGAAAAATCGTTTTTGTCGGTAAATACTGCTTTGTAGTATTGCTAAATATGGAAAAAGGAAAATGGAGAAAATTAAAAGTTGCTTTAATTGAAGCGGATATGCAAACATTATCAATTGGAACTTTTGTTAAATCTTAAACAAGATAAAGAGAAAAATCTTAAAACAGCAATTCAAGCAATATCTTCTATTTTTTTGATAGAGGAAACATTATTGGAAATGATACTTCTATTTATAGAACAAATAAAATCATTAAAGATTGTTTCATTCCATTTCAGTTAGTAGATAATTTATTTGTATTAAAATGGATCAGAGTTAACACCAGAAGAAGTTAGTGCGTTAAGAATTTCTCCAGAATATTATATTTATTTACTTGATATCGTAAGTAAAGAATTTGATGTTGTAATTGTTGATACAAACTCATCTATTTTTCCATATAACAACATATCCTTTACTTCAAAAAGCAAAGAAATGTTTCTATATTTTTAAACTTAGATATTAATAACGTAAGAAATAATTTAAGATATAATGGAACTTTAAAAGTTTAGGAATTTTAGATAAAATTGAATGGGTTTTTAAATGAAGATATTCAAAATAATAAAAAGAATAAGGATCAAGGAGTGAATATTGAAAAATTGGAATTTACCGCAGAAGATTTAGAAAAATTATTTTTAGATTATCAGCAAAAATACCAGCAATTCCAAAAACCATTTTTCTTAAATAGATTATATGATGGTACACCAATTGTTCTTGATGAAAATATTTCTTATACAAGGAGGTGAAATCATCAATTATCGATTTAGCAAGGAATATTTAGTACAATCGATTTTAATGAGAAAATAAAGAAAAATGGCTATTTTTTTCTAAAAATAAAAGGAGAAAAATGGACAAATTATTACAAAATTTAGTTCTATTAGAACATTTACATAGAAATTTACAACAAACTAAACAAAAAGATTTGGAAAATGTTTCTTTTTGACGAGGAGGAAATTTCATTTTATTAATGATACATATAAAGATGAAGAAAAATCAATTTTTATCAAAAATAAATATATGTATGAATTATTAAAAATGGATATCAATTACAAGCAGATAAAAATAAACTTATTGTTTATGTTGATGATGTTAAAATTGTTGGTGATAAAGGAAAAGTTTTAAGCTTTCCTAACACCAAAGAAGAAAGACAAACTTTAACACAAAAATATTATTAAAGATTTTTGTATATATGAATCTAATAGTCAAGAAGAAACAAAAAGAAAAATTAATATTAATGAAACAACTCAAAATATAGATGCTATTAATAAAAAAAGACGAATCTGTTGAAAATAAACAAAATGAAATCGACGATAATGTGGGCGAAACTATTGAGAATCAATCAAGCAAAGCTGTTGAGAATCAGTCAAGCGAAGCTGTTCATGATGAACAAAGCGAAGCTGTTCAGAATGAACCAAACGAAGTTGTTCAGAATGAACCAAACGAAGTTGTTCAGAATGAACCAAACGAAGTTGTTGAGAATCAACCAAGTGCAACTATTGATAATAATCAATCAAATGAAGCTAACGATAGTTCAAGCAAAAATTATTGAAAATCAAACTAATGAAAACAATACAGAAATTGAAAACAACGATTCTGAAAAAGAAAATAACAATATAAACACAGAATCTGATAATAATATAAATTTAGATAATTATAATAGTGAAAAAGAAATTGAAAAACAATCAGATTGTACACAATACAAATACAGATATAGAAAACACAACCACAAATGATAAAAATTAACGAAGGTTTTTATTTTTGATTTGGGTGAAAATGAAGATGATGATCTGTTAAACAATATTAATTTTAATGAAAATTTGTTTAATGGTGAAAATGAAAATAATTCGGAAAATAAAGAAAAATCACGAAAATAAAAGAAAAACAGAAATTGATAATAATGAAAAATCTGAAAACAAAGATAATAAAACTAATTCATTATTTAATTTTTGATAATCATAATGACTTTAATTTCATGAATAACTTCAACGAAGAATTTATGGATGATAATTTAGATATTGATTTAACAGAAAAATAATTTAGGTGAAATTGATTTCGGTGAAAACAATTTGACTAAAAATGATTTTAATAAAAATGATTTGAATAAAAATATTTATTCGGAAGAAGCCAATTCGAATGTTTCGAAAGAAGCCAATTCGAATGTTTCGAAAGAAACCAATTCAAATGTTTCCGAAGAAACCAATTCGAATGTTTCGAAAGAAACCAATTCAAATGTTTCGAAGAAACCAATTCGAATGTTTCGAAAGAAACCAATTCGAATGTTTCCGAAGAAACCGATTCGGGAAACTCGAACAAAAATTATTTATCTGATGAGGAATTAGATAAAGCAATAAACGATTCAAATTCAGGTTTGTTTGAATCTAATGAAGAAACTAAAAGAAAACTATTTCAACAAATGAACCAAAAGAAGAGGAAATTGATGCACCTAATGGAAATGTCAATGATGATGAGTTTTTAAACGATACCATAGATGTTAACCTCAATTTAGATGATCTCGAAAAAGAAAAATTTGAATTTTAATTTCGATGCTGAAAATAATAATTTAGATGAAGAACTTTATGCACTTTAAAGAAGAAGAAAATGAAGAAGACTCAAATATTAATGAAGATTCTTCATTAAATGATTTAACAAAATGAAATTGATGATAAAGATGCAAAATATTAACTCATATAACTCAGAAGATGAACTAAATGAAGATGTTCGTGATGAACCACTTTTTCAATTTAACTGAAAATGATTTAGAAAAATGAAACATTATTTAATTTTTAGTGAAAATGAAAATAACAATGTGGATTTAAGTACTAATACAGATGTGAATGACACTCAAAATAATGAAAATAGTAATGAAAAATAATGATGATAATAGTAATGACAATTCTATGTTAAATAGTAATGACAATTCTATTTTTAATGAAAACCCATTCATAGAAGAAAAATAGTTCAAGAAGAACCAATTTTTAAAAGAACCAGAAAAACCGAAACTTAATTTCATAACAAACACGATTGATGAAGATAGTTTAACAATGCTTTGAAAAAAATTAAAAAGAAGATAAAGAAGACTATGATCTTTCTATGTTGGAAACATTGATTAATGAAGATATCAATAATAAAGAAGAAGTATTTAATCTATCACTGGGAAATTTTTGAACAAAAAAAGAATTTGATTTGGAAAAAGAAAATGAAAAATTAAATTTAGTTGCTGATGAAGTAATTAATAATTCTAAAAATGATACATTAATTAATGCTAAACTAAATGATACTACAATTTCTGACCCAATAAATGACCCGATAAATGACCCAATAAAAAAATACCGAAACTGTAGATTCTGAAAATGAAAAAGAAATTAAAGATGATAATTTAACATTAAGTGGAAAAAGAAGAAAATGAAAAATTGACTGATTATTTTTGTATCGGCAATGCAAGAAGAATCAGACTTTAGAAGAGAAAAACCAAATTCATTAAGGATATTGTAAACATTGAAATTGATTTTACAGATGGAAATTATCATAAAGTAGATAATTTAAGAATGGTAATTTTCCCACTCAACACAGCAAGTAATGGAACAGATATTGCAAACAGATATTTGTGCATATATTGAACAAGATGATGGATATATTATCGAATATATGTTGCCACAAAGTAAGAGAATTATTGAATTTCATAACAATGATTATGTGATTTTTGTTAAGGGATTTTGGGAAAATGGACAATTTGGTTCACAAGTAAGAATTTTTCTCCAATAAGGGTGAAATCAAAACGAACATTGAAACTACAAAGATTAGACCAGATAACAATGAAAAATCTTGGTATTGGTCACAATGTAATCTTTTTAGATTATGCAACAACATTACATTTAATGCCAATTGAGAAACAAGATGGAACAATTCCTGTTATTGGTGTTACAATTAAAAATATTGGATTTGGAGAATCTAGCGGTGATTCAAAAACTTGGAGATCCTACCATGATTGTATCTGGAGAAACATATAGTATGAAGTATCTGGTTACTGGAAAGATGATTATTTTGAAGTAAATAGTCAAATCTACACACCAAAAATATGAATTAATAAAAAGCCTAGCAAATAGGCTTTTTGTTTTTCTTGCATAATAAATATATATAAACTTTTGAAGGAGATTGAAATGTCTTTTTTTAACTTATTTTCAGGAAAGAAAAATAAAAACAAAATGATAAAAAAACAATGTTATTTCTTATGATAATCCATTGGAAGAATTGCTTTGTAAATAATAAAATTGAATATGTTAATGAAGATGATTATATTGTTTACAGAAATTTTTGCAAATAGACTCATTGCTTAAATTTTATTATGAAGATAATAAATTATATTTAAAAATAAAGAAATTGAATTAGATGATGCCTTCAACTTAATTAAAAAAAGAATGGGAAAAAGATAAATTAATCATTCCTTTTCTAAATAATGAAGACTATATTGATTTTTTGAATTGGAAGAATTTTGTTATGAATTTTGTAAAAATATTTTAATGAAGGAATTAGCAATTGCAAATTCAAAAACATTGAAATTATTTTTCCAATTTGGTGAAAATGTTTCGAACATGATTATTGTGTTTGTATAGAATGTTATGGGAAAAGGGATGGGGTAAGTTTATTTAGAATTAACCCAAATGCAAGTGGATATGTAAATGAAAAATGAAGCTGTTACTTATTTTATTCATAAAATTTATGAAACAAACCCACTTGTTATTGAAAATGGGTCTTTTAAATTAAAAATGATTCAAAAATTTACAGATTTAGCTAAATCATATCTTATGGCTGTAGGTTTGGTAAATAGAATTAATAAAGTACCCAATTGTGAATCAAAAATTATCGAACCAGGAAAAAGTAATTCTATATTTGTAATTTTAGATAATGATACAGCATTAGAATATTTATCACCAACAATGCAACATCCAGATGGTCAACTAACAATATTTGACCTCGATGAAGATACAACAATAGAAACTTCACAAAACTTCAAATTTGTTAATGATATTTTTAGATTTATCAAGATATATTAGAGATTTACCAGATGAAGAAAATATACCAAAAAGAAGATTTTTATGGATATAGTCATTGTGAGAAAAATTATGATGAAAGTGAAGATGGAGATGAAGAATAAAAAGAGAGGAAAAATTCTCTCTCTTTTTTAATCAAATAACCAGCTTATATCAAATTTTTCTTTTTTTCTTCTTCATTTAAAAATTGAAAAATAAATACTTTTTACATCTAAATACTTCATTTTATATTTATGAATTAAATCATCTAAAAATATTGTTGTTCTTTTTTTCATCATGAATTCCAATCTTTTTAATTAAAGAAGAATAATCTTTTTCTATATTCTCTTTTAAATTATTTAAAAAGTGTCAGGCATCTTTCTTTAACAATTTTTACAATATAAATCATAATTAGAAATCATTAAGTTTGTAATAGATACATTTTTTAGTTTTTATATCAAGAAAAATTTACTTCTGGAATTCCATTTCCAGACAAATTGTTAAAATTGATGTCTTTTCTTAATAAATCATCAATGTTATCTGTAAAGCATTCGTTAACTGTTTCTATAAAAACATTGTTAAGTTGAAGAAGTTCAAGATCACTTTCTTTTAATCGAACTTTATCTTCTAAACTTTCTTTTTATTTTCTTTTTATTCTCTTCATATTCTGTAGTATCTTCAATTTGAAATTCTCTATCATCACCCAAACATTCGGCAGCAAGACTAACAACTTTATAAAATCTTTTTACATCAAGGTTATTGATATTTGCAATGAAATCAAAAACACTTCCTCTTGCATGACATGCAAAAACAGTAATAAGCATTTTTAAAATCATTTCCCAATATGCAATTACCAATATGTTTGTCTTCGACTCCAAGTTTTTTTAAATGTTCTGGGCAATGAATAAATTTTCTATTGCCTTTCCTATATGTTGAATTCCAAAAATGATTACATACATGAATTGGTAAAATTTCTTCTTGAATTTTTTCAAATCATATAGCATAATATTGACTCCCTTCTTCTTTTTGCTATAATTAGTATGTAAAAATATTTTGCATTATGATATAAAGAGAGAGAGAATTTATAGAATAAGGAGAAAAAAATGGGATTTATTACTTCCTTTAATGGAATTGTTGATAATACAGACAATAAAAATAATCTCAAAACTACGTTATTTATTAATACCGAAGAATTAAATGTTTTTAGAAATCATCTAGGGTTTAGTAGAATGTCGTGGTTTTTCCTGTGTTGGAAAAATAAAACAGAAGTAAAGGTAAGTGGAAAATGGGAAGAAAAACCAGATAAAACTTATTTCTTTACTGTTTCAAATATTCAAATTGTAACAGAATCAAAAGAATTTAGTAAATTAATTCTTAAAAATTGAAAAATACAAGATAAAGATGAAAAATTCAAATTATCTCCACAAGCAAAGAAAAAAATATTAGAAATAACAGGAAATGATTTAGTTCTTTTATTCAAAGACCAGATTGTAAGGAAATTTTAAAAGAAAATACTAAATTAAGCGAAGATAAAATTGAAGATATTATTGATGAACTCTCTACATATCTTGTAGAACCAACTTTAATAAATTATTTGTTTAATTTTAATGTTAATGGTAGTTCTATTTACAAACTAATTGACCTTTATAAAGGACGTGCTGTAAATGCCATTCAAAAAAATATACCTATGAAGTTGGAATGAAGGTTGGAATTAATTTTTGAAACTTGTGACTTAATTGCACAGAGATAGAAAAATTAATCCATTAAATAAGAACAGAATTAAAACTATGATTTATGATTGTGTTAAACAATTATTAAATTCTGATGGTTCTACATATACAACTAAAGGAATGTTTCAAAAAAAGCAATGATTAGAAAAAAATTGCAAAATCAGCATTCCCAGAAGTAAATATTCCAATAGAAATGATTGAGTATTACTTCCTCATATTGACGGATTGTATTTAGAAAAATAATGGACAATTTGTAAAGATTTATTTAAAAGAAATATTATTTTGCAGAATTAAAAATTGCGAAATATTTAAAAATTGTTAGACACAAAAAGAAAACAAAATTTCCTGTTGATTTTGATATGGAAAGTGAAATTAAAAATGTTGAAAAAGAATTTGGTTTTACATATAGTGATGTTCAAAAATCAGCATTTAATTTATTAAACACAAAAGGGTGTAAAAATCATCACTGGTGGACCTGGAACTGGTAAGACAACAATTGTAAATGGACTTATTCATATTTATAAAAAAATTCTTTCCAGCAAATGAAATTTTATGTATAGCACCAACTGGAAGGGCTTCTCAAAGAATTACAGAAGTAACAAAAATGGAAGCAAAAACGATACATAAAAGCACTAGAATTTATGCCATTTGAAGATTCTAGTGAAGCAACAAGAAATGAAAAGAATACATTATCTGCTGATTTAATTTTTCTTAGATGAAATGTCTATGGTTGATACTGAAATTTTGCTAAGTTATTGTGTGCAATTAAAAAAGTGCAACTCTTGTTTTACTTGGAGATGAAAATCACTACAGTCTGTTTCTTCTGGAAATGTTCTTGCAGATTTAATTAATACAGAACTATTTGAAATGTATAGATTGAAAGAAGTGTTTAGACAGAAAAGGTGACAATACTTTAATTAATAATGCAAATAATGTTTTTAATGGGAAAACTTGAAATTGTAAAAATGAAAATTTTGAAGTAATGTCTTTTGAAAACAATAAAGATGCTATTTCAGAAATAATTAATACTTTCTTTCATTTCAACCAAGATATTCAGATTTTTATCCCCAACAAAAGTGGAATTGGGGAACAAGAAACATTAATGATATTCTGTCAAAAACAAATTCAAGAAAAATAAAAAGTGTAAAAGAAGAAGATGTAGAAATACCAGAATTTGTATATGGAAGAACTAAATATCATTTAAATGATAAAGTTATTTTCCATCAAAAATAATTACAAAACGGGATATTATAATGGAGATATTGGATATATTAAAAGTATTACTGAAAAAGAAATTTCTGTACAAATAAATGATAATTTACTTTTTCATTTCTGGAAAAGATTTAAATGATATGACATTAGCTTATGCTATTACAATTCATAAATCACAAGGAAGTGAAGCGAATAATGTTTTAATTTATTTGCCAGATACTTATACTAAATTTTTAAATAGAAATATGTTGTTTACTGGAATCACAAGAACAAAAATATGTAAAAATTGTTTATGTAAATAATGCTTTCTTTGAATCAGTTATGAACATAACAAAAGATAAAAAGAAAAACTGGTCTTGTTGATAAAATTAAAAATCTTTCTTGTTATAATTCATATTAATTTTATAATAGGAAAGAAAGGAAAAATATATGGAAAATAATTTTAATAATAAACTTATAGATTTTTAAGACCATTATTCTTAGGAATATTTTTGCTTGGTTTATTACTACTTTTTAATAGCAAATACATTCGTTCCAACAGGATCAATGGAAAATACAATTATGACAGGAAGTAAATTAATAGGAAATAGATTAGAATATTTATTTTCATAAACCTAAATATGGAGATGTTATTGTATTCAAATACCCAGATGATGAAAGCATTTATTTTGTGAAAAGATTAATTGGTCTCCCTGGTGACACTGTTGAAATTGTTCCCAATGAAAATGGGGATGGAACTGGGTTTGTTCGTGTAATGGTAAAGTTTTTAAATGAACCATATTTAAAAAGAAGAAATGTTAGTTGAAGAATATCAATCTTATGTTGTACCAGAAGACTCTTATTTCTTTTTAGGAGATAATCGAAATAATAGTAAAGATGCAAGATATTGGAAACACATTTGTTAAAAAGAATCAATTAGTTGCAAAAATTTATCTTGAATATTTCAAAACACCAAAATTAATAAATAAGAATAAAAAGACTGATTTTTCAGTCTTTTTATTGTTTTTATTTTTTAGTGTCCATATTAATTTAGATAAAAAGATTAATAGAGTTTGTAAATAGAAAGGATATCTAGGTATATGACAAACACAAAAAGAAGTATTCAGACTTATTATATAAATTCCCAAGTACAGAAATCAGACTTTCTGGAACAAAAAAACAAACACCACTGCTGGAAATGGAATTGTTTCTTCGGTTAGAGAATCATCAGTAACAGGAAAGCAAAGTTTTCAACAATCGGTCTTTTTATTAGATAAAATTTTAATAGACCAAAAATGTAATTGCTTATGAATCTGATATTGGTGTTTATGCTGAATTTGACGATTACAAGGGTTATTTTGATGGAAACAAGTTAACGTGGATGTCAGAAAACCATCCAAGTGACTATAAAATTTTGATGCCTGTTCTTGTTTATTTATTGTCAAAATATATAAATAATGAAAACAGCAAACGAAATTAAACAGTATTTTAGAGATTTAACAAATTCAAAAAGATGCTAATTCTGTGGCTTTTTATCTGTGATGCATTTTATTATGGTTGGGTTGTTAATCAAAATAATGAGTTTCTAACATTCTCTGAAGATTTTGGACTAATGTCTATTATTGACAGAGGAATTGAAACACAAAAATTTACTGTAATTGATGGATTTTTCCGATAAAGAAACTGGTGAATCAAAGTCCAAATTGGATAAGAAATCAGTTAGCATTGATGATTTACATGTAGATTATGAATGGAAGGAAAGTCAATTAGATAAGATTACTCCCAAAAAGGCATTGGATTCTTTTGTTATGACAGAAACAGCAATGTCTATTGGAAAAAAGGTTAAATACCGTATGGATAAGGTAATCAATCGATTAAATCAAGGACTTACTGGAAATGAAGCAATCGGTTCTGATTATATTAACTTACTTATGGTAGGGAAGACCAGCAACAGGAAAAAAACTGCACTGGCAAATGCTATTTCAGCAATGACAGGAATGCCAATTTATACAGTTCCTTTTTTTCAAAGCATACAGAAGAAGATACTGTAGAAGGTAAGAATAAAATTGTTGATGGTAAAATTGATTTCGTAGAAACAAGTTTTCTTGAAGCTTATGAAAATGGTGGAATTATTGTTTGTGAGGAGATTAACCTTGCTGATCCAGCAGTTGTTATGGGTTCTTTAGGACAGGCAATTGAAAAACCATTTATTCTCATGAAAGATGGATATAAGCCAATTAAAAGACATCCATTATGTGTTATCATTGCAACAATGAATACTGGTACTGCTGGTAGTAAGTTTAAACCAAGCATTATCATCTCGTTTTTAAGAACACATACATTCTTGATGATCCAGATAAGAGAACTTTTTATTGAAATTTTTGTCTAAAAGCTGGATATGAAAAGAAAAATTGTAGATATGTTTATGATGCTTATACAAGAATTATTAACTACCTTAAATCCCTCGAACAATCACAAGAAGATTTTATGTGAAAATTTAACACTCAGAGGATGTTTCGGTGCACTAGAAGCATTGGAAGAGGGAGAATCTGAACAAGACGCAATTATTCATAGTTTAATCGGTAAAATCGCAGAAGTTGATTTGGAAATTGCTAGAATGGTTGAAAATGATGTTGTTATGTCTCTACTAAAGCTTGCATAAATAAAGAAAAAGAGAATAGTTTACTATTCTCTTTTTATTTTATTTAAAAAAATAAGCATTATATTAAAGAACAATGGATAAAAAGGAGAAATAAAATATGAATAAAGAATCATTAGCTATTAGAACTGCAATGAGTAAAAATTTACAGCGATTATAGGAAGTAGAATGCCAATTAGATCATTAAATGATGATGAAATTTTGGATTCTTATTTATCTAATGAACCAGCAATTTATGTAAAAGAAAATCCAAAACTAGCAGTTGGTCTTGATAAAAAGCACAAAACAGCATATCAATTTGGACTTTTTGCACAAGAAATGCTTAAATATAATTTTGTAAACTATGAATATTTACAAACAAGAAAGGTAGCCTATGACCTAAAAGATGGAGAATTTAAGGTACTTACCTATTTTTGTTAATATTCTTGAAAAAAATTTACATTGAAAATGCTGCGGCAACTCTTTTTGATGGATATTTGCTAAAGGCATATAAGTATATGCTTAACGAAGAATATAAAAATTTACCAGATATTAATGATCCAGAATCTTCATTTGCAGAGTTTTTTTCAATGCATTGGAACAATTTTGTATAATGGGTCCCATTAAGGGAAAATTTGAAACAGCAGATGCTAAAAGTGCTTTTTCTCGAAATATTAAGAAAATTCATTCTCTTTCCAAGATGACTAATTCAGAAGAAAGAATTGATACAATTTATGAAGTATTTGATGATACATCTGATATTTGGAGAGATATTGCAGATAATTTGAAGAAGGAATGTCTTCACTCCCATCAGCTTTATCAAGTATTTTCAATTCTTCTTTTGCTAACAATTCAGTTTCAGATCTTGATCCTGATGAAATTACTAATTCCGCTGATCTTTCTAAAGGAAGTATGAGAAATACTACTTTTTAGAGAATTGTCTGATGAAGAAAAAAAGATGAAATGGAAGAAGAAGAGGAAGAAATTGATATTGAAGATGAAGATGAAGAAGATATTGATGATGAGTTTAAAGAAGAATTAGCTGATTACGATGGGAATGATGATGCTGAAATCGTTTTTTTGATAATGATGAAGAATTTGATTTAACTACATCACATGATTATGACCCAGATGAATTTGAAATTGAAAGAGAGGGTCTTGATTTCTTTGATAGATTAATTGAAGCAGAAATTTCAATGGCAAATGCTAAAAGAAAAGGAAGAATCAGATAAACTTCCAGAATTCAAAAACCATTGATAAAAATATAGTGGAAGACACTATAAACTAAGTAATGTTAGTGTAAATCTTAAAGATACGAAAAATTGCAAAAGAATTCTTATAATAAGGTTTTTACTAAGAAACATTAACTCAATTAATGCAACAATTAAGAAATTAAAGAAAATGTTTGCTGATGATGTTGAAGAAACAGAATTTAGAACATCTGGTAAATTAAGTATTGATAGAACCGTATCAACCACAAAAACAGCAAAGCTTTTTCACAAAAAAACAGTAACACCAGAAGACAAAACTGATATGGCAGTTATGGTTTTAATTGATGAATCTGGTTCTATGAGTGGAAGTAGAATTGAAAGGGCAAAAGAAGCCGCAATCAATATTACTGAAATTTTTTTGGTAAAATTGGAATTCCCACTTACATCATGGGATTTACTGCTGATATGAGTGGATATGATGTTATTCACTATCACTATTCAGACTGGAATAATAAACAAGAAGATAGATTAAAATTAACATCAATTGCTGCAAAAGCTAATAACTTTGATGGATACTCTATTCGATATGCATCTAAATTACTTGGATTAAGACCAGAAACACATAAGATTCTATTTGTTATTTCTGATGGACAGCCAGCAGCACAAGCATATAATCGTGATTCTGGAATCCGTGACACAAAAGATGCGATTCGTGAGTCAAGAAGTAATGGACAGACTGTAATTGGTGTTGCAATTGGTTCTGATATTGAAGAATTACAAGCAATGTATGGAAAAGACTTTATTTTTCATTGAAGAGAATAAAAACATTATTTGCTGGTATGATTAAACGATTTACTGAAGTTGTTAAGAGTTGGTAATATCCAACTCTTAATAGACTTTTATGAAAGGAAAATAATGAAACATTTAGAATATATTGAAGATGGAGATAGATATTATCTCATCCTTAAGAATCCAACACAAGAAGACAAGGAAAAATTCATTAATATTGCTAAACAAATGTTCGATGTTTCTGTTGAACCTGAAATTCTTGATGAAATGAAAGATATCAATGAAATTCCAGATAAAGTTGTAGTTGAAAAGAAAAATGAGGATAAAAAGTACAAAATGTAAATGTACAAACAAAAACCTCAATTCCAAGAAAACCACAACCACAACCGAAGAAAGAAACACCAGTAACACCACAACCAAAAACAAAAACTTAACTGTTTTTAAGATTAATGATTTTAAGAATTTATATCCACTACTTAGAAAAAAATCAGTTGTCAGAAAAAGAACAACAAGTTTTTTTAAGAAAAATTCTTATATTTTCTTTAATAAAAACTATTTTGCAAATGAAACATTTGAAAAGCAAAAAGAATTAGTTGAATCTTTATATGATTTAATGGTAAAAAGTAAAAACCATTTTTTTGAATTAACTGAGAATGAAATTAAAAATCATTATTATTTAATTAAAAAAATTATATTATAAAATGGAAATAGTAAATAAACTATCACAGAAATGTGGTAGTTTTTTTATTTTTACTAAAAAACATCATATCTTTCATAATAATATTGTTGAGTAACAATAAAAAAAGGAGGAAAGATGAAAATTAAACATTTTTATTATTAATATTCTTTTGCATTTGCTTTTAATTTCATGTCATTTGCAGAAGATTTTTCAATTAATGCATTAACAGAAACAACATTCACTGAAGTTTTTACAAAAGAAAACAGATAAACTTTTATATTTTAGAAAATAAGATTTTTCACGATGAAATTGCTGAAAATTTAAATAATTTAAAAACAATTACTGGTTGGCAATGTATTAAAAATGAAAAATGGAACAACTGATTGGTACTGGACAGACGAAACTGAAATGTTGTTAAAGACAAATGGATTTATACTGATAACAATTTTTATTATTTAGATGAATCTGGAAAAGATGGTTAAAAAGCATAGTTTTTGTTAATTAAGGATTTTTAAATATGGATTTGACGATTCTGAAAACTAATTTCTGGAAAATATTTTTATTAACAATACAGAATATTTATCACAAGAAGATGGAGTCCTTTATCGAAATCAATGGGTGAATTTTGATAATCATTGGTACTACATTGGTGATAATGGTGAAATTTTTAAGAATCAAAAACACCAGATGGATATGACACTGATGAAAATGGAGATTATCTTGAAAAAAACAAAAAAATTGTTACTGAAAATGAAGTTGTTGGTTTTAATGGGTTGGAATTGAAAAGTGGGAACAGCATCAAAAAAATTTGGAATTATTTAAAAGAAAATTATAATTGGACTGACACTGCAATTGCTGGTGTTCTTGGAAATTTTTCAACAAGAAAGTCAATTAGACCCAAATTATTTACAATCAAATGGGGTTGGGTATGGTCTTGGTCAATGGTCTTTTGAAAGAAGAAAAAGGTCTTGAAGCTTTATATGAACCAAAGAAATGTTCCAAAAATGATTTATATGCACAATTAGATTATTTAATGATTGAAGCTGGTGAAAAGTGCTTTTCGTTAAACAATATTCTCAAACAAATTTCAATTCTGTTTCCGATGCTGTTTCTTCATGGATGAAAAACTGGGAGAGATGCAATCCTAAGAAAAGTGCATTTGAAAGAGTAAGAGTACCTTATGGTGATGCATATTTTCAATACTCACAAACTAAAAATAAACCATTATTAATATGAAACCACTAGAAAAAAAGGAGAATTCTATGAATATTGAAAAGAAAAGTTGGAATCCTTTTCTTAAATTTGGTAATTGAATTAAAGAAAAAGATGTAAAGAAAAATATTCCATTAACTTATGAAAGAGATAAAATGGTTTTAAATAAGACTTGTATTAATAGATGGCTTGAAAAAAATTAAATGATAATGAAATGAATGCTTATTTTTCTGGAATTAAACTTTGGGAAAAATCAAGATAATGAAGTAGTTGCACACTATAATGATTATTTCACTTTTTCATTATGATGATGAAGAACAAACAGAAGGTTCTTATGAAGACTTTTTTTAAAAGCATTTGACGGTCTTTATATGGAGTGTCGTGGAATTACAATTGATCCAGAAAATGAAGAAATTGTATGTTGCCCTTATAAAAAGTTTTTTTAATTTAGATGAAAAACGAAATGACAAAAGTATAATGATGTTTTAGCTAAGATTAAAAATGCAAAAACAGTTGAATTTACTGATAAAAAGATGGATCTTTAATTACAGCTTCTTTTTTTATAATGGAAAAATTCGAGTTTCTGGTTCTTCTTGTAATGAACCAATTATTTCGATTACAATTCAAAAATTCTATTAACTATATTGATAAACATAAAAATTATCAAGATATGATTAAAAAAATTATCCAGATTATACTTTTATTTTCGAACATATTTTCCCAGCTATTGATACTCATGTTGTAAAATACGAGGAAAATGGTCTTTACTTAACAGGAATTAGAAACAAGAAAACTGGTGAGGAATATATGTATGAATTCACAAAAATCTATTGCAAATAAGTATAATATTCCCATGACAGAAATTGTTGATACTAATTTAAATGATATTTTAAACTCTTTGGATTCAAAAGAATCAACAGAAGCAGAAGGGTTTGTAATGAACATTGATGGTTATAAAGTAAAAATTAAGTATAATGATTATGTTGTAGTTCATAAATTGTTATTTGCACTTAAAGACAACGGAACAGAAGGTTTTTCATATAGAAAATTGTTTGAAATAATCAATAATAACCAATTTGATGATTTAATTTCAAAAATGCCTGAAAAATCATAAAGAAACTTTAATTAGCATTCATGATGAAATTATTCATAAGCTAAAAAAACAATTGAGGATTCTATTGATTATTGGTATGATAAATTAATTGATGAAAACTTAAGCCGTAAAGAAAACATGATTCGTCTTGAAATTTTACCAAAAAGAACTTCTTGGAAGAGTTGAGATCAAAAATATTTAAAACAACCTATTTTTGATTCTAAAAATAAACTTGGTCATTTTATTAGTTACGCTGATTTCATTAAAATATATGATGGAATTGTTAATTTTGATGAAAAGAATAGATAATTTTTTAAATATTTTTAGTTATTTTCAACAACAAATGCAATAAAAAAACTAAACAAAAAGATTTAAAAAAAGTAAGCTAAATTTTTATAGAAACGGTCAATAGATTTATCTTTTGCTTTATGATAGAATGTACCTATCAAAAGAAAGGGAGTACAAAAAGAATGAGTTTACCACAATTACAAATAACACCAACAATCTTCATTATGATTTTTAGCAATTGGAATGGATTTTTATGCAGTCTTGTTTAAAGAAAAAAAGATTGGTTTATTATTCATTTAGAGGAATGGTATTAGCATTTTAGCAACAATTAGTGCATTTTTTTGTTTATAATAGTGCAAGACAAATCATTTGCATCACCATTGCTTGTTTAATTTTATCATCCCTATACATTTCAGTAATGATTAAGGAAATTAATTTCACAAGAAAACTATCATTTAGCTAAATTAAATATTTTTAAAAAAAGTTTGTCTTATGACAAACTTTTTTATTGCTTTTTGTAAAAATTTTTCCATAAAATAACACTTTCCCAACATAAACTTACATAATAAAAGAAAAAGTAAAGGAGAATAATATGCCGAGAAAAAGAAATCAGAAACAATTATTACAAGTGAAAACAAAGAAAACAGAAAATGTTTTTACCAAATTATAATGTTGACGCTGATGATAACAATAAAACTGAAATTTTAGATAAAAAATGTTGATGAAAAATGTGATTAGTGATGAAAATGAAAGTAATTCAGAACCAGAACCAGAACAAGAAACAGAAGATGTTTTAAAAATGACATTTGATGAATATGATGCTTTTAATTGAAAAAAATTGGAAAAAAATTTCGTATAAGCCAGAGGGATATTATCCAACAGTCCAAGAAATTAAAGATAACTTAGAACCAGAATTTGATAAAAATTTTGATTATATTGTATAGCTTACAGAATGTAATGAAAAATCCAGATACAGAAGAAGGAATTTTTAGCAAGAAATTATTTAAACAGGCTTCTTATTAAAAATTAGTTTTAGTGGATGAAGAAGATTTAAAGAAAGAAGGTGATAAAAATTAAAAAGAGGGCATCCTCTTGTTTTTTTATTTATAAATTTGATATAATTAAGAAAGATTATATAAGGAGAAAAATAGAATGAAGAAATATTTATTTGTCAGAAAAACCTTCTCTTATGAGAGAAGTTAAAAACATATGATAAAACATAAATCAGAAGTAACATCAAAAGTTGGACAAATTGATTTTACAGCTTTATCTGGTCATGTTTGTAGATATATTCTTCCAAATGAATATGAAGAATGGAATGTTAAGTGGACAGATATCGACCTTCCAATGATTCCTAAAACATTTAAAATTGATGTTATTTCTGATAAAAAGAAAATGGTATCTGACATTAAAAACAAATTAAAGATGGAAAACTATGATGGAATTATTGTAGGTACGGATAGTGATGTGGAAGGAAATGGAATTTATTATTTATTGGAAACACACTTGGGGATTGGGAAAAACAAATGCATTGAGGTTCTTCGAAAATGATTTAACAGACAAAGCACTTCTTGAATCATTACTCACAATGACTGATTTTCATAAAAATCCAAGAGATGTTCATATGACAGAAGCTTTTAAAATTAGAAGTCAAATGGATTGGTTAATTGGAATGAACTTTTTCTGTCGGTTTTTCCGTCAAATCTGGTTTCACTATGAAAGTTGGAAGAGTAAAAAGTTCCAACACTCAAATTAGTTTACGATAACTCAAAAGCAATTGATGAGTTTGTTCCCCATACTGATTTTTGAACTTAAAGCAAAAATATGTTGAAGGTTTTGATGGGGTATTACTTCCAATAAAAGAAGAAAAAAAGCAGAAGACGGTAAAAACACATTCCGTTTTAAAACAGAAAAAGAAGCTTTTAGATTTTGTTAAAAATTAGGAAAAGTTGGAAAAATTAAAAGTTTAGATAAAAAAAGAAAGTTAATACTAAAGCACCACAATTGTATAAACTATCAGATATTCAAGTAGAAGCTGGTAATGAATTTGGATATTCTCCATCAAAGACTCTTGAACTTTTACAATCTTTTATATGAAAATCATAAACTTTTATCTTATCCAAGAACAGATGGAAGATATATTTCAGTGAAAAACAAAAGATTTTTCCAGATATGTTAAAAAGCAATTGAATCAATTCCAACATTATCTCCATTTGTTAAATCTTTAACAAGTAAGGACTATGACAAGGTAAAATCAGATAAAAAGAATTGTAAATGATGTTGAAGTAAAAAGCATCTCATGATGCCCTACTTCCAACAGGGGTAATTCCACAAATTTCAAAATTATCAAAAGATGAAACAAACATTTTAATGATGGTTTATAAAAAGATTATTAGCTTTATTTTTACCAGATTTAGTTGAAGAAAAAAACTGTTCTAATTACAGATATTGATGGATATGATTTTTAAAACAAATGGAAAAGTTGTATTAGAAAAAGGTTGGACGGAAATTTATAATAAGAAATTAACAGACAATGAGTTACCAATTTTGAAAGTTGAGGGACACATTAACAGTTAAAAAAATTATGAACCAGTTGCAAAAACAACAACACCACCAAAAAAAGATTAACACAAGCAACTTTAATTGAAGCTATGGAAAAACATTGCTAAATATATTGAAGATAAAGAACTTAAAACAATCATGAAAGATGTTAAAGGAATTGGAATGCCATCATCAAGAGGTAAAATCATTGATGATTTAATCAAAAAGCTGGTTATATGATTGATAAAAAAAGTGGTGGATTATATATTTCTGAATCTGGAAAAAAATACATTGAAAAATATTCAAGATTTTTTTCAGTTTGTAAACCAGAATTAACTGCGGTTTGGGAAACAAAAATGCAAGAAATTAAAGAAGGAAGTAGATCTTACGATGATACTGAAAAAGAAATGATTGCATTTGTGAAAGAAACAGTTGATGAAATTCAAACAAAGGAAATTAAAAAAATCAGCTTGAATATTTCCAAAAATGAAACTGGTTCTAATTGCCCATTGTGTGGTGGGAAAATGTTGAAATCAAAATATGGATGGTTTTGTGGAAATAGGAAAGAAAATGGTGTTTGTTCAGCATTCCTGATGAAATTGCTGAAAAGAAAATTACCGATACAGTAAAAAGACAAATTATTGAAAATGGTATTTCAAAAAGAAATTAAAGGATTTATAAATAAAGAAGGAAAAGAATTCCCAGCAAAATTAAAATGGGATGACGATAGAAAAAAAGTCGTATATGCTTTTGATGAACCAGAAAAAAATGAAAAAGAAAACACATTTGTCCAAATTGTGGAAAAAGAAATTAAAGATGATAGATTTAATTATATTTGTGATTGCGGATTAAAAATTTCAAAAAAATAGCTGAGAAAATGATTGATGAAACAATTTTAGATGATATTCTAAAAAAATGGAAAAAGTAAATTAATTAATGATTTTATTTCTAAAAAGGAAGTAAATTTCCAGCATATCTTGTTTTAGATGGTAATGGAGTAAAATTCGAATATCTACCAAGAAAAATAAAAATAAAAAAAGAACAGCAAAACTGTTCTTTTTTTATTTAACGATGGGTGAGAGATTCGAACTCTCGGTCCGTTGCCGAACTTTGGTTTTCAAGACCAACGCTATAGTCCACTCAGCCAACCCACCAAATTCTATAAATATAATAACAAATTATAATAATATTGTCAACTTTTTTATAAAAATAATAGACTTTTCTTGTGATATATGTTATTATTAGCGGTGAGTAAGGGATTTGAACCCCTGATCCTGTTAAGGATGCTTGTTTAGCAAACAAGTGTTTTCAACCACTCAACCAACTCACCATAAATATATTATGCAAGATTTATATTAAAAAAAGTCAACTAAAAATTTCATTATATATAAGAATGTGAACTGCACCATAGGTGCTTTCCTGCTTCACCCTTCGTAGCGTATCATTTTTATTAAATTCAGTGTTAATCCCTGAATCATTTTTATTGCTAAAAATCAACGTCTTACACAAAGTCAACAAGCGTAAATTCGGGCTATTCCATCCCTATAGCTTGTTTAATTAAGCTGTTTTTTTAATAATCTTAGTCCTTCATTTTTTTATATTGATAGCTGCATTTAGATCTCTATCTCATGTTGTTTCCGCAGTCGCAAGTGTATATTCTTTCGTTTAATGCTATTTTTCTTGTTGCCACATTTACTACAAATTTGGCTACTCGCATACCACTTGTCTACTTTTTACAAAAATATTTACCTCTGTCTTGTAATTTATACTCTAACATATTTAGAAACATACCATATCCATTATCTAATGTGGCTTTTACCATTTCTAAACCCTTTATTTGACATTGCTGCCATATCTAAACTCTCTACGCATACTACATCGTACAAGTTGGCTATCCTTGTACTCTTTTTGTAGAAAAATCCAGTCTTTGATTAGAAATATGTCTTTGTAATTTAGCAAGTTTTAACCTTGCTTTTTTTCTCTATTTTTTTGAATCTTTACCTTTTTAGAGAATTGTCTTTGTAATCTTTTTAATTTTAGTCTGTGATTTCTATAATATTTAGGACTTCCACAAACATTACCTTCACTATCTGCATAAAAGCCATCTGATTTATAATCTAAACCAAGTGTTTTAGTAATTTCAACTTTTTGAATTACTTCATCATACTCAAAAAAGAACACTAAGATAATATGTACCATCTCTTTCTTGACTTAGTGTTGCAGATTTTATGATCCAATTTTTCATTTGGTTTTTTTATGTATTTTAGCTTTTATTTTACCAACTTTTTGGTAATTTTATTGAATCATCTATTATTTGAATTGTTCCTTTTGATTATTTGTAGTATAAGATTTTTTTACTTATTTTCAACGCTTTAAATTTTGGAAACCCTATTTTTATCTCTAAAAAAAGTTTTTTTATAAGCTGTTTGAAGATGTAATTGTACATCTCGCTAATGCTAGACTATCTACTTCTTTTAAATAATCATATTCCTTTTTGTATTGTGCTGGAGTTGTTTGTAATGTTTGTTTCGTTTCTTTGTAATAATTTATTTTATCAGTTAACATTAAATTCCAAATTTTACGGCAACATCCAAATGTTTTTGTAATAATTCTTCCTGTAATTTAGTTGGATAAATTCTATATTTAATTGCCCTATTCATTACAAAATCACCTCCTTCCTTAGTGTTGTATATATTTTTAGTATTAATTATAATAATTGCCTATTTAACAAATAAAGTATTAATTAATCAAAAAAATGTTCTTTACAAAAACATTGTTTTATAATATACTTATATTATGTTTTTACAAATATTTCAAAAATATTTTTTTGTGATATTACAACTCATATTTTTTTATTATAACATAAAATTATCTATATGTCAATTCATCTCACAAAGCTAAAGTTTAGGAGATTTCTTGACATCTATTTTTAAAAACAAAAGGAGAATTTAAATGGAATTAGTCGGTAAAATAGAAAGATTTTTATCAAAAACCAACATGGGTATCTTTCTTATTGGAACAAAAAGATGGTAGAACAATTGCTTGTGCTGGAAAATATTTCTGTCCAACAATGGAAGGATTATGTTAAACTAATTGGTGATTATGAAAGATACAAAGGAAGACTAACTTTTTCTTTTTTTCTGAACTAATTAATTTAGATCCTTATTTAATTAATTTTTATGTCAATGAAATTAAAAAGGAGTTGGTAAAAGTACAGCTAAAAAGAATTTATGATCAATTTGGAGAAAAAAGTCTTTCCATTATTCAAGAAAATCCAGATAAACTTTTAGAAGTGTCTGGGATTGGTGAATCAAAAAAAGATATGATTGTTGCAAGCTTTTTCAGATGAAGATGCAAAAAGATTTTGCACTTATTTATAGAATTTTATCTTTCTTTGAAGGGGAATCTCTGAAAACCAAATTAATAAAATTATTGAGTATTGTAATCATAAAAATATAAAATTTGATGAAATTGAAAAATCCTTATTTATTAATTGGAAGAGTTGAAGGATTTGGTTTTAAAAAGTAGATAAATTAGCACAAAACTCTGATTTGATAGATTCCATCCAAGTAGAATTGAAGCTGGAATAATTTATGCACTAGAAGAAAGTTCAAATATGGATGGACATTGTTTTTAGATATTGAAACATTGAATTTTAAAACATGCGAAATTGTACTTCCATTTCCAAATATAAAGGGAATAACTTTTAAGAATTTAAAAACAAAAATTGATGAAGAAGATGAAAAAGCTGTAGAAAACTTATTAAGAAATATGATGAACATGATGTTTTTATCTAATTGGGTTTCGGATTATAAAGAATTTTTTTAGGTATTTTAGCTGATTCAATTGTCAAAAATGTAGAAAATGAAAGAATTGTTATTGATGAAGATAGAATATATTGGACAAATCTATATATTGCTGAAACAAACGTTGCAAGAATTATAGGAAAATTAAAAAGAGAAACCAATTAAAAAAATATCATCAGAAGAAATTCAAGATTCTATTGATTACCATAATGAAATATCTAAAAATGAATTAACACTTGAACAACAAAGTGCAGTTCATAATTCATTAAAAAAATAGAATTTCAATTATTACTGGTGGACCAGGTAGAGGAAAAACAACAGTTCTAAGCACAATTGTTGAAGTATGGAATGATCCAAACAGCATCATCTGTTTAGCACCAACTGGAAAAAGCGGCAAGAAGAATGTCAGAAGCTATGTCAGAAAAATGGAATAACGATGAAGACACAAACTATTCATAGATTTATCATGCAACTTGAAAGTTCTAATTCACATTGCTATGATAGTTTGGTTATATGGACGAAACATCAATGGTTGGAATTAAACTTGCAGATAGACTTTTAAAAAGAATTTCTGATTGTCAAATCATTTTAGTCGGTGACGTAGACCAGTTAGCATCAATTGAAGCTGGAAATGTAATGAAAGATATTATAAAAAGTAAGAAAGTTAAAACTTCTTACTTGACAGAATGTTTTAGAAATGATGGTTCAATTTTAGAAAATGCAAATTTAATCAACAATGGAAAAACATTCAAACATTTTATTTTTAGATGATGCTACAAAGTTTATACATGCAGAATCAGAAAATATAGAAAGTGAAGTATTAAACTCTTATAGAGAATTAAGAAAGAAATATGACGAAAAAGATATTGGAATTTTTAACACCACTTAGACAGCGTGGATTTGGTTCAGTTAATAATATTAATAAGATTTTTTTAGAAAAGAAATTAATCCAGAAACGATATTTAATAGAGAATGTTCTCTTGGTTTTTATTGTAAAAGATAGAGTCATGAATACTAAAAAAATAGATATGATCTAAAAATGAGAGACAATCAAACTGGAAAAATAATTAATGGTATCTTCAATGGTGATGTTGGTGTTGTAAAATATATCGATTATGATGCGGATGAAATTGACATTGAGTTTGAATATGAGGATAAAAATTTGCAACTGGACACTGGAAATTTTCCGATATCACTGGGATTTTTGTTCAGCATGGTCAATTACAATTCATAAATCACAAGGTTCAGAATATAAAGCTGTAATTATGGTTATATCTTCAAGTCAATGTTTCTTCTTAAAAAGAAATTTAATTTATACGGGATTAACAAAGGGCAAAAATTTTGTAAATATCATTGGTGATGAAAAAGCAATTAACATTGGAATTAGAAACATAGATGATAAAATAAGAAATACTTATCTTGCAGAGAGAATAAAAAGAAGCTAAATAGCTTCTTTTTTGTTATTTATTCATCATTATTCAAATCTTCTTTTTCTTGCAATTTCTTTAATGCTTTTTTTCTTTTTTTCTTTCTTGTTTCTCATATAATTTTACCATTGCTTGAAATCTAAAAATAATGATACCAGAACTCATCCTTTTGAACATCAGGTAAAGATTCATGTAGATAATCAATTGGAATTTCAAAAATCTCAGAAGAAATATTATTTAATCTATAATCTTTTAATGCTTTTAATTCCAGCACTTTCTGTAAAAAAATTGATACAATTCTTTTGTACTGTTAAATGAAAAAGTATTGATTTAACATATATTGTAAAACAAATTCCAGCACGAATCATTCCATCAGCACCAGATAAATATTCTTTTGGAAATTTACAAATCTTTTTCCTTTAATACATCTTTATATGTTCTTAAGACCAATTCTTTTGTATCAATCTTAATAGTATACGGATAAATCATAGAAGCTAATACATAATAATCAGTATCACGATTTACTTCAACAGGAAAAATCAATATATTTCATTAGTGGTTCTAATTTCATTTGAATTGCAATATCTTTGGTAAAAATGATTTAACATATCTTTAGCGTCCCACCCTAAATATTTTTTTCAACAGCAAACTTAATAATTAATAAAGCATAATGTTGAGAAGTATTTTCACCATACTTAAAAAAATAGGGTGAAAATGATGGCTTTATTTCAATTAATATTTGTTCATATTCATAAAAATAAGGTTTCGTCATCAATCCTCATCAGTTTCTCCTTTCTGTTTATTTTTAATTCATATAAAAACATAATATTTATATAAAATAATATGTACGATTTTTGAGAAATCGTGAATATAGATTTTTAAGAAAGGAGAAAACACCTTGAATAATAATTATTATAAAAAAATATTAGCAAAATTATTAGCTAATTCAGTTATTAATGCTAGTGAAACAAATGATTTAATTGAAAATATGTTTGAAGATGAAGATTTTGCTGTTAATGCAAAAATCTGTGATGATTATATAAAAAAAGAAAATTCCAATGCAAAACTACTTGTTAGAACCATTAATACAATTGCACTACCAACTTTATTAAGAATAACAGATAGAGAAAATTTTAGGAATTATTCCAATTATGTTAAAAGATGAATATGATATGGAAACAGATACACAAAACACAAATATCCTGTTTTTATCTACTCAAGAAAAATCAAATTAATTTATGCATACTGGAGGCTTTTATCTTTAACAGGCGTAAAAGATAGTTTGAAAATGGAATTTGCAGATATTTTTGCAAAAGAAAAATTCAAAAACAAAAATCCTTTAATTAAAATGACTTTAAAGGACGAAAAATCTTATAAAAATTAAAGATGTAATTAAAAATCTTCCGATTGAAATGAGGTTTACATTATTTCCATCAAGAAATGAAAATGGAGACTTAGATATCGCTTTTTACTAAAACAGAAGAATTTCTTTTTCAAAACAAAAGACAGATTGAAAAAGAGGTCCTTATTTAATTCCAAAAATTTTATCAATCACACTAGCTTGTTCATTATTAGAAGATCCTGATTTAGATGAAAAATATGAAGAAATTAAGATGGAAAAGAAAAGATTTAAGGACGAATTACTTCGTTTTTATTATGAACAAGAACAAACATTCTATTTAGTGCCATGTGTTTTAAAAAGTGAAAAAAACATGAGTGTCTTTATGGACAGAAAAATAGAAATTAATCCAGATAAAACGGATTATTTTGAATATGCGGATAAAATTGAAAAATGAGTTTAATGGGTTGAATAAAAACATTTATTCCATTCAATCGGGATGAGGTTGAAATGTTTAAAAAAACGATGTTTTTAATTAATAAAGACCAAATTGATTTTTTTGAAAAAAATACAAAATGTTTTTCTTATGCTGAACCAGAAGTTATGAAAAATAAAGATATTTCAGAAAAATTAATAGATGTTGTTAATAAAAACAGACAATTAATTATGTGTTATTCTACAGATTTTAACGCAAACAATTTTTGCAAAACATTGAGGATTATGTTTATGGAACAGTACAAGAAATGATATTAAGAGAAGATGAAGAATATTTTGAATATACAGATGATCAAACTTTTAATCAAATGAAAGACAAGCTGAATTATTAAATAAATTAAAAGATAATTATCAAATTCAACCTGTATACATTGAAACAGATGGTGTTTCAAAAGAAATCAATGAAGCGAAACTCGAAATTGAAAATAGAGGAGAAATTAAACCTATTGCAATTTCAAAAACAGAACCAGAACGAGAATAATAAAGGAGGAGAATTATGAATGATGTAAAAATCGCAAGTGACTTAGCAAGGATGTCCATTGGAGTAATGGATACAACTGCACAAATTATGCAATTATTAAGGGCTTTAACACTATTTTATGTTGAAAAATGAAAGATGATAGAGATAGACAATTATTGCTGGATTTTTATGGTGCTGGAGAAAAAGAAATCAAGTTATTAAGAGAACAAAACAAAAAGATGGAAAAAAACAATCCACTCACAATTAAAAGTTATGATATTAATCCATCTAATTTAAAAATCTTACAATCTATTTGTAAAAGAGATGGAATTGCTTATATGATTAATCAAATTTCAACAACTGATTTAGTTCCAGATGGAATTGGAGATAGTGTTCAAACTGGAAAATTCACTATGTCTGTTTACAGTACAAGACAGCAAGAATTTGAAGCAGCAATTAGAGAAGCTAAAAATAAGAAGTGGACAAGAATTAGAAATGGATGCATCTTATTTAATTGGACCAAGTAATTTAAGAGAAAAAGATGCTTTTACAAAAGAAAAGGTGTAATTTTCATTGATACTCAACTTGCAAGTGAAAAATCCTATCAAATGGATGAAAGAACCAATTCCAGAAGATAAATATGTTTTAATGAGACAAACAATTCAAAAATTACCACCAGAAATGAGGTCAACATTAATTTATCGAAAAATTGAAGACGGAACAAGATAAGTCGGATTTTTATCAAAGACAGAACAATTGTTTGATAAAAAGGGAAATAGATATGTTGAAGATAGAAAATATGATGCAACAAACATTATGAAGGGAGTAATGGCAAGCGTTAATCTTCAAATGAGAAGTAAAGGAATTGATGATAAATTAAAAAAATATTGAAAAATATTAGTAAATTAAAAAGAACTTGTAATTTACAAGGCTTTTTAAAAAAATGAGTTCAAATCAAAAGATGATATTATGAATGATTTAAAAATCTATTAAAATGGATGAAAATGATAAAAAAATTATTCTTATCAGAACTCAATAAAAAAAGATTTTGATATTAAAAAAATTAAAAGAAATTATTAATAAACAAGATATTAAACAAGAAACAAAAAGACGCTTTCTAAAAAAATTTAGATTTAAGTAAAAATGAATTATATATTGTACCTCTTACAATTAAAAAAAGACAAGAGGAAAAGAAAGAGAATATACATTAAATACAAGGGAATCAATTTGTATAGATGATAAATTTACTGTTAGAGTACAAGGATTAGATGATCTTGTGGTGAAAGATAGAGATTCTATGAAAAATAATCTTGATAAAAAAACTAACAGAATTCTCAGAAAAAGAAGGAAATTCTTTTGTTGTATTAACTAGAGATGAATATAATGCATTAGAACTTGCTGACAAAAAAATATATGAAAACAGGAAAAAGACTAAGAAATGAAAAAAATTAAATTTATGTCAGAAAATGAAGATAAATATGCATTTGAACAAAAATCATGGAATTACAAAAGAAGAATTCCTTGCAAATAATATTTTAGATCAAATTCATTCAAAAACAAGAAAGATTTTTAGCAATATCAGATAATGATTATATGAGTGCTGATGAATTCCTAAAAAGATGTTAACAAAACTGTTATTGAAGTTATGGCAAAAAGAGGATGAAATTACAAATAAAGTAGATGAACGATACCAAACTGTAAAAAAATGAGGTTTTACAAGATATAAAAAGATGAAGAAGGTGAAATCGTTGTAGAAGACCAAGATTTAGGAATTGAAATTTATCAAGCTTTTGATGAATCAAATGAATTAATTGGAGATAAAGAAGCATATGTATTAAATGATTCATTCGATCAATATATTAAAAAAATGAAGCTAAATCTGTTGAGAATAATCAAAAAGATTTGGAAACAGAAGTTCAACAAGTTATTCCATTTGGCGGTGAAGCAAGAGAATAATTACTTTTAAAAAGAACTATTTGGTTCTTTATTTAAAAAAAGCTTGACAAATATTTTTCATTAATATATAATGAAAAACAAAAAAAGAATTTTTGGAGGGATGTATGCCTAGTTTTATGTCTGAAAAATAACAAAAAAAGTATTTATGATCTTTATAAGAACAGAAATACTGAAAATGATAATGAATTTGATTTTTTTAATGTTTGGACACATTATACTGGAACAAAAAGTCCCAAATGTAGAAAAGTCTAGAAGAAGTATTAGACTTCATTAGAATGGTATTAAAGTCAGATAAAAATTATTTAAAAGCTTTCTTAGAAGAAGAAATCTAAATAATTATATTTTAATCTTATTTTTATAAAATAAATAATCTTATATCAAAAAGTTGTGAATATCATATTCACAACTTCTATTTAATTTAAAAATTTTAAATTTTTAAAAAAACATAATATTATATAGTAAAATCTAAAAAGTAAAATAATAAACTTTTATTCAAAAATCATTTATTTTTTTAGGTTTTTATTTTGTTACAAAAAAATCAATTTATTAATTCTTCCAATAAAATTCCAAATATTCTTGCTAATCAAAGGAGGAAAATGATGAAGAAAAACATCAAAAAAACGAAAAATCTAATTTTTAGAAACTGAAAATGAAACAAAACAAAAAAAGTACAAGGAAAACAAAAAAACAGAAAGAAACATCAAAAAAATGATGGTGTAAATGGTGACATTAATGATGATACTGAAAAATTATGATCATGATGAGGATGAAGATGAGAATGAGGGTGAAATTGATGATGTAAATGACATTGGTGATATTGAAGTTACAAATTTAGAAGAAACCGAAGATGATTATTCAGATGATGAAAATAAACCAAAAAAAGAGTAAAGAGGAAATACAAATTCAAAAGTAGAAAAATTGAAGAAGTAGAAAAATTCGAAAAGATATTGACCATATAAAATATATGAAACAATATTTAGAATACCTTCCAATTTTAGAAGAATCTGAATATAAATTAAAAAGATATTTATAATCTTCCTGAAAACGAAAAATCCAGAATCTTTTTGCAAGAAATCCACTTTTACTCAGTAAAAATTCCTGATAACGTAGATAAAAAGAATTTAAAAAGATTGTAAAAGATTATTTAACAGCAAGTCATTTTGTAAAAGAATCAAAAAGAAAAAAATGATTGAAAAATTGGAATATTTAGTGTATTATATAATAAACAAGAATTTTTTCAACATTTAAGAAATATACGAAAGAATTATATCAAGAAGGATTCTTGGAATTCTTGCATCAATGAAAAAAATACGATTACGAAAAAGTCATCACCATCAACATATTTCTTTAATTATATTTTTGCATCAAATGAATGATTTTGTTAATTTCCAAATAAATAAGACATCTCCTCATTATGCAAACCCATATTACAAAAAAATTAAAAAGCAATTAATTCTTTAGAAAAAAAGAAGGAAAAGAAGTTACAGTAATTGGAGTTGCACAAATTACAAAATTTTCAGCAGAAACAATTGTTCAATCTATGAAAATTATGGAATTATCAAATGAAATGCACTATGAAACAATTGATGTTTTAGAATCAAATCTATCAGAAACATTTCAATCACCAGAAGAAGAATTTGTAAAAATGAAATTGTGGAAATCATTCGGTCTGCTGTTAATGCATTACCAGAAGATGAAAAATGTTATTAATTTGAAATTTGGATTACTTGATGAGGGTGCAATTATCTTATAAAAGTATATCAGAAACATTAGGTATTCAAATTGATAGAGTTAAAAAAATTAAATGCATCAGCAATCAGAAAAATTAAAGAAAAATAAATTAATTTTAGACAATTTTGGAAAATATGAAAAATCAAATAAAGTTCTAAATCAAAGTTTAGTTGGAATTATCCCAATTGAAGCTGGAGAAAAGTTATTTGATGAAATTTGCGAATCATTTGCAGAAGAAGAGGAAAAATCAAGATCAAGATGAAAATAACGAATAAACACATAGTAATTGAAAATAATGATTTTTTAAAATGAAAAAAATTATTATATATGTTAACAGCCAATGAAAAACACAAAAAAATAAATTTGAGACAATTATACAAAAGAAGAATTACTAAATTTATTTGAATACGCATTTGTAGATAAAGATTATATAACAAAATGTGCAACACAAGTTTTGTTTGATTATTATCTCAAAAAATTTTAAAGGAAAAAAATATTAACTTTTTATGAGTTATTGGAAAAATGCAAATACTCATGATTTTACTACATCAATTACTGATGTTCCCAAAACTAATATTAAAATCTGTTATTATTTGTTTGGAAATAAAAATTAACTCATTAATGAAAAAGCAAAACTTTTATAGATTACAAAACCTCAATTCCATAAAATTTAAATATATTTAAATTTCAATAAATTTTAGGTTATAAATAAATTCACATAATTTATAAGTTTTATATAAAACAAACATAATAAAAGAAATAAATACAAACATAAAACAAATAAAGGAGAAAAATTATGAAGAATAATGTATTTTTTTAAGAGGTGTTATTATTGCTAAAAGAACTTTTTGGGTCTAATCATTTACAGGTAAAAGTAAGAACCAAAAGACAAAGTTTTCATCCAAAAGATCAAAAATCAATTCTTTTTATGATTATAACAATGTAAATTTTTCTGGTAATGAAGAACAAATTAAGAAATTATTTGATGAATTTCAATTAAATGACCATGTTGATATTACAGGTACAATTTCTCAAACAATTAAAAGAAGAAATGATGGAAAACAAGAGAGTGTTCAAAGAATTGATGGAAAAAAACAATTACATTAACAAAACGAATTTTGGAAGAAGAATTTGGTCTTAAAAAGTGGGCTTATCTTCAAAGTGAAAAATAGATTTGTTTTAGAAGGTCTTGTTTCTAAGGTTAATGTTTACGGTAAAAATGTATTGGGAATTAATGTTAGAACTTTTGTTGACGAAAAAAAGAAAACAATGTTTCAACAGTTTATTTTGTAAATACGGATAGCATTAAGGATAAATTTAAGGTTGGAGATATGGTTTGTGTTGTGGGGAACATTCAGTCAAATAAGAAAACTTATGATGAAGAAAAACAGAATATTTCACAAATTTCGTAGTAGATGGAATTTCTTTTAAAAAGAACCAGCAAAAACTGAATAACAAGGGAGAATTCTATGCATAGAATATTGAGTGAAGAGAAAAGTTTATTTCTTCTGCTGAAAGTATTGATTATACAAAGGTTTCTCCAAATGATGTTTTAAAGGCACAAGATTTATCTGATAGACTAAAAAAAGAAAATATTCAAGTTGAATATTTATATAAAACTGGTTGTCCTTATCAATATATTGATGATTCAAAAACTATGCGGTGAAGAAACCCCACAAGCATCATACTGTAATATCTGTGCAGAATGTTGGTTATACAATTTGACAGATGAAGTGGGAGAAAAATAATAAAAAAAGATACTTTATTAGATGAATATCTTGACACTGGATTAAGTCCCACTCAAATTAAAGAAATTTTAAGTATTTTTGACTGGGATAAATTAAATGATTTTTGAAATGTTAAAAGAAGTTATTTATGAAGTAATTGATAAAATGAGAGAGAATAATCTCTTACTTTTTAAAAATCATTAAATATAAAAAAATAATAAAACAAATTTTTATTTTTTAAAGAGAGACAAATGTCTCTTTTTATTTTTAAAAATCAATTTTTATAATCTACCATAATAATATTAAAATAATTTATTTTTTCAAAAAGAAAGACTATTAACTATTAACAATATCTTGTAAAAAAAGTTATAAACATGTGTTAACTTTTATAATTTCAACAACAAAATAAAGAATTATAAACGTTTATGTAGATAGAAAATAATTGTTAATACTTCATATTAAATATATCATAATATAAATATAAAAGAATTTATATAAATTATTATAACAATAATAAAATCAATGAATGTTAATAAATATATTAATATTATTTTATATCTAATTCTTTTTAAAAATAAAAAGTTATAAAATTTGGCAAATAAACATAAAAATTGATTTAAGTCAAAGCTAAAATTAAATAACTTAGAAAAGGAGTTAAATGACAGTAAAAATGATAAAATCAATAAAAAGTAAGATTAAATCCGAATAATAAACAACTTACTAAGTTATTTCAGTATGCTGGATGTCAAGATTTACTTATAATTGGGCTATTTCAAGAGAACAAGAAAAATCATAAGCAAGGTAATAAATTCTTATCAGATATGGATTTACGAAAAAGAATTTTACACAGCTTAAAAACTACAAGAATACAAATGGTTAAATGAAGTAAGCAACAATCGTAACAAAACAAGCAAATAAAAGATGCTTGTAATGCTTATAAAGGATTTTTAAAGGACAAAGTAAATTTCCTAAGTTTAAAAAGTAGAAAACATTCTCCCCCATCTTTTTATCAAGATAATGTTAGAATTCGATTTTACAAAATAGTCATGTAAAAGTTGAGGATTTTCAATGAGTAAAAACAAAATAAACAAAAATTGAAATTGGATTAAACTTTATGAAAAAGAAAAATTCAATTGACTGTAAATACCTAAATCCACGTTTTACTTATGACGGACTATATTGGTATGTATCAGTGGGAGTTGAGGTAGATGATAATACTGAAAATACTCCTCCATTAAATGAAGGTATCGGAATTGATTTAGGTATCAAAAATTTAGCAGTTTGTTCTGATGAAAAATACTTATAAAAACATAAATAAAACTCAAAGAGTTAAAAAATTAGAAAAAAGAAACGTAGGTTATAAACGTTCCGTATCTAGAAGATACGATAAAAATAAGAAAGGAGGAGATTACTGTAAAAACAAGTAACATTATAAAAGAGAAAAGAACTTTTAAAAATATCAAAACGTTTAACGAATATTCGCCATGATTATTTACATCAAACAACGTCTGAGATTATAAAAACGAAAACCAAGTTTTATTTGTATTGAGGATTTAAATGTAAGTGGGATGATGAAGAATAGACATTTATCTCAAAAGCAGTACAACAGCAAAGGATTTTATGAATTTAGGAGACAAATTGAATATAAAGCTAAATGGAATAATATTCCATTAATTATAGCTGATAGATTTTTCCTAGTTCTAAAATGTGTAGTTGTTGTGGACATATTAAAAAGATTTAAAGTTGTCTGATAGAATCTATAAATGTGAATGTGGAAACATTATAAATAGAGATTTTCAAGCTAGTTTAAATCTAAAAATATGGAGAAGATGTTTTAAAAACAAGAATCTGTAGCTTAACACTTTAACGTTATTACAGATATGTACCGTGCGTTAGACGGAATTTACGCCTATAGAGAGTACAAAAATGTGAGTAGTGTCTGATTGTTCAGCACCAAAACATACTCAGCGAAGTAGGAACGAAACATAAAAGTTTATAACTTTTTATAAGTTTTTCAGTAACGGAGAAACTATGTTCGATAAAGCGAAAAGAAAAAGCGTGATATTGAAACGATTACTTTCTATGTATTTGTAACATTCTTAGTCAGTTTATTTGTTTTCTTTTACATGCTAATTCTTATCAAATACTCACAAATAAAACAAATTTTATAGATGTAACTATTGGTGGAATTTCATCTTTAACAAAAAAATCCAATTTTGTTTACATTTGGGTTGGGGTTTTTTAAAAGTTTTTGTGGTTTATGTCTTTTTCTCAGCACTTGGGGAGTTCTTTTTATGGGTTGAGATGGAAAGAGTAAGAGATGTTGATGTTAACTCTGGTGGACATTCAAAATGGTATCCAAGTTTTAAACAATTTTCAAAAACAATATGAAGATAATGATAACAAAAGATAACAATATTCTTTTTAACTGAAAATGTTCATTTGAGTATGAATTCATCAGTAACAAGAAGAAACAATAACGTACTTGTTGTCGGTGGTTCTGGTTCTGGAAAAAAACGAGATTTATGATTAAACCAAATATTATGCAAAGCAAATTGTTCTTTCGTAATTACTGACCCAAAAGGAGAAATTCTTGAAACACAAGGGAAATGTTAAAGAAAAACGGTTATAAAATTAAAGATTTAACCTTGTAGATATGGAACACTCAAACTCTTATAATCCATTCAAATACATTAGGGATGACAATGGTGTTATGATGCTGATTAACTGTTTAATCAAAAACACAAACAATGGACAGAAGGGTGGAGATCCTTTCTGGGAAAAATCAGAAACAGCACTTTTACAAGCATTAATATTTTACTTGAAAGACAATAAAGCATTAGATGAAGATTGTAAAAACTTTTCTAATGTTATGAAATTATTAAGGGCAGCAGAAGTCAATGAAAATGATCCAAATGCTAAATCTCCATTAGATTTAATATTTGAAAAAGTAGAAACTGAAAACCCAAATTCCATTGCTGTTAAACAATATAAAAACATTTAAAATGGGTGCTGGTAAAACTTTAAAGAGTATCTTAATTTCTTGTGCAGTTAGACTTACTGTGTTTAACTTGCCATCAATTGAAGATTTAACTATGAAGGATGACCTTGAATTAGAAAAAAATGGGTGATCAAAAACTGCACTTTTCGTTGTAATTCCAGCGGCAGATGATACATATAACTTCTTAGTATCCATGATGTACTCACAACTTTTTGAAACTTTATATTATAGGGCAGAAAATGAATGTCCATATGAATATTATTTAAAAGATGGTGTAGATGTCCTTGCTATTGCAAAAAGAAAAATCCTAGAGGAGATGAATATACAAAGCAAGATGCAAAAAGATTATTAATTGACTTAAAAAGGCAAGACCAAAACAAAAACTAAAACCAAATAGAGTTAAATATTTTGCTTTAGAAACGAAAAACTTTACAAGAAACTTTGACACAATGGAAGATGTTCAGGCTTTCAAAGAAAAGATTAGGAAATGCAGAAATTGTTAGGAAAAATTAGATTACCTTATCCAGTAAGATTTTTACTTGATGAGTTTGCTAATATTGGACAAATTCTAGACTTCACTAAAAAAACTTGCAACAATGAGACAATATGAAATTTCTTGTACTATTATTTTACAAAAACTTAGCACAAATTAAAACAATGTATAAAGATGATTGGGAAAGTATTGTTGGTAACTGTGATAGTTTCTTATTCTTGGAGGACAAGAATATTCAACACTAGAATATATTTCTAAATTACTTGGAAAAAAACAACAGTAAAAGCAAAATCATCTGGCTTTAAGTCTTTCTAAAAATAAATCAAGAAGCCAAAAATTTTCAGCAATCAGGGACAGGAACTTATGACCCTTCTGAAATATCGACTATGCCAAATAATGAATGTATTCTAATCATTAGAGGTATTGATCCTTTTTAAAGATAAAAACTTGATTTAACAAAAACATAAACGATTCAATCAAACAGGTGATTCTGAACATGGTTCAAGATTTGATAACAAAAAGAAACTTTTAACTACGGATATTTAAGTAGACAAAAATTAGAAAAAAATACATCTCCTTCACAAATTGAAAAAGAAGTAGATAATATCACTGGAAAAGGACAAACTTTTAACGATAAATTAAAAGAAACTAGGGCTACAAATATTAAAGAAGCTGTAAACAGAATTATTCTAAAAAGGTGAAGTTGTTGTAAAAGAAAACAAAAAAAGAAGATGAATCTGTTGAATATGACTACAACGTAAATTAAAGGAGAAAAATATGAAATATAAAAATAAAAAAATATTTTCATAAAATCATCTTTAAAAACATAAAAATAAATTAAAGATTTTTACTGTGAAGAAAAATGATTCTGAAAATATTATTTATCTTTTTATGGGAAGGAATTTGTATGAAAAACAATAACAAAATCATTATTAATTGATTTTTCAGTATTGCCAATGTTTCAAACATGGGCATTTGCAATTGATAAAAATAGATTAGATAAACTTTTACTGATGTCAATAATGTCCTTTTTACAATACGCTGGTCTAATGTTTTTTGTTGGTTGGAATTATCGTTTTTGTTCTGTCTAATATAAAAATTGAAGGGCAGAAAAATCAACAGCAATAAGGATGTTTTGGATAGCTGGAATCTTATTAGCATTAAAACCAATTTTCGATTTGTTTATTGACAAATTGTAAAATTCATTTTTTTATAAATCTAAACAGACATAATATATTTGTAACAAAAATATATTAAATTAATTTAAAATAGAAAGGGAATAACGATATGTTAACTAAAAATTCAAGAAATGAAGAAAAAAATTTTAAAAATAGTTTCGCTTACGCATTACTTTTTTTGTACCTTTAATGTTAAATAGTGCTTATGCAGGTGGTAATAATCAAGGAAGTACCACTACAGACATTAAAGCTTGATACTTTAATGCCAAGAGTTTTTGGTCAAGTAACACAAATGGCTTTCTGGATTGGTGGATTTTTTACTTTTATGGGGACTTGTTCAGTTTGGACTTGCTTTTAAGAAATGAAGATTCTGATTCAAAATCAAGATCAATCATGGTAATTGTAGCAGCAATTATTCTTGTAGGGAATTAAAACAATCTTTTACTACAGTTTCTGGATTAAGTGTAACCTAATTTCAAATATTTATAAGTCTCATTTATTGAGACTTTTGCAAAAATAAATTTTTATACATTAAAACTATCATACTTAAATTATATAACTTTATGAAAGGAGAATAAAATGTTACAAACAACAATTCCTAAAGATATACGAAAATATGAAGCAAAACTTGTTGGACCATTTTTCAACAAGACAAACTATTTTCTTTGTTATTGCATGTGTAATTGCATACATCACTTGGGGACTATTTAAAAACACAATTGCTTGTTTTATTGCAGCGTCACCAGCAATTGCATTTGGATGGGTAAAGGTTTATGGACAATCGCTTGAACAGTTTATCAAAAGTGCTTTTATTAGTAATTTTGTAGCCCCAAATAAAAGAAAATATAAGACTGTAAATACGTTTAGATCCGCAACTGACGATTTCAAACCAATTGCAGATAGTCAAAGAAAAATGGTTAAAAATATAAAAATTAGCCAAAACAAATCCTAATTACATTGCATATAAATAAAAAAAGGAGAATACTATGTTTGGAAAAAGAAAAACGCAAAAAGAGATTTGGGTTTTAATACTGAAAATGAAAACCAAATTGTTGAAAAATAAAAAGAAAAATTAAGCCCAGCAAAGAAAACAAAAAGGTCAAAAAGCCATAATTCCAAGAACTGTTCAAGAATCTATTCCATATAAGGCGATTTATCCAAATGGCATTATTGAAGTGAAAATGGAATTTTTCTAAAGCATATTTAATCGAAGATGTTAACTTCTCTATTGCATCAGATGATGAACAAGAAAATATTTTTAATAAATATGTTGACTTCTTAAACTCTTTTGATAGTGAAGTTCATATGCAACTTGTTATTTATAATAGAAATATAGACCAAAAAGAAGTTAATAATAAAATTCTGTTAAAAGATGCAAAATGATGAATTAAATGAATTTAGAGAAGAATATAATCAGATGTTACTTGATAAATTAAAAGAAGGTAAAAATAATATTCAAAAAGGAAAAAAATATTGTTATTACTATTAAAAGCGACAGATCTTGATACAGCTTTTTGCAAAATTCTCAAAAATTGATTCAGAAGTATCTGCTTCTATTAAAGAGAATTAATAGTGTAGAAACTGTTCCATGTACAGCTATTGAAAGACTGGAAATGCTTGCAGATATTTATAGTGAAACATCAGATAATTCAGAATTTTATCAAAAACTTAATTTAATTGAAAATGATGAATTAAAAGAGATCAATCCTAGTAAAAAGAAAAAGAATTTATTGAAACATTTAGTTTTGAGAAAATGTTTAAACATGGGTTAACAACAAAAGATTTAATTGGTCCATCAATGTTAAAAATTCTCTGAAATTACATCCAAATTGGGGAAAAGTTTGCAAAGGTTTTATTTATTGATACTTTGCCATCATTTATTAACTCAAATGTATTATCTGATATTACAGAATTAGATTCAAATATGTTAATGTCTATTCATTTTTAATAAATTAAGGGCAGATAAAGCTACAAATTATTAAAAAAATCAGATGATTAATATTAATTCTAACGTTGTTGATGCACAAAAGAGGGCTGTTAAAGGTGGATATTCAGCAGAATTAATCTCACCAGAACTTTTAAAAAGCACAACAGGAAGCATCTGAACTTTTAGACGATTTAACTACAAGAAACCAGAGTTTGATTCTTACTACTTTTGTAATTGCACTTATTGGTGAAAGTCTTGAAAGTGTTGATAAAAGCTATGGAACAATTAAAACAATTATGGGAAAAACATTTATGTCAAATTAAAGTTCTATCTTTACAACAAGAAGCTGGATTTAATTCAGCACTTCCTCTTGGAAGATGTGATGTTTATGTTGATAGGTTACTCACAACCGACTCAGCAGCAATTTTCATCCCATTCTCAACACAAGAATTAACTCAAAAGAGTGGAATGTATTATGGATTAAATGCTGTTAGTAAAAACTTAATCTTGTTTAATAGAAAAAAATTCTAAAAACGCAAACGGAGTTATCTTAGGTACTCCTGGTTCTGGTAAATCATTTACTGCAAAAAGAGAAATGATTAACGTTATTTTTGAATACAAATGATGATATTTATATTGTAGACCCAGAACGAGAATATTTTACCTCTTGCAAAAACTTTTTAGGGTGGAGAAGTAATTAAAATTGCGGCTGGTGGAACATCCTATTTAAATCCAATGGATATGGATATTAACTATGGTAATGATGATGATAATAAAACAGATCCAATTGCCATGAAGTGTGACTTTATTGGTGGTCTTTGCGAAACCATGTCTGGTGACAAAAGGGCTTTATCTGCTACACAAAAATCTATTGTAGATAGATGTGTAAGAATTCTTTATCAAGATTATATTGCCCATATGAAAGAAGTTCAAAGAGTAAATCCATCTATTTCTTGTGATATGGCTATTCTCCAACATTGAAAGATTTCTATGAATTGTTACTTACACAACCAGAATATGAATCTCAATCCTTAGCACTTAGTTTGGAAAGATTCTGTGTTGGTTCACTTGATACTTTTGCACATCATACAAATGTTAAGAAAAACAATAGGTTTGTGGTTTATGATATTAAAGATATTGGTGATGGAATGAAGGAACTTGGGTTTGCAAGTTTGTTTAAATAGTATTTGGAATCAGATTATCGAAAAATAAGAGATATGGAAAGTATACATGGTTTTATTTAGACGAGTTCTATTTACTTACTCAAACTTATTCTAGTGCTGTTTATTTAAAACAAGTTTTATAAGAGGGCGAGAAAATGGTTTGGTATTCCAACAGGAATTACTCAGAACGTAGGAGATTTGCTTGAATCAGCAGAAGCTTGTGCTATTTTTAAATAACTGTGATTTCATTCTAATGTTAACCAATCTCCAATTGATAAACAAAAATTAGCGGCAATGTTAAATATTAGTGCAAACACAGTTATCCTATATTACAAACTCTGATCCAGGTCAAGGACTTATTTATACTGGTAAATCTATTGTACCATTTGTAGATAAATTCCCAATGAATACAAAAACTTTTATAAAAGTTATGACAACAAAACCAGAAGATATTATAGAATAAATATAAAAAGAAGACAGTTATCTGTCTTCTTTTTATGAATAATTTTACAATAATATTATAAAAATAATACAATATGTAATAGTGTGATATGCAATAATGTGATATGCAATAGTATGTTGTTGCATTTTTTTATTTAGCATATTTTTAAGTAAATCAAAATATTTATTAATTTTTGAGATTGTTTCAAAGATAATTCATCATTTCCATTTTTCATCACTATGACAGGCTTTTCATTAATCTATTTCTGGTTTTCTTTAATTCTTCTTTTGTAAAATTGGTATCATTAAAGTAAAATGCAACTAATGCATTCTGTAATTCTTTATCTTCATTTAGGTTAACAGTCTGTCTATTATTAAAAATTAGGTTCTTCTTCATAATCCTTGTAATTATAATACTGTCTAAACTGTTCTTCAGTTTGTCTTCTTGCTTGTTCTTCAAAAATATTCTTCAGTTTTTGATTTTTTATTTCCATTAACATAATTCCAAAAGTCATCTGTTGTATTAACATGTTTATTAAAAATCTATCTCTTTTATTTACTTCTTCTAACCATTCATCACCAGTTTTTCTAACTTTGTGTTCTTTTTTGAAAAAAATGTTTCAAAAATCATACAAAATGGAATTCAGGGCATCAATTCGTTTCGTTTTAAAAAAATAAAAATAAAGAATCACCAATCCCTACTAGTAAAAATTCTGGAAATAATGTAACAATAACAAGACCAATGATACAAATAATTATAATTAAGATTTGAACTAAAATTGGTAATTTACTAATATTTATCTTTCCAACTGAATTAATAATAAAATTAAAAACAGTAGTATTCTTTAAAAATGGAATTTTATAAAAATAATATTGCTACGCAATAAAAATGAACAATGCAAAAAGAACCAAATCCTAAAATCAGGTACATTATCCATGCAAAACTCGCAATTAATATATTATTGTATTTCTTATTCATAATTAAATCCTCTTAAATTTTAATCCTTTCACATTAAATATAAAAAAATTAATTAAATTGTCAATAGTTTTTACAATAAATTATCTATTTTTCCATATTTTTCACTTTTTCTATAGTTCCTTTATCAATATACTCATTCATAAGCATAATCATATTGTTTTTAAATCTGATCGCTTTCAGCTTCTATACCTAAAAATAACTTTTCATATTCATCACATCTTTCTTTAATTTCTTGTACTGTTCCATATTCTCTTTCTAATTCGTCTAAAATATCTGCTTTATCTTTATATTCATAAAATTCTTTTTTTGTTTGAGAAATTGCATTTTTAAGTTCTTGTTCACTTGCCATTTCTAATCTTTTTATATTTGTCTTCTAATCCCATATTCTTTAAATTTGCTTTTTGATATTCTTCATTCATACGAATATAATATTCATCAAGACTTTCTTGTGGATTTTTTAAGTGGAAGATTTTTAGAAAGATTTTTGATTTAAAGCAGTATAAAATTCTTAATATCTTGATGTGTTGCTTTTTGAACCAGGGACACCTCGATTAAGTCCATGTACTTTCATTTTTTTCAGCATAAGAATTTTTGTAATTCAATCATTTTTCCTCGGTTTTGAACATAATATCTTGCATTTAAATTCCCTTTATCATCAATTGGAACAACAAAAAGCATGACAATGAACATTTCCAACTTCATCCCCATGATACATTACAGATAATACATTTTCTCCATATTTTTTTCGGAATTAGCATTAAAAGCTTCTTTTAACCATTTAACATTATCTTCTTTCCATTTTTCAATATCAACATCTTTTTAAATTTTTCTCTACTAAATGTTGTTACTTCAAATCCTAAAACTGCATTTTTTTCTGATTTTTTTAGTAGAAAAAAATATCCAACTTCTTTTAATCTATCCTGTAATGCTTCTTTATAATCTTTTTCCATTCAATGAAACTAGTTCCTCATTTAAATGAGATTTTGAAGAATCCGCATTTCCAACTTCAATTTCACGGTAATTGTGTTTATATTTACCAATGCATTGACCGAATGTTTTTATTTTTTTCCAATGTCATAAAACAATAACCCATATTTTTCCTCCTTTTTTTATTTCTTATTATGAATTATTTTGCGTATAGATAATTTTTATTTTTAAAATAATAAGTTTTAAAAATAATTTACTAATTCATTACCGTTAATAACATCATATTTGTCTCTATTTTTGCGTTTTTAAACCATTAGATGATATATTTATCATAAAAAAATAATAAAAATCGAAAAATAGAGTGGTTTCTAGTGCGTTACAGACGGTATTACTTTTTATTTAGAAAAGACGATTTAGTAAAAAAACTTTAAATTTGCAAATTAAAATAAAATATATAAAAGATAAATTTATAAAAAGTTTTTAAATTTATTTTGGTTTTCAATCAATAATATAAATTTATCAAAAAAATATAAAATTTATTTATTGTTTTTGAAATTATAAATTTTTGAATTTATTTAACAATCTTTAAAAATTTTTAAGTTTTTATTTTATTTAAAAATTTTAGAATTATTTATTTTTAAAAAAATCGAATTTTGGGCTACATAGAAATTTGGACAAAAATTTACTTGATTTTTTTCAAAAAAATGGCTATATTCCTAGCGATCTTAACGTTTCTAGGCTAAAAAAATAATGTAATAGACGATATATATTTGCTTTTTAGATTTTATCTAAAAAGATTTTTAGTTTTTTCTTGTTTTTTTCTGTCAAATCTGTTATAATATATATAGAGAAAAATAGAAAAGGGGATAAAATGGATAAGAATATTATATTTAAAAATCAAAAAGAATTCTTAGAATCAAATAAAAATATAATGTTTTTCCTCCAACTGATAGATGGTTGGAAGAAATTTCAAAAAAACATTCTATGATGGAATGAATAAACATGAATATGAACATCCAGAGTATCTTCTTTTTAAACAATATTTTTGAAGACATTTATGGTGACGAGGATGATGATGAATGTAGTTACATCATGTTAAATAGAAATAATTATAGTATTTCAAAAAGTAAAAGAGATTTATTTTTATATTTTATATGGTACTAAAAAGATGCTAATTTTAATGAATTAGTTAATATTTGTGTTTCTAAAAAGAATTACCAAATTTAATCAATGGAATTTATGATCTCACCAACATTAACACTAATTTATTTGTTTCTATTGGTCATTTTAAGGGTGGAAAGAAAGAAAAGAATTTAAGTAGTGTTAACATTGTTTATGTTGATATTGATAACATTGATGAAAAATATTGCAAATGGGGATGAAGAAACCATCAAAAAAATTATGTTAAAACACTTTGTCCTAATGATTATTTACCAAACTATATTACGGCATCTGGACATGGATTACATTTAATTTGGTTAATTGATAAATATTCAGTTTTAACTGATGGTAAACAAGATATAAATAAACTTAAGTATTTTTAAAGATTTTTACTAAACAAATCATTTGTTATTTCAATAGTGATGCTAATTGTAGTGACCTTGGAAGATATTTAAGAGTTGCCACAAGTAACAACATTAAACCACTCATGAAACCAGTAAAATCAAGACTTTTTACTTTAACTGATAGAACAAAAAAATATAAATTAGAAGACCTTAATAAAAGCATTCCATTTAGATGGTATTACTATTTATGATTATCATAAAAGACAGATGGAAAGAATAACTTTTAAAGAGAAAAGAAACTTTAGAATATAATAAATCAATTGATAAAACTGAATATAATCCAATAGAATTTAATATGTTGGTGGCGGAACTGAATCTAAAAAAATAAGTTTCCGTCAGCTTATTGATAAAAAGTATTTTTAAGTAAATTACACTCAGAAATGACTCTTTCACAAGCAAAAGTTACATTAAATAGAGATATTTTTGGGTCTCATTTACAAAAAAAGTCAACATTTATGGACAAAAACCAACTGAAAAAGAACTTTGTGAAATCAATGAAATTATAGATTATGTTGAAAAAGTAAAAAGATTTTTTGTAAGGGAAGTAGTAAAGACAAAAAACAAAAAGTATAAAAAAATTAAATGAAATTAATGAATATAGAACTGATAAAGAAATAACAAATCATAAATTTAAAAAAAGTTAAAAAGAAAAAAATTAAGAAGTGAAGGATTAGGTATTCTTATACCACAACATTATACTACGAATGAAGTTGTTCCAAGAGATCCTAAACTAAAGGAAACATCTATTCTAAAAAGACAGTATAATGATTTTTTTCACATACGCTAAACTAAATGTTTATGTTCCAGAAGGAAATAGAAATAATTTTGCAGTTCATCTTTGTTATTTAATGAAAAAAATGAATAAATTTAGATCTGTAATTCAAGTTTTCAATGAAATTAGTTGTTGTTTTGCACCTGATTTCTGGGATAGTTTGTATGATATTGTTGATAACATCTACAATAAGAAAAAACAAGCAAAATTCTTTACAAATGAAACATTAGTTACTTTTGTTCGACATTAACAATTACAATCAAAAATTCTATTTTACTGTTGGAAGTGAAGAAGAAAGAAAAAGAAGAAACAATGAAGCAGTAAAAAGATATAGAACAAATAAAAAGACATAAAGATATTTTTGATTGTAAGTGAAATTGTAAAAAGATATTAGAAATGGTTTATTAGATAGAAACTTAGAAAAATCCAGAATATACTAAAAAAATTAATAGAAAAAGCAAAAAGAAATTATAAAAACAAAATGAATATTTGTTCAACAAAAGAAAGAATTAAAGATTTTTAGAAAAAGAATGAATTTCATTTATGGTAAAAAGAATTAAATTTAATAGAAAAATGCACTATTATTCTCACGTTGAAAGACTTGAGAGATTTTTTTGCTATGCAAAATGAGGGATTCACAAAAGAAGAAATTATGAAAGAATTAAACATCAAAAAAAGCACTTATTATAATTATTTTAAGGTTTATTATAGAGAAATCAATTAAATGTAACCCCATTTTTATGTTTTACTTACCCGATATGTTAGAAATTCTTTTCAGTACAAAAAGAAGCACTTCATCCCAAAGTAAAAAGAAAGAAAAAGACAAAGATTTGATTTAACAAATGAAAGAAAAATTTGGAAAATTAAATAGTTTTGATGTTATAAATAAATTAGCATTCGTAGATATTGCAATGGATGTTTTAAAAATTCCTACAATTTTAAGAAACAAATACAAAGACATCTTCAAAGGGTTTAATGTTTATTTAAATATTTATGAGGGTTATGATGAGGGTCAGTCTTATCAAGTAAGAATGAAAAAACAATGACATTAAAATTGATTTAAACATTAATTATTTAAATGCTTACGCTTTACATCATAATACTGTTAATAGAAATATGAATTCAAAACAAAAGGTGATGAAATTCAATATATTTCTAAATTCTATGGAAAAAGACTAAAAATCTATTCTTAACAACTGATGATTATGAAGATTATCTTAGAGATTTAGAATATGGAGATTATTTAATTTATCGTGAAAATAAGAAAAAGAATAGAAAAAGAAAATTTTCTAAAAAGACAGGAAAACGAGATGAAGAAAGGCATAAATGGACAGAAATATAAAAGATTATTTAATTAAATTTGTAGAAAATATTCTTTACAAATTATTGATAAAAAAATATTGATAAAAAAATTTATTAATGAATTTGATATAAAGAAAAGCAAGTGAAGCATCAATTAATGCAATGAAAACAAAAAGATTTAAGTGATAAACAGAAGGAAATGTTAGATACAGAGGAATTTTTAAATGAAGTAATGACATTTTTTGAAGAAAAAGCTTGTTGTTAATTATTTTATGTTTAAAAGAAATATTTCTTATTATCAAGCAAAAGCATTACTTATTGACAAAGGAACAGATTTTTTTCCCAGAAACAAAGGGAATTATATCTAAATATTATAAAGGAAAAATATAAAGACTTTCCAGCATCAGATAAACAAAAAAATATATTGAAGATTTCAATGTTTTTAATTAAACATGACAACGAATTATCAAGTAGAGAAGCATCTCAAATCATTAAGTGCTTAAAAAAATGATAAAAGAATAAAACCAAATTACTATTCGTACTACATTATTCAGTAATAGCTATTTTCTTTTTCTATTTTCAATTCTAACATATTATTGTTGACTAAAAAAATAGAAAGGAGAATTTTTTTATGGTAAAAACAAAAAAATAAAAAGAAACTTGCTGTATTTTTGAGTGCCGTTTGTTCTTTAAGTACATTGTTTTCTGCATCAATTATTCCAGCTTATGCGCTGGTGATCAGGTTTTTAAGATTGATGGAATTTCATATACTGAAGATGGTACACAAGAAGCACAGTATAACAAAAAAATTCAAGGTTACTGATGTAGAAAATGCAGAAGGACATTTCGTAATTCCAAGTTATTTAAAGGAAGAAGGTGGAAGTTGGAAGGTTAATCCTAATGAAGATCTTGATAATGCTTACGTTACAAAGATTCAACCAAATGTTTTTGACAAATTAGGTAATGTAACTACATTGAAATTACCATTCAACCTTTCTGGATCTTATAGTTCAGAAGATTTTGCAAAACTTACAAATCTTGAAGCTTTTGAGTCAGACAATAGTTCTGGAAGAGGATATGTAGTAAAGAATGGAGTATTATTCTTAGATAAAACTGGAGTTGATGCAGTTCTATTAAAAATATCCAGAAAAAGAAAAACTGGAATTATTCTATTCCAGAAAATACAAAATCAGCTATCAATAATGCTTTTCATAAAGCAAAAAAATTGGAACTTTAAATATTCGAGACAGTTTTTACTGTAAAAGCTGATGTAAATGAAGCGAAGAACTTTTATGATTATACATTCTTTTTCTGCAAGTGTAGATAATTATACTGGAAAGAATACTAGGGATGGTTCTTTATTTGATGATACTGGAAATAAATTAATTGCTTATGGTAACAAATCAAGTGCAGATTTATCAAATGTAACATCTGCAAATCCATACGCATTTTACAGTAAGGAACAGTTAGATCATTCAAATCTTCCAGAAGCAGTAAGAAAGAAAACACCATTTACATTTTATAATGGAGAAACAGTTTTTAAATAACAAATTCGTGACAACTTACTTCAATATTGATGGAAAAAGATGCTTATTGTTACAATTTCGGAAGATTAAATCCATTGGAAGTAACTGAAATGGAAAATTATTCTGACCAAGCTAGTATTTCAAAAGAAGTACAAAAATAAGGTTAAGAAATATCTTTATGTAGGGTATCCAAATGATGCTTTCGGTCTTTTTAGAAAGTGATCAATATAAAGTAAGTGATGAACTTGCAAAAAGGAATTACTGCAAACTTAATTTGGAAAGCCACTGGAGACAGAACTTTTGATACAAATAACATTTATTTATTTGATGAAGAAGCAAATGCACAGCATATTTAAAATGCAATTGAGGAAAAAGTAAATAGCCTTGATGATGCTACTTTAAAGAATTTTTGAATTAGGATTTTATAATTCTAACAACAATAAATATCAGAATTTACTTGTTTTAAAAAGAAAAAGTTAAACTTCACAATACTTTTACTATTTCTAAACAAGATTTAGTTAGTGGTAAAGAAATTGAGGGTGCAACACTTAAAAATTAGTAAAAATGAAGATGGTTCAAATCCAGTAATTCAGTGGGTATCTGTAAAAAATGAGTCTAAAGTAATTGATTCCACTGATTATGAAGATGGTACTTATTACTTAATTGAGGAAACAGCCCCAAATGGTTATAAAAGTTGCTGAGAAAATCAAATTTGAATTAAAAAGATGGTAAAAGTTGTTGGTAATGCTGATAATAAGATTGTTATGAAAGATGAACCAATTACAAGTCCAAGTGATATGCCAAAAACATTTTTCAATTTCAAAACAGGATGCAACTAATGGTAAGGAAATTGCTGGTGCAAAACTTAAAAATCACAAATGAAAATGGGGTTGTGGTTGAAGAATGGACATCTGTTGCAAATGAAAGTCATATTGTAAAAAAATCTTCCAGATGGAAAATATACTTTAACTGAAATTACTGCACCAAATGGTTATGAAATTGCTAAAAAGTATTACATTTGTTGTTGAAAATGGTACTGTTAATGGAAACAAAGTTGTTATGAAAGATAATCCAACAACTCCAAGAAAACCAAGTGGCGGTCATTATTCTGGTGGTGGAAATCCAAATCCTCCAACTCCAAAGAAAGATGAACCTCAAAAACCACAAGAAACACCACAAACAGTAGTTACAGAACAGAAAACAGAAACTCCTGTCATTGAAGAAAGAACTCCAGTTAAAACTGGTGATATGCTTTTTCAATGTAATGAAAATTACTGGTGTTATGACATTAATTGGTTGTGCATATATTGCATTAAACAAAAAGGTTTTAAATTAATTTATTTATAAATAGATGATAGGGAATAATCCCTATCATTTTTATTATCTTTATTATTTTTCCATTATATTTACGATTAAAGACAGTTGGAGGTTTTTAATAATAACATTAACTTTATTTATTTTCTTTTAAGAAAGGAAAAAGTCTCTCATTCATTCTCTCCAAAAATAAATGCCTGATCAGTGTTTATAAATGAATACAGAGAAAAGTGTATATACATGAAAAAAAGATGGTTATTCTTGCAACTGTTGTTTGTGTTTTTAGCATTTGGATTTACTGGATTCTCTTCTACAGCAAATGTAGAGAACCAAAGTGTGGAGTTCGATGCAGAACTCCCCACAAGACCTTTGGTTGAAAAAGCCGAAGGAAACTCCGAAAGAGACTCCAAAGGAAGAACCGACAGTTCCTTCCACTGAGGAAGAACCGAAGGTTACTCCGATAGAACCAACTAAGGAATACCATTTTGGTCCTCCCACGAGTACTGACGGTGTTGTAACTGACAGAAAAGCTATTGTACAAGAGACAAAAGAGACTGAAGTTAATGTTGTAGAGGAGGTTCCCCAGGAAATTCCTGTTGTTGAGAACGATCCTCAACCCCAACCCGTACCAGTTGTTGAGAATGCAATTCCGAGAACTGGTGACACAAGTGGAATGATTGCTAAAATAATCGGCGGTCTGGTTATTGCATCATTTATAATGGGGAATGTTATGCGTAAGAAAAAGGCATAACAAAAAAAAGAAGGTAGCTTTTGCTACCTTTTTTTATTACCAATTTACAATTGCAAAATCGTCGAATAATGTCTTAGATGTTCTTTGCCATGTTGTATCTACAAATAATTCTTGTCCATCGAAATAAACTTTGTTAATTGCGTGTCTAGTGTTTGTTTTTTTATTTACTACACTTAAAACTTCACATCTAATCCCGTTAAATCTACATAACTGACAAAATGTAATTGCATAACCACGACATACAATTTTGTTTCCATCATAAAATCCGTAATAGGTTTTATTGTGAACATTTGGGTCTGGATTCATATAGTTCTGAACATCAAAAACTGCATTTGTTTGAATGTAATTAATGATGTTATTAACAGTTTCAGTTTGAGTATTTCCTTTCAATGAATTTGCAAGATTTTTAGCTTTTGTAGTAATTTCTTTGTATTTTTGAATTTTTGCATCTGCATTATTTGTGTTTTCAAAGTATACTCCGTAAGATCCATCAGGATATACCCCAAAGTGTTACCATAGTTTCCACACTAAATGCATAATGTGTATTAAAAAAATGTTGCAAAATTTTTCACAATCAGTCTGACTTCCAGAAAAAACCTTTACATATTTTTGATTTTTTCGGGACTCAAAAACATTTAATGCTGTGATTGCTTTTTCATTCCAATTAGTTCCTTCTATATTTGGATAAAAATCTCTTGCAAAGTCGCCTAATGTTTTTTGAACATTCGTATCCGCTTTACTTGGTACAATTGTTGATGCACATGTGAGTACAAGTGCTACCAAAAGACCCTAAGATCATAATAATTTTTCTTCATATTTTTTTACCTTTTTAAATTTCTATTAAAATTTTTCCTTTCTATAATTAATTTAACATTAAATTTTAAGTTTGTCAATTGTTTTTTAAAAAAATAATTAAATTTTATTTTTTTATATTGATTTTTACGAAAAAGTCATATTATATTTATGATAAAAACATAAAGGTTAATAGCTGTTAAAAATATCTTATAAAAAGTTATAAGTATGTGTTGATTTTTATAGTTTTTCAATAACAAAAATAAAAGTGTTATAAGCGTTCATGTAAATTGTAAATAATTATTGATATTTTAGCTTAAATATATCATAATATAAATAAAAAGAATTTATATAAATTATCATAACAATAAAATTAATGAATGTTAAGATAAATATATTGATATTGTTTTTTATATTTAATTCTTTTAAAATAAAAGTTACAAATTTAGAAAATAACTATAAATTGGATTTAATTTAAATTGTGCTAAATTAAATAACTTAGAAAGGAGTTAAATGACAGATGATAAGGTCAATAAAAAGTAAGATTGAATCCAAACAATAAAACAACTTACGAAGTTATTCCAATATGCTGGATCTGCAAGATTTGCTTATAATTGGGCTATTAATGAGAAGAAGAAAATTATAAAACAAGGCAACAAATTCTTATCAGATATGGATTTACGAAAAAGAATTTACACAGCTTAAAAACTGCAAGAATTTAAATGGTTAAATGAAGTAAGTAATAATGTAACAAAACAAGCAATCAAAGATGCGTGTAATTCTTATAAAAAAATTTTTTAAAGGACAATGTAAATTCCCTAAGTTTAAAAAGTAGAAAATATTCTACTCCATCTTTTTACCAAGATAATGTTCAAATTAAGTTTACAAAGAATCATGTGAAAGTTGAAGGATTTTTCAATGAGTAAAAACAAAATAAACAAAAATTAAATTGGATTAAACTTTATGAAAAGAGAAAAATTCCAACTGATTGTAAATACCTAAATCCACGTTTTTACTTATGACGGACTATATTGGTATGTATCAGTGGGAGTTGAGGTAGATGATAATACTGAAAATACTCTCCATTAAATGAAGGAATTGGCATTGATTTAGGTATCAAAGATTTAGCAGTTTGTTCTGATGGAAATACTTATAAAAACATAAATAAAAACTCAAAGAGTTAAAAATTAGAAAAAGAAACGTAGGTTACAACGTTCAGTATCTAGAAAATACAACAAAAAAATAAGAAAGGAGATAATTACTGTAAAACAAGTAACATTATAAAAAGAGAAAAAGAACTTTTAAAAATATCAAAACGTTTAACGAATATTCGCTATGATTATTTACATCAAACAACATCTGAGATTATAAAACGAAAAACCAAGTTTTATATGTATTGAGGATTTAAATGTAAGTGGTATGATGAAAAATAGACATTTATCTAAAAGCAGTACAAGAACAAAAATTTTATGAATTTAGGAGACAAATCGAATATAAAGCTAAATGGAATGACATTCCAGTAATTATAGCTGATAGATTTTTTCCAAGTTCTAAAATATGTAGTTGTTAGTGGACATGTTAAAAAGATTTAAAGTTGTCTGATAGAATCTATAAATGTGAATGTGGAAACATTATAAATAGAGATTTTCAAGCTAGTTTAAATCTAAAAAAACATATGGAGAAAATGTCTTGAAAACAACAATCTGTAGCATAACACTTTAAAGTTATTACAGATGTGTACCGTGCGTTAGACGGGAATTTACGCCTATGGAGAGTACAAAAATGTGAGTAGTGCTAGATTTATTCAGCACAAAAACATACTCGATGAAGTAGGAACGAAACATAAAAGTTTATAACTATTTTATAGCTTTTTATAAGTTTTCAGTAACGGAGAATTTCTATGAAAAAAACAAATTAAAATAATTTTAATATTATTATCTATTATATTTTTTTATTTTTAGTTGGATATTATGTTAAAGAATCTATTAGAAATAGACAAATTAATGATAAATTAAAAACGATTGCTTCAAGTGAGGTTAAATCAGAACCACAAACTGAACAAGAAATAGAACAAGAAACTATTCAAAATGAAGTTAAAAAGCTTCGCAAAAGTGAAATTCCAGAAACCGAACCACAAACCGAATCACAAACCGAACCACAAACAGAATTAGAAACTAATTTAGAAACAAAAAGAAAATGCTGAAAACAAAGTTGTTCATAAAAATGTTGAACATGTAAATGTTCCACTACTTTCAATAAAGAAGTAAGTTTCCAAAATTTACATAATGAAAATAATGATTATCTTTTTTTGGTTATATATTCCAAATACAAAAATTGATTATCCAGTAATGATGTCAAGAGATAATAAAGATTATTTACATTCTTCTTTTTATAAAGAAAAATTATATGCTGGAACTTTGTTCATTGATGCATTATCTAGTAAAAGAGAAAATCAAGATAATTTAATTATTTATGGACACAATATGAAAGACGGTTCTATGTTTGGAACATTAAAAAAATGGAGAAGTGAAAAATATTTTAATGAACACAAATTCATTGAAATTTATACTGAGAAAGAAAAAAAGAGTTTATTTAATTTTTGCAGTAAGAGAAGTAAGTTCTAATATGGATTTATTACATTACAAATTAGATGGATTCACAAATGAAGAATATATTCAAGATGCAAGAAATAACAACATTCACTTTAGAGAATTTGAAGACCAATATAAAAATAATCAAATTATGACATTATCAACATGTATGAGTAATGATGCAAAAAGATTAATTGTAAATTCAATTTTGTTATATAAAACTGATTACTAATAAGAAACAGGACATTAAACATATAAAACAATACATTCATCCAAACAAAACAGAACATTGGACAAAATAAACGGTACATTGGATAAAAAAATTCTATCTTTTAAATATTTTTTTACATATTAAGTGTAGTTTAAAAAGAAAGAAGGAGGAAGTACTTTATGTTTGGTTTCTTACTCAATCTGTTTAATTCTGATTTAGATAATAATCGTGAAAAACGATCGAGATGAGGAATTAAACAGAAGTGCCATTGAAAATTGGCAAAAGATAATGACTGGAAATATGATTACCAAGACGAAGATCTTTGGGATAATTTCTTGGGTCATGGTTATGATTATGATGATGTCGAATATTAATTTTTTAAAAAGGGAGAAAAAAATATGATTATGCATACAACTTATGATTATGAATTTGATACTGAAAAACATCGATATGAATGAATTTAGAAGCATTAATCACCTAAATAAAAAGAAAGGCAGAAGCTTGGCAAGATATGGAGAGTGGTTATATTGATCGCCAAGATGAAGACGAAGAACAATAATCATAAAAAGACTACTGTTAATCAGTAGTCTTTTTATTTTCAAACAATTTATAAAATCTTTTTCATCATTAATTTTACATTTAATGAATTCTTCGTCATACATATTGATTAGATAAAATGCTGAGTCCCAAGTATCATCTAATCCATATTCTTTTTGGGGTTAATTTTCAATTGACAATTTTTTTCTCAACATAATCAATAAATCTTTCATCTTGCAATTTGTGATTATTGTATGCTAAAAACATGATCTAATCCCTGAACATGTTTTTAAAACAATATCTGCATTACTTGTATAAAAGTTTTCCTTTTCAAATATCGTTTATCAAAATCAACAATATTTACAAATTGGTTATAAAAAAATCTTTGTTGAAGGTTTTCAATCTTAAATTTAGGACAAAACACTGAAACTGCATCAAGGGTAAGGTTTTTTTGTTTTTCATGGGGAAATGACCTTCCATTTTGATTTCACTTTCAATGGTTTATCAGAAAAAAATCAGTCATTAAAAAAACAATCTGTTGATTTAATATCTTCGATATTCGACTTACCAAGTGAAGTAATATGTTTTGCAATTTCTGGATTTTTGTGATAAATATGTTGTGATAACCATCATTTCATCAGAAACATAATTTTTTAGTATTCATAATTATTCCTTTTTTTCTTTAAATTTACATCAATAATATGTTGCAATTTCTTTCAGAATAATATATAGTAAAAATATATTTATATAATTCTATAATAATTCTATAAATCTAACATATTAAAACAGAAATTAAATTTAAAAAGGAGAAAAATATGAAGAAGACAAAATTAGCAACCTCTATTTTCATGGCATTAGCTTTTTTTGCAATGTCTGTACCAGCTTTTGCGGCTGAAAATATTGGTAAGGTTTATGTAAACATTGGACCAGGTGAGGATGATTTCAATGCTGGTGAAACTAGGGGTGGAATTGAACCTAGTGTTGGTGATGATAGTAAGTATCACATTGATGAATATTCTGTATCAGATCAAAGTCAAGAGGTAAGAAAAGGCTTATACTTACAATATTACAATTGATGCAGAAAGTGGATATTCTTTCTCTGATTCTACAGACATCGAAGTATATGGTGCAACAAATGTAAGTGTTCAGAAGAAAGGTTCTAATGAGATTAAAATCAAAGCTAAGACCTATCCTTTCCACGTTCTTGCTAATCCAAGAAAGATTAAGATTGATGGAAAGAAAGGAACATGGGATGCTGTCCCAAATGCAAGTAAATACAACGTTGTAATTTATTACACTAATTCTAATGGTGATGAAAAAGTCTACAAAAAGACCGTTTTCAACTACAAATATTGATTTAAGAAATTATGTTGATAAATACAGTGATGTAAGACTTTCCGTACAAGCAGTAAAAGGAACAAAAAGATACTGACAGATTTATTTCTAATTCAGATTATGTTTTTTTGAAGATGGTTCTGTTGATGATAATAATTCCTCAGACAATTATAAATTTGCAGTTCCAACTGCTAACACAAGAGGAATTGTAAACAATGGAAATACTCAAAACAATACACAAACAAATGCTGTTGGACCAACTACAGGAAATAATACTGCAAATACTGCAAATACAGCAACATCAAATGAATTAAAAGATGCAACTGGACTTAATGAAGGTTGGCATAATTCTGGAAACATTTGGAAATATGTTCATGAAGGAAAATTTGTAAAAGGATGGCTTGGAATTAATGGTGAAGATTGGTTCTTATTCTGCAAAGAAGGAGAACTTGAAAATGGTTGGAAACAAGTCGATGGTGATTGGTATTATTTAAATCCTCAACACGATGGAAACTTCGGAAAGATGTTAACAGGATGGCAGTTTGTTGATGGAAATTGGTATTTATTAAATACTCAACATGATGGAAATTACGGTGCAATGCTTACTGGATGGCAAGAAGTTGATGGAAAGTGGTATTTCATGGATAATAGTGGAAAGATGCTTTCTGAAACAAGAACCTCTGATGGCTACTATGTTGGTGCTGATGGACATTGGATGAAATGAAAAGGTAAAATTTAAGCATCGGATTTGATGTTATGAATAGTTAAAAAAAGAAAGGACTTAACGGTTCTTTCTTTTTTATTTATTTTAAAAATAAAAACATTATAAAAATCGATAAAAAGAACAAATGGAGGAAAGAAAAAAATATGATAAAGAAAGGATTAATTCACGTTCATAGTGAAAATTCAAGGTTTGATTCACCAGCGAAAAATTAACGATATAGTTATTCGTGCAAAAGAATTAGGATATGAAACAATTGCTTTTAACAGATCACGGTACTTTAACAGGAATTGATGATTTTGTAAAAGCAGCAAAAAGACAATGGGATTAAGCCAGTTCCAGGTGTTGAACTTTATGTAAAGGATGAAAAAGTCTCCAAGAAGACTTCATATGATTTTTTGGTTGCAAAGAACGATATTGGTTATGTTGCCATTAGTAAAATTGTATCAGAATCAAACAAAAACATTGAGAATGGTTTCCCAATCACAACAAAAGAGGTTTTAGAAAAGCATATTGGTGTTGGAAGTGAAGGACATGGAAATGTTTATGCAACTAGTGCTTGTATGCAAGGAATTTTTAGCTGGCATTCTTCTTTCTCCATCAGACTATAGAAAAGACATTAATAAATTGTTGAAAAAAACAAGAAAAATATGTCCTTGATGATCCTAAAAGATATGATTTTTTTAAGGATAGTATTTTTGGAAAGAGAAGCATTACTAGAAAACTTAAAAAGAAAAAGAAAAATGAGTTAACAAAATTATCTAAGAAAAGCTTTTAATACAAAAAGAAAAAGATTCAGAAATTAAAAAGAAAAAGGAGATAACAGTTATTTAGTTCTTGAAAAAGAATTAGAAGAAGAGAAAAAGAGTCTCTTAACGCTGTTAATCAAATTAATTTAATTACTGAAAAATTGCTATTAATAAGAAAAATGAATTCCGAGACTATTAAAAAGTAAAAGAAATGGAAGTAAAAATTGAAGAATTCAATAAACTTCAAGTAGAAATTGATACAATTAGAAGTAAGATTCCTAACATTTCTGAGTTAGTAAAAAAATCGGAACGGAAGAAGCTAAGTATTATGATAATTTACTTGGACACGGTAATTTTTTATTGAAATTCAGTGGCATGGTGCAAAAAGATGAAAGTGGATTTGAAGTTGAAGAAGAATGTATGACAGAACTTGTTAAGATTGCAAAGAACACAAATATTCCAATGTCTGTTGCCAATGATTCTCATGTTGTTAGAAATTTAGAAGATGATTTTAGGGCTAGATTCATTATTCAGTCTTTAAGATTTGCATCTGATAGTTATCTTGCAATTCAACATGAAAGTGATAAAGAACTTTACATTAAGTCTGAGGATGAATTAAGAGAAGCATTATCTCATGTAATGAGTGATGAAGATATAACAGTAGCAATTCAAAACACTTATGAACTTTTAGAAAACTGTAATTTGGATTATAACTTTGGAACACATTATCCGAAATTTCAAGGTTTAAAGAATGGAGAAACATCTGCTGATAGATTAAGGAAAAATGGCTTATGATGCAATTAGTTACAGATTTCCTAATAAAGATGATTTTCACTAAAGAATATCAAGATAGACTTGAATATGAACTTGGTGTAATTATTGATATGGGATATGCTGATTACTTTTTAATTGTACAAGACTTTCTTGAAATTGGAAGAAAGCTAGGCTATTTATCTAATCAATCCGTTGATGAATTAAGAGATAATATCAAAAATATGTCTCTTGATGAAATGCTTACATTTATTGATAACCATAAAGAAAGAGTTGGTTTTACAATTGGTGCTGGTAGAGGTTCTGCGGCTGGAAGTTTGGTTGCGTACTTAATCGGCATTACAAATATTATTGATCCACTAAAATATGATTTACTTTTTGAACGATTTCTAAACAAAGATCGTGTAAGTATGCCTGATGTGGATAGTGATTTATCACCAGACATTAGAGATCTTGTAGTTGAATATTGTAAGAAAAGATATGGTGTTGAAACTGTTGCAAAATATTGTAACAAAAGGATATATGCAACCAAGAGGTGCTGTAAGAAATGTGGCTAGAATTATTGGTCTTGAGAAGAATCAAAAAAATGAATATCTTGTCCTTGCAGATGAGATTGCTAAGAAAATTCCAACCAAACCAAATACTCATTTTAGTACAATCATTAATGAAAGCACAAAGACAACTGTTTATGATGATTTAGTTAATATTTTTTCATCTGTTGAAGATCCAATCAAAAGACAAAATGCACTTGAAATCATTAGAGAAGCAAAACTAGTTGAAGGAATTTTTATCAATTATGGAATGCACGCTGCTGGTGTAATTATTGCAGATGGAAAACCACTTGATAACTATGTTCCACTAATGAAGGATGAAAAATCTGGTGATATGAAGGTACAGTGTGACATGGTACAAGCTGAAGAAATTCATGGTCTTTTAAAGTTTGACTTTTTGGGACTTAGAAACTTAAAGATTGTAACATTAACGCTTAGAAGTATTAAGAAAAGATTTGGAAAAGATATTGATGTAACAAAGATACCTTTTTGAAAAAGAAGTTTTTGATGAAAATTTTTGCAACTGGAAAAAAACAGGAAGTGTATTCCAATTCGAGTCTCAAGGAATGAGAGGAATGCTTAAAAAGCAAAACCAGAGAATTTTTGAAGAAATTGTAGCACTTGTTTCATTATATAGACCAGGACCAATGGACTTTATACCAAAGTGGATTGAAGGAAAAATAATCCAAGTGGTATTGAATATTTATGTGATGAATTGAAACCAATCTTAGCATCTACTTATGGATGTATTGTATATCAGGAACAAGTAATGAGAATTTTTCCAAGATTTAGCTGGATATTCATTATCAGCAGCAGATAATGTTAGACGGTATATGTCTAAGAAAAAAAGCTGATAAACTTGCAAAAGAAAAAGATGCATTCATTCTTGGTGATGAAGAAAGAGGAATTAAGGGTTGTGTAAATAATGGTATTAGTCAAAAAGTTGCAGAACAGATTTTTGATTATATGTATAGTTTTAGTTCTTATGCATTTAACAAATCTCATGCGGCAGCTTATGCGGCACTATCTTATATCACAGCTTATTTCAAACATTTTTTACACTGCTGATTATATGTGTGCAGTATTAAATTGTACAGATGATATTAAAAAGATGTCTTTTGTTCTTAATGATTGTAGAGAAATGGGACTTAAAATTCTTCCCCAAATATTAATGAATCTGAAAATGGATTTATTGTATCAGATAAAGAAGAAATTTTTATTTGGTCTTAACTCTGTAAAAGGAACGAAAGAAAAACAACTTTAAATATCATTAATTATAGAAAGGAAAATGGTGAATTTAAATCTTTTAAAGATTTCTACAGAAGAATATTTCTGATAAGTCAACAACTGAAAATTTAATTAAAGCTGGTGCTTTTGATATGTTCTATGACAATAGACAGTCAATGCTTAAAATGTACGAAGAAAGTACAGAAATTATTCCAGAATTAATTAAAGTTACTGAGACTTTGAAAGAATTGAAATTGGAAGAAAATTTAGAGGAAAACAAAGAAAACAAAAGATTTATTAAAAAGTTAGAAAATGCAAAAGAAAAATTTAATTCTTTAACAGAAAAGAATATGCTTTTTATCATTAAGACAAATGCCAGAATCTAAGAAATATAGATTAAAAATGAAAAAGAAATCTTAGGTTTCTTTATTTCTGATTCTCCACTTAATGAATACAAAAAGAAGAACAGTTAAAGGGTTATGTTAAAATTTGTGATTTGTCTAAGGATATGACTAATGAGTTCACAATTTTTGGTATTGTTGAAAATTTGAATTTAAGAAAACAAAAATCAGAAGGAAAAAGATATTGCATTTTTGATTTAGAAGATAAAAACAGGTATTATTCATGTTTGTTGTTTTACGAAAACATTTGAAAAATTAACAGAAAAATGTTTATGCTGGAAAAATGACTCTTGCATTGAAGTTAGTGGTAAAGTTATGATTGACCTAATGAAAAATGACGATGAAGAAGAGGAAGAAACTTTTTAGTATAAACATGACAAATGCTAGAATTGTAGAATCCTGATTTAGATAGTATTATCATTGCAATTAGAGATATTTCTGATTATAATGAATTAGTTAAAAATATTGATAAATATAGAACTGATTCTGGACATAAACTAATTGTTTATGATAAACTAAATGCTGAATGTGAGACAAAACTAATTTTTTTATGTTCAAGAAAAAAATAAAGAGTGATGAACACTCGAAATAAAAGAGACTAATACAGTCTCTTTTTTTATTTTCATTTTACAAATCTTTCATATTATCTATATATAAAAAAGGGGAAAATTTTTCAGAATATTGATTTTAGATATTCTTTTCTAAATTTTCTAATTAAAATAGAAAGGAGAAAAAGAATGTCAAGACATAATTTTGCATTTTTATATGGAACAGTAGCAAAAGAATCCCAGAATTACAATGAATGAGGAAACTGGTGATTTTATTGTTGGTCAATGTTTAATTTATACAATTAGAGGAAAAGAAGTTTAGAGGATGATGAATTAGTTGATTATGTGTATGATTGTCCAGTTATTGCTAGTAAAAACAAGGATATTTTATTTAAAGATGAATCAACTTAAAGAAAATGATATGGTTTTTGTTAAGGGAATGATTAGTACAAGAGATGTACAAAAGATTAGTGTTTGTCCTCATTGTCATCATACAAATAAAAGAAATGGTGTACTTTTATATGTAACTCCAATTTTCCTAGAAAAAGTAGAAAATGGAGTGAGTAAAGAAAAAAGGCAAGCACTTTTAAAAGAAAAGTGTGAAATTTCTAATCAGATACTTGTAACTGGAAATTTATGTGGAGAACCAGAAATTTACAAATCAAATAAAGGGAATGCAAGTGCAATATCAATTAGCATTGAATAGAAAAGTTCAGAGTAAAAGAAGATCCACCTGAAATTAAAACAGATTATCCTTGGGTTAAATCCACTGGAAAAAATGCTGAAAACGATGCTTTATTCTTAAAAACTGGTGCAACAGTACTTGTTGAAGGATATTTACAGACAAGAACTTTTAAACAGACATTAACTTGTGAAAACTGTGGTGAACAATATGAAACAGATGAACAAACTTTGAAATTGGGTCATATTCTACAGAATATATGATGGGATGTAATACTGTTGCAGAAATTGAAGAAAAAGGAAAATCAAATCGTTGATGATGTATTAAATAGCTTAAAAAAATTAAGAGATGATTTCATCTCTTTTATAATATTTATTTTATAAACATATTTATAATGAAACACGATAAAAAGGAGAGAATATGATGATTAGAAATCTATTTATTATATCAAAAATCAATCAATTATATAAAAGAAAATATTATTGATAAAGAAACAAAAGATATTTTGTCTAAAAATTATCAGTAATAATGTAAATAGTGATTCTTTTAAATTATATGATTCTTGATGTTTTAGATAATATTCCAGAAAAATGAAAAAGTAAATGAGTTGATAAGTGAATTAGAATAAGAGGAGAACATTTATATGAATAATGTATTAAGTGATAATTGGGTACTCAGTGGAACAAATATTGATGATTTCAATGATGAAATTAAGAATCTTGATGAAAAGAACATTCATTAAGGAGTGTCAAATGAAAGATCTTAATTTTTGTTGATGTTTCAGAAGATAGAACACTTTCTTTGCTATCACCACTTGCAAATTTTTGAAGATCCAAATAATAATTTTTATACTGATCAAGCTGAAATGGAATATGATTTTTAAGGATAAATATGATGATGACGTTATTCATCAAATGATTGAAAATGCATTTGCACTTACTGATGATGTCCTTTTTAACAAGACACAAGACATAACTCCAATTTCAGTTCATGCAATGCAATCTATCAAGACAAGAGTTAAGATTTTCAGGATATGGATTTGACAATTATAAGCATGTAAGAAATCTTTTGTATTGTTCAAACTTTTAAAAAAAGAGGAAAAATCAATGTCATTTTAAGAAAGGATATGGATATTACACTTCCATCAGAAGACCATCCATCAAAGGTTTTTGCAATTATGAGTGACCAATATTCTTACATTCCTCAAAATATTATGACAACTATTTATAATAGATTATCAAGAGAAGGAAAGGAAGATGGGCTTGGAGAAGTAGTTTGTACAAATTGGAAAATTGCAAATGATGTAACCAGCTTATATCTTGAATTTCCAGATTCATCAAAGAAAAATTAATGAGACTTATGAAAAAGTTGAAAAGTTAAATCTTGATTTAAGTGTTGGAATTTTACTTGAAGCATCAGACATTGGATATTCTTCTTTCAAGATTAATGGATATGTAAAAATAATGATACAAATAGCATTATTAGACTTGGAAAGGAATATAAGCAAGTTCATAGAGGAGAAATTGCATTATCTGAAGCTGTTAATGTTATTAGGAATGAAATTTTTCCTGAGTTTTCTTATGTTCCAGAGAGACTTGCTGAATTGTTATCTATTGATATTGCAAAGGATAAGGATGAAAAACAAAGGTTAAAAACCATTTCAAATCTTTACAATAAGCTAATTAAGTATATGGATTTAAATTCAATTATGGGAAAAGAAGAGAATGAAGTCTTTAACAGATACTCTTATTGCTGGAATTAATCCAACTGAAAATTATACTGCTTATGATATTGCGACACAAATGATGAATGTTTGTGATTTGGTTGAAGAAAAAGAAACTGTACTTGACTCTTTTTCAAGGAATGCAATTTTGGCATTAAAGTTTGATTATAAGGAATTTTTGAGTGAGTAATGGTGTCAAAGTATAAGTTATTATACTTAATTATTCCTAATTTTTACAACATAATATTTTTGTAACAAAGAAAAAGACAAAAATAAGGAGAATTTAAAAAAATGAAGTTAAATGTAACAAGAATTGATGAAAAATAGAAGAATCGTTGTAGGGAACTGTTACAAAGGTTGATCTGAGAGACAATGTTGCTAATGTAACAATTGAAGGAAATGTTTGGAATGCAGAAGAAAAGAAGGAAGAAAAGGCTTCTTTAACAATTGCTTTTTTCAATAATGATACTGTTAAGATGAGAGATCGTATTGAAAAAGGCAAAGGTTGAAGCTGGAAAGGTTATTTCTGCTACCATTTATGAAAAGGATGGCAAGGTTTACGGAAATAACTTTTAAGTACAGTGGAGTATATGATTATTTAGATGATCGAAACAACCATATTTATGTAATTCATGGTGTTGTTTGCAATCCCACAACAATGACAACAGAGAGTGGTAAGAAGTTAACCAGAGTTTCAATGCCAATGGAAAGAAAGAGTAAGGACGAAGAAACCGAATGGGCAACAATCACTTTTTGGAACACAGATAAGGCAAATACTGCTGATTCTGCTGAAAAGATTTTCACAAATACTGCAAATCCCGATGAACACAAGAAGGCAATTGTCGTTTGTGGTCAAGAATCTGACTACGAAGGAAGAAGACAATTCGTAGGATATCGTTTTGAAGTAGTTTAAAAATTATACTAGAAGGATGTGATTCCGTTGTGGATTTAATCTAATATTTTAAAATATTATTAAAAATTATTATAAAAATTATAAATTATATAAAAAGACTGAGAAATCAGTCTTTTTGCATAATATATTATGAACAAAAAGACTAAAAAAATCAGTCTTTTTGTGATAATTTTAACGTTGTGATATAATTGTAAAAAGAAAAAGAAGCATATTATTCTTGTAATTATAAGAGAAAAAGGAGAAATAAAGATATGAAAAATTAGATCAGAAAATTTTTAAATCAAGAGTTCAATGTAGAATTTTTTAAGATGAAAGAGAATGTGCTAGGTATTACTCATGAAAGTCTTCTTAACATCTTAGAAAATGAATTAATCAATATTGATTATAAGGTAGAGTTAATGTCAGCAATGTCTCCATATTTTAGTGTTAGTTGTTCAATTGAGAGTACAACAAATGGAAGGAAAGTTGTAAGAATTGGTGAGGTCAATCTTGATGCTTTTAGATAAGAAAGAGTCAGAATTATGACTTTATTTGTTCTCATCCATTGTTTACAGCAATGAAATATGCAATTGATACTGCGGTAACTGCTTATCTTGGAATTAGTTCTTCTTATGCAGAAAAATAGTATTCAAGAAGAAGAGAAAAAAACATTAAATCCAATAATGATGATGAAGAACACATTTGCCAATTATTCAGAAACAATCCCAAATGATGAAGAAACTTATGATTTCACCCCTCGATAATTTTTAATCCAGAGGATTATCCTATTACAGAAGATGATAATTATCCAATCAGTAGATGATAATCAAGAGGACTATCCATCGTAGATGAAGAAAACACAAAGATTTTAATGGAATCTATGATGACAATGATTTCCCAATCATAGATGAAGAGAATCTTCCAATTGTAAATGAAGAGAATCTTTCCAATTATTGATGATGAAGAAATTCCAGTACAAAATGAAGATTCTTCTGAAAAACACCTGCAAAGGAAAAAAGTACGAAATCTGGAAGAACAGAAGAAGAGGAAAAAGATTTCAAGAATTAAAAAAACAATGAAGATTCCATCTGGAAAATATGAAGGACAAACAATTCCAGAAGTTGAAAAAAATAAATAAAAGTTGGATTGAATTCTTTTTAAGTAAACCTAACACAAAAATACGGAAAGATGATTAATGAATATAAGAGTTTAGAGGAAAAGGAATTTAAAATTATGACAGGATATAAAAAAATATTGATGAATATAGGGCAATTTTAAATACAAATAAATCGTATCCTATTAAAGCAGTATATGATTTAGAAACAACTGGATTTAGTGAAAAGGTAGATAGAATTTTACAATTTTCAGCTAAAAATATGATCAAGACTTCAATGAACTAGATAGCATTGACATTTACATTAAAACCCCACCTGATATGAAAAATTAATGGAACACCAGCATCAATGGTTAATGGTATCACTGATGAAATGTTAGATGAATTAGGAATTGATGAGTATGAAGCTTTTGAAAGAATGAAAGATTTTTGAAGGATGTGAGTTAATTTGTGGATATAATCATAAGTCATTTGATAATAGATTTATGAGGGAATTTTATCAAAATCATGGAGATGTATGGAATCCAACTGCTGAAATTGATGTTTATAAACTAGCACAATTAGTTATTCCAGATACAGATCCAAAGATTATTAAACCAAGACTTGATAAAAAAATAAAAATATTGTTTTTTGATAAAAAAGGTAATCCAGTAATGAAGGCTTATCATAATTTGGAAACAATTACAAATTATTTTTGACATAACGATGAAATTCAATTCCACTCAGCAATTCAAGATGTTCATGCAACAGCATTTTTGTTTAAAAAAATTTATTAAGAGTTATGGAAAAAAACGGTAAATGAATTTTTATGATGTTGAAGAGGAAAGAATTGATATTCCAAGACAAAAATTAAAAATTGATAGTTTTTAGAATTTGGAATCCATCAAGATCTTTAAGAAGGGTCTATTTTAATACAAAATCAAGGTTCTATTTATTATGATGATGTTAAGAAAGAATGGAACGCCAAAAAAATGGAAACATTAATTCTTTTGATATGGCTGATGTGTGGGAACAAGTAAAATCATTAGTACAAGTTCAAAGTGAAACTGAATTATTCAAAAGCAGTAGAAACATCTGTAAAAAGAAGGTAAATAATATGGGATATACTACAGAGTTTTATGGTAAATTTAAATTTAATAAACCTGTTCCAGTGAAGTTAGAAATTATATCAATGAATTTAGTGAGACAAGACATTGTATTCGTGATAATAATAAAATTAAAAACCTTATTCCAAATTGGAAAAGAAAAAAACTTACCCATTAGATAAAGAAAACTTTAGGGAAAAAAATGGAGAATTTTTGTTTCTAACCATAGAAATATATCAAAAGATGATTCTGATTTTGATGATAGAAAATCTTATTATGATTATAATGATAATGGCGAGATGCCATCTCTTTGGTGTCAGTGGACTAGTTACAGATAAATTGTCAATTTTTAGAATGGGATGGTTGTGAAAAATTTTACAGTTATACTAGATTGGCTGTGCTATTTAATTGATAACTTTTTGCACCATATGGATATATTTTAAACGGAACTGTAGATTATCAAGGAGAAGATGAAGATGATTATGGACAAATCACACTTGTGACAACACGGTTTATGTTTACTAATTAGATATAAAAAAAGGACGAATTTTTCGTCCTTTTATTTTTATTTGTTTTCTGCTATTCTTTTAGCTATAACAAAAATCGTCCATTTTTATTTGAATATTCGCAAGTCATCAATGTTAAATAATGATCCTCATAAGAAAACCCATCCCCACCATCAACTAAATTTCTTTTTCAACAAATTTAACCAAACTTATCAAAAATTTTTCATTGTTATCCATAAGAAGAATTTCACTTATTTCATTTAATTCATTCTCTTTAACTTTAAAAAGCAGCAATTATTTCATAATCAGATAACTTTTTCTTCTGTATCAAATTCTATTAATTTATTTTCGTTAAAAAAACTTCTTTTTACTGTATTTCATTAATAAAAGCAAACATCTTTCCACTTTTTCATATGATGTCCATATAAAATAATATTTTTTTATCATTTTTTTATTAATAGAATCCATAAAAGATACTTCCTAGTGGACTTTTTCTTTTTATAAAAATCATGCTTTTAAATAAAAAAATCATTTGAGGTTTGTAAAACAGGATAATCTATTTTTAGTATTTGGAATTTGAATCCAAGCTACAAAATCATTATTCTCATTGCGTAAATTCTCAAAAATTAGATTGTCTATTTTTCTTTCATTAAAATTAAAAATTTGGGTTAATATTTGTTTCATTGTTTGTTGTGGAAGTTTGGGAGGGAGTGGAATAAGCAATTTTATGTATATTGTTTTTCAATATTATATTGTTTAACATTATAATAAAGGTAAGGTATAATCTGATAAAGAGAAAAACGTTAACATAAAAAAACACTAATTAAAAAGTATTATTTTTTTAATCATAAAAAAACTCCTTTCTACTATATTATGAATTTTGCTAAATTATTATTTTTTTAAATTAGAAACATATTATAATTGTTAAAAAAATGTTAGATAGAGAATGGAGAAAAATTTTATGATGTATATTTTGTCGTATAAAAACGCAAAAGTTAATTGCTGAAAAATTATGAAATTCCAGATGATGTTTTTTATGAATTACATGATTTTTGTGATAGTTCAGTTGATTTAAAGAATAAAATGAAAGATATTATTCTAGAATATTTGAAGAGATCCAGTGATATTATTTTACATGATGGAACTGTAAATTTTTAGATATAATGAACTCACAAAAACAATTGTTTAAAAATAAATAAAGACATTCATACACTGTATGATCTTGTGAGTTTAAAAACCAGAAGATTTAGAAGAAATTATTGTAGGGAATGAGTATCATTTTGAATTTGATAATGATTTCTTAGATAATTTTTTTCAGCCGAAGTGCAAAATTTTTATCTTTATGAAGATGCATATTCAGAATATGAGTTTATGATAAATGTAAAATTTAAGAAAAATTAAAGAAGGCTTTTAAAAGACGAAGGAAGTATTCCAATTCCAGAAGTCAATCTTACAAATATTACATTAGTTTGATTTTAAAGAACGGATTTTTCCGTTCTTTTTGTTTTTTTATAAATTAAATCCATTATATTTTTAACAAAAGATAAAAAGAGTAATTTTTCTTTCAAAGGAGAAAAATATGAAGGTTTTAGAAGTTAAAAATTCGATGATTAAACTTTATCAAAAAGGTTATTAATAAAAAGAGATTATTTCTATGCTGGAAATGTGAATTTATTTGTAGAAAAAGGAATTATTAACAGATTATTTAAAATGAAAGGAAGAGATCTAAAAGAAATTAAGAAGGAAAGAATTATCTATGGAAGGATAAATTTGCTAATGCTTTTGCGGAGAACTTGTTAATTATGCTTTTTCAAAGAATAAACTTACACTTTTCGTAAACGATGGAAGAAATGTAACAGCAATTAGTGCAAAAGAACCTAATTGATATTTTTTAAAGAACAGGATCCCTGTTCTTTTATTTTTATAAATAGAAGCATTATTATAATAGTAAAAAGACAAAAATGAGATTTAGATTAGGAGAAGAATATGTACTATATTTCAGCGAAAAACATTTAACGAAGCATTTGGATATTCAAGAGATTCTATTTTTCATTTTACAAAAATTCATCAAAAAAAGAATTAATTGAAAAATATAATGTCCACTATGGGAAAAATAGATTTTTATGCTTTGATGAAAAAGAAAATTAAATTTTACAAAGTAACTAATTTTCAATAAAAATGAAAGTTTTAGATGAAATTAAATTTGGGATGAAATATAGATTTAATTTTTAAAAATAAGAATAGTCTTATAGGAGAATTTATAATTTTTAATAAATTTGATAAAACTTTATTATTAGTTGTAAAAGATGATAAAGCAAAAATTTATACCCTTAATTTAGATGAGATTTATGATATTAAGTAGGAGTTATTCTTTATGAAAATTGAAAATATAGTTACAAAAATAGAAAATGTTCAAAAATGAAACAAACAATTATTTTTCCAAATAAAAAAATAATGTTTTAAATAAAGAAAATAAAGAAAAGAAAATGATTCATTTAGAAATATTTTTAATAATATAGTAAATAAAAAGGACGAATAATCGTCCTTTTTATTATTTCATAATTGCTTTTTTTATTAATAACAGAAACTCTAATTTTTTTATCAGAATGTTCAAAAATAGTATATTCCACTTTTTCCCATTTTAATAACCATATTTGTTAAATTCACTTTTTGTCCATTCATTTCCGCTTCTGTTAAAAATTTTTATCAAGCTTTGTAACAAAACTATAATAATCTCGGAAAGACAAGTTATTATTGCATGCTTTTTCTCCTTCATGACGATTATAATCATAATATTTTTGGACACGCATAAAAAGAGTCCATTCCTCTACTTGACCCATCTTTTTACATCAAATGGAATTGGATTTTTCATGTCCATTTCACAATAAAAATTCAATAATACTACATAGATTTTTTTAATCATTCTAATCCCCTTTGTGCTTTTTATATAAAAATCATAATTATATTATGCAATGTTAATCATAATATATTATGCAATATTTTATGTAATTTGTCAATTTTTATTTGTTATTATTTAAAGAAAAGCATAATATTTTTGATATGAGAAAAATAGAGAATCAAAAATAAAGGAGAAAAATAATGAAATGGAAACAAAAGAATCCTTCTTTAAAGACAATCAAAGAAGTTGTAATGGCTAATACTGGTTTGTCAGAAGAAGAACTCTTAAATGATAATAAAGAATATATTATTAAAGACATTTCTAAGGTTATTGAAAAATTAGAGTGGGCAAGAGAAAATGATATATTCATAACTGTTGTTGGTGACTATGATGTTGATGGTGTTACATCTTCAACAGAATGGCACTTAATGTTAGAAGCAAAGAAAATTCGACATAGAATTAGATTGCCCAAAAAGACATTCTGAAGGTTATGGATTAAATGTTAACATTATTGATGAAATTGATGAAGGAATTGTTTTAACAGTTGACAATGGAATTGCAGCACTTCCAGCTATTCAAAAGGCAAAAGATAAAGGCTTATATGTTATTATTGTAGACCATCATATGCCAGTTATTGAAAAACAGGAAGATGGAACTGTAAAAACAATTTTACCAAATGCTGATATCATCATTGATCCTCATGCTGTTGATAATGGTGCTGATTTTTAAAAACATATTGTGGTGCTGGTCTAACTTATAAGATTGCAGAACAATGGTTTGATAAAGATAGTCCTGTTTTTAAAGAAAGTCCTTAGTTTTGCGGCAATTGGAACTGTTTCCGATGTAATGCCACTTGTAAAAGACAATCGAAAGATAGTTAAAAATGGTATGAAAAATATGCTAAATGGTGGTAGGACAATCGGTTTAGCAAAATTAATGGATGTTTGTAATATTAGAGAAAGAATGACAGCAGAAGATATTGGTTTTGGTCTTGGACCAGCGATTAATGCTTGTGGAAGACTAGGTTCTCCATATGCACCAAAAGAAGCAATGCAAGCTTATGAATTACTTACTTTCAAAGGTGAATTCAAAGAAGCTGAATCAATGGCTAAAAACCTTGCTGGACGAAATCTTGATGGAGATAATCTTTCTGTAAATGAAATGAGGAAGAAACTCGTTAAAGAAGCAGAAAAAAAAGCAGAACAAAATATTGAAGATGAATGTTTGTTTGGAGATGTTCCATTAGTTGTTTTTTTGTTCCTGAAATTAATGAGGGTATTATTGGAATTATTGCTGGACATTTAACTGAAAAATATAAAGTTCCATCAATTTGTTTCACAACATCAACAAAAAGATGAAACTGTATTAAAAAGGTTCTGGAAAGATCAGTTGAAGGAGTGAATTTAAAAGCACTTCTTGACAAGGTATCTTCTGATATGTTAGGATACGGAGGACATCCTGGTGCGGCTGGTCTTTTCAATTAAAAAGAAAATCTTAATATTTTTTTAGAGAACATTTAAAAGAAAATATTGATGCTTTTTCTGTAGAAGATAAGCCTTTTAGAATATGATTTGGAAATAAAAAGAATCTGATATTGAAAGTTTAATTGATGAACTGGACAAATTTGGACCATATGGTGAAGGTAATCCACAACCTATATTTTTTTAATTCAGAATTATAAATTATTTCCAAGAGGAACACAACTATACAGTATTTCTGGTTCAGAAGATGAACACATTATTTTTTTAATGGAGAATCAACAAAAAGCAAGTGCATTTTTGGCTTAAAGATTTATATATGGAAATTGGAGAACCAAAGTGTTTAAATATTATTGGAACTCTAGATGTTAGTTTCTTTTGGAGGAGAAAAACATATGGAATCAAAATTTTTGGACATGGAGGCAGTTGAATCTGCACCAAAGAAAAACTTTATTACAAGCTATGTTAAAAACAAAAAAATCAGAAGAAAAGAATATGTTATAAGGAGAATTAAATGAGTAAGACAGAATATCCAAGACAGATTTTTAGTACAATTCATAAAACTAGTAAAGGGACAAAGACAATCAGTGTTGATAATTTTTACAATCCCCATCTGGAGAAAGTGAAACAAGAAAACCAACACCTCCACTAGAAATGCATGAAGGCTTTTTCACTTTTTAAAATTCATTTAATTAATAGTGAAGGTGGAAAATCAAAGATTTTTAAGTGTCAATTTACCAGCAAAGGAAGTTCCATTTATTCATAAAAAGGACTTGTTTAATTATGCAAGATAATTTGAAGGGTGGAAATTTAGAAAGTTTAACTGGTGGAAGTGTTAAAAAAGAGGAAACAAAATCATTAGCATATACATATACATTTGGAAGTGGAACGTTTTCTGGAAAAACGCCTGTCCAAGTTTTTATTAGAGTCAAAAAGATAATGAGAGTAAATTATTATCTCAAAAGAAATGGGCTTCTGATAATTTACATAAATATGAAGGAAAAAAAGTTTCTACAATCAAGTAAGAGACCAAATTCCAGCAATTGAAGAAGCTATTGAACTACTTAAATCTGGAAAATTAAATGCAGAAAAATGCTGAAATTGTTAACAATAATCTGATTACTATTTACGAATCACCAGCAAAGAATTGTAAAGCCACTTGATAAAGAAGGAAGATATACAGTTTATAAATTGAAAATTGTTTATGATAAAACAAAGACTTTGCCAATTGGAATTGAAATGATGAATTGTTTTTGTCCAGTTGATAAATCAAAAAGGAAATGTTATTTTTATTGAAAGAAGCAGTAAATAAAGAAGTAGAAAATATTCGTTTAACGGAAGAAGAATGGTACATGATGATTGATAGTATGAAAGCACAAAAAAATCATGTTTGAAGATTATACATATAAAAAAACAATTTGAATTATCTCAAAAAAATCATTAAAGAAACTTTTGATGAATCAAAAACTAAATAAATATATAATAAAAGAGGGTTTTCCTCTTTTATTTTTTTGTTTGTTTTTATTAAATATAGCATAATATAAGTAAACAAACGATAAAGGAGATATTATGAAGAAAATTAAAAATTTATTATTATTAAGTTCTTTTTGTGTATTAATGTCTTTTTAATTCTTTTTGCAACACAAAACGATCAAACTAACACAACCGAATCCATAGTAGAAACTACAGTAAGTGATACCAATAATTATATTTTACCAACACAAGATGATTTACATTCTTATAATACAATTGAGAAAAACAAGGTGGATACACCCTTATAAAAATTGTTGATGGTACAAGAGTATATTTAGTAGACCCGATTGAAGGTGAAGATGCTGGAACATACGCAACGGAATATTTAGAGAATTTTTGGACCAATTTATGAGAATGAAATTGATGATTATGTAAAACAATTTAATGCAGTTAGACAATCAAAAAAATGTCACAAAAATCCAAAACAATATTCAAAATGTTGAAGAAAATTCAGATGGAGAACCAGCACTTCCAGAACTAAATGTTGCAAAAATTAAACTCAATGTCAATGTTGTTTTTTTGATAATGTAAAAATGGAAGACTCTAAAATTTATCAAGTAAAAATTAATGTAACTGGTCCTTTAAGATATAGAGGAGAAGAGGAAGAAGAAACTGATTATTTAGAAAAAAACACTATTAAGAGAAAATAATATGACTTATTCTGGTGAAATTGATATGAAAGATAGTGAATTTACTGTTACTGCATCATTACCAGATGATAGACTTCAAGCTTATACAATTCAAGCAGAAGGTGAAGATTTTGCCTCTAAAACATTTAAAACAGAAGGAGATAATTACACTGTTACTTTTCACATTAATCAAAAAGAAAAATGCTGTTCTTGATGCTAACTTAACTCCCAACTATTTCAAAAAGAAGATGAAAAGGTTTTTGATGGTTCTTATGCAAATGATTTAAGAAAAAGAAAATGAGAAAAAGAAGTTGTTGTTAAACAAAATAAAATTAATCCATGGGTTATCATTATTGGTGGAACTTTATTTTTAGTTGGAATTGAGTTGGTGGATTTTTATACATTAAAAAAATTAAGAGAAGATGACTAAAGAATAGTAAAAAGAAGGCTTTTGCTTTTCTTTTTGTTTTATGTATAAAATTCACATATTAATTTTGTAAAGAAGGAAAAGGAGACTATTTATGAAGATTAAAAGTATTAGTGTTGAAAAATTTTAGAGGAATTCAAAGATTTGAACATGAATTTAAAAAAATAAAGTAACAGTTATTACTGGAAAGTGTGGAAAAGGAAAAATCTAGTTTCTTAGATGCAGTTCGTTTTTCCACTAACAAACATTCTTCCTGAAAAATCCAGTTAAGGATGGGTATATGACTGCAAAGGTTAAGGAAGTGTGTGAAAATGAGGATGGGGATTCCATTGTCATTGAAAAAGAAATTGAAAAGACCATCAAAAAGTGTCAACTCTAATTTCTGGAAGAAAAGTTGGAACATCTGTTACAAAAAAGTTTATTGAATCCGAAACGGATGTAAACTCAGAATTAATTAAAATGACTACAAGTTCTGAAATTCTTGCCAATTTAAAAGCCTAGTGATTTTGCTTCTATTTTCTTAACAGAAAAGTGTTGAAAGAAAAAAACATTGGAAGATTTGTTGGAAATTTGTAATAAGCAAGAAACTCCAGAAAGATTAAAGATTCAAATTAACGATGGTGTTTTTAATAATAAGAACTTACCACCAGATGCAATTAAATATTTTTAATGAATTCTTTTTAGATAAAGAATTCAGTTTAGAAACAATCAGTAAAGCATTTGAAGAAGCTAAAAACAAGAGAAGAGAAGTAAATGCAATTTGTAAAAGTTTAGAAAAAAAGATGCAAAAAGACTTTGTTTCCATGACAGAAATCAAAACAGATGAGGGTAAGTTAAATAAAAAGCTAGAAGAATTAATTGGTTTTGAGAAGAATAATGATTCTTATTATGAAAAGAGTCAAAAATTATAATTCTGCTGTTAAGTTAAAAACGAAACAGAAAAAGAATTGTTTCTTGTGATTTAGAAATTCAAACAAATAAATCTGTTGAACCAAATATGAAGGATTTAGAGACTTTAGAAAATGAATTAAAAAAATAAGACAAAAAGAAGTTTCTAATTTAATGGCAGTAAAAAGACATTAGTTGATTCTAAATCAAGAACAGAAAAAAACAATTAGTGAATTAGATAAACCTGTTTGTCCAATTAGTGCAAAAAAATTTGTTGTACAACAGACAAATCCCCTTCAAAAAGAATTACTTGAAAGTATTTCCGACATTGAAAAATAGCATCAAACTTTCCGATGAAAATATTACAAAGTCTCAAAATGAAATCAATGAATTAAATAGTAAAATCAAGATTTTCTATGAAAATAGAGAAAATTGGAATAAGAAAATGAATTTCATTAATGAGAAAGAGAGACTTTCTAAAAATGAAGATTGAAATTCCAGAGAAGCCAGAAGAAATTTCTATTACAAGTTATTCTGCTGAGAAAGCAAATGTGATTGCAGAATTAAATAAGATTAAGAAATATAAGGATATGCAAAAATAGATATAATGAATTCTGGAAAAATAAAAAGAGAATATAATGTTCTTAACTTCATTGTGAAGTCTTTAGATATCAAAAGGACCAGTTGTTTCTGATTTTATTAGAACACTTGTTGAACCAATTGAAGATGTATGTAATGAACGGGCAACCGTGTTAAAAACAGGGGATGAAGGTGAAATTGTTGGTAAAGGATGGACTTACAATGTTATTCCAACTTGGAGAGTTAAAACCATTTTTACCATATACTTCTTTATCTGCTGGTGAAAAAATATTAGCCATTGTTCTCATGACAGATCTCGTTAATTTATTTTCTGGTTCTGGTTTCTTAATTATTGATGATACGGATCATTTAGATGAGGATAGTTTTGAGGTATTGTTGAAATTTGTTACGGATAAAGATATACAAGAACAGTATGATAACATCATCATTAGTTCTGTGAACCATTCTGACATAGTAAATAAGATAAAAGATTATGATGTAGACCATATTGAGATGTTATAAACACAATCTAACAAACTTTAGATTGTGGTGGTTCATATAAAAGAAAAGAGAGGAATTCTCTCTTGTGGATTATTGTTGCCTTTAAATTTTTCTGGCTGTGGATGTGTACTAAAAAGAATACACCAATAAGACTTACCATTTCCATCAACATAATATCCAGAACCAAAAAGTTAGAAAAGTACTTTTCAACATTGCTTTATTGTGTTGTTCACTTCTTTCCATGCAAGAAAAAGCGTTTTTTGGAGTTTTTTACAGTATCAACAATGATTTCGCTGTTTACACCATATCTCGAAGCCAATTCACCATTTGGTCTAATATGAGAAAAACCGTACGCTTAATTCTTCAGCCCTAGTCTGTGCCATTTCATTTAGATAGTCGTTTTCTTCTAAAGTGTTCAAACCATTTTTCTCTATATTCATTGACTAATTCTATTAATTCTTCCCTATATGTATCATTTGTTTCTTCAAAAGAAGAAGTGTCACTCTTGTTTCCTTGATCTTGTTGATGATTAGTATTATTTGTGTTAGCTGTATTGTTTGTATTACTTACATTGTTATTTACACTTGAATTTGTATTTGTATTTCTTTCTACATATTCTTGTGGAATTCCATTCACTACCCATCTACCAACACTATCAACTGTATATCCATCTGGGGTTGTAGTGTTTGTATAAAAATTCCGTTTGCATAATAACACCAATATTTTTTTACCTTCATAATTTAATGCTTTCCAACCATCTAAATAATTATCAAAATTAATTTTTTTGTTTGTACAACTCCATTAACTGTCCATGCACCATTTTCATTAATTGTAAATCCATCAGGAGTTGTTGTATTTGCTACATCCAACCATTTTTGATCGAAATAATAACATTCAGAAATTTTTATCACCATTACCATCGATCCATTGCCATGAATTTTTGTAATAATCACCATTTCTAAATCATACCACCAAGCATTTTTAGAAATTCCCTTAGTCCAACCAGATGCAAATGTAAGATTTGCACTTAATGCTATAAAAAAGACTAGTTATCATAAAAACTTTCATAATCCAATTTTTCTTATTCATAATTCTCCTTTACCTAATATTTTTAAAAGATAAAATAGAGTAAAAATCTCTATTTATCTTAGTTCTTTATATAATATGTAAATTTTTAAAAAGTTATAATTTAATTCACAATGAAAGACAAGATTTCTTCCATATTATATAAGAAATATATTAAATATTTTTGGAGGAAAAAAATATGAATTTAAAAAAACAAATTATATCAGCAATACTGGTTTGTACGACAATTTTAACAAGTATTAATCTTCATGGAAATATAAATAAAAATATAAATGCAAAAAGCAGATAATGATGAAATTTTTGTTGCGACAAAAATGGTCATGCTTATGCTACATTAGATCAAAAATTCGGTCTTTGTATTGACCACGGAAAAAGATTAAGAGAGGGTGATGTTTTTTAAAAAAATCAAATGATTGATTTAAGAAAATTTACTTATGGAACAGAAGAATATGAACAGGCATTGGAAAGAAATGTAAAATATTTTAAAAGAAAATGGAATTAATGAACAAAATGCTACAGAACTTTTCTGGACTGGAATTTCTGTTTGGAAAGCTGACAGAAGAAAAAAATCCAGCAGATCCAAGTGCTTTGCAAGCTGTAGACTACTGGTATCAACAATCAATAGATGCGGCAAAAAATATAGTATTGCAAATGGATATATGCCAAATATTGGAAATTTAGAATATTCTGGTGTAAAAAGAAGCGAGATCTTGGTACAATTCGATCCAATAATGCTTTCTCAAAAATTTCAAATGGAAAACCATTATTAAAAATATTTGGGAAATTATAATACAATGATGGGTGAAACAAGAGTCGAAAAATTATCCAAATGTTAATGCAGTAATGCCAAGACTTAGTGAAAATTGGTTAAAAATCATATAATTTAACATCAGATAAAAAGTGGATATGCATTATGGACTGCAAATGCAGAAAATTATAAATTTTCAATGCCTGTTGGTTCAATCCCAAATGTTGAATTAGTTAAAAAAATATCGCATTATCTATGGATAAAGACGAAAACTATCAACAAATTATTAAACAACCAAAATGGGAACAAATTAGAGATGGGGCAAATCCATTGGTTAAAGCTAGTGGTGAAAACAAAACCAAATTCTAATGGTGAAGAATATGACAATTCTTCTAATTCTAATAAAAAAGAATATTTCATTAACATGAATGGTTATTTTCTTGGTAACTCAGGTCCTTTAATGCTATATAATAATGCTACAAAATCATGGACAGCTTTTAGTTTTGTTGGAAATCAAATGCATCTATTGTTGTTAACGGATGGGAGGTTAAATATGTTGATGACACAAAGGGAAGTAGAATTGAGTTTAAATACATTTCTGGTAATACTCCACAAGGACTTGTAATGTATTTTGATATTCCAGCAAACTCAATCGCATCTGTTGGAACTAAAGCATATAAAGACCCAATTCACTTTGTTGCGACATATATGAATTTATTCAAATGTATAAAAGCAAAAAGATGGTGGACCAGAATTAAGACAAATGTTTATTTCATTTAAAGGGAATAATGACGTTCCAACATATCCAGCTTATATGCTTGGAGATCCTATTCCACCAAATATAAAAATTTGAAAACATTGAATTTAAAATTTATAGACATACAGAAGATTGGACTTCTCATTATAATGTAAAATTAGAAAAAGGATTATGAAACAGACAAACCATTACAAAGGTGCTAATTTTTCATTATATGAAAGATTTGATGATAAAGAGAAAATTAATCAAGAAAATGATGGAAATAAAGAATTGTATCTTGGTATTAAAGAAACTGAAAATAAACAATGGCAAAGTGGATATTTAAGTTCTCCTGTTATTTGGGATAATTTTAGAAAAGTATTTGACCAAAATACAGATAATAATGGAATAATTTATAAAACAATAGAAAAAATATCATTATGAAAAACATTCTGTAATGGGCATCCAGCCCCAGAGTTTAAAAAGCGATTCCAGAACCAGAATATGAAGAAGATGAAAATGGAAATCAAAAAGAAGAAGCAAGTAATCAAGATGAAATAGACGAAGCAAAAAGAAATTAATAAACAATTAGCAAAAAGACTGGATTACTTATTATGAAGAAGATATTAAAATGGCAGAAGAAAGAAATGGAGTTCATTTTCACTGGTTAATGGACGGAGTTGATGAAGGGAAAATTGAGAAATTGCCGAAACTGGTGGGGAAGAAGGAGAAACCCCAAATGCTGGACCAACTGAGGGTGCTTCAATTGAAGAATCTTTTAAAAATTCAAATTGTAAAGAAGATTGTAAAGGCACTTATGATAAATTCATTAATTTAAAATATAGTTATACTTGGATTGAAACTAAAGCAAGAGATGGTTACATTAGACACGATAACCATCCAGATGATGTTCCCATTGAAGTAATTACAACAAATTCATCAGAAGGTGGGGCAAAATCAGAATTTTCAAATCTATATAGTAGAAATATTGAGATTAACAATGTTCAATCTAACAATAAAAATATTTCTATTCCAAAAAAATTCCACAAATTATTAATAGCTATGAAAAATATTTATATAACTGCTTTTAATGATGCTTTTGAATCATATAATACTGGTGGAAGTAAAGTTAAACTTGGAAAAAGAATATTTATAGCCATATAAATGATAAAAATAGTGAAATGAATAAATGGAGAATCTATGATCATAGAACAGAGGGTGAAATTCATTTTAATAAAAAGATTTATATTTAAAAATAAAGAAAAATAATTTATTTAATGCTTATTCCATTGCAAATGGTGATTCTTCCTACAAGGTGCAGTGTATGGGTTATTTGCAAGTGAAGATATTATTCATCCTGATGGAAAAACGGGTGTTGTTTATAAAAAAAGGTGATTTAGTTTCTATTGCTACAACAGATAGAAATGGAAATGGTTCTTTCATGATATTTACAGAAAAACCAGGAACAAGATATAATTATAAAACTGGTTTAACATATGAAACTGATTGGACAAATGAAGCACCAGAAAATAATTTCGATTTAAATAAAAAGACTCTTATCAAGATACCGATTCTTCCATGAATACTAACCCTAATTTAAGAAATACTCATTTTTATGTTGATGATTATACAGAAGACTCAACCTATAAAAATGGAAAAAAACAGAAAGAATTTATGATGATAATAAAGGAAACAATGGAAATTCATGGATTGGAAGACCTTTAATTTTAGGTGAATATTATATTAAAGAATTATCAAGGTCTGAAGGTTATGAATTATCAATCGGTAATAAAAAAATAATGATATTACTAACTTTGGACAAGATGAAAATGCTGAAAATAAAGAAGAAACCTATAAAGGAAAAAGTAAATGTTACAACAAAAAAACATATATTGATCCACAAAATGAAGCTTTTTGCAAAAATGAAGTTTTGTTTGAAGTAACAAGTAAAGATACTGGAAATTTAAATAATGGATATGACATTGTTATAAATAATTTACCAGAAGGAACAAAAATTCATAGATTAGATTATATTACAAAACAAAAGGAAATTGATACTTTTGATGGATATGAAGATGTTCCAGCTTTTTATGACGAAAATGGAAAACTTACAGATAAAGATACTGGTAAACCAGCATTTAAAATTGCACAATCTGATTCTTCTGATATTAAAGTAAATCAAAATGGCGAATTAATTGGAAAAATGGAAGATGCTACTTATACTTTAAATAATATTCCAGTTATTTCTAATGTTCATTCTTTCAATGATGATAAAATTGATGAAATTTTTTAAAAGGAAAAGAGATGACAGAAGAAGTAGATGGAGAAGAAAAAAACTTATTATGAAACAGAAAGATTAATTTTCAGAAGAATTTAGTGATACTTCTGGAATTTATAATAGAGTAAAAAGCATTAGTTGAAAAAAATTCTAGAACAAGTAACATCAAAACTCCCAAGTACAAAAAAATGATAATGGAAAAATTATTTATTCAACAGACATCAACCCATGTTATTCAAAAAGGAATCAGAGTTGGCGAATATGATACATTCGGAATTGCTGGCAAAAAAATCAACGTGCCGAAAAAGACATTTATGGGGAACAAATTGTTTCTGTTTATTTTGATAGAAAAGTAAATGGTAAAAATATTACAGCAAAAACAAATGATTGATAACATTATTGATTGGTATAAAAGAAAATAATATTTGGAATTTTGGTGGAATTGATAACATTCATTTAGAAGGAAATAAATATAGAGTTGATTTATATGCTTCTATTTATGGAAATGAGACAGGATTCTCAACCAGTGAAAATAATACAGATGATACAATTGTTTATAAAGTAGCTTACAGAAATCCATTAAATTTAGAAATAGAACCACATAAAGTTTTTATTCCATACACAAAAACTAAGACTGAAACTTCAATTGGCGAATATAAGAATTTTGAATCAAGAGAAATTCAAAATAAAATTATATTACAGCAACTCTTTATTTCGATGTAAATGTAAATAGAGATGGAAGTCTTGAAAAAGACAAATTAAATCTTATGAATTTTTATAAAAAGGAGATTTTTGTTTTAGACAAAGATGGAAATAAAATTAGATATACATATAAAAAGAAAAAAACAAAAAGTTTTAGGAAATACAACATCTTATGAAAAGAACGACCTTGCCATCTGAATATAAGGATGGACAATATATTGTTCATGTTACTTTACCATATACAATTAACGGTCAAACAATTAATGATGTTGATGAATTGACGACGATGTTTTTCTGCTGAAGTTCCTCCCTAAATATCATACTTTAACAGAAGATGATATGAAATTTAATACTGATCCAGATTTTACATTAGGACAAAGTGTTATGTCTGGTGAATATGAAGTTGTATTTAAAGATTCAAATGCATTTGCTTATTTAAATGTAGAAGAAAAAAACTTAAAAATGCTGAATCTTCTTATATTAAAGAAGTAAAACTTACTTATGTAAACGATTATTTTATTTTCCAAGATGGGGATAAAAACCAACTATGGGAACAATAAAAATCCAATTGAAATGGTGAACCGTCCAATTGGTCAACAGGTTAAAATTATTAAAGATATTGGAACAGAAAATAATTCATATCAAGATAATACTTATAAAAATTCGCATAAGGATAATTTTAAGGATTATTTAAATACAAATACAAAATCAACAGATTGGTTAACAAAATTAGAAAATAACGAAGTTAATAACGAATCTACAAAATCTATTCCAAACTTTATGTTTAAAATGTATTTAAAGTCAAATTTGGAAAGATTATATAGAGATGAAAATGGAAATATTACTTGGGTTGATAGAAATGGAAATCCACTTGTTCCAGAATATGTTGACACAAAATAATGATGGAAATTTTGATACATTTGTTTGGAAAAATGGAAATACTGAAATTGATTTCCCAGAAGAAAATAATGGAAATGTAAAATCATCAAATGTACAAAAAAATTTATACAGAAGTTTCACATAGAACAGGTACAAATTTAGGAAATGGATCTGTAAATACAAGTGATATTGGAAATAATGTTTTTGCACATTATAATTCTCCACAAGGAGGAATAAAAACAATGTTGGAATTTTAAGGCAATTTTTCAACATCATTAAATAGAGAAAATGGAAACTCTATTTTTTGCAAATTCAAGTTTATTTTTCTTACAATGGAAATAATGTTGACACAAAACAAACCAATAAACTAAATGCTGATAAAAAAATGATGGATATACAAGATTGTTAGAAACTATTGTTAATGTTAAAAATGATGGTGTTAAAACAAGATATGTTGAAGAATATAATTATGAAAAATTCTTTGATGCAATTAATTCCGCTAATGAAGATAAGTGGGATAATGATATGTATGTTGGAAAAACACAAATTTAGATAATGCATCTGAAAAGAATACTAATAAAAAAACATAGTTCAATTGATTTAACTAAAAATATCCGATGGAAAACTACCCAGGACAACATTGGTTTGATACTTTTAATCAAATTTATCAATTAGATGATGCTGATACAGATCACACTCTTGAAAACATTGATGGAATTGATAAAGATAATACTGCGAAAGGAGATAAAAACACATCATTTAAACCTTTTGCATGGATTAGAGAAAATATTTTTGGAAATTTAGAAAATGACAAAAATAAATATCCAGTAATTCATAACAATGAAAACACTGAAAAATAATTCAAATACATCAGATAAAGCAAAAATACAATAGTCAAGCATCTGATAAAGTAAGAGAATTTGCTATTAAGTGGTATTTAAATGATGAAGTAAATAAATTAATTAAGAATAATGGAAATAATCAAAACGAATCTATAAATGGAAATACTTCATATCAAGATGAAATTTATGATGAAGCATTATTTAATGCCTTAAAAGAAAGCTTATTATTATTTAAAACCATTTTATGATAACGATTTAGATACAATTTATTCAGTAGTAATTGATAGTGAACAAAATGGTGGTGATGATAAAGATATTACAACATTAAATGCAAATAAATTAGATCAAGCTACAAAACTTTATTATAATACATCAGTGTATCTTCCATATGGAGATTATGTTGTTGTTGAACAAACACCAACAAAGTTCGAAAAATAAACATTATACAGTACAAAAACCACAAGAAATTTCAGTTCCAACTTTATATAAAGAAAAACACTGAAGAACTAAATGATAAATATAATTATGATTCTAAAATAAAACCTGATGGTGAAGATGGAATGACTGGTAAGTATCAAATTAGATTTAATGAAGAAATTTCTGAAAATAAAAGAGAGATGATGACGAAAGAAATTATGTCATTCGGTCTCACAATGCAAGTGGGGATTTTGAAGTGTATAAATATGGTTTAGACATTGATAGATTAAGTGGAAATATTAATTATAACGGTGGTAGTTATAATTACAAAGGTTTTGTGATTGCACAAGATGAAAAAAAGACCCATTAAAAGATTATTATAATACAATTGTTGATTCTAAACAAAAATGGTGGAAATGAAAATGCACATTATTTATCTGATGATAAGAATACAAATGTTAATGTTGCCAGTGGACAAAAATTACCATGCTATAACAAGAAAAAGATAATCATTTTTGTTGATACAGAAGATACACCAACTGATTATTTAATTAGAGATATTAATAGTAATAATTCTAATCAACCAATTGAAGTAAGATATCATTATGGAAGTGTTTCTGAAAATACAGGAGTTGCTAATAATGTAGTATTTAATAACGGAAATGAAAGAAATGATAACAATCCAACTGGAATTTATTATAAAGATAATGTTAAAACATTAACAGGAAATAGAACTATTTATGATGGAAAATATGCATCTGCATTAGTTCCATATACAATTGTAGCTGATAATGCTAATGATTATGGTGAATTAAGAGGATTTGCTAATGTTCATTTCAAAAATGAATTTACACGAGTTGATGTTTCTATTTCTAAAATAGATGCTGAAACAAATGAAAATATTATTGGTTCAAACGCTACATTTAATTTATATAGTGCATCAAGATATCAATCACAAGATGAAATTAATGAAGATGCTAAGAATTTTACAGGAAATGAAAAACAAGTTTCTTGGAAAAATACGAAAGTTGGAAGTGTAAGATTCTATTTAAAAGATACTGAAATTCAAGGAAGTAAAGAATTCTTAGAAGGTATGGGTGCTAAAAATATTAGAACTGTTGAAAGAGATATTGTAAAAGGACAAATTAGAGGAAGATATGATTATTTACTTTTCTCAAAATGCAACAAATATTAAACCAATTAATGAAAATGATTATGTTTATGAACTTGTTGGAACTGAAACAGAACTAAAAAGAAAAAGGTGCTATTAACATACACAAACAAGAATTTGGAAGTATTGGAACAATTGTTGGAAAACCTGTTGAAAAATGCTATTAATGTAAGAATCAAAAATGATGCAGAATGTACTGGTGAAATTATTCAAACAAGAAATTATCTTAATTATATTGGTGCAACTAATATCAAAGAAATAAATGGATATACTGGTATAATAAAAAGGAACGCAAGATGAATTAAATGCTAAAAATGCAAAAAGAAATTCAAGTAAGTGAAGAAGATTCTTATATTGCAACAGTAACAGGAACAAGAGAATATCTTGAAGGTTTAGGTGCTTTTGACATTCATACAATTCCAAATGGTGAATATGAAGGAAGTTTGAGAGGAACTGAGGAATATTTACAGTCTCTTGCAACTGCTACAAATATATTACCATCAGGAAATCCTATTTATAGAGGAATTGTTGAAGGAACAAAAACAGAACTTGAAAGATTAAATGCACAAAATATCACTCAGAAAAAAATGCAAAACTTTACACAGGAATTGTTCCAAAAGGAACACCAATTGCTTATGAAAATGAACAAATTATTTTATTAGATAAAAAAAGGTTCAAGAACTGGATTATTTAAATCATTTGATACAACTGGTGATGTTAATATTGTTGAAGCAAATAAAATGTATGGAAAAACAAATGAAACTATTGATCCAAAAATCAAAAGTATTTGTTAAACAGATGAATAAAGATGGAATTACTGTAAAAGGCGATAAAGACTATTTAGATAGTGTTCATGCAGAATATTTATATACTGCAATTGTTACAGCTAATAGAAAAGAAGATTTATTAACACTAAACCCACTATATATTAATGAAGTTGAAATTGAAAGTAATAGAAATGATATTAGTGGTGAAAATAATTACTTAGAAACAAAATATGCTGGTGCTGTGGTTGGAACTGAAAATGAGTTTAATCAACTAGATACTAACAAATTTACAATTTCTAAAATTAATAAATCACAAGATACTTTATTAACACTTTACAGACCAAAAAAACAAACCAAAAACCAAAATGTTGGACATGTTAAATTACCAAGATATCTTGGTGCTGGTGCTTATGTAATTGTTGAAGTTAAAACACCATCTGGTTATAATAGATCAAAACCAACAGCTTTTTGAAATTTATTCTGATGGAATTCATTATTATAATAATGGAGAAATGAGTCAAAAAGTAAGGGCAACAACATATAAAACAAATAATGTTTTAGGAGAAGAAACATCAACAATTGATTTAAAATTAAGATAAATAAATTATTTTAATTTTTAAATATAAAAAGGCTAAGAGTTCATCTTAGCTTTTTTATTGACATTTCAAAAATAAATCTGACATAATATAAAAGATAGACAAAATTATCAAAAAAATATAAAGGAGATGAAACTATGAAAAAAATAAAAAGAATTTTTAGCATCAACTTGTTCAGCAGTTTTAGCTTTAATGATGGCAACTACATCTTTTGCAGCTGGATGGACTAAAGACAACGGAACATGGAAATATTTAGATTCAAGAAATGAATATGTAACTGATAGTTGGCAAAAAAATCTGGTGACAAATCATTTTATCTTGGTAGTGACGGAAATATGGTTGTAAATGCACTTATCGAAACAGGAGATAATGTTTATGGAGTAGATGAAAATGGTGCTATGCTTGTTAATACTTGGGGAAAGTTCAATTCTGATGATGATGACCAAGCACATTGGTATTATTTTACATCAACTGGAAGGGCTAAGAAAGAAGGCTTTGAAAACTATCAATGGAAAGAAATATCATTTTACCGATTACAAGATGGATGAAAAACTGGATTAAGGTTAATAATGATACATATTTCTAAATGATGTACATGATGGAACTTACGGTTCTGTTGTTACTGGATGGAAATATGTAACAAATGTAGATGAAGATAATTCCAACACACCAAGTAAAGAAGGCTGGTATTATTTTGATACAAACGGTAAGATGGTTTATGGAAAAGAAAAAGAAAATTGAAATTATTACTATGCATTTGATGACGAAGGTCTAATGCAAGATAATTGAGTTGGAATGCAAAAAGCATCTGGTTCTAATCTACTTATAAATTCTACAATACATCAAATGGAGATAGGGCAGAAGGTTGGAAATATCTTCCAGAAATGGATGAAGAAGACGGACTTGCAAACACAAGAAGGTTGGTATTTCTTCAGAAATGGTATTCCATATACAGCAAGCAACAAAACCACTGTCATCAACAATGGTTATGGTGTTGCAAAAGATTAATGGTAAAGTTTATTGTTTTTGATAATTTAGGAAAAAAATGGTAACTGGTAAGGTTGATTCCAGTGATCCAGGAAAATATTATTATTTTGATGATAAAAATGGTGATATGAAATATGGTAAAGTAAGACTTACTAATTCCGATGATCTTGACGATAATGATTATTACTTTGCTGAAAAATGGTGCTATCGGAAAGAAAGGTGAATCTTTCACTGGCGTACATAAGAATTACCTTTATGACCATGGTGTTCTTGTTCGGGCAGATGATAGTAGATATATGATTGCAACTGTAAACGGAAAAGAATTACTTAGTTAATAAAACTGGTAAAGTTGTAGGAAAAAGGAACTTACAAGGACAGTGATACTGAACTTAAATATACTGTAACTGTTGATTCCAATGGAAATTATAATATTAAAACTGAAAAATATTAATTTTGAATAATGATAAGAAAAGACTGATGATTAAATATCATCGGTCTTTTTGTTTTATTTGTTATTTGCTTTTTTACAACATATTAATTTAGATAAAAAGATTAATAGAGTTTTTAAAAAAATAAGGAGAAATAATAATGTTAATGAACGCTAAGGTGACTGAAATTTTAGACAAATCTGCTAAATCCAGTGATGTTTATGGAATCCCTTTTATTTTTCTTAAATTTAATGGAAACAGAAGAATTTAAGAATGCTTACAAGAATTATGATATTAATGATCTTTCAAATCAAGTTAAAGAATATTCTGATATTTATTCTTTGATGTATCTTGAAAAAGCAAGATAATATGGGTGCAGATGCTTATTCCCTAAGAAAGAAAAATTTTAAGTACTATTGCTGAAAAATATAGTAAGGTTTTTGACGCAAGTGAAATTACTCTTGTTCATTTATTTTTAGCTTGTTGTACAATTTGCGATTCAATTGATCTTGAAAAAAATATTTTGAAGACAATTCAATTAAGAAAGAAGAAATTGCAAAGAACATTTATCAAGAAGAAACTGGTAACACGGTTAAACTTGAAGATATTCCGAATCTTTTTGTTGAATTAGATATGACAAATCTAAAAGATGAGAGTAGAAAAAGAAAGGAATTAAGGTTTCTTCTGGTGCAGTTAAATCTGGAAAGAAGGGTAAATTTAAAAATCTTGAACAATTCTGCACAAATTTAACCGAAAAAGGCGAAATCTTATACAAAGCCATTTGTTGGAAGAGAAGATGTAATTGAAAGAACACTACAAGTTTTTGTGTAAAAAGGAAAAAAATCAAATCCAGTTCATATTGGAGAACCTGGTGTTGGTAAATCTGCTGTAACAAAGGGACTTGCAAGACTTATTTTTGAAAAGAAAGTTCCAGATGCACTTAAAAATGCAACTCTTTATGAGTTGGATTTAACTGGACTTCTAGCTGGTACTTGTTATCGTGGTGATTTTGAAAAAAAGAATTCATGGTGTTTTAGATGAACTTGCACAAATTGAAAATCCAATCTTGTTTATTGATGAAATTCACATGATTTTAAGGGCTGGTGATGCAGAAGGTGGTACATCTGCTGCAAATATTCTAAAGCCTTATTTAACAGAAGGAAAAATCAAGTTTATTGGTGCAACAACTTACAATGAATATAGAAAATACATTGAAAGAGATCCAGCTTTACAAAGACGATTCCAAAAGATTGAAATTGTAGAACCATCAATTGAAAATGCAATTGGTATCTTAAATGGGGTTAAAAAGTATTATGAAGACTATCACCATATTACTTTCACTGATGATGCAATTCGTTCAGCAGTTGAATTAACGAATAAGTTTATTCATGATAGATTTTTACCAGATAAGGCTATTGATATGTTAGATGAAGCTGGTGCATTTAATACTATTTCAGATACAAAGAAAACAGTTCTTGATAAGGAAGACATTGAAACTATTGTTGCTAAGACCTGTCGTATTCCAGAAACAACTATTAAGAGAGACGAAATTGAAAAAGGTTTCTGAACTTGATAAGGATTTGAAAAAGAATATTTTTGGACAGAATGAAGCAATTGATATTGTTACCGAAAAGATAATGCTTTCAAAGTCTGGACTGAATGATGATGAAAAACCGATTGGTGCATTTTTATTTGTTGGACCATCTGGTGTTGGTAAAACAGAATTAACAAAGCAAATTGCTAAATCTTTGGATATGGAACTTTTAAGATTCGATATGTCTGAATATCAGGATTCCTTTAATGTTTCAAAATTAATTGGTAGTCCTGCTGGATATGTTGGATATGAAGAAGGTGGACTTTTAACAGAAAAGATACTTAGAAATCCTCATTCCGTTATTTTATTTGATGAAATCGAAAAAGCACATCCATCTATTTTTAAGGTATTTTTACAAATGCTTGATTATGGAATGCTTACTGACAACAAAGGAACTAAGGTTGATTGTAGAAACACAATCATTGTCATGACCAGTAATGTTGGTGTAAGAGAAGCAACAAAAATCAAAAATTGGTTTTGGAACTTCAAGTGTAAATGTTGATGCAATTGATGACCAAGTAAATGAAATTTTCCCAGTAGAATTCAGAAATAGATTAACTGTAATCATTAAGTTTAATCCGATTTCTGATGAAATGGCTAAACTTGTTGCTAAAAGAGAAATTGGATTCCTTATTGAGAAATTAAAGAAACAAAATGTTAACTTAACTGTTACAGAAAATGCAATTGATAAAATTGCAAAAGATGGTGTTTCTTATGAATATGGTGCTAGAAATATTCAGCGACTTATTGATAAGGAAATTAAGAGTCTTTTTGTTAAGGCTATGATTAATAGAACTTTAAATAAGAACTCAACTCTTGATGTATCAGATAATAATTTTTGTAATCAGTTAATTATTTTTTTAAAAAAAGAGACAAATTTGTCTCTTTTTATTTCTTTTTATTAAAACTGTCATAATGATTGTAAAAATATTTATTAAATAAAAAGAAAGGATTTTAAAAATGAAAAAGAATACTAAAAAGATGACACAAGAAATTTTTTTGATAGATACATTACTTTTAGATGTTATCCCAGAACTTGAAGAAGAATACAGTGTTGATGCTGTTGTTTTTACAAAAACAAAATTTCAATTTGCAACAAGGTGTAATGAATGTAATGATTTAATTTTAATTGGAGATAAGTTTGATATGCCAAATTTCTTCAAAAAGACAAGTATTGATTCTTATTTTTAATTCACTACTTGATATGGATGTCGTTTGGAAAAGATGAAGCTGTTTTTGTGAATGCGAACCATATGAAGATGATGATGAAGATGAATTTGTTGAAAATCACAAAAAGAAACACAAATACAATGAAAAATGAAGATGATGATTCTCTTTATGGAAGTGATGATGATGAGGATGAAGATTTTTGGTGATGGTAGATATTCAATTTATGATATGTAAAACATTTATTTTAAGAGTAGGATTTATTCCTACTTTTTTTATGTTTATTTTTATAAAAACGCTACTAAAAGAATTAAAAATATGGCATAATAAATATGCAACTAAATGAGAAAAAGGAGGCAATATGACAAAAAGAAATTTATATTATTAAGAAAAATGGCACTAAGGAATCGTTTGATGCAAGTAAAATAATTTCTGCAACTCAAAAGTCTGCAAATAGAATTGCATATACATGGACTGATGAGGAAAAAGAATGAAATTGTTTCTATGTTTTAGAAAAATTGAAGAATCTGATGATACAGAATTTTTCAATTCCAACAATTCATTCATTTGTAGAATATGCATTAGAAAAAGTGAATCCCAATGTTGCAAAAACAATATCGGAATTATCGAAATTGGAAAGAAAAATCTGTTCGTATTTTTCAATGATATGGAACAATTTGAAAACCAAGTAAGATATATTGGAGATAGAAGCAATGCAAATAAAAGATTCAAGACTTGTATCAACAAAAAGAAGTTTAATTTATGGAGAATATTCAACAAAAAGATATGAAGAATTTTTTTCCTAACACCAGAAGAAAGACAAAGCAACAAAAAGATGGATATATTTATATTCATGATAAAGATTCAAGAATGGACACCATTAATTGTTGTTTATTTGATGCAAAAATGTAATGACTGGTGGTTTTACAATGGGAAATATGTTTTACAATGAACCAAATTCCCTAGATACTGCTTTTGATGTACTTGGTGACATTATTTTAGCTACTGCTTCTCAACAATACGGTAAAAATTCTGCCGTAATAAAACTCATTTAACAGCTAATCACTGGTGTGGATATGAAAATATCTGCTAACGGTATCAGAAAAATAACATTAGGGGAATGGACTACAGGAACTCCCCTCATAGACCATAAGAAGAATAATCTGAGGAAGAGACTCTAAACAAAATGATTTTTATAATTTGTGAGATAAAGAGAATACCGTGTTTAAAAAGAATTTTTTTATAGTATTTAAAAAGTAACAAAAATAAGAAAGGCAAGATAAAATTTAATGACAGAAATATGGAAGGATATTACTAATTACGAGGATAATTATCAAATTAGTAATCTTGGAAATGTAAGAAGTAAAGATAGAACAATTTATAGAGTAGATGGAAGAAAAAAACAATTTCTGGACAACCAATGAAATTAAGTGTTGACATTCATGGATATTACAAAAGTAAATTTAAGAAAAAAATAATAAACTTAATACTGCCAGAGTTCATAAGTTAGTTGCAAAATCATTTCTTAAAAAGAGAAATGGGAAAAATATTGTAAAACCATAAGGATGGTAACAAGCTTTAATAATTGTGTTGATAATTTAGAATTTGTAACTCTTTCAGAAAAATACGCTTCATGCTATTTACACTTTAAAGAAAGATTTCACAAAAACAAAGTTAGAAAAGAAACAGTCAATAATTTCGATTGAGAATAATGAAATATATCGTTTTTGAATCGATTAGTAAAGCTGGAAAGTTTTTATAATATTTCGTCAAGAACAATTGGTAGAAAATTGAATAATCCAAAAAAATGATTTATATTTTATACGTTTTTCCGATTTAAATGATGATAATATTAATAAAATTGTAAATAAACAAGATATTTTAGATATTAAATACAACATTAAAAGAAGAAATAAGTAAAAATAAATATTATAAAATTCTTTTTAAATGTAGAGGACATCGAAAGAGTAGGGTGAGTTGATTACACTCCGAAAGAATGAGATTTACTCTAAAAAGTAAATAAAATATGTTGCAAATGATATAAGATAATTGTTTAAAAATAGAATAAAAAGACTGATTTTTCAGTCTTTTTCATTACAAAAACATTACAATTATTTATGTGTCGAAAGACATTATCATTCTGGGATTTACTGTTCCTGAAATTGATTCATTATTAGAGTACTATGCTGAAAAACATACAATAAAATTTTCAATCAAGAATATGAAGAAATATTTAATAATGAAATGAAAAATTGTTGAAATTGAGTCTAGGTATGAAAATATTGATCACAATTCAAAGGAATATGAATTCAAAGTTGAGAACGCAAAAACAAAAAGCAATGAAATTAGCAAAAGAAAAAGCATTTACAAAAACACAAAGAGAATGTGAACAAGGTGTGCAAGGTATTGAATACAAACTTAATACTGTTGCAAGTAGTCGTGGAGGTGCGACCTGTTGTGTTATATAAATAAACAAAAACACTATACGAAAATATAAACTAAAATTTCGATAATCTGTGAAGATTACACTAATCTCCGTTTAGCAAAAATAATTGTTAAGAGTACGGTGAAGTCGGGCTTTTTAATAGTTCGAGTGTCTATAAAATACTCATGGTGAGAATGTTATAAACTGACGAAGTTGCGAATACATAAGTCTTTAGACTACAATCATTTAACTGATTAAGATGAGTAGATATCTCTGCGTTGAAAATCTTTATTTAAAAAAATAGTTTTCTAAAAACAATCAGTAGGCTTTAGGCAACCACCTAAAAGTATATATTGAAAGATAGAAATTTTTGGAACAGGGAAAGCTAAATATATTTTTAAAATAAAAATAGTTCATAGTGATATGATTTAATTTAGTGAAAGCGAAGTCATGTTATCAATGAGATTAAGGAAACTTAATTGAGAGAAGGACTTTAGTCAAATTTTATTATTTGATGGAACGCTGTATGTGATGAAAGTTGCTTGTACAGTGTGGAGTGGGGAAAAATTGAGATAAAATCAAAAATTTACCTATCACTATATTATCCCTTTACAACATTCACATTTGGTTTATGTAAATCAGAACTCGGAAAGATGATTTTCAAAACAATTTTAAATGTTAGAAGAAAAGGACAAGGCAAAAAGGCTTTTAAGATTCCAGTTTTATTCCCTATTAATTTGGGGGCATATGCTAGTAATAGCATAATGAAAAGATGGTGAACCAGTAAATACTGGGTGTACTTATATAAGTGCTAACGGTAAAAGTTAAATAAGATTATCTATGTGACAATCATAGATTATTGATTAAATCAATATCCATAAGCGAATACACTTTCTAAGAAAGTCTAAGGTCATTTTTAAAATGATAGCTGATAATACCGTGTTGAGGAAATATTATGGAAACAATAAAAAAATATAAATGATTTCTACATAAATATGATAATAAATGATATAACTGTTGTTGATATATATAAAACAAATAAAATAGCAACAACAAAAATTAAAGTTAAATGCAATATTTGTAATAGAGAAAGAATTGTTGGAATAAGAAATATAATTTATGGAACTGCAAAAACAACTTTTCATAAATATTGTTCATTTCAACTTCCACCTTTTGAAAAATAATTTTTTTAGTTCTTGGTCAAATATGAGAACAAGAACTACAAACGATAATGTAGAAAAAAATCAAAAATTATAAAAAAAGAGGGATAAAAAAAGTGATGAGTTTAAATATTTTATAGATTTTTTATGATAAAATGTATTCATCATATGCAAAGCATATTGCTATTTATGGAACAGAAAATACAACAATAGAAAGAATTGATGTTAATAAGGATTACTCTTTTGAAAATTGTACATGGACAACATGGGAAAAACAAGCTAAAAACAAAAACAAATTTACTTGTTTTTTAAAGCAATTTCTCCTGATGGAAGTGTATATTTTTGAAAAATTTAAAAGAATTTTTGTGAAAAGCAAGGCATCAATTACATAATATTATTGGAAACTTAACTAGAAGAAAGAAAAACAAAAAACAAGAAGTGGTTGGCAATTCATAATATCTCCAGAATGTAAAAGACTAAATAATTATTTTAATGATAATTGAGAGATTTAATGTGAAAATCATTATTTTCGTAGTACCATCTATCTTTTTAAACAAAAGATAAAGAGATAGTCTAATCCCAGCAATTTAGCTAAAAATATTACGAAAGTAAGGGTGTAAAAGAAATTAGTTTTTCTCTATGATGAAAAATTTACATGGAGAAGGAAAAGAACTGGAAGATGTTTTTAATGAAGCAATTGATTGTTCAAGTCAAACAATGTACCCTAAAAATAATTGGGGCTTATGTTAGAAATAGCATAAGAAAAATCCTTATGAACTTTGCAAATGCAAGGTGTGGATTTGATCTGCTAACAGAGAAAGCTATAAAATATTTATAGTCAATTCTGTGGTAAGCTATATATTAAAAAAAGGAAAAATATGAATTATAAAAAAATGATTTATGATAATCAAAAACAATGAATTATAAATTGATTTCTATTAATGAAAAATTTTTGCACCATAGAATGTACAAAAATGGGGCAATAAAAAAATATGAATTTAAATACATTTTAAAAACAATATTATGAAAAAGAAATAACATACACAATTTGTTTTTGTTCAAAAATATTATTTGGATAAAAATAAAAAGAATATGGAAATGTATTTAAAATAAAATTTTATAACATATATAAATATATTCATGAAAGATGTAATAATAAAAATAATAAAGACTTTAATTATTATAAAGGAATGTGTAAATTTGAAGATTTTACAGATTTTTTTATAAAAAGAATTTAATTTATTTTTTTAGAAGCATCAAAAACATTTCATTAAAACGAAATTTATATTGATAGAATTGATTCTAATAAAACCATATGAAGAAGATAATATTCGTTTTGTAACAATGTTTGATAATTTTACAAAACAATAAAAATGTAAAAGCCAGTAAAAATGACAAACATAAAAACTGGTGAAATTATCATTGGAAAAAGTTTTGGTGATTTAGCAAGAAACTATAAAAATGTTTCTTATTCATCAAGTCTTTATAATTCATTTAAAGAAAAAGATTATAAAAAAATGAATGGAAAATCGAATTTGATATATAGAAACTCAATCGACTATCGAAATGTAGAAACCTTTATTTAAACAGTTTAATTCTGTGAAAGGTTGAGAATAAGTCTTTTAAAAAGACAAACAAAGTAGAGTAATGATGTGTTGCAATACACATTATGAAGCGTAAGGTATCTGAAAAAGATAATGATATAGTCAGAATATAAAACGATAGTGATAGTTTTATACAAATGGATTATTTATCACTAACAGGAGAAGGATATGTTCCTTCAATGTATAAAAAAATATGGAAAAGTTATCAGCCCGATGGGGTGTAGGGCATTTCTTTCTCCTTGGTATGAAAAAGGTGGAATGCATCCAGTAGATGAAAATGATGAACCAATTTTCATTGGTAGATACAATTTAGGAGTTGTTACCTTAAACTTACCAATGATTTTTATGAAAGCAAAAACAGAACAAAAAGATTTTTATGAAGTTTTTAAATTATTATTTGAAATGATTAGGGAATTCCATAAAAGAACCATTGAATATATTGGAAATTTTAGGGCTGGTTCTAATCCAGTTGCATTTTTGTGAAGGTGGTTTTATGGTGGAAATTTGAAGCCAGATGATAAAATTGCACCAATTTTGAAATCATCAACAATATCATTTGGATATACTGCATTAAATGAATTACAAGAATTATATAATGGAAAAAGTATTAGAGAAGATGGAAAAGTTTGCATTGGAAGTAATGGAATACATCAACAAAAATTGACGAATACAAAGAAGAAGATGATATCTTATATGCAATTTATGGAACACCAGCAGAAACATTAATCTCTAAACAAGTAAAACAATTTAAAGCAAAGTATGGAATCATTCCGAAAGTTTCAGACAGAGAATATTTTACTAACTCATTTCATGATGGTGTATGGGAAGATATTACTCAAATTGAAAAGCAAGATGATGAAAAAGATTCTGGAGTTTAAGCAATGGTGGAAAAATTCAGTATTGCAGATATCCAGTAAAAATACAACAAAGAAGCAATTAAAACTCTTGTAAGACGTGCAATGAAGATGGGATTTTATGAAGGTGTAAACCTAATGTTATCTTATTGTAATTCTTGTGGACATCAAGAATTGGATATGGATTTTTGCCCAATTTGTGGAAGTAAAAACATAACTGCTATCAACAGAATGAATGGTTGAACAAAACTAACGACCATGTAAAAAAGCTTAAACTGCGGGAAAACCCCCAACATACAATCTTAATTAGCTACAGCAGAATTGGAAACGATAAATGCGAATGCGGTATTTGTTTATAACAAGTAATCTTTATTATAAAGAGAAGAAACCATAAAAATAATTAAGATAGGGGCAACCAAGTGTGCAAGTCACTTATACGCATCTAAATCCCTAAGTTGATTTTTATTCAATATGGGAGAAGTTCAGAGACCATAATAGCTTATAAATTATTATAAAAAGAAGATTATTTAAAAGGAAATTATAATATGAATTATAAAGAAATAATTATTATGAATTTGATTCTATCAAAAATAAAATGTACAGAAATAGCAAAATATTTAAATGAAGATATCAATCATGTTTATCACATTAAACGAAAATATAATTTATTAGTTCAAAAGCAAAATTATAAAAATGACATTTAATGAAAAACAAGAACAATTGCTTTTTATCTGGAAAAATTGGAGATGGAAATTATATGGAAAGTCATGTTATTTTAGAATTAGTCATTCAGAAAAAGATTTGGATTTTTTAAATTTGTCTTATAAAATCTTTGACTCTTATGTTTCAAAAAGGTGGAATTTTAGAGACAACATCAGCTGGATTTAATAAAGAAAAATGTATTATTTTTCTACAAAAATCAAGCATTGATTTATTATTTTTAAAAATTTATCAATTGAAAAGACAATTTTAAAATTAAAATGATTTTTGGATTAGTTTTTATTAATATTAGACGATGGTTGGAAATCTAATAATTCAATCCAATTATCTTCTGAAAATTAACAAAAGAACAAATTTTATTACTAATTAGTCAATTTGAAAAATTTGGATTTAAAAAATATTTCAATTGTAGGAAAAAAAGAAACGATATATATTTTTCAACCATAAATAATAATTTGTTTAAAGAAAGTATATATAAATATAACTTAGAAAAATTTAAATATAGTAAAAAGAAAAATATTAACTTTAAAATAACATCAATATAATAATTTATTATGGTATGGTCCAATCCCTGTTTACAATTTATAATTTTGTAAACAAAAATACTATGAAAATAGGGGTATCAATGATTTAGGTTTTTACTAGAACAGGAACACTTGATGGCGATAAAAATTTTGATTCTAGTCCAGAAAAACAAGTCGATTTAATTCTGCAAAAAGTGCAAGAAATAAAAGATAGGTTGTCGATGTGATATTTTTAAAAAGAGGTTTTTATAACCTCTTTTTATTTTCAAGAATAGATATTTGAATGTATTTTTATTTTATTTTTATAGATTTATATAATTAAAAATGATATAATAAAGGCATAATAATAGAGAACAAAATAGAGTGAAGGGAGAATAAAATGAATTATCATAATATAAAAAGTAGATCTTTTTAAATGGTGATGGTATCAGAACCGTATTGTTTGTTTTCAGGTTGCAATCATTATTGTAAAGGTTGCCAAAAACATGGAGACATGGGATTATAATTCTGGAATTTTATTTGATGAAAATGCAATGAATGAAATTAGAGAAGAAATGAGATTGGATTATGTTTCTGGTTTAACATTATCAGGTGGAGATCCTTTTATTTTATAAAAATTTAAAACGAAAATTTTTAAAAATTGTAAAAGAAATTAAAAAGAGATTTCCCGAATAAAAACTATTTGGATTTATACAGGATATGAATATGAAAATTTGTTAACAGATGATTCAGAAGATGGAAAAATTGCGAAGAGAAATTTTTAAAAATATTGTGACACACTTGTTGATGGAAAAATTTATTCAAGAACTTGCAGATACAACTTATCCATGGGCTGGTTCTAGAAACCAAAGAATTATAAATTTGAAAAATAATGAATAAACAAAATGGAGGTTTTATTTTGGACAATGAAAAACAATTTTGTTTTTGGATGTCGATGGTGTCTTGAATTGTCAAACAACAACAGAAACATCACCATCAGGAATGATTGGAATTGGAGATGTTCAACTAAATTTTTCTAAAAAGAATTAATTGATGAAACAAATTCTTTTGATTGTTTTATCATCAACATGGAGACTTGAATTTGATGAAAATTTCAATCCAAAAAAACAGATGATGCAAAAGTATTTAGTTGAAAAATTAAATGAAAAAAATTTAAAAATTTATGATATGTTAAGAAAAGAAATGAATCAATATGATTCTAGAGGAACACAAATTATTGGTTGGATTTCTGAACATTCACAATTTAAAAAAATTTTTAATATTAGATGATGAATATTTTTGATTATAATAAATTGAATTTAAAAAAATATTTTGTCAAAAACAAATTTTTATGGAGTTGGTTTAAATAAAAAGCTATTAAAAATCAATTTATAAATTAAAAACAACAAAAGGAAATGTCAGATTAAATCTGTCTTTCCTATTTATTTACACATTTTTACAAGGTTTTTTTCTATCGTTTTTTCACATTTTTATGACGAATTTTTTTGATGTTTTTACACATTTTTCAAAAAAATTGCGTAATAAGTAAATATAGAAATAAAAACATAAGAAAAAAATATTCTTTAAATTTTTCTTATGTCTGCTATTTTTACTCGCAAATAAAAGATAAATTCTATTCATTTATGTAAACCCACCCAAATCCCTAATTTTTCTTCCACCAATTTATTTTTACCATAACCATCACCATCACTTTTCATTTCATTCTCATTCTATTCTTTCCATTTTTCTTTCCATTTTTTCTTTTCCTTTCTTCCCTCTAAAAATCCCACCCTCATTTTCATACCATATCCATCCCCACACAAAAGACTCACACATTATTTTCCCTACCATTCCCAATCCTTTCATTTTTTCTTTTTCTATTTTCACATAAAAATCAAAGTAAAAATTTTCTTCTTATCATTTTTCTATATATTAGAAAATGCATTAAAGCATTTTTCTTTTCTTACATAAAACAATTTTTCATTTTAATTTTCAAAACATAAAAATTCAATTTATATTTTTGTTATCCCAAATTTCATTTTCATCATCACCCACAATGTTTTTTTAAAACCACAATTTCATTTTTGATAACATCAACATTTTTCAATTTGAAAATACACACAACCAAATTTTTATTTTTAAAGAATAAAAAGAAAATTTAGAAAGAAAAATATAATTTATTTTTGTTTGTTTATTGAAATTTATTTGTTGTGGTGAAAATTTTAAAAAAAGGGTGAGGTTGGTTTTTTGGGGTGGAAGTTGGGGTTATTTTAATGTATATCAATATTAGTGATATTAAGAATATTTTTAGAAAAGAAAATAAAAAGGAAGTGTTTTTCGATATTTTTAATTTTGATATAAAAATTTATTTATTTTTTAGAATACGAATTTTTAATTTAATATCAATATTAGTGATATTTAGAAAATAAAAAGAAAAGTTGGATTTTGAAAATCCAACTAATCTAACACATAAGGAGATATTTATAACTATAGCAATTTTTTATGCTAACAATAGTATGTAAGATTTTTATGAAAATGGCACATTTTATTTTTACTTTTTTAAAAATATCGATATTTGTGATATTATCAAATAATTTAGTATAGGATAAACGATTTTTGAAAATCATTTATCCATTAAGAGAATTTAAGTAGAATGAGAGTAGTATTAAAATTATGTACAAATATGACATCAATTAAATTTATAGAGAATAATATTGTTTGTCAACATTATCCTACTATTGGCTGCACTACGCAACCACCGTGTTAGTATGTTCTGGTATATAATTACTTGTGGCTATACTAACGTGCTTTATATTATAATTTAAGAAAAACTAGACTATAAAACATTTTTATTAGAAATAACGAAAATGTAAAACTTTCTAATTGTTCTATACATTTATTTGAAGTTATTATTTAAAAACTTAAAAATGTTTTTATTTGTTTTTCTATGATGGTATTATATCACAATTATATTAGTTTGTCAACAATTATTTGCACTTTTATAAAAAGTTTATAATACTACAAATATTATTAAAATATTTGTTATAGTATATAATAAAACAGAAAAATAATTTGTCAAGTGTTTTTGAAAATATCAAAAATATTGATATTGACTTATTTTATAAAAATGATATTATAATTAATAAAATGTTTCACGGTGAACATACTATTTTTATTATCGACAACAACATTTGTTTAACAATAATTAAATATAATTTTTTAAAAAATATTTTTATGTTGCACAACATTTTTTATTGTTTATAATAACAAGTAAAATGCAGATAAATTTAAAAATCAGTTCATCAATTATTTTGTTAAATATTTTATAAAGGAGGAACTATATTTATTATTTTTTGTATAGTAATGATTATTTTAGCAATTATAACAATAAACATCAAATAATACAGAAAGGATAACAAATGAACGTTTTTATTTTTCATTTTTTTATTTTTCAATTCAATTGCAATTTGGATTTTTAATTATTACAAAAACAAATTGCATCCCCACCCAAAATTACCAAAACATTTTTTTCATACATTGTTTATTCTTAATTTTTCAACAATTTTTGTAATTAATTATCATATTAATTATCTTGGAATTATTTCTTATCTTAGAACATCATGTTTTATTTTTATTCTGCGTATGTGAAGATTTGTTTACTAACGAAGAAAAACAACCTTACAAAAATTATAAAGAAATGGAGTTTTTAAATATGAATGATTTTCAAACAGCAATTATGTTAAAAATTTTACAATTTATAATGGACGGATTATCATTATTTATTTTTATTTATTTATCTAATATACAACATTTTTATAAAAATAAACAATGCTTTAATTTTTATATTATTAATATTTTAACTTCAATATCACTTTCTTTTTATTTTTATAATAATGTTGAAATGAATAAACTACTTTCAATAATTTGTTTTGTTTCAAGTTCATGTATTTTTACAATAAATGCTATTAAAATAGTACAATTAGAATGTAGTTCTTGTTAAGAATCAATCATATTATTAATAGTTGTAGATTTATTCAATATTTAATCTTCAAAATTAAAAATAAAAACATAGAAAAAGGAGAAAAATGAAAAATTTGTCCAATATGTTCATCTGAAATTGGAATATTTGATTTTTGGTGCAAAGAAATTTAATTACAACGAAAAAAATTTGTAAAGAATGCCTAAACAAAATTCCAAGTGTGATGCATACTAACCTACAATACTTAACCCCAGATGATTATAACAACATTATTTCTTATGTTGATAATATTAAGAATTCCATTTCTGATTTTTTTCAGTAACAAATTCTTATGGAGATTTGCATTTAGATAGTAACAAAGGGTTATTTGCAATTTGTAAAAAAGTAAATTCAAGAATGGAAAACTAGATCAAAAACGAATTAAATATTTTTAATTGCATAGATTTAGAAAATATAGAATTAAATTTTATAAAAGATAAAAATAGAAAAATCAAAATGGAAATGTATATGGAAATGTTGAACTAATTTTTGGAATCAAAAGTTTGGATATCAGTGTCAAACACATTGTTAAAAATGAAAAAGACCGAAATCATTCAAATTGAAAAATCAGTATGGGTATGATGAACCATATGAATTAAAAATTTTTCAAAAGTGAATTTCAAAGAATGATTGAAAGAACAGTAAATAAATATAATGAAAATGTAAAAAGAAATAATGAAATTTTTGAAAACCTAAATAAAGAAATGGAACGTCAGCAAAAAATATATGAAGAAATGAAAAGAGAATCTGAAAGACTAGAAAGAAAAAATAATTCACAATCAGAATTGGAAAAAGCAAAAACACTTTTTATGGTTTCAGATGGGTATAGTGTTGACGAAATCAAGAAAATCAGAAATCGGTTAATTAAATCCTTTTCATCCTGATGGAAATGACGTTGGGGATGAATATGCAAAAGAAAATAAATAATGCTTATGATGTTTTAATAAAAATAAAAATAATAATCACTACAAATAATATCAGAAAGGATATAACATGAAAGAATATACAAATGATTTAATAATTTATTTTTATTATTATGAGTATTTTTTTCTCTATGAGAAAAAGATAAATCAAGTTTCTTTTTAATTTTATAGCTGGATCAGTTGTACTTTTAATGATGCATTTAATCTTTTCTTAAATTATTATTTTTTTGCGGAAGGAATAACAGAAAATAATAATAGTCTTAAATTTAAAGGACTTTTTATTTGTAATTCTATTATCGAATTGATTAGCGTTATTTTAAAAATATAATTCACGATATATTTTTAAAAATTTATAAAAAAATAGAAAGAAGAAAAATACTATGAATAATACATTGGGCTTAGATGTAAATGGGCTGGTTTTGGAAATGACACCAACAATATTATTTATATTCGTTCAAATCATCTCAAAAATTAAATAGAATTGATTTAATAAAAAGAAAAATTTTATTTATTCAAATTATATTACTTACTTTTAATAATTATTTCGATTAACTTCTTTAAAATCGAAATCAATTATTTTTCAAAGTTTTATCGTTTATTTAATTATTTTTGTTTTTAATATGATTATATACTCAGATGAATTAGATAGAGATTATAGTTTCTCAATATGTTTTTACTTAGATTTAGAAAATATAGAAGATATATTTATATATAATATCAATTATCTTGTTTCCAACAACATAGTTTTTATTATATAAAAATTGTTCTAATGTTTATTTATAAAAATTTTTATTATTTAATTTACATCAGTTTAGTTTAAAAATCACAAATGGAGATTCCCATGTTATCACTAACAATTCTAATATTGACAACAATTGCAATGTCAATGTCAATATTATTAAAAAGCGAGAGAAACAAATAATCAAAATAAAACAAGTAATACGACTCTATTAGTTATTTTTATACCAATAATGATTTTATTTTTAGTTTTCGTATTTTTATTTCACAAAATAAATTTCCCATAAATTCTTAACATAAAAATATTCCAAAAATTATTAAAACAGAAAAGGATTAAAAATATTATGAACATTTTGGATATGCTTGGTTTTTATAATTTTTACATTTGTTCCACTTGAATTACTTGTTCTTTTCTGTATTTTTTATAGAGATTAACTAAATTGATTACATCAGGAAAAATATTTTGTTCGTTTAAATTATATTTTTAAATTCATCAATTTCCACACTATATTACTTTAATATTAAATTTAATAATTTTATAATTTCAATTATTCTTTTAGCTTTTTGAATCATTTTTATGCGTCAATTATTTCTCCTAAAGAATTAAGAAATCCAAACTTGTAAATTGTTAATATTTTTAAATTTAATTTACAAATAAATTTTTCGTAAATTGCATTTATAAGTAATTAAATAATTAATAAATAGTTACAGTAAAAATATAATCTGTTAATTAAAAAACAAAAATGGAGGTGTTATGAAATTTTTGAATTTGTTTTTATCAAGGATATGCATATATGCTAGCAACAATAGATTTCTGTATCATTTTAAAAATTATCATAAAAATTTAATAAAATTGATTATAAGAGAAAAAGTTTTATTACTTCAAATACTAGTTTTTATTTTGATAGTTTTGAAATTTATTTTGATAATACAACATTTAATAATGTTATGATGATAATTATGCTTTCAATTGTTATGGCATTAAATTTTTAGTATATTCTAAATATTTAGAACATCACAATTTGTAATCATAATAATAAAAATTTCAAAGAAATGAGGTTTTCATGATTTTTATTTGCCATAAAGCAATAACAATTATTTCAGTCTTATTTTATTTGTTTATTTCAATTAGACTTATTGTAATTGGATTGATTAATCAAAGTGCTGATATGTTAGATAGAGGTTTAAAAATTTTTAGCTTTTTGCATTATTAATGATATTTTTCTTCAATTGCAATTTTTATTGTTTATTTCAACTCCAATTTCACAAATACTAACATTTTTATTTCATTCATAATTCCATTGTTATTGTTTATAAAAAGAAACAAATGTTTAAATTTTCAAAAACAATTTTTCAATAATTATAAAAATATATTTATTAATATAAGAAAAGGAAATTCTAAATGAGTTACAATGATTTATGGGACTTTACTAAAAATCAAAATTTATATGACGATGACGATGATGACGATGACGATGGCGATTATGTTATTTGTGTTAAAAACCCAGAAATATAAAAGAACAGAACAAGATGATAAAAATAATAATTTATGTGTATGATTCTTTTTATTATATATATAGTAGCTCAATATTTTATGAATTTATACTAATATCTACAATGAAAGGATAAATTATTTATGAGTTACGATCCATTTCAGCTTTGACGCATTCGATCCATTTAAAAAGAAAATTTTTATAATCAATTAGTCCACATTTTGGAAAACCATTTACATTATTATTCGGAGAATCTGATAAGGAAGAAGAAAACTAATTATAATCATCATAAGAAAAAGAAAAATATGACGAAGAAGAATCAAATGAAAATGAATAATTTATAATCAAAAATAAAAATAAGAAAAGGAAATTAAAATGGGTTTAATAATTTTACTTATATTAGCAATGTGCATGCACTTGTTCATTTCATTGTCTACAAAATTCTCATGGAATAAAATATTTTTAAATTAATTAATATAAAAAGACTGAATTAATTTTCGGTCTTTTATTTTCAATAATATCATTGTTATTTACAATAAATTTCAATTCCAATTTCACCCAACCACAAACCCAACACAATTTCCTATATCCTAATTTCACCTTCACTTCCATATGTAATGTTAATAACAATATTAATTTCTTTATTCTAATTCTTAATAAAACAAAAATCAACGAAAAATTATAAACCAAAATAAAATATTAAATTATAACACAAACACACATTATAATAGTAAATGAATGAAAGGAGAATATTATATGTTTCATTTACTTTTTTATTATTTTTCTTTTTAATATTAACAATCTTTTTGATTTATAAAAAGCTATTTTTACAGAAAAATAAAATCATTAAATTTTTCTATTGTTTTTAATTTGCATTATAATTTTTTCCTATTTTATTATTTCTTTAAAAATTTAATAGAAATGGTATTTGGTTTTTATTGTTTTTATTTCAATTATTTATTGTGAAATATATAATTTTTACTGGAGAAAATATTAGTGCATGGACATTTGCAATGATGCCCACAATTTCAATGATTGTAAATTTGTTATAAAAAATATTTAATAAAATTAGAAAGGAGGTTCTTATATGGATCATAATCATATTTATAATCTATTTCTTATGGCTTATGGAATATTGGCATTATATATGATTTAGCACCTATTTATTTAATGTTAATAATACCAAAATTTGTTTATTCTTTTTTAAAAAGAAATCAAAATTTTCAAATTTTTCATTGCCTTATTTTAACAATTATTTTCAATTTTTGCCTTTATATTTTTGTTAAAAAGCAATGATTTATCTTCTAATAATATTAGTTTTCATTTTTCAATTATTTATTTTTAAGTTCATCATTAGCGGATTGTTTTTATATTTATTGTCATCTTTCTTTAAAAATTTCTAAACTTTTTATCAAATATTGTTGTATTGTTTTTATCAAGTGTTAGTTTGTTTTTATTTTAAAAATTTTTATGATAAAAAAATTATTCTAAGGAAGATAAGTTTTTCTAAATTCTCTATCATTATTTCAATAATTAGTTTGTCATTACTTTTTATTTGTTATTATCAAAAACTTATTTATATTGCAAGTGATTATATTTTTAACACATTTAATCGATTAGAAAAACCTTTAGAATCTGATTATCACATATTCAAAAATTCATTTACATTATTTTTCTGGAAAATGAGATGATATAAAAACTAGACAAAGATTTTATAACTTAATAAAAACAAAAGACAACTGATTAACAGTTGTTTTTTATTACAAAAAAGAAGAACGGTTGAAACCAAACTTCACCGTTCATTGATAGACCAAGTTTTTCAGAACATTAATTTCATGAGATATTTCAGAGTATCTTTATCGTTAAGAATTGCTAAACCTTAAACCAAATTTCATAACTAATAACAATTTTTAAAAATAACAATCGACAATAACAATAAACAAAAACATCCTAATATTTACATTTTTCAAGTTAAGTAAAAGTAATTAATATTCTGATGGAAAATATAATTAAGACAAATTATCAGGAATCTCGAATTCAACTGTATTATTTACAGTGTCAAGTTTAACTAAAATTTCATTAACAAGTTCAGATAATCTTTCATGTTCGTTTTTAACAAAAATCATGACTAAAATTAATATGTCGATATTCAATTAAATTTCCATTATTTGCAAGTCTTTTTCTTAACTGGACATTCAACATATGAACCAATCTTAAAAAGATTTTTATTTAGCTGTGCAACATAAACAAGTAATTTATCAATAGTAAAATTTCTTACCATCAATTTCAATTTCTGTTTTAGTATTGAAAACATTGAGATGATGTTTTAGTTCAACAATTTTTTTCTTCCAAGTTACGAATTTCATTATAAGTTTTTCTCAAAATCAAAAATCTGGTCTAGCATCTTCAATATTTTCATTAATAGCAGCATCGAAAACAGCATTTTGTCTAATTGCTGAATCAAGCATATCAATTTCTTTTTGATACTTTTTAATCATTTTGTTGCAATTGCAGATGTTACTTTTCATTTTCATTCTCCTTTATAATTAAACCAATTTTTCAACCTTTTCCCTCATTCTACCACAAATAAAAACATTGTCAACAGTTTTCTTTTTCTATTTTTCATCACATTCATTATTAACGATGTTTTTATTGTTATAATTTCATTATATTTTTCTTTATATAGAAGTTTATATAGTATTCTATTATCTATTTGTATTAAATCAAAAATTCAATGTTAATAACGATAATAAATAATATGATATTATAATCATTTATATTCTCTGTTATATTTTTCAGTTTATTTTTTTCTATATAATTATCATTACAATTAAACAAACCATTTATTTTTATTTGTAATAGTTGTTATTAATGTAATTGTTTATGTTAATTTTATGAGTAAATGAAGTTTATCTATGAAAATTGCAAATACCAATTGTTATTCCAATAAACAATAAAAAAATTGTTGATAATAACGGTGACATTAGCAGTGAAAATTACAATTATAAAACATTTGACAGAATAACAAAAATATGATATAATGTTTTTAGATAATAAAAATCTATTAGCAAGATTAATAATATCGACTTCTCAAGAAAGATGCAGATTAACTATCTGCATTTTTTATGCAAAAATAAATTTGAACATCTTGTTTTTAGAATAAGAAGAAAAAGGAGAAAAGATGAGAAAATTCAAGATATTTGATGCTGGACTAACAGAAGATGGTTTCAAATATGAAGTTTGGAAGACTTATTATATGACAGAAGAAGCCCATCAAAATCACATTTCGAAAAAGAATATCTATAATTCATTGGAGGAAATTAAAGAAATTGGATTATAAAAATTTAGAGATTTATGAAATGGAAGTAATCAATGGGAGGGCATCAATATTACCAAGAGTTGATAAACAATTATTATCAAAAGTGAAAATGTTTTCATAAATTTGGAGGAGATTATGACTGTTAAAAAATAACAAAAGAAAGTAAAAATTGATAAGGTTTTACCTAAGAAAGTCTTAAATAAAATTGCAACAACGAGTAAAGATGATTGGAAAAATTATTACAAAAATCTAAATTTATCAATTAATTCAGTTGTTCATGATATTACAAAGAAAAAAATATTTATTGTAATGCAAAGGGAATCTTATAAAGATTCCTTTTTATAAAATTCACTAATGATTGACAAATTCACAAAAATGATAGTATGTAATTAGAAATATTTTTAGAGGATAGAAATATGATTTACGGATATATAACCTTAGATGAAAATATGAGTAAAAATGGAATTAAATATGAATTTGGTAAAAGGTATAGAGGAAAGATAGAATACAGTTCATTTTTTTAAAGTAGACTCAACAGATGATGAAAAATTAAAATATATAGAAATTGAGATTTTTGATAGATTATCAATTAACAAAGCAGTTGATTTTAGAATTATAAAAAGAAGTAAATTACCTTGACTTTTATAAACCAGAGTTGAAAAATTCTCCACATGCAATCTATATTTTTAGCTATGAAATGCAAAGATGAAGAATCGTTAAAAGTTTTATGTACAGCTACATCAGAAAAAGCTGTAGATGCTGTTATTGGTGCAAATGTTGATTCATATATTAATTATCTATTAAGTGATCCACATAACCATGTTACATTAAAAAGTAATTAAAAAAATATGGAAAAATAATTTACTAGATAAAGTAATAACAGGTGAAATCACTAATATAAGTTCGAAAGTAGAAGTAGCAAAAAAATCGGTAGACCACAAGATCTTGATGTTCTAGTTAATGATAGTAATAATCTAATTGTGGGGAAAGTTTTTAGAAAATGGAAGATTTAAAGATATCGATTATTATTTAAATAAGAGTGTTTTGGTTTATAGAAACTTTGATCACAACATAATCAGAACAGGAATCGATAAATATTTAGATAATTTCACAAAATATTTAAATTCTTTTTAATGAATCAATATTAATGGAAATAGCTGAAATTGGGAGAAAAAGGATTTAGATATATTGGTAAAATCTAAATCAGAAACAATAAGAAGTGAGGTTGCAAAAACATGGTTTCAATGACCATTTAGATATATTGGTTCATGATAAATCAATAATTGTTTTACAATCGGTTTTAGATAATGAAAGAAAAAGATTTGGATATTATTTTTAAAAACAAAAAAATGCAAAAGAATTGGATTTTACTAAAATAAAATATATTTTAGAATAAATAATCTAATATTAAATTGATCGGAAATTAATAATGAAAATAAAAAATACACTATATTAAACAAAAATTTAATTTTTAAGGGAATTAAATATGAAGTTGGAAAAAGATATAAGAAAAAAATTCATTACTTGTTTATGAAGATATCGAAACTTTATTATTTCGTTATTTTTATTCGTGATGTAATAGAACAACTTCAAATCAGAGTTGTTTATGAATATGATGATTACTATGTAATTCATAATGAAATAAATTATTATGAAGATTTTTGATTCCAATGTCAAAATAGACTACAAAAATTTATTTTTTGTTACTTAGATATAGAGATAAAAATATAATTAATAAAAATATAACATCTATGTCCATTTATGAGAAAATGGCATTAGCAATAGTTGAAATAGAATTCATATTAAAAATTGATTAAATGGGTAAGAAAGAATCGATCTTCATTTTTTTGAGGATGTTCGTTTTGAACATCTACAATATAATATTATAAAAAAATATCAATGTAATTGATTACTTAAAAATTTCACCTTCATCATAATAGTCTTATATATTTAGGACTTAATAATTTAAGATTTAAGGAAATAGATAAGATTTTAAAAATCATAAATTTAAATATGATAAAGAAATTGCTGACTTAGGATATGATAGATATTTGGATTATTTTATTGACAATAAAATACATTTGCAAAAATGATTTTGTTACTAGGAGTATATTAACAAAAGGAAGACACAAAAGATCTTGATTTTTTTATGAATAATTCTAAAAAAATATTTATTGCAGTACCAATAATTCATTGGCAAAAGAGAAAAAGACCTTATAAAATTATCAAAGAGTACAAATGAAGATATATCACAGCTTGCAAATAAGGAATTAAATGAAATTAAACTTAAATAAAGACTGAATTAATTTTCGGTCTTTTTATGTTAAAAATATCATCAAAAGGTGTCACTTGTTTCTATATTCGTAAAAATTTTTGACACCTTTTAATGCAGAACCGCATAAAACCTTGATTTTTATTCGTAAATTTTTGGTAATTTCACTTTTCTCGTTACCAAAAATATAAACCCCATTTTTATATTGTTTATGAATATTTTATTTTTTTATTCATATTTTAAATAATCAATATTATAACCATATTATAATTGTTAAAAGAAAAAAATAGAGTTTTAAAATTAATAGAAAGTTAAGGAGAATTCAAATGTACATTTCAACAGAAGATATCAATGAATTAAAACAAAAATTGATTTTTCTTTCAATATTAAAAATACACATATTTAAACAAATTCAATGATTATCTATATGTTGGATTCAATCCTTTTGATAAAAAAAGACAAATCATTTGTTTATAATTCAAAAGAAGAAACGTATTTTTCATTGAAAGAAGGACTTGGTGGAGATATTTTTACTTTTTATGATGAGATTAAAAAAATATGTCTTTTACAGAAGTTTATTTCCATTTATTAAAAGAAACCTACCCCACCCCAACAAATCAAACCGCAACCAAATTTTAATATTCAAACAGAATGAAATTGCGGAAAAGTTATACCGAACCCAATTAGAAGATGAAACTGCAATGAAATATTGCGAAAAAAAGAAAATTTTCAGAAGAAACCATAAGAAAAATTTAAAATAGGATATGCAAATTCAGAATATAAGAATTTATATAAAGAATTAAGAAAAGAATATTCTGTAAATGATATTAAAAATCTGGATTAGTTTCTTTTTATGGATAACAATTATGTTAAGGATAAGTTCAGAAACAGAATTATGTTTCCAATTTTTAAATGAAAATGGGTTTGTTGTTGGTTTTGGTGGTAGAATTTTGGTTGATAAAAAGAATGATTTTACTGGACCAAAATATTTAAATTCATCAGAAAGTATTATTTTTGATAAATCATCAAATTTATATGGATTACATTTAAGTAAAAAAATTCAAAAAGGATTATTTCATTTGTTGTGAGGGATATGTTGACACTATTTCTCTACATCAATATGGTTTTGATAATGGTATTGCTGGGTTGGGGACAGCATTAACGGAAAAATCATGCGAGGCTTATTAAGAAATATAAAAATAAAGTTTATTTTAGCTTATGATAGTGATTTACCAGGAGTCAATGCAACTATTCGTGCAATAGAAATTATGAAGAAACATGGAATAAAAGTTAAAATTATTGACATGAATCCATGTAAAGATCCAGATGAATTTTTAACAACATTCGGAAAAGAATCTTTTGAAAAAAGAATTCAAAATGCATTATCAGAAGAAGAATGGAAATTAAAAGCAAATTTATCTTGGAAATTTAAATATTTAAATTAACATAGAAGAAAAAGTGGACAATGAAAACAAAAAAATATGCCATATTTGAACATAACTTAATTTTTCAATAAGATTAAATATCAAGTTGGAAAAAGATATAAAAAGATAAATTTTTATTTAGAACTAAAGACATTAGAACATTAATCTTGGATTACTTAGTAACAAATGACCCTAACAAAACAAATCGAAATTAGAATTATTTATGAATATGATGATTACTATGTAATTCATAATGAAATTAATTATTATGAAGATTTTTGATTCCAATGTTGAACCAGAATACAAAAATTTGCTTTTGTTACTTAGATATCGAGATAAAAATATAATTAATAAAAATATAGATTCTATGTCTATTTATGAGAAAATAGCATTAGCAATGGTTGGAAACAGAATCCATATAAAACAACTAATTCAATGGGTAAAAACCAGCCAATAAAATATTACAATTTCGATATTTTAAATTATAATATTTTTAAAAAAATATTAATAAAAATGATTATCTGGAATTACAACCTATTAATGATAACTTAACAGAAGCTTTCAGAATAATAGGATTTAAAGAAATAAATAAAATTTTAGAAGAGAACTATTTTTTTCATACAATGAAACCATTGCTAATCTTGGATATGATAAATATTTAGATTTTTATTAACAATAAAAAAATGTTTGGATAATGAAATTTTGGTTTCAGCTATATTAGATAAAGGAAGACACAAAGATCTTGATTTTTTTATGAATAATTCTGAAGATTTGCTTATTGCAGAACTAATCATTAATTGCCAAAGAGAAAAAGACCTTATAAAACTATCAAAAAGTAAAAAAATAAAGAGATATCATGGCTTGCAAATAAAGAATTAAATGAAATCGAATTTATATAAAGACTGAGTTAATTCAGTCTTTTTATATAAATTAAACTGTAAAAATTTGTCAATGAAATTTTAAAGAAAATAGATTTTAAGTAATGTCATCAAGAATTGACAATTTATCTAAAAAATGATAATATATAATCATAAGTATCATTATTTTAGAGGAAAAACATGGATTATGGATATATAACTTTAGATGAAAAATATGAGTAAAAATGGAATCAAATATGAATTTGGTAAAAGATATAAAGGAAATATAGAATATAGTCCATTTTTGGTAGTTTATTTTTCAGTAAATTCCACTGATAATGAAAAATTAAAATACATAGAAATTGAGATTTTTGATGAGATCATCAAATGATAAAGCAAGTGACTTTAAAATTATAAAAAGAATTGAATTATCTTGACTTTTTATAATTCTAAATTCAAATCTTTTCCACATTCAGTATATATTTTAGCTATGAAATGTAGAGATAAAGAAGCATTAGAATCATTATTTCCAGTAATAACAGAAAAAAACATGCTGATGCAGTCATTAGTTCCAATGTTGATTCTTATATAAATTTATTGTTAAATACCGATGCATATAATTTCAACGCTTTAGCAAAAAGTAATTAAAAATATGGAAGAAATAAATTACTTGATGAAGTTAGAACGAGTGGAATAACAAATATGAATGCAAAAAAATAGAGGTAGCAAAAAAATAGGAAGACCGCAAAGATCTTGATGTTTTAGTTAATGATAGTAACAATTTAATTGTTGGAAAAGTTTTTAGAAAATGGTAGATTTAAAGATATTAACCGCTATTTAAGTGGTAGTGTTTTTAGTACGTAGAAATTTTTGATAATAATATAATTAGAACAGGAATTGATAAATATTTAGATAGATATGTAAAATATACAGGTGAACAAATTTTTAATCGAAGTAGCTGAAATAGGGAGAAAAAAAGATTTAGATTCATTAGTTAAATCAAAAATCAGAAAGAGTCAGATCAATTGTAGCTTCTCATGGGTTTGATGAACATTTGGACATATTGGTTCATGATAAATCAACAATGGTTCTGCAATCGGTTTTAGATGTTGGTAGAGAGAAAGACATAGACTTTCTTAGAAAATCAATATATGCAAAAATTAGACTTTTTCTAAAAAAATAAATAATAATTATAATAAAATTAAAGGCTGAATTAATTTTTCAGTCTTCTTTTATTTTTTTAAAAAGATATTATGAAAGGTGTCATTTTTATTTTCGTTTTCTTCATTTATTTAGAAAAAAATTTGACACCACCATATAAACCAAGATAAAACCTAGATTTTTTTATTTACTATTTTTTTGGGGATTTTTACTTTTATTATTACAAAAATTACATTAATTTTTATATATTTTAAGCTAATGATATTATAAACCATATTATAATTGTTAAAAAGAAAAATAGAGTTTATATTGCGAAATGGAGGATTTTTGATATGGTTGGTTACAAAGTGTTTGACATGGAATTAAAAATTTCTGGTTTTCAATTTGAAATTGGTAAGATTTATGAGATGAATGATGACTACAGATTTTGTAGAGACTGTTTCTATGTATTTCCAAGTCTTGACAATTTATTAGAGAATACTCCAATTTATTCTCTTGGAAGAATTTGTAAAGTAAAAATTTACGAACCAATTAACAAGCGTGAAAAATCTAGTTCATAAATTTGAAATCTTAAATGAAATTAACTACAATATTTTTAAGACCAATAAAGATATTAAATACAAATTTTTTTGAACCTAATGTTTAACCACAACCCATCCGATTTAGATGTTCTTATTAATGATGATTGTAAGACCATCAGATCACTAGTTGCTGAGTTTGGAGATAAAAAGCATTTAGACACACTTGTTAATGACAAAGAAGCCAGAGTAAGAGTTTCTGTTGCAAAAAGAAATATTGATGAATATAATGACAGACTTGTTTATGATGAAGATCCAGTTGTAAGAGAAGCTGTTTCTGATACAAGAAAGAAAAAGTATTTAGAAATTTTTAAAGGATGATCCTGATTTTTGTTAGAAACAATGTTGATGAAATCTTAAATGGTAAAGAAGAATTGAATATCACTTACAACAAAAAATGCGGATGCAAGTTTTTACCCAGTGATTAAGAGTAATGATTTGTTTTTATGTTCGGGATGCAATTGAAAAACACAATGTTTAATATTATTTCAGAATTAACAGAACATAAAGATCCAGTTATCAAAGAAAAATGAACATTTTGTTTAACAATTTAACTGAGTATTCTAATATTTGTGATGATTTGTTGGATGAATAGACATGGGACTTACTAATACATTAAATTTTTTATCAGTGGTTTTTGACTCTGATTATGTTTTTATGGTTTAATTAAAAGTCGTAAAATGTGACTATTATTCATTTTTCTGGGCATTAACTCCACTTTTTGGCAATGATTGTGCTTTTTGTATATTTAGTTTTTTATAGCAATAAAAAACAATATCTGTAGCAATAACTAAAAGATCGATGTTAAATCGGTCTTTTTTGACACTATGAAAAAAATTGTGATATAAGTGAACTGCACACTATGCCGAAAGCATAGGTGCTTCCTGCTCATCCTTCGTAGCGTATCATTTTTATTGAATTCAGTGTTAATCCCTGAATCATTTTATTGCTAAAAACTCAACGTCTTACACAAAGTCCACAAGCTTATATTCGGGCTATTCCATCCCTATGGTTTGTTTAATTAGCTGTTTTTAATAGTCTTAACCCTTCATTTTTTTATGTTTATAGCTGCATTTAGATCTCTATCTATGGTATTACCACAGTCGCAAGTGTATGTTCTTTCATTTAGTTTTATTTTTCTGATTGCCACATTTACTACAAATTTGGCTACTGGCATACTCACTTGTCTACTTTTACAAAAATATTTACCTCTATCTTGTAATTTATACTCTAACATATTTAGAAACATACCATATCCATTATCTAATGTGGCTTTTACCATTTCGAAACCTTTTATTTGACATTGCTGTCATATCTAAACTCTCTACATACAATGTCGTACAAGTTGGCTATCCTTGTACTCTCCTTGTGTAAAAATCTAGTCTTTGATTTGAAATATGTCTTTGTAATTTAGCAAGTTTTAACCTTGCCTTTTCTCTATTTTTGAGTCCTTTACTTTTTAGAAAGTTGTCTTTGTAATCTTTTTAATTTAGTTTGTGATTTCTATAATATTTAGGACTTCCACAAACATTGCCTTCACTATCCATGTAAAAAGCCATCTGATTTATAATCTAAGCCAATGATACTATCTGTAATTTCAACTTTTTCAATTACCTCATCATACTCAAAAAGAATACTAATATAATATGTTCCATCTCTTTCTTGACTTAGTGTTGCTGATTTGATAGTCCAATCTTCTTTTGCTTTTTATGTATTTTAGCTTTTTATTTTACCAACTTTTGGTAATTTTTATTGTATTATCTATGATTTGAATTGTTCCTTTGTGATTGTTTGTTGTATAAGATTTTTACTTCTTTTTAATGCTTTAAATTTTTGGAAAATCCTACCTTTTTGTCTCTAAAAAAAGTTTTTATATGCTGTTTGAAGATGTAATTGTACATTGCATAATGCTAAACTATCTACTTCTTTTTAAATAGTCATATTCCTTTTTGTATTGTGCTGGAGTTGTTTTGTAATGTTTGTTTTTGTTTCTTTATAATAATTTATTTTTATCTGTTAACATTAAATTCCAGATTTTTCTGCAACATCCGAACGTTTTTGTAATAATTCTTCCTGTAATCTAGTTGGATAAATTCTATATTTAATTGCCTTGTTCATTACAAATCACCTCCTTCCTTAGTTTTGTATATTTTTTTAGTATTCATTATAATAATTATCTATTAAACAAATAAAAATATCAATCAATCCAAAAAAATATTCTTTACAAAAAGTATTGTTTTTACAATATACTTATATTATGTTTTTTTACGAATATTTCAAAAAGTATTTTTCTTTGTTATATTTTTAACTTATATTTTTTTATTATAACACAAAATTATCTTTTATGTCAATTCATCTCACGAAGCTAAAGCTTAGGAGATTTCTTTACAATTATTTTTAAAAAAACAAATCATTAGCTTTTCAAGGAGTAAAGATTTAGATTATTTTATTAATGATGAAGATGAAGACATTCTCACAGAAGTAATGAAATTTCAAAGAGAAAAAGATTTAAAAATATTGTCAGAACATTCAAATCAAGCACTTGCAAGTGTTGAAAAAGATATATTGAATGAAAAAAATTTTTTTCTTGTTACACAAGAAGATGATATTCAGACATATGAAGAAGAAAAATCAGATATCTATTATTTATAAAAATAGATTAATCTTTTTATTGTTTTGTGATTAAATTCATAATAATTATTGAAAAATACAAAAAGAAAAATAGGAGATAAAAAAATGACAAAAATAATATTAACAATTCTTGTAAAAATGAAAATATCAATAAAAAAATATTAACGAAAGATACTTAAATGAAAAATAAATTTTTATATGGGAAGATATGATTTATCAGCAACCATTTATGTTCCTGTTGATTGTAAATATAATTGTAAATTTTGCACATCAAAAATGGATTTATAAGAATTTAAATCACAATTGGAATCAAATGAAAAATTCCATTCATAAATTAATTGATTTTGGAATCAACATTTTTTGTTTTAACTGGTGGAGAACCACTAGAAGATTTAACCATCACAAAACAAATTATTGATGAAATTAGAAATTATAAATCAACAGAAAATAAAAAGAATGATTTACGTTAATACAAACTTTCCAATTGGAATTAGATATAAAGATAAATCTGTAGAAGAAAAATTTCTTTCATAAATGAAAATTTAAATGGTTTTAGTTTTTTTCATTAAGATTTTCAGATGATTATGGATATAGTAGTAATGTTGATTTGAAAGACACAGAAATCAACATTTTAAATAAAATAAACATTCCTTTTAGAATTAATTTAGTTCTTGATGACAATTTCAACTTAGATAATTTAGATAAAACATTTTCACGTTTAAAATGTCGATTACATGGAAATGATAAATATGTTTTTCAATTTGAGAGAAGATTTTTAGAAAAACTACTAATGAAACATTACACGAAAAGAGATAAAAATTTTCAAATATTTGTTTGAAAAAAATACAAATTTATCGACCATGAAGAATGTAATGTTTGCAATGTTGATGTCTTTTTAAATGATGATAATATTCCAATTTTATACCACAAAGGGCTTATGTTTACCCTATTTAAACTCTCAAGACATGAATATGAAGTAAATGATATTATTGTTCATCCAAATGGGAATATTTATTTTGATTGGAATTTTAATGAAAAATTCAAATGCAACCCTAAATGAGATTATTCCATAAAAATAAAAGATTGTTTTTACACCCATAATATCAATGTAAATGTTGATAAATAAGAGAAAGGTAAAAACCCAAAATGAACATTTCAGAAATAAATGATAAACTAAACAATGGAAAGGAATATGAATGGTTTAGAAATCATGATAGAAATAAAGATATTATTTTTACTTGGACTAGGTGGATCTCATGCATATGGTACTAATAATGAAAATTCCGATTTGGATATTAGAGGAATTGCGACCAATAAACCAAATGATATTTTTACTTGGTAGAGATTTTTGAAACGGTAATAAATAAAGAAACTGATACAGTTATTTATTCTTTGCGAAAAAAATTGTTTCTTTATTAAAAACTTGCAATCCCAATACTATTGAACTGTTGGGACTAAGACCAGAACATTACTTATTTTTTTAAATGATTATGGAAAAATGTTATTAGACAATAAGGATTTATTTTTTTATCTAAAATTTGCATTTCATCATTTGGTGGATATGCCAATTCACAACTAAGAAGACTATCGAATAAATCAGTAAGAGATACAGAACAAAGTAAAAAGAGAAGAATACATTTTTAAAAAGTATTGAACACGCAAAAATTTAATTTTTTTCAGAAAAATTCAATGAAGAGGAATTTGAATTATATATTGACAAAATCAGATAATGCAGATTTTGATACTGAAATTTTTGTTGATGTCAATGTCACCCATAAACCATTCCGAGATTTCTTTAAATTCCTAAATGAGAACCACAGTGTTATCACCAGTTATGATAAAATTGGAAAAAGAAACAAAAATGCTTTTTTTGCATGATAAAATTGGAAAAACACATGATGCATTTAGTAAGATTATATTTGATGTGTTTTGACATTTTAGAAAAAGGAGAAATTATTACTTATAGAGAAAAAGACCATGATTTCTTAATGTCAATTAGAAATGGAGAATATATTGATAAAAAAATAATGAAGTAAAAGAAGAATTTTTTTCAAAATTGTTGATGATTATGAAACCAAACTCAAATTTTATCCTTAACAACAAAACTACCAAATAAACCAAATTATGATGCAATTGATAAAATGATGTTAAACATTTATGAAGATTTTTTTGAGAAAATAAAAGGAGAAACTATGAAAATTGATGTTTGGGAAAAATAAAACAGAAAGAAGTAAAATTGCAAAAGAACACACAAAAACAAATGGAACTGAAAATTTGGGGATGAAATTAAAGAAGTTGTTGAAAAATAGTGAAATTATTGGTGATGATAACACTAGCACAAATGTTACCAAAACAGAGAATCATCCAAACCAAATTTTTAGTAAATGATGATAGTGTTTCCGCTTGTTTTAAATATAAAGACGGAGTTACTTGCGTTTTAAATTTTTCTTCTTATAAGAATCCAGGTGGAATGTTCTATGAGGGAAGTAAAGCCCAAGAGGAATGCTTATGCCACGAAAGCTACCTTTATAATGTCTTAAAAGAAATTAAAGATTTTTATGAATGGAACAAAAAAAGAATTTAAATAAGGCTTTGTATAAAAAAATAGGGCGATTTACTCTAAGAATGTAAGATTTTTAAGAGATGAAGAAAGCGTAAGGGTTGATGTTTTAACTTGTGCAAGTCCGAATTTCAAAGCTGCGAATAAATATAAGAATGTAACAAGAGAAGAAAATCACGAAGTACTTAAAAATAGAATTAAATTCATCAAAAACATTTGTGAAAAATCATGGGTGAAAAACTTTAATTCTTGGTGCATATGAGTGTGGTGTGTTTGGACAAGACCCCTATGAAGTAGCATTGTTATTCCAAACAATTTTTACCAACAGTGAAATTGAAAAATGTTTACTATGCTGTTCCAGATAATGTTAATAGTGATAATTTCGATGCTTTTTAGTAAAGTTTTTAATAAAATTTAAAAGACTCTAAATGAGTCTTTTTATTTATAAAGTAAATAAAAAAATCATAATAAAAATAAACGAAAGGATTTTTATTATGAAAAACTTTAAAATATAATTTATTATATCTATTAGTTATTTTATTATCAATTGTTTCTGTAGTTATTCCATTACTTGGAATATATTTATTTTTTTAACTAATTTTTTTCAGAAACTAAACAAGTAAATATATTGTATCTTTCATTTTTAATTCCACTTCTTTTTACAAAACTATTGTTTGAAGCAAGAATTAAATTAAGAAACATTGTTGATTATGATGAATTTGGTGTTTCTAAAAATATGGAAAATATGAAAGAATGTCTGCAAAAGAAAAAGTAATTGATATGCAAAAAAATGGCAGATATGGAAAGAATACTATCTTCATCACAAATTAAGAAATTAACACATAAAGGTTCGGAAGATCCTTGTAAAGATATGAAAAATTAATAGGACTTAGAAATGTAAAAGATAAAATGAATGAAATGGTTGCAAGAATGGAATTTGAAAGAAGTAGTAAAAATGCAAATTTCAAGTAAACATATGGCATTTTTAGGAAGTCCTGGAACTGGAAAAAAACAACAGTTGCAAGAATTATGACTGGATTTTTGTATAAAAAAATAAATATATAAAGAAAAAAATAAATGTGTAGAAGTGGATGGAAACTTTTTAAAATCAAGCACATCTGCTGATACTGCAATTAAAACAGAATTAATCATCAGAGAAGCTTTGGGTGGGGTTTTGTTTATTGATGAAGCTTATGCTTTTGGTTGAGGGTAGTGATGGAATTGGGAGAACAGGCTGTTGCAACATTAATAAAAAGCAATGGAGGATCGTAAGGGAGAATTTGTGTTAATTTTAGCTGGATATACAAATGAGATTAAAAAAATTAATTCAATCAAACCCAGGTTTTGAAAGCAGAATAAAAGATTTTATGGTTTTTCAAGATTATAATAATGAAGAATTAAAGGAAATTTTTGTTAATATGGCAAGAGACAATAATTTTGTTGTTGATGCAAATGCCCTTGATAAATTAGAAGAAAGATTTGAAAGGGAAAGAAATTTAAGTTCATTTGGAAATGGTAGAACTGCAAGAAACATTTTTGGATGAGTGTATTGATAAACACGCCTTCAATTTCAAAAACAAGGAAATCGGCATTGCTGATAAATTTAGAATTACAGAAAAAGATGTAAATGTTTATCCTAAAGTTTATTAATTTTTTTCAAATACAATCTATTTTATTAACATAATCATTACTATTTTTTTATAAAATAAAACATATTAAAAATGATAATAGAAGATAAATAGAGGAAAAATAAATTATGGAAAACATTTTATGCATCAATTACAAAATAATTTAATTTTTCAAGGGAATTAAATATAAAATAGGTAAGAGATATCCACTAATAAATGGAAAAGAAATTTTTCATAAATGGAATGATATTGACATAAAACAATATTTATGGAAAATTATCAATTTATTTAGTAAAAGTAGATAAAACAAATAATTATTTCAAAAATATTAAAGGAAATTAATTATTCTGAATTCTTAAAAAGTAAAGATAAAAAGAAAATTTAATAAGTGCAATAAAAAAATAGAGACAAATGGTCATTATCGAAATTTTTCTGATACAAGTGATATATCACAACAAGTTAATACTTATATTAAAAATGAAAAAAATATTTAGATAATTTAATTAAATTAGACGTACTGAAAGATTTATCTAGGTTTTCTGTTAAATATTTACATAATAAATATTTGGACTATCTAGTAGAAAATGACGATAATTGTTATGACAACGAAATTATTGTATATATAGCAAATCTGGGAATTCCAAAAATATTTAGACAAAATATTACAAAAAGATAAATATAATAATAATTTTCGAGATTAGTGCAGTTTTAAGAAATGGACGAAAAAAAGATATAGAAAAAAATACATTGATGACGATCAATATGCAGATGATATAATTAGAATAGGAATCGATAAATATTTAGACAAATTCATTACAAATAAAAAGCGATTTTTATTTGTCGTGAACTTTAGTCAAATTGGAAGGAAAAAAAGACTTAGATATATTAGTAAAATCAAAAATCTGAAAAATTAGATTTTTTTATAGCTTATTTGGGTTATGATGAACACTTGGACATATTGGTTCATGATGAATCAAAAAAATGGTTTTACAATCGGTTTTAGATGTCGGTAGAGATAAAGATATTGACGTTCTTAGAAAATCACCATATGCAAATGACTTAGATTTTTCTAAAATAAAAATAAAATAAATAACTAAAAAGATAGATTTATTTCTATCTTTTTTTATTGTATTTTTTATGAGATTTTCTTGACAATATTTTTTAAAAATCTGTTTATTTATTTCACATATAATATTAACATTATTTATTTGATAAGAGATGAATATGGAGAAAAATGAAAGGATATATTTATATTGATTATGTTAATAAAAAGCCAACTTAAATATATTGTTGGAAAAAGATATAAATCTGAACAAGGAATCTATTTCAAAAAGAAGAGTAAAAGATTTTGATTTTTGGTATTGTTTTTAGATAATTGTTATAAATTTTATAAAATTAAAATATACAACAGAACAACGGGAGGAATCGCAACTGACTTTAAAATCATTAATGAAATTGATTATAGACAGTTTTTTAAAATCTTCAAATAAAAAGGAACAGATCTTGTCTATTTATAAAAATCATGAAACAGAAGTTTTGGATGAATTTATAAAAATGATGATCCAAATACAATTATGCTTGAATCTGGAATTGATTTTTTATTTAGATATGTTAATAAAAAAATAAGCCTGATGGTTTTTATAAAGCATATTATAATTCAAAAATATGGACGCAATAAAGATTTAAATCGTTTCATTAATGATTATGATTTTTTTCCAAAGAATTAACGTCATCAAAAAATTGGAAGACATAATGATCTTGATATCTTAATAAATGATTGTAGGGATGAAGTTATTAAAGAGGTTTTGTTAAATGGTAGATTCAAAGATATTGACAAATATATTGATAATGATATTTATCTAAAAGAAATTATTAATGTCAAAAATAGATAGATATTTAGATTTTATAATAAAAATAAAAATAAATGGATTTTTGACAAATTATATCATTGATATTGGGAGAAAAAGATTTAGATTATTTTATAAAAATGAAAAACTTTGTAAATCTCAAAAATGGCTATAATTCGTCATGGACATGAAGAACATTTGAAAAAAATTAAAAGAAAAATGATGAAGATATAAAAGGACTAATTCTAAGTTTAAAAGGAGGAATATAAATGATAAGATATTTCTTTTTTTGATAATATGATTTCAATGGAATTAAATATGAAATTGGGAAATGGTACAAATTACCATTAAAAATATGATGATAACAAGCACAAAAAAACATAAAACAATTTACTATTAAAAATATAATAATGATTTTTAATTTCAGGTTAAGTTCATCAGACCAACCGATTTGTTCAAATATTTATGAAGTAAATGTTAATAAAAAAGATAATTCCCTTTAAAATTTTTAAAAAGAAATTAATTATAATCAATTATTTTCTGACTTTGAATATACAGAATATAAATATTATAATGCATGCTTGTTAGTTGCTATCAAGAAAAATGATAAGGAATTTTTAAAATATAGAAAAGAAGAAACAAAAATTAATTATCATAATTATAAAATATTAGATATAATGACAGATAAAGAGTTATTTGCTTTTATATAAAATAGGGAAAGATGTAACAAAAATCATATATTTTTAGATAAGGAATAAAAGAAATAATATTATTTCATTATTACGAATGCTTTTTAATAGATTGCCTAATAACTTGTTCCCAAACATAGGATATAAAGGATTAAGTAAAATTCAAAATAGACATAAAGGAGAAATCATTATTTCAGACAACGAACAGTTTTTAAATGAAAATTTCAATGATTATAAAAATCTTTAATTTACATTATTTTTCAATTTAAAAATTTAATTTCAATTGAAAGAAAAAAAGGATATTGATTTTTTTGAAAAATAAAGAACTTGATTTTTGATAAGACTAAATTATTAATAGAACATATATATAATCTAAAAATATTTAAAAAGAAATTGAACAAAGTAAAAGCCTTTGGGTTTTCATCCATTGCAAAAATTTTCTATAATAAAAATGATCTAGATAGAAAAAAACATTCGTTTTTATTTATTACTTCCAAATTAATAAATCAAAAATTTTCAAGATCGAATATTCTGACTTTTTGAATGAAATAATAATTAATTTTTATCCTTTCTACAAATAAAAGAAATTAAATAACACAGGATTTAATTTTTCTATTAGATAATGAAAATGATCTTGCAATTGATTTTTATATAAAATGGGAATCAAAAATTAAATCAAAAATTAAATGATAATGAATATATTGATTTACTAAATGATATTAAACAACTTCAAGTCAAATACAATTATCTTTACGATAATAATTTTTGTGATTTTGATTATTCAGAAGAAGATTTGAAATATTTGTTAAAAAGAATTAAAAACAAATAACATATAAATGGGCATGTTGATGTCTATTTTTGTTTATGTTTATCTAAAAATCAAATCCAATTTATTGATTTGTTTAAAACAAATCCAATTTATTGATTTATGCTAAATAAATCCATATTATATTTGTAAATTGATAAAAGGAGAAATTGAAAATGAATAATGTAAATATTGTTTTTTTAATTGGAAAATCTGGTTCTGGAAAAACTTCACTAATGAATGAATTAGTAGAAAATAATCATTTCAAGAAATTAAATGAAGTCACCACAAGACCAAAACGCACCCATGAAACCAACGAATATTTATTTGTTGATGATGATGATTTTAAAAATGCAGATGATTACAAAAAAATCATACAACACTGCAAATGGTATTTGGTGGTATGGAATTTTGGATAATATTGATGAAGATGGAAATTACATCAGCATTATCAATCCAGAACAAGTAGAAGAAATTTCAGAGTACTGTAAAAATAAAGAATATCATACAATGTTCTTTTTAATTGGAAATGATGAAGAAGAAAGAATTTGTAAATTAATTGAAAGATTAAAACAGATACAAAATGTTCATTAAAAGATTATGAAGAAATGTGTAGAAGAATTATAGCTGATAAAGAGTGTTTCCATGGTTTAGAAAAATTATGGAAAAAAATTGTTTTACATTCTATTTATAATGATTATACGGATATAAAATACTTAAAAAGTTTTGATTTGTTGCCTATTTGATTTTTTTGATAGGAGAAATAGAAAAATGAGAATTGTTTTAAAAAAATATATGATACTACAGAATATCCTAAAAATTGCAAAAACAGAACAGGATGTTCTTGATTTATTTGACTCATTACCAATTTTTACAGACATGACACAAGCTAAGGAAGAATTAAAAAAATAATGAAGTTGTAAGATTTGAAGATTGTTTGTTTTTTTAATTTGACAAAAAAGTGGATATTTCGACAAATTGAATATTGTTGATGTTGATGAAAATAAACTTTGGACAATAGATGACTGTGGAGAAATTGTTTATTATAAGGCTGGAAAACATAACAGATTGGAGAAAATTTAATGAGAGTTGCTTTAAATGTAGATTTTGGTGGAATGATTTATCCAGAAGGATGTGAATCACGTCAAGACATAATTGATTTATTTGATTCATTGGAAGAAATTAGTGATAAAAAGCTTAATTGATGATGAACAAGAAACAAAGGTTGTAAAATATAAAAACAGTCTGTTTTTATACTGTAAAATTAGGTTCGACAAAATTTCATCAAGAAACAGAAATTGTCGATGTAGACACAAGTAAATTGTGGAGAATTGAAGAATATGATGGGGCAGAAAGTCTTGTTTATTATAAAATCGGAGAAAATAATCAATTGGAGGAAATTGAGTGAGAAATTTTAAATATTCAGTAGCCCTTGATGTTGATGATGTCTTGATGCCATGTGTATCACTTGCTTGTAAAATGGTGAATGAAAAAAATATGGAACAAATCTTCAAGAATCAGATATTACACAATGGGAAGTTGGAGGAACAGAATATGGAGATAAATTACAGGAATTTTTTTCAAGATCCTGAATTTTATAAACATCAAATTCCATATGATGGTTCACAAGAATTTGTAAGAAAATTAAGTAGAAAAATGGAAATTTTTATTGTTACAGCAGTTCCAGCAAAATGTTATCAGCACAAGAATTGCACAAATCAAGAAATATTTTCCTCAAATTGAAATTGAAAATATTATTCCAGCATCGAGGAAAGATGTAATTAATGTTGATTTTGCCCTTGATGATAGAAGCCATAATATTTTAACATCAAATGCAAAATACCCAGTTCTTTTTAGAAGACCTTGGAATCAAAACATTACTGGTGTTTTATCAGTTCAATCTTACGATGAATTTTTAAATATTATTGATTGTGTCAAAACTCTTATGCTGAACCATTCATTGGATTTAGTAGACCAACTGTTCTTGCCCTTGTTGGACCATCTGGTTCTGGAAAAACAACCATTCTTGATGAACTAATCAAAAATGAAAAAAATTGATAAACCAGTATCAGCAACAACAAGAAAAAGAAGAAATGAAAATGAAAAAAATATCATTTTGTAAGTAAGGATGAGTTTGAACAAATGAATAAAAATCAGCAATTTGCAGAAACCACTATGTATGCTGGTGAAAAATTATGGTGTGGAATTAAATAGTATTAGCCAAAATTTTTAAAAAGAAGGAAAACATTGTTGTGTTGCTGTTGATATTTCTGGGAGCATTAGCTTTTAAAAATGCAATATAGAACTGCTATTTTTTATATCAATAGAGACAGAAAACAGTTGTTAACATCACTTACAGATAGATTGTTAAATAAAGAAATTAGTTCAGAAGATTTAGTAAATCGCATTTGTTCACTTGATGATGAAAATAAGAATATGGATTTATGTGATTTTGTTGTTAACAATAGCAATGCGGTTGAAAATGCAGTTGAAGAGTTTTATAAGATTTTGAAAATCAAACAAGAATAAGAATAGGAGATTTGATATGATTAAGATTAGGAAGAATGTTTTTTGAAAACCAATTCTAGTTCAATTCACTCAATTACAATTGAAGATAGTACTAAAAAGAAATTTAAATATACTGATATTCCTAAAAACACGGATTTATGTTGATGGGAAGGAATTTAATATAGAAAATAACAATGAAACAGAATGGACAAGACTAAATGCTTTAGTGAATTTTTATTATTGGTTATTACGATGATGTAGAAGATAAACATAAATATCCTATTACAGATTATATTAATGAAGAAGAACCCTTTTTAATATTATTAAGAAAGTTGTAAAAGATAAATGTAATTCAGAAATAGTTTTCAAATTTGAGAGAAATTATAGATATCAAACTGATCATTATATTAGAAATTCACTTTCTATTTTAAATTTACGTGAAGATTCAACAAAAAAGAAAAAGTTTATGATAGATTTAAAGATATTATTTTTAATCATGAACTTAATTTCAGACATCAAGAAATTGAAGACTAAAATTAATTAAACGAGAAAAGGAGATCTTTTAATATGATTAAAAATTAGACGTAATGTTTTTTGAAACCAACTCATCATCAACACATTCAATTACAATTGAAGATGACTATGATAATTTGAAAGAATTTTTAAATACACAAAGATTCCACATCACACCAATATTGATATTGGGGATTTAGAATTTAATGAGGATGGAGATAACCTAACTGAATGGCAAAAAGTTAAATTGTTTGATTGATTTTATTGTTGGTTATTATAATGATGATTGTAATACAAATAAACCACTTTTATGATATCATTAAAAATGTAATCAAAGATAAATGTGATTCAAATCTAGATATTGATCTATTTTACGATCATTTTGCCATTTATGATGACACTTGTGGCAATATACTTGAAATTTTACATTTTAAATAAAGATTCAACAGAAGAAGAAATTTATAATCGTTTTAAGGAAATTATCTTTAATCCAAAAAAATTAATTTCAAACATAGAGAAAATGAATATTAAATTGAAAATTTTTATTAGAAAGGACATTTATTTGTCCTTTTTTATTGATATAAAAAAATATTTACATATTACAGTTAACAGTGTAACTTGGAGTCTATTTTTAAAAGGGGAAAACACAATGTTACTGAGTACAAAACTTTTTATGGTATTTTTTTCTATTTTCTTTTTATTATTCCTATATGGTTTTTTTAAAAGAAAGCAGACGGAGAAAAATCCTATGATCGGAAAAAGAAAAATTGCAAAAATTTTAGGTGCTTGGTCTATGTTCATGTGCTTAGTTGGAATTTTTATGAAAAATTCTATAAGAAAAAGAGAGATTAATTTCTCTCTTTTCTTATATTTATATATATTTTTTTATTACAAAATTATTATTTCCATATTATATATGTCAAACGAAACTTGGAGTTTATTTAGAACCCCAATCTTTTTCTAAAGGAGGAAAAATTATGTTACTCAGTCAAAGAACATTACAAAATGGAATTATTCTTCGTGATGTAGATGATGAAGAGGATTTAGTGAATTCTATTTCACTAAAGGACATTTTAGGAAAAGTCAGAATCGCTTGATTCGCTTTTATGATTGGGATAAAAGACATAATTGGATTGATATTGACTAATCCAAAAATTAAAAGAAGAACCAAAAACGGTTTCTTCTTTTATGTGAGATTGATATTTTTATTAACAAACTCCGTCTAAATTAATCATTTTTAATAAAATTCAAAATAAAATCTAAAATTTTTGTGATTTTTATACAAAAATATAATTTATTTTTATGTTTTTGTAAATTTATTTGAGTTTTTCAAACATATTATTGGTAAGAAGGTTAATAATAAGGAGGATTTTATGAAAATTAGAAAAATTATGGCATTAATGCTACTTTCGGGATGTTTAATTATGGGGACAAATATAGCCTATGCTGATTGTAAAGACACAAGAACTATTGAATGGGAAATTCAGCAGATGGTCATTTTGATTTTTACAGATTTAAGAAAAAAATAGAAGGAAACGAAAATAAAACTGATGAAGAACTTAGTAACTTACTTTTTCAAATATGACTAAATATGTCAAAGAAAAAAATTAACTCCTGATTTATTGAAAGATGAAGATTTAGGCACAATAGAACTTGATGGTGCAAATTTGTTTAAAGTACTTCCACCACCAGCATGTGGAAGACAAGACACTCCATATTCTATTTCTGACGAAATTAAAAATAAAACTTTTGAACTCGCTAAATCAAAAATTGAAGGACTTTCAGATTGGGATAAAACCATATAGTGCTTATTATGATTCTGAAAGAAAAAGCTTACTACTGTGCTTTTTACAAAAAGGTAAATATTCCAATTACTGGATTTTATGGGAAAACAATTAATGTAAAAACAGAAAAAATTATAATGTTTACATTAAAGAAAAGAAAGACCAAATTTTTATAGATGGTGAAAGACTCAAAATGGTTATTTAAATGAAAACCCAAATGTAGATGTAAATAAAGAATATTTACAAATTTTATATAATGTTTTAAAAAGAACAAGAGGGCGATAAAATTAAAAACATTGAAGAATATCCAGAAGATACTAGTTTTTCATAAAGAAGGAAATCATGCATATGTTTATGGATATGTAACAAACAATGATGGAGAAAAATACTAACAAAAATTTGGATTAATTTGCTTTGAATTTTATGGAAATGAAGCTGATTTTCCAATCACAATAAATGAAATAGAGTCTGGATTAAGTGAAGAAAATGTTAATAAAATAAACAATATATTAAAAATATAATGAAAATATTTTTTTATGTTGGTGGATATAGTTAGATAATAATATTCTTAAACCTAATTTTTATAATAATAAAAGATTATTATATGATTTTAAAAAAAGGATCAGGAGAAGGTTCTTATTGAGCATATAGATTCAATTTTAAAATTAAACCAGATTTTACTTTTGATTCAATTCTTAAAAAAATTTTGATTTGAATTCAGAGAAATATAGCAAATATAAAGATTTTAATAATTTAATGATCAAAAATATAATTGCGAATTAAATAAAATTAAAGAATATATTTCATCATCAGATGGAAAAGAAAAACATAGACTCTTATGTTAAAAAAATAAAGATGAAAGTTTTACTTTATTAAAAAACAGATATTTTTAAATGAATACGCAAAGGAATATATTGTTTTAGAATCAAAAAAATGGAAAAAAATATCTCGTAAAAATAAACGACTTAATTGTTCCAGCCGTTAAATTATATGAAAATCCGTTAGATAAAAGAAGAAACTATTACAGAAGAAGATAAAACATAATATTGATAAGGTTTTTAGACATTACTTCAAAGATTTATATAAATCAACAGAGTTTATTTCTGACAAAGTGAGAATTGATCCTTGCGGAAGGGCTTACTTAAAAGTTAAGATTTTTCTTCAATGATAATGTTTTTAATGAACTAGAAAACAGAAATTAGAGTTAATAGAACAATTGCTGATAGAATACCATATTGTCCACCAACAGTAGCGTATGACCCAAATACTAATTCATATCATGAAACATGTTACACTGAAGAAATGTGTCTTTCTAATAGATACAGATTTGAAATTTTAGATCCAAATAATTTTTTTCCGAGAATGTAGAATGTACACCAGAGAAACCAGATATTCCAGACGAACCAGAAAAACCAATAGTTCCAGATGTTCCCACAACCCAACACCAGCTACCCCCAAGTAACATCCCAAGCAACAATTCTACCCCAAGAGAAAAACAAACACTACAGTAGTTCCAAAACAAAATGATGAAAAAAACACCGATTACTATTGTAAACTCAGAAGAAAAATATTACAGAAAATGATTTCCAAGAAGGAAAAATCCTAATTTGTTAATCAAAAGGGATATCAAAACAGGGAGACAATTTGTTCACAATAACAATTTTAATGTTGTTTGGAATTTTGGGTGTGGGTGGAAATTGGTTTTGCGATAAATTAGATAATGTTAAGAAGAGAGTAAAATCTCTCTTTTTATATTTAGAATAAAAATTATCCATATTTTTTTATGAAGAATGATAAAATGGAGATGATAGAAAGGATATAAAAATGACTTTTTCAGAATTACCAATATCAATAAAAAGAATTTTTTAACAATTAAAGATGAAACAGCAACTTTTGATGATTTAATAAAAATTTAATTAAAAATAATAAAAAATTTTTTTCAGTATAAACGATGAATACTGGAATTCAAAAATATTATTTTTATGATAATAAATGGCTTTGATGTAAAAAGAAGGATATAATAAATTTACTTATAAAAAAATAAATGAATATGGAAAATTTGATACATTAGATTGTGATTTTAATGCAGATAATTCTTTATACGGATGGCTTTTAAAAAAAGGATCTTGAAATTTATTTTTGCAAAAAGATAATAAATCTGATGAATATTATTTAATTGTTGATGATTATGATTTTTGAAATTGATGTTAAGAAAAATACATTCAAGACAATACGAAATCCAAAATTTTTATTTATTAAATGAAGAAAATAGATCAAAGATTGAAGAATATATTAATAAAATTAAACATTTTTGATTCTTTTATTAAAGATTTAGGATTTACAAATATATATCTATATCAAGATCAATTGTGTTAGATGTTTATTTAGATATAAAAAGGTGATAAAAGGGCAAAGGCACTTACTAATTATAATCTTACTGATATGATTTTTATTAAAATCAGATCTTACAACAGCTTATTCTTTTTGATAATGATGGAAATCTTAAAATTGAAGAATGGTTATTTGATTTAAAATGCAATTCAGTAAAAATCAAAAAAAATATGAAACATGGATAAAAATATAAACTAAACAAAGATGATTTGTTAGAGATTGATTGTTTTTAAATTCAATTCCAGATAAATATATAACTAAAATAAATTCAATACTTTCAAAAAAAGATAATAATAGAAAAAATTATTATACATTTAAAGAAACAATTAATTACATAAAAACAAATGTTAAATAATTTTTGGAATTAGAAGAAATAATTGATTCTTTTTCATAATTCTGTAAATAGCCAAATTAAGAAATACGACACAATTAAAAAAATAAATTTCCAGAAAATATAGTTACTTATTCAAAATTTATAAATAGTATTTTAAATTCCGTTGATGACCATGATGTTCCAAACTTAATTTTTGAACAAAAATAATTTAAAATTGTTTTTGTGTAGGACCTCAATCAATTTATTTATTAAATCTTTCTGAAATGTTGCAACTAAATTTAGTACCTTATTGCAATATATTCCATAAAAAAATATTTACATGGTTTCAAATGAAAATAAAATTACAAAAAAATTTTTGACTTAAATATTAGTAATAAAAACCAGATAATTGTTTTTTTATGATGCTGGTGAAGATGTTAATGATTTTGTTAATGAAGCATTAAAAGAATTACAAAAAGAACATTTAGTTTAAAGACTGGATATCAAGTCTTTTTACTTTAAATATTGTCAACTCAAATTTAAAAATCTATTATTTTTGTTAGCAATCAGAATTTATGTATTATAAACGTTTATATAAAGTGTAAATAGTTGTTGACAAATTAATATAATTGTGATATAATGCCATCATAGAAAAACAAATAAAACATTTTTTAAGTTACTTTTTTAAAAGATATAACTTCAAATAAATGTACAGAACAAATAGAAAGTTTTTACGTTTCAGTTATTTTTTTAATAAAAAAATGTTTTATAATTTAGTTTTTCTTATATTTATAATAAAAGCACGTCAGTATAAATAATTATACTAACGTGTTGTATTCAAGCAAGTTAGTATAGTGCAGGAACATACTAACACGGTGGTTGTGTAGTGCAGCCGATAGAGACACTGATGTTTATATTTTTTTATAAGTGTTATTCTCTATAAATTTAATCGATATCACATTTGTGTATTGATTTTTAATACTATGATGTAAAAAGAAGGATATAACAATTTTATTTATAAAAATAAATGAATATGGAAAAATTTGAAACGTTAAAATGCACATTTTTGCACAAACAATTCATTACATGAATAGCTTCTTAAAAATGATTTGAAAATCTATTTTGTAAAAAGATTATAAATCTGATGAATATAAATGAAGCATTAAAATTAAAGAATGGTTAATCCATTCTTTTTATATTAATTTTTTACCATATTATTTATGATATAAAGGAAGATTGAGAAAAATAGAAAGGACAAAATATGAAAGCAAACGAATTACCAATTTCCATTCAGAAGCAAATAAGCGAAAACTTATGAAAGTTCTGATGAAATTCTAACTAAAATCAAAAATAAAATTGGGAAAAAAATGAATTCACTCTAGAAATAAATAATGATGAATGTTTATATTATGACAATGGAAATATATATAAGTTTTTATGATGAAAAATGCTTTTTCATTTATTATAAAAAAATAATAATAAAATTTATATTGATGATTATGATTATTATCATTTTCAACTTTATGATTTGGTTAGAATCTATTTACTAAGAGACAATGATAATTTTTATTTTTTTGTAAAGAATATTATAAATTTGATAAACTAACAGAGAGTTTGACTCTTAAGAAAGAATATTTTTACGAAAAAAATTAACAAAAGAAAAATGTTGATAAATATATTAGCCCACAATTATCACTTGCTGATTTTTCATTATTAAAGGAACATTTTAATGCAAATTCATATAATGAATTAATTGATAACGACACACTTTTTATATCTGTATGAAAAAAAGAACAAGAATGTCCATTGTTTTTGAAAAATTAAAAATATAATATAATAAAATAGATAATAACATTTCATGGAAGAATTAATTAACAAGAACATTGTTTCATTAAAAATTTAGTCATATTAACAAAGTAAAAAGAAAATAAGAGTTTTTCAAGAAGAGAGGATTAAGAATATGTGGAAGAGATATAATAATGGAAACTATAAGGTTATGTTTAATCTTGAAAACGGACTAAAAATCAGACAGACTGATGATGATAAGTTTCATCCCAAGTTTCCCAGAAAAACTGTGATGTTTTAATTTCAAAGAGATGCGACCATGGTTGTAAATGAGTGTTACGCTGGTTGCACAAAAAGATGGAGAAATATGGACATCTTTTTAAATTGGAAGTTTTTAGATACATTACATCAATATACAGAAATGGCAATGATTTGAATTTTCCAATAAATCCAGAAATGTATGATTTCTTGGAATTATTAAAGGAAGAAATTATTGCAAATGTAACTGTGAATCAAGACCATTTTCACGAAGAATATCGATATTATTGATGATATGTATGAAAAGAAATTGATTTATGGACTTGGAGTATCATTAACAAAACCCCAATGATGATTTCATCAAACCATCAAGAAATATCCAAATGCTGTTGTTCATGTTATCAATGGACTGCTTACAAAAGAACAAATTTCCAAACTTATTGATAATGATTTGAAAATTTTTGATTCTTGGATATAAGGATTTTTGGATTCGGAACAAATTATCATAATGATTTTTCAGAATAAGATTAAAGAAAATCAAGATTATTTGTTTGAATATTTACCAACATTCATTAAGAAGTGTAAGGTTGTAGTTTTGATAACTTAGCATTAAAAGCAGTTAGATGTAAGAAGACTTCTTACTGATGAAGAATGGGAAGAATTTTACATGGGGATGATGGTAGTGTAACATTTGCAATGGATCTTGTAAATGGAACATTTAGTTCAAACTCTATGTCCAACATTCAATATGAAATTGGCGATAAAACAATTGAAGAAATGTTTCAAATTATTTTAGATGAAAAGAAAGAAAAGACGGAATAAATCCGTCTTTTTATTTATTTTGTTATAAATTATTTTTATAAACAATAATTATCTATAAAATTCTTTTTATATCATTTTTGTTTTAGCATAAACTTTTTCATAAAAATCATACATACTTCTATATATAATCAATTTTTAAATGAAAAAGAGGTGTGAAAAAAATGAGTAAATATAAGGGTTTCAACTATATTAAAAGACTAATTTTTAATAGTTTTATTAGGTTTTCATTTTTGTAGGGATTTTCACTAAAAAGTGAATATTCAAACAGAATCAGAAATTAATGATGAAAAATTATATTTATTTACTGGAATTGGATCAAATGAAATTAATGAATTAATTTTACACCAATTGTTAAAATCACCAAAAATGGATATAAAAATTAACTACTAAACAAATTGTTGAAAATAAAAATTCAATTTTTATAAAATTAAAAAGAAAATGCAAAGGAAATTAAAGAATCTTATGAAGAATTGGCAAGAAATACTGATTGGGAATATAGATTTTAAATTTTCAAACATTAAGGGTTATGATGATTTTGTAAATGGAATTAGTAAAGAGATTGATGGAATTCAGGTTGTTTCTGATGGTGAAATTGAGTTTGATGTTTATAATACAGATGATTTATCATTTTTAACAATTCCAAACACACATACTGATTATAAGGGATTTAAATTAGGAGATAAATATGTTTTTCAAAATGGTTTAAATACAATCACAATTGAAGATAAATTAAACAATAAAAATGGAAATTTTTACAAAAATACCAAAAGTAAAGAAACAAATCGTGTTTTTATATAAATACGTTGGATATATCGGAATCAAAGATGAAAATGAAGAAAAAGAAATAAAATCAAACATATTTTAAGTGGTAAAAATGAAAATGTTGATTACATTGATTTTGTTTCTGATGGTAGTAAAGAATCGGTTGAAATTTTTGATAGGTTAAACAATATTTGTAAAAAGAATAACATCGTGTTAACACAAGAATTTGGTCCAGCAGAGTTTATTAAAAAGAATTATCTGAAGGAAAGAACATGGTATTTTACTATAACGGCATGGAAACAGAAATGAGAGATATTTATCAAGATAATTTGAGTTTAGTATCGAATCAATACGGAGAATATTATAAGGCACAATAAATTAGGAGGAGACACATGGAAATAACTTAGCAAAACGTTTTATGTCATTAATGTTAGCTTCTGTAACATTATTTTTCAAATATTGGTGTAGAAAAGTTTTTCTACGCCAGCTTTTTACGTTTGAAAAATAAAAAGAGAGAAAAAGAAGTTCAGAAGGTGATGTTCCAGAAATTAACTTCACATTTTCAAAGTCAACAAGGTGGGGAATCTCTTTTAAATTTACAAAAATTTCAATATGAATTCATCTACTGAGGTTGATCCAGATAATAAAGGGTGGAGTTTATCTTATTAATGCAAATAATGATTTTTATGTAAATTTACAAATGGAAGGTTCTATGACTTCTGGTGAAATTGAAAGTCCAATCATGAGAGTAAAACTTTTATTTTTATGAAAACGCAGAAGGAAATATTGTTGCTACTTATGATAAAAACACGGAACAGAAATGGGACTTGAAAGCAAGAAGTAACTGCATATAATTCTTTTGAATATTACGATAAGGTTGAAAACTGCTGATGATGAAGATGAAGAGGAAGTTGAAGAAACAGAAGAAACAACTGAAGAAAATGCAGAAGAAGCATCTTCATCTAATATCGGAGAAAACACAGAAAAACCCAAAAAGAAGAAAGAAAAGAAAAAGAAAACTGCTAGTAGTTGGTTTTAGAGAAATGAATTAAAAGTAAAAATGAAAAGGGAGGTACTTTAAAAGCTGGTACTCCACAAGTTATTCAAGTACAGATTAGATTCTTTGGTGATGTTCCAAACAATATTGGTGGGAACAGTTTTATGGTGGTTCTTATGAAAATTATCGTGAACCAAAATGGTAATGTTATTGAAGCCAATTGGAAATCTGATCCAGGTTCACAAGAAAAAGCAAAGAAATACATATGTATCTTCTCAACTTTTTATGGAATACAAAAATTGAAGCTGTTAAAAACTCCTGTAATTTTGGGATAGATATAATTATGTAACTTATAAGGTTACAGTTGAAAATAATTCAAAGAAAAATAATACAGATATTAATGGATATGTTATTAATATTTTAACAAATGATGAAGTTACAAAAAATATGGAATTTTAAATAAAGACATTCTTGCATGGAAATATAATGATGATGGTAGTGTTGAAAAGAATGATAATTTCTCAGTTAGAAACAAATACCAAATTCATTGGAGTACCAGAAAAAGGGTGGAGTTTTTAGTTTATGATGTTACTGATGTAAATAAAAACGTATTAAATGAAATTAATTGGGATGATTTTAATAATTTACCAATTGAATTCAAATCCATTCCATATGTGTATAGTGTTAATGGAAACATTGCAATTGACATTGATGAAAAATTAGTTGCTGGATAAAAATAAGGGTGAGGGTGAATATAGTAAGAAAACTTATTATATTTCTGTACCATATCCAATCACAATGCAAAAATCCATTAAATACAGATTATAAATTAATTACAACAATTAAATTTGGAAAGAACAATGAATTTACATGGTCAAAAAGCATCAGATAAAATGAATGCTAAATTTCAAGAACCAAGAAATGAATTTAACTTTTATTAAAACTGTAAACGAAGAAAAAAAGTGGGAATCGGTTCAAAACAAAGTTATTTCCTAAAAATATTGGAATTGTTGGAAACGTAAACACTTATGATGCCGCAATTTTTGATGAACTTCCAGAGGGTTTTGATTTAGATAACATCAGCATTAACTTTAATGGAAGAGGATATGTAAAAATATACTGAAGTTTTTGTCTAATAAAAATATGATACTGATATGGTAGAATATTATAAAGATGAAATTACTCAATTACATTTTTAGGAAGAACAGAAGACAGTGAAAAATGTTGATTTAAATATGTTTAAAACCAGAAAATGATTATGAAGATGGAGTTGTGGATAGAACTGTAAATGGGGTTAAATATGTAATTTATCATAGTAATGTTACTCCAAAGTATACTAATTATTTTAAAGATGATGCAATTTCATTTAAATTTAGTGGAGAATTTGTGTCTCTTGGATTACTCGCTAAAAAGTGATCCAGAAAACGGATTCCAATATACTTTTTAAATTAGGGTGATCTTAAAACATTAATTAAAAATATGAAGACATACATCATGTTAAATTTGAAAATCAAATTAGATTAAATTTAGCTGAAAAATTAAAACCAGATGATTATAATTTAACAGTAAAAATTGATGGTACAGTAACAAAACTTGGAAGTATCAAAAATAAAAGCTATGCAACATATAATACAAAAGGAATTTGAAATTTATTCCGATGAATATCCAGATGGAAGATATTGATACAAAAAGAACTGATGACAAATTTGCAATTCTTGATGGTAATGGTGGAAAAGCTGAAACCAACATTTCTGTATACAATTTAGTAAACGGAAAAAGAAGTTGTTACAAAAAGAAAGTATAGCAAATTCAGATAGATATAATACTTTATATAAAGTTCATTATTATGATCCAGAAACATATATTAAAGTAGATGTATTAAATACTGGAAAAGGATATATGTATGGAAGTGAATTATATGTAAGTGGTTTTCAATAAACAAGAAACAACTGGACAACAAAGAGAAGATAACTTCTATATGGAAAAATCCTAATTAAAAAGCTTTATTAAATAACGATATTAAAAAAATTTGAAAGAGATTTCATTTTCTAAAGAAATTTTTAAATTTAAATAATATTCAAGAAGATGGCGATTTTTATGTTCTCCTCAGTTAACAGAGGGCAAATTACATCAGTTACTTTTTAAATTTAATAAAATATTAGAAACACAAGACAGTAAAGATTTCTATATTTTATTTAAAGGAAGAAAAGGAACTTTAAATGGAAAAATTTACTTAGAAGCAGAAAATAGTGTAAGCTATCCAGAAAAAGATAAAAGTAGCAGTGATAATAAAAGAGTTGTAATTGATAATTTTCCAAGTGAATACACTATGAAATCATCATCAAAAAAATGGTGAAAAAGAAGTTACAACAACTGATAAAAAATACAAAAAAATTTTAGAAAGTGTCAATTTATTTGAAGATTTTTCTTATAATGTAAATATTAAAAATAATAATGATAAATCATTTTTAGGAAAATCTGTTTTAGATATTAATCTTCCAAGTTATTCTTATTTAAATGGAAAAATTAATTCATCACTTTAAAGGGAAAAACATTAACATTAAATAGTCAAAATAATATTGAAGTAGAAAAAGTTGAATTATATGAAGCTAAAGAGAATGGAAAAATAAATGAAACTCCAATAAAAACTTTTAATGGAAATAATAACTTTTGATATCTCAAACTACAGTTAAATTAATTAAAGTATATTATAAGAACTACAGAGGACTTATTTTTCAAATGATGAAGGAATCAACGTATCAATTTCTGGTGCAATTGAAAGAAACTCAGAAGATAATATCTTTTAAAACTAATTTTAAATTAACACAAATTCCAGATAGTGGAGATAATGTTTCAAAAGAAATTGAAACTGGTGTAAAAGCAAAAAGATCTGAATTTATTTGCAAATGTTAATGTAAAATATAACAATGAAGAATACAAAAAATTGCAATTCCATATGATAGAGATTATTCCCTATGTTTATGGAGTATATTCTAAAGACAATGCTATTATTTCATATCCAGAAGTAACTGCTAATTTTACCAATTAGAACAGAAGGTAATGATGTTGTTGGTTTTCACACAACAAAAATTGCAATCAATAAAGAAGGATTAGACAGTTTTAGAAAAGGTAAGCAATGTTAAAAATTGTTTATTTTGACAAAACAGAGGATAATTTAGAGTATAGTAATGGCAATTTATCACTAAAATGGAACTGCAATTACATTAAAAAGATGGAAATTTTATCTTAAATGAATCAAATTTAAAGAATAAAAATATTTTTAAAAGATTGTAGTTTCTGGAGAATCTTTAAGAAAAATATTGATCAGTTGGTAGAAGTTTTTGGTTATTCAGATACAATTCTGGAAATCCAGATAATTTAGAAGTTGTAGCTAGAAATTATTTACTAAAATCCGAATGTAGCAGAAAATAAAGACATCAACTACATTTATGACAATAAAGAAATTGCTGAAAAGGGATAGTGCAAAAATTTATGTTGACACTACCATTAAAAGCTCATTTGTATCAAAAAAATGGGAAAACAGTTTGGTCAACATCAAAAGAAGACGCAAGAAAAGGTCTTAGAAGTATAAGATATGAAAGAGAAGGCATTTTTACAGTGATAGTGATTATGTCCTTGATTATTGGAATGACTATAAAAAGGAATTATGTAGAAAAATCCAGAACTTTGAAATTGGGTACAAATCAATTGGAACTTATAGTGTTAATTTTAGACAATTTTTAAATACAGGAAATAATTTACTAAGATTATATGATGAAAAATTTGTAGGATTAAGAAATAACACTTATTCAAATCAAGATAAAATGATGAATCAATAAAAGATTTTTCATTAAACACAAAAATGGATGCAAATTTAGACATTAATTTACCATTAGATAAATTTGATGCTTTATTATATGACCGTTGATAAAAAAATTATTCCATATGTTAATTTTGATTGAAATTACCAAAAAGATGGAAATAAAGTAAAAATTTTAGGTAATGATTTAACAGTAAACAGTAACGATGGAAAATCAGCAAGAATTAATTTGTTAAAAATAAATTCTTCTAATAATTTTAAATGATTATTATAAAGAAGCATTTTTCAACAATGTAATTCCTACTAATAATATTGAAAAATTACAGTAAATGTATCAATGAATAAAAAAATAAATATGAAAGTGCAAGTTCATCTAATTTAGCATTACCGGATTTTTGGAACATGGGTAAATGATATTGATGATAATTCACAAAAATGATTGATATTACAGGAAGATTTTTCAAAATGGTGAAGCAGAAGCAAATGTAAACACAAGTATTACAATTGGTTCTGACAGAAGTAAAAAGAACTGAAACAACGACTAAAAATAATACTAAAAACAGATTAGGGGATACAGAAACTATATTAATGCATATTTCTTCAACAGAGATTCATTTCCAAGAAGAGATGAATATTACAGATATGGATTTAGAAACCAAGATGTTGATTATAAAGCTGGGGATTTATATTCTTCTGCAATTGTATATGTAGATAACTATTCAAAAGCGAATGTTCAAAAAGGTGTTCATTCTGATGTTACAAAGAAAGAAGATTCAAATGTATTATATAGTGGACTCTATTCATTTACTACAGATTTTGAAAAGAAGCCTGTAAAATAGAGAAGATTTTGAAAATAGATATCCAAATGATGCTTATTATATTCCAAAATCATGGTATAATGCAAACTTAGATATTATAAAAATGCTTATGCTAGTGGTAAACACACAATTAGAACTTTTAATTTAAACAATTTTGATTTTGATAATGATACTGAATTCTCAGACGGCGTAAAAATTTACGGATACTTTACCAAAAAAATTGTACCAGATAGTGTTGAGAAATATAAAGGATTTTTAACAAAAAGAAATTAAAATTAAAAAGAATTAATTGATAAAGTAAAAGACAAAAAGATTCATTATACAGTTTGAATGCAACATCAAATTCAAAAAGAAGAAAAAGAAATTTCTATTGAAAATTTGAAGAAAGACGAATCTTATTATATTTTAAAAATTAATTATAAAGAATTAAATGGTGTGCAAGAATCTGAAGTATTTTTATTAGATAATAATAACTTTATTACATCTTATTATTTTATTGTAAATAATTTAAATGGTTCTGTTAATAGTGCATCAGAATATTCAAATACTGAAAATGAAGAAAATTTGTCAAACATTAAAAATGCAGTAGTTGTTTCTGGAAATGTTTATATTGTTTCTGGAGAAACTAAAAAGAAGATGCAAAAATACTTTTGAAATGAAAGAAATTCAAAATGATAATTCTGAAATTAAAGGGAATGATAGTCAGCTTTATATGGTTACAAAATTAAAAATCATTAAATTATGGAATTTATGGTATTGGTGATAAAGACAATTTTGATTATAAAGAGGATTTTGTTACCCCAACCCCAATGGAATTTGGTGTAAAATTACAAAATACAGATAAATATTCACAAGATTTTTATAGAATTAAAAACCAAATCAAAAATGGAGAAAAATGTTGAAACAAAAGTAACAAAAATTAGATCCAGCGGCATTAGATAGTATTTCTGGAAGAGTATCATTCTCACCATTCCAAAGAATCAATGAAATCAAAATTCCTAAATTCTTAATTGATGGAAATTGGTTTAATGTTGAAAGTACTAATATTGAAACAAAAGATGAAGAAAATGAAACTTTTGATTTAAATAAATTAAAAGGAATGATTAAGGTTCTGAAATTAATATTTCAAGTTATTCAAATATTAATGAAATTACTGGTAATTATGTAAGAGAAGATAGTGATAATTATTACTTCAATATTTTGAAATATTTTTACAAATAAGAATAAACTTAAAAATAGAAAAGAAAATGGAAAAACTTATTCATTTTTTAAATTTAGATTATATTGATTTTAAATTTAGTTCAGTAGAATTTAAAAATTTTACAAGATGGAAAAAGTTGGAATTAATAAATCAAATTCGCTACTCACAAATGAATATTTAACAATTGATAGAAAAGATGGATATACAATTAGTTTTTATCGGAGATGTTGTTGATAGAACAAAAGAAAACAGTAAAAACATTTGTTAATAATTTAACATCAAATCCAAGTGCTGGAAAAAAATCAATTAATTCATGAAGGATATTATAGTAATTTCTGGCATACATATTACTCAAGATATAATGATTTCTTAATTGATGAAAGTTACAAAAAGAAAACTAGATGTATCATATAATGGGATAGAAGAAAGATATGGAAAAATCTTTAATAGTGATTTTTATTTCACAAAAATGAAGAAAAATACAAAGATTTAAAATATATGAGACTTTTTGATATTAGTACCGCCCATATTTCAAATATTGATGTAATTTCTCCAAATGTTAATGCTAAACCATTTTCTGATGGAAATACTCAATTAAAAGATAGTCTTAATGTTTATAATAGATCCGCAATGGTTGATGTTTCTGTTACAGAAGACTGAAACAGAAATTGATGGTCAAAATTTCAAAACTTATTACATTGATAAAAATGGAAATAAAGTTGGAAAAGTTTAGATAAAATCCAAGGTGGAGATTATATTGAAAAAAACAATTACTGTAAAAATAGAGATAAATCAACTTCATATGTTGACAATTTTAAAGTTAATATTGAACCAAATAATTTAGTAAAAGTTGTTTCATACGAAATTTTAGAAAATAATAATAACTTAGAAATTGTTATGAAAAGTAATAGTCAGAAGGTATCTGGTAGTAATATAAATAAATTAAATAATTTAATTTTTAAATGTAAAAAGAATTAACATTGGAGATGAGTTTAAGGTAAAAAAATTATTGAACAAGTGGAAAACAATGAAAATAGGGAAAACATTGAAGATTTAATTAATTCAGATAGAATCTATTTTTATGGAGACAAACTTCATTCATTTAATAATATTAAATTCTTACCAGATGAAACTTTCTATTACAACAGACAAGACCATAGAGATAATTTATTTGGAAAAAAATAACATATGGCTGGAATAAATTATTTGACGAAAACGATAATGGTTATTATAGTTTAACATTTATTGAAGATAATAAATTAAATAATTTATCAGAAGATAATATTCAAGATATTTTTGGGTACATCAACAATAACAATCGCTATGTAACTAGTGCAGAAGAAAAAAAGACCATGCTGTATTAAATTTTTTTCTATAAAACAAAAATTATAAAGTAAAATAAACCAAATATTTTTATACTTTTTGATAAAGAAGTAGCAAGTGGAAATAATTTACATCATGGAACAAATGATGATGCAACATTAACAATTTCTGGAATTAAAAACACAACTGGAAGATACATCGATGAACTTTCTGTTACAACAAGTTTTGAAGATGAAAATGGATTAATGGGATTTAGATTAACTGAAGCCGTAAATCCAGAATATCCAAATAGTGGAATTAGTCATAAACAAGCAAAAGTAGAATATTTTTGTTAACAATGAATGGAAAGAAAATGTTTCTGATTATACAAATGTAAGTAAATTTAGAGTAACTTATTTTGATATTACAAAGGGTGAAACTGAAATTCCAAATCTTCTTATTCACGGGAAAGGAAGATGGCAAGATATTAGAACTGAAAGAGAAAAAGCAAGAAAGAATGATGGATGATTTATATAACAGTAAAAACAAGAGTTGATATTAAATATCACTTTATTGATGATAAAAACAATCCATTTAGTTTGGATACTTTTTGCAACAGTTGAAAAGGAAATAATGAGAAACCAAGCTAAAATTCTCATTCAGAACCAAGTGTTTGGTACAAAAGAAGATGCTGATGCTAATTATGATGCTAAAAAAAGCACAAAAACTAGGATACAGACCAGGGGACACTTTATATAACAAAAATTTATGTAAAGAATTTAAGTGCTGAAATTGAAACAGAAAAAGATGGACCATTAAGTCATCCTGTTATTTATGTAAAAGTTCCAGAATATTTTTGAAAAACTATCAAAATATTAATAATTTTTGAAGTAAAAAAGTATTAAAAGATGGAACTGTTAAAGTGTTAGAAGAAGGTTTAAATAAAGATTATGTTATTGAAAAAGAAAAATTATGTAGAAAAAGATTTTGGTGGAGACCAAGTTATAAATCAAACTTTTAATAACATAAGAAGAAGAAATTATGCTAACTTCTCAGATATCGAAATTAAAAATCATATGATACAAATTATACTTTTTATAAAAATTAAGTTTAAAGATGATTTAGATGTTGAAGAAAGCTTTATAATGTAGTTTATTCTGCAAAAACAAGAATAAATGGACTACCAATGACATATAAAGAAAAAAAGATGGAAAAGTATATAATGCATATTTTTCCAAAACTTTTTGAGTATGGACATACTACATATTCCCATCATTATACAGATTTTGACCTTGGTTATCCGTATATTGGTACAATTTATGGTTATGACAAAGATAAAGAATATGTTCTATATAAAGGAAAAAGGAACATCTTTTGATAAAAATTATATAGAAAATAAAAATGCAATGATGGATTTAGATAATCTAATGCTTGATGCTGGTGTTACTGGTGATGTTTCTGCTGAAGAAGAAAAATTGAGACTTTTTAAACCATTCAGAATCCTATATTCCAGGTTCAGAAAATGGAGTTGGATATGAATGGAGACTTAAAGATTACGATTATTTCAAAAGAACACAATGGTGTTAATGAAAGATTAGATGATTATGATATTAATAGTGGAAAAGAATATTCAGCACAAAAAGTAAATTATATCATATCTAATAAAAATAGAGAATCCAGATCTTGGAATAATATTTATTATTCAAAAAGTAGAGATAAATACAATAGAGACTATTATGCTTTTATTATTAAAAAGAGATATGAAAATTCGGGAATAAATGCTATTAATAAAAATATTGTTTGGTCTACAACAAAAACAAGATTACAAAAAGGCATGGATTTTAGGAAGTACTGATATTCAGCCATTAGAAAAAGAACAAAGTGATACTGCAAACTATAAGTATATTTATGGATATGGTGATTATCAAAAATTCATTCTTGTAATAATTTTTATGATTACGATTGGGATAGTGAAAATAGTAGTAAAAATGAAGAAAATAGAAATGATAAAGCAATTTTTCTTTAGATGATAGATTTACTGCTTTTACAATATAACCAAAAAGTAAAACACTCTTTTAATGGCAGTAAACTATGGAGATTGGCATTTAAATGGATTAACTATGACCTATGTTTTACCAAATGGTTTTGTTCCAGATTTAAATAAAGGCTTTTACTGCTAAAAATTTTTAAGTTCAGATGGAAAAAATACATACGATGGATTTAATGAAGATATTACAAATGATGTAACTATGGAAGTAATTCAAAGACCAGAAGATGCACAAGTTTATAAAGCATTAAAGACATCAGCTTCACCACAATTTAATGAAACAAGAACCCCAGAGTATTACAACGATAAAGGAACATATGTTCTTAAATTCACTGTAAATCACAAGTTAAACAAATGGTTTAATAGAGGAAATGAATTTGGTTATAAAGTATTGATTGAATTTGAAAGTTTAGTAAAAGATTCAAATGATAATGAAACATGGAATGATGAATTAATTGTTACTCCTAAAAAGATAACGATTCTTTATATTCTCAAATTTTAGATATTGACCAAAGAGAAGGAACTTCATTAACATTACAGAATACTGAACCATTTATGAATACTATATTAGATTATAATAGTGGCGATTTATTTGCTATTGGAAAATCTGTAAATACACCATATATAAACGGTATCAATATTGAAAACTCAAAATTCAGTAACAATAATTCAAATGGAATTATTTTCTAATACTGATGAACATGAATTAAATAAAAACATTGCAAATAACAATTTATCTGCTGTTTTCTGGAACAACTGTTTATATGAGAAAACCAAATGTTAATACATGGGTAACTTTAAATAATTCTTCTGATGGAAAATTTTAAAGCAAATGATTATAAAAACCTATTATATTAATAAAATTGGTGAACATACAAAAGTAAATGTACATATTCAGAATAAATTTAACTTAGAAAATGTTTTATCAAATTATTCTATGACAAAAGCCGCTATTTTTAACTGGACGTTCAACATATTTTTGAAAAATGATACAGAAAAAAATAATATTGGATCAAAAACAGTTCCAAACAATGGTGGTTATGAAGATAGAAAATATAAAATTAATCAAAAGTTCAGATATAATGTTGGAACAATTGGTGGTAATGAAGGAGATTATATTTCTCCAGTGGTAAATGTTGTTTTACCAACATCTTTATATCCAATTAAAAAGACGGAAAAGCTGTTAATGAAAAATGGAGAGAATATTATATCATGGAAACTTTTATGATAAAGATGGAAATATCTTAACAAATGAACAAAATAAATATAATACAAAAGTAACAATTTTAAATGTTCCAAAAGAAAATTCCACTGAGACAGAAAAGAAATATTTAGTTCAAATTTATGCAAAGAAAGAATCTTTAGGAAATCCAGAAGAAGAAGCTAGAATTAAATATAATAATGAATATATTTTCTCAATTGATACAGTTAGTAACTAATACTGACCAAATTGATGATGAGATGGAAAAGGATTTGCAAGTCCAATTTCTGTTTTTTGCAACAAAGTTCTATGAAGAATTTTAAATTTGTAACAGATGATGATGTTATTTCCTTAATGGATAAGAGAAAGAAAAATGTCTAATCAAACAAATTTAAGTTCAGATATTTTTGAAGAAGACACAAATGGTTTCTACGATTTCATGAAGAGTGAAATTGGGGATATGTATAGAATTGGTGGAACTTGGCATAATGCATGGGCTGAAATGGATAATAGCAAAGATACAGAACATGCTAAAGAAAAAAATATAGTCGAATTAATCCAGATGATTATCATGAAACAATGTATAAAGATGAATATTTAATTAAATACAAAAGCACGTGATATATTTGGTAGTCTAATTACTAAATCAGAAAAAGAAGAAGGTGGAAATCTTAAAAATTAGATGAAACTGGAAATCACAATAATGTTTTATAAATTAATTGAATATAATCATAGATACAATGAAAAAGACAAATTTAATCTGGAAAACAGTGGAAATTACAATTTATATTTTTCTAATTACGATTTTTCAAACAATGGAAATACAAATGATGGTGGAGTTTTCACACAATTTAATCCAAGAATTAAATATCCATTACTCAAATTAGATATTTTTGTATCAGATAACTTAAATGAAATTGCTACAGAAAAAACAAAGTTTGAATATGGAAATAAAGTTTATTTTAGTTCAAAAATAAAAATTGAACAAGAAAAATGAAAATGAGTATGGACAATATGGTAATATGTATTTTAGAAAATTGGAAGAAACAATTGCAATTCCATATTCATTAAATTTCAATGATAAAAAGAGATTTTTCATATCATATAATGAAAACGGACAACTTGTAACAAAAATCTCTTCAAGAATTAAAAGATTTAGGTTGGAAGATTGAGGAATTGGAAATACAATTGAACAAGATCCAATTGATTCAAGAAAGAAATATAACATTATCACATACAGTATTTTTAATTCCAGAAAAGATTTCGATATTAACAAGTGAAGAAACTATTATGGATAGTTTCAAAAATGGTCATCCAATGGGATATCTAAAAATGGCGATTATATTTATTTCAGAATTGGAACAAGAGTTGGAAATATTCTAGAAGAAAATTTCAAATCTAATAAAGAAGATTCTTCTTCGAACCAGAAACTTTGGTAGGAATGTTAACAACAAGTCTAATTAAAGAAAATTGGATGAAAAACAATAGTTACAACATTGTTTATCACAATAAAAGTAAGAGAAGATGGTAGCACTTGGTTCAAAATGGAATTTTCAGTTCCCTGATGTAAATAAAAATGGAAATACAAAAGATTTATTTACAAGGGCAGAAAGTAATGGAATTCAAATTAAAAACCAAATGCAGATGTAAGAATCGATACTGGAAAAACCAAGAGTAAGATTAAACAACAAAGATGCAGAAAAAGCATTAATTGATGATCCATATATGAAGAGTATTCAAAAATATGGATATGTTTATAACAAATGCTGAAAACAAAACCAATGTAAATGAATTTATTGTAAATGTTGATGTTCCAAAATACGCAACACAATATAGATCAACAAGATATGCAGACAAATCAGATTATTTAATGAATAGTGTTATTCATTCTGTAAGAACAGGAAAATGGAAATTTAATAATGATTATCAAAATGAAGCTGAAAATTACCGTGTAATTGTTAAAAGCAAGAGTAAGTAATAATACAGAAAATGACTTTAGAGGAACTATTACAAGTGATTCAAATATTGATGATTATGTTACAATTGGAAATAAAGATGGATATGCATTAAACGAAAATGCTGAAATCTTAATTCCAACAGAATACGAAAGAAAAATTACCAATATTGATTTTGTAATTACTAGAAAAGATACAGCACCATTAACATCTGATAGTACTTAAGAAAAGAAAATCCAGTTTATTCTGGGTTAACTCTTGATGTCGATGCACTTGATGATGTTACTGAAACTGAATATTTGAAAAATTAAAAGAAAGAAAATATTATCATCATTAAAAATTCTAAAAACCGATGCAAAAGAAACATATCATGGAAAATGGAACACCGATTGATGACAAAGGAAGAAATTGATAACATTCTTTCTGGATATCAAGCGAATATGGCTGACCATAATAGAACTGATATTATCACAAGTATTTTACACAAGAAGAATTAAAATGATTTATTAGATATTTTTGATATTACAGATGTAAAAATTAAATTATCTTGCTGGTCATATTAACTTAACTGAAAAAGAAAAAGAATATGTAAAAAGTACAATTGGTATTCAAAAATATTAATGATGTTGATCCAGATAAAACAAATTTAAATGAATTATCAAAATCAATTCAAGAAAATGCACCAAAAATCAATGATAAGTGAAGAAATCATTAATGGTACAAATTCTAGAAAACATTTAAATTATTTTTGCAACAATTTGGGCTAAATATGATGACTATAAATTTGGAAGTATTTCAAATACTGAAAGGGCTGGATTCTATGTAAACCCACAGTTACCATATTTATCAGCTAATATTTATGGAAAATATTTTGCACAAGTTAATGATGAAAATAGAACTTTTTATAAATGGGTAGATGATTTAACAATTAATCCAGATTTTTCAACAGATTTAAAAATATGATTTAGTTTTAAACAATATTGGAAATGCAGAACTTAAAAAGAAATTTGGAATGGATGAATTAGAAGATAATGCAACAAATCCAGAAATTTCGGTTGTACTTCCATATTTTGAAACATTAAATCAAAGTGATTTTAAAGAAATTGATTATAATACTGAATATAAAAAATAGTGTTATGAATAATACCTTTGAAAAAGATGGTAATATTAATCATGAAAAACTAATTTGGACATGGTATGTTGTTGATAAAAACAACAGGACAGATTGTTGATGATTATAAAGATAGATTTTTCAGTAAAAACACAATTCGGATATAAGAGTGTTGATTTATCTACTTATAAAAGAAAAATTATTAACTGGAAATTTAATGGAGTATTAAAACCAAATGAAAGTATTCATGTAGAATTCTTGTGCCATTAAATATTCAAGATTTAGGACTTGTTTCAAGTAATTTAATGAATATTAAGGACTATATCTACAAAAAGGTAATTTCTTACTCATTTATTGATAGTAATGATTTAGGAAATACTGCATCATCACTAGAAATTGATGCAAGAGATATTAACTTTGATGGAAATAAAACAGATATGACTTTAACAAAAAAACTGGAATGTCTGTAATGTTCTGATTAATACTTCTTCACAGAAAAGCATCTACAGAAATTGAAAATAATACAAAGGATACAAAACCAGCAGGAATGCCTGAAAATACTGATGTTGAATTCAATGTTAGTGTTCAAAATCCAGGATTAAATGATGGTAAATTTGGAAAACCAATTGTATTTGATATCCTTCCTTATAAGGAGATAAAGAAATTATTACTGTAAATGCATCTCGATAAATCAGAAAGACCAAGAGGAAGTAAATGGAATCCTTATTTAGATGTAAACTCTTTTGAAGTAAAAAGAATATTCCGCTGAAAATATCTCTGGAATTACTCTTGATAAAGATAAATACAAAAATTTATGTAGACCAGTTAGAGAATCTGGAAACAAATATGTAATTGATGGAATTGTTCCAAAAATTGCAGACAGAAGGACAAACGCTTGGTATAGAAATATGTATTTAAATAGTGGAAGAAAAAGAAGATAAATATTTTGTTTCATTAGATAGTATTTTTAGCAAAGAAAAACAATTTTACAGAAGATGAATGGAATAAATTCATTCGTGGAATTAAAATGTTTATGGTAGATTTCAATGTTAAAAATGTTGATGCTAGGCATAGATATGAAATTGTTTATAAAATGCATTCCCAGTAAAACACACCAGTTCATTATGGTAACTTTACAGGAACAGATTATGAAATCTTGAAAAAGCTGAAAAATTATACAATTTGGAATACTCATGCAGTTTCAATTGAAGAATCAGATCCTACTGAATCCCAATAAAGCTGAGGGCATATTCTTACGCACCAGAGAAACAGGATATATTGAAGTTATGTATGGGATGATTTCAATCAAGATGGAATTGAAAAATGAAGCAAATTATGAAGAAAGAGAAGATGGAAGAAGAATTCTTAAATCTTATAACACTGATACTGATTTTTGATGGGGAGAACAACGACCCTGGAATTAATAGTGTTTATGTTGAATTATTAAATGAAAATGGACTTAATGTTAACCAAAGACATGAAGCTGTTAAGTATCTTAAATCTGAGAAACAAATATGTTTTAGTTGACAATGTTACTGGTGAATATTTATATGATGAATTTGGTGAACATTTATATACTGAATTGAAACCAAAAACAGAATATACAACATTCGATTATTATGGAAACAAAGGATATTATTTATTCTCTAACTTAACTCCAGGAAATTACAAACTAAGATTTACACTTAATGATAAAGACCAATATGTAATGACAACATTAAGAAGAAATGATGTTAAATTTAATGTTGTTAGTAGAAAAATAATAAATTAGTAATTGAAAGCGATACAATTAATGTAAAAAGCTTTTTGGAAACCACGAGGATATTAATTACATTAAAGAATACAATAAAAATGCAGAATTTAATGTAGGTGTTTCAAGACCATATACATATGGTGGATATGCTCTTAGATACAAATACAAAGACAAATCCAGCAGATGGAATTATGGATAATGAAAAGAAAATTACAAAACATTAAAGTTAGTACTAGATATGAAGAAAATCCAAATGTTATTGTTAATGACGCTGATGGAAACATTGCTGTTACAAAAACAGATGAAAATGGATATTTAAACTAAGACTTAACTCCAAATCACAAATATGTTTTTGAAAGCAGAAAATGAGTTTAATTATTCTGCATCTCCATTACAATCAAAAATGATCCTTGGACAGCAAACGATAACGATTTGGTAAAAACACTGAAAATGGAAGTTTCACTAGAGTCATAACAGTTAAAAAAACCATTAGGAAATAATGGAAAAGTATTATTTAATAGCGATAATCAAGGATATTTAACAAATAACAATATTGGACTTGGATTTGTAACATTAGAAAACAGTTCAATCGGAAACTTAATTTGGAATGATAAAAACTATAATGAATTTATGATTTTACAGAAGAATCTGGAATTCCAAATGTTACATTAAAACTAAATGGATATGTATTTGATGGTACAAATTGGACTGAAGATAGTTCCTTATCAAGAACTGTTAAAACAAATGAAACTGGTTCTTATGTATTTGCAGAATTACCATCTGTTGAAAACCAGAAAATGGAAAAATAATCTAATTGGATATAAAATTAGTGCTATTTATCCAGAAAATTAATGGAAGAAAAGCAATGGTAAGTAAATACATAGAGGAAATTCATTAAATAATAATGATTACAATCCAGAAAAGATCAAATGGATGTAAAAGACATTGGGGAATACATTGTGACTCTTAGAAAGAAGTGCAAGTGAACTTGAAAATGGAGTACAAACTGGAACTAATGTCGTAAATAAAGATGGAAAAATCTTACTTATTTGGATATGATATTAATTCAAATAATTCTATTGATAGTGTTGATGGTGCTTTCACAGAAGATGAAGTTTCAAATATCAAAGGAAAAAGTTTTCTTAGATAAAAATGATAATGGAATCTATGATGAAGGTGAAAATTTGAAAAACATTGATGTTATCCTTGAAAGATATGTACAAGATGGAAACAATTGGAGATTAGATGGAACATCAACAGTAAAAACTACTGAAAATGGTGAATATTTATTTAGCAATTTACCATCTCATACAGAAAAGAATTAATGGAGAATATAAATTATATTCTTATAAAAGTAAGACTTAATGAAAATGTTTTAACTAAATATATTGAAGCAAGACAAAATGTTGGAAATAATGATGATGTTGATAGTGATTTGTCTATTGATGGAAATCTTTATTTAACTGATGATTACATTGTTTTTGCAAAAAGATGCAGAAGATACTGATCCATATTATGAAATCAATTTTAATGGAAAGAAATACGATGCTGTTAAAAACAATCAAGATGATACAACACATTTTTGCTGGATTAAGAGATTTAGAATATTCAGTAATTAAAGGAACAACATTTAAAAGATGTAAATTATGATGGAATTAGACAAAACGGCGAAGAAAAGACCAGGAAGAAATATTCACTTAATTCCTTATTATTATGATAACGGATGGAAAGAACTAGAATCTGGAATTATTGATAATAGATTATTACATACAACAAGTGTATATGGAAACTCAACTGAAAGAGTTAAAGTTAAAGGTTCTGAAACAGAAAATATTAACTTAAATAACGGTGATTATATTTTTAAAGACTTACCAACATTTATTAGAAAAATAATACTAGATATTTAGTTGGATATAAAATCAAGGTCGATTATGAAAGAACTAAATGTTCCACAAACATCATTATTAAGAGATGTAACACACTTAATTACTAAATATCATGTATCTGGAAATGATACAGAAAACGATAGTGATGTTTTCATAATGACGAATATTGTAAACAATGAAGTTATTATTTTCTGGAAAAGAAACAACAGTGGAAGATCCTGTTTTATGTTAATGAAATTAATAATAAAAATATGATATGACTCATAGAACAGTTACCGAACATAAAGATTACGGTTCTACAAATGTTCTTTCTAATGTTGTTATTAATGTATTTTGAAGATGAAATGATGATGGAATAATGAACGATCCAGTTGGATATCAATTAGTGGACAAGTAAAAATATCTCCTTATTATTACGATGAAGTGTCTAATCAATTTAGACAATATGATATGGATATTCCAGAATTATTAAATCAAAGAATATATATAAATAATTTACCGACATATTTTGTTGTAAATGGAAAAAGAAAACTTGCAGCTTATAAGATTTGGTTATCTAATTTTTGATAAAAATACATATACTCTTGCAAGAGCAGTGGTCAGAGTTGGAATCCTAACTTATCAAAGAACACAACTCAATATGTTCCAGATTCAAGAACATCTAATGGAATGAGTTCTGATCCATATGTAACTGGTGATGAATATTTAATTCCAGCAGTGGAATATAGAAGAAGAGATGAAAATCCATATAGAGTTAGTGTTCCACAAATGTTTTGGGGTATACGATATTGCACATTCTATGCCATTAATTACAAAGTATAATATTGGTCTTAGAAAATATCCAAAAATCAAACATCAAAGTTAATCTTTTTGAAGATACAAATTACGATGGAACATTTAATAAAAGGAACAGAAACCTTAATGAAAGAAAATCTTAGAATTAGTGCACATACATATTATTTAGATAATAATCAATTTTGTGAAATATGGACAAGATTTTGAAACAACTATGACAAATGGAACAGTAAATATTGAAAATCTTCCAACTTTTTATTAGTAAAAATGGAAAGAAATATGTTACTGAGTTTATAAATTTGAAGTAATTCACACATCAAATAACATTGGATATACAAAACATATTTATGATACAAATCTTTTTAAAATAACATAGCTGTACTGAAAAATGGAAAAACTGCTGAAATCGTTTCTCCACAAGCTGAATTTAAAAACAGAAAATGATAATGGATATGTTATTGTTACTAAGAAAACAGATGAAAGAAGTCCAATTAATCCAGATTTAATTGATGGATATGATATTTCTCATATTAATAATCAAATTGAATTTAATATTGGAATGAAAAATTCAATAAAACCGAAAATTACTGGTGATATGTTTTGATGATGATGATTACAATGGAATTAAGGTTAATGATAAACTTTTTAAGTGGAAAAGAATGTTGTTTCTAATGAATATTATTTTGATAAAAATGATAATACATGGAAAGAAATTCCATCTACAAAACTTTCAAGTACAATTACAAATGGAAAGTTTAGTTTAATGTCAGATACTTATTATATTAAAGATAATAAATATTTGAAAGGTTTAAAACCAAGATTAGAAGAACTTCCAGAGGGATACTTCCCAACAAAATATCAAATTGGACTCGATAAAACTATTGATTCAGATTTAATTAGAAGTAATTTATATATTACAGAAAATTATATCCCAATGGCAAAAAGAAGTTGAAAAGTGCTGATAATAGACAATATCTTGAAGTTATAATGGAAAGATTTATGACTTATTAGATAACAATAATCTACAAGAGATATTGGTGTAACAAGATACAAAAAGGCACAATTAAAGGATATATTTTGATGATAAAAAATTACAATGGTTTAAAAGATGAAGATGAAAGAAGGAAAAGTCGCAACAATTGAAGCACATTCCTATATGGTTTGTTGATGGAAATCTTGTTGAAAATGGAGTTCAAGAAATTACAAGTAATGAAACTGGACTTTTATGAAAAACAAGTGAGATACCTATGCAACTGATGATTCTGGAAAAAATTAGACTATTAGTTTATAAATTATATTTGAAAGAATATCCTGAAAAACTATACCGCAACAAAATATCATGTGGTTGGAAATGGAAACAGTAGTAATTTTACTTTTAAAATAGAAATTATTAAAAATAATGAAAACTTATATATTCCAACAAGTCTTGATGTAATTGGAAATGAGGATAACATCCATTACTTTCAATGGTACAAGATATGATATTGTCAAAGGAAAAGTCATTGATAATGTTGATATTGGACTTATTTCTTATAAAAAGGAAGTATTTCTGGAACAATATTTGAAGATGATAATTACAATGGAATTCATGAAGAAAGTGAAAAAGAAAGAAATTTCTGAAATGTAACATTAAAACAATATTATTATAACAATACAGAATGGGTAGAAACAAACTTTACAAAGACTATCAATAAACAAGAATTTACTTTTTGAAAATCTTCCAACATTTGTTGAAGTTGGAAATGCAAAAATATCTTGCTGGTTATAAAATGTTGTTGAAAACCCAAATGCTAATGAGATATGCTATCACAAAAATATAAAAACCAACAATGGTGATAATGATATCAAATTGTTAACATCAAATGAGTACATACGGTAATGAAGTTGATGGAATGATAATCTTAGCTGGAAAGAAAAACAGATAGAGTAATGAAATAAAATACAATAATTATGATATTGTTGATAGATGTTGATGTTAAAAAGTTATGATGCTGGATTTGTTAAATTTGAAAATAATGGTAAAATCTCTGGTGTAATTTTTAATGATATTAACTACAATGGAAAAAGAATGATGATAATTTATTCTATAAAGGAATTACTGTTGTATTAGGAACAATATAGAACAGATAAAACTTTTTGTAGGAGATATTAAAGAAACTACAACCGATGTAAATGGAAAATATACATTTGATAAAGTTCCAGGATTTATTATTGAAGAAGGAAACAAAAATCCCAGTTATTTTATAAAGTAAAAGTTAAAGAATTAAATCCATATACAACAGTTAGTAAATATGGTATTGATTCAGAACTTAGATATGATAACTTATCTTTTATGAAAGATAATGAATATTATATTCCATCTAAAGAAATAACTGAAAGTAAAAATCAAACTATGAATTTGAATTTGATGGTAAGAAATATGATTTCGTTAAAAATGAATCAACTATTACAAAATGGTGGATTAAAAGATTATGAAAAAGCAAGTATTTCTGGTATGATTTTTGATGATGTTACTTCAATGGAGTTAAAGACCAAACTGAAAAAGCAATTTCTAATCATACAATTGCTGTTAAAACAATTCGCAAAAATTGATGGAAACTGGTTTCTACTGATGAAGTATTTACTGGAAAAACAAATGAAAATGGAATTTTCTCTATTAGAAATTTAAATACATTTGTTTTTAAAGGATAATAATAAATATTTAGCTGGATATGAAGTTTATGATAATTCTGTAGATGAAAATACTCATGCAGTAAACAATCTATGGAACAGATAGTTTCTTAAAAACAAATTCTCACATTATTCAAAAACCAAATGATTATGAAGGAAAAAATTGTTCTTGCTAAATTAGTAGATAATTCAACTGGATTAAATGAGGGTTTATGACAATAAGTTTGATATTGTAGAAAGTACAAATCAATCAAATTATAATGGTGGGAATTAAAGATTACGAAAAAGGTGTAATCAAAGGAACTATTTTTGAAGATAAGAATTATGATGGTTTTAATGAATGATAATACATTTGTTAAAAACATTAAAGTTCAATTACTTGCTTACAAATTACCAAATGCAATTGATGAAAAATTCATTTATTGGAGTTGAAAAAGAAGTTACAACAAATGATAATGGAGAATTTACATTTGATAAATTAGATACATTTAAAGTTATTGATGGTGTAAGAACCCAGTTGTTTATCAAGTAAAAAGTAAAAGAAATTCCAAATGATAAAGCAGTAACAAAATACAGAGTTAATACTGAAAATATTAGAAGCAATTTAGCTAAAAATACTTTGAAACTAAACGAAGAAAATGAATACTTTGTTATTTCTGATAGTGCAACAAATGTAAATAAAAGCTGATTACAATTTTGATTTCAATGGTAAAACATATAATTATGTGAAAGCCAATGAAAATTGCAGATGTAAATGGTGGTTTAAAACATTTGAAAATAATGGAATCATTTCTGGTAGAATTTTGGGATGATGAAGATTATAACGGCGTTATGAATAATGAAGAAAAAGGAATTGAAAAATATCTCCGTTTCAGTTGAACAGTATAAATTAGTTGACGGACACTTTGAACTTTATAATGGAAATTATCAGAATACTAATACTGATAAAAATGGTGAATATCATTTTAATAAATTAGAAACATTTATTACTGAAAAATGGTGTAAGAATTCCAGTTTCCTATAAAGTAAAAAGTAAATCAAATTCCTGATAACTATGCAATTACAAAAATATAATGTAGCAAGTACAATTTATAGAAATAGTGATTTAAGAACAAATCTATATTTAAACAAAGATGACGAATACATTATTGTTGCAGATAAATATAATGCACAAAGTAATTCGGATTATAGTTTTTACTTATGAAGGAAAAACTTATGATATCGTAAAATCTACTAATGCTAATGAGATTTGACGGTGGTTTAGTTGAATTTAAAGCAGATGGCGAAATCAGAGGACAAATCTTTGAAGATGTTAACTATGACGGAATTATGAATGATAACAGTTATATTAAAGGAATTGTAGTTGAAGCAGAACAATATAAGTACAGTAACAATGATTTTGTTAAGGTTGGTGTTGTTGCAAATGGAACTTCTAATGACAATGGAGATTTTGTTATCAATAATCTTCCAACATTTTATTGTTGAAGATGGAACAAGAATCCCAGTTGCTTTATAAAATCAAAGTTAAGAATATTCCTGATAATTTTGCAGTAACAAAATATCAAGTCGCTATTCAAAACAATGAAAAACATAGTGATTTTAAGAGTATCTGATCTTTTATATGAATAAAGATAATGAATATATCTTTGTAACTGATAAAAGCGGATGCAATTAGGAATGAATCTTATGAATTCACTTATAATAATACTGTTTATGATATTGTTAAACCTACATATTCAGATAATCATAATGCTGGACTTAAAATTTACGAACAAAACGGAAAAATTGAAGGAACAGTATTTAATGATAAAGATTATAACGCTTAATGAATGAGGAAGATAGAATTAATGGTCAAACAGTAATTCTTGAAACTTATAAATTAGTAAATGGTAAATTTGTAAAACAAAATGAAACACAAAATGCAAATACTGATGAAAATGGAAATTTCAAATTTGAAAATCTTCCAACATTTATTGTTGAAAATGGAAACAGAAATTCCAGTATCTTATAAATTAAGATTAAAAGATATGAAACAAGGATATGCTGTAACAAAATACAGAGTTCCAAGTAATGAATTTAGAAATTCAGATTTAAAATATGATAGTTTATATTGAAATGAAGATGATGAATTTATTATTGTATCTGGAAAATGCTGATGAAATTGGAAATGTTCGTTATGAATTTGAATATGATGGTCAGAAAATATGACTTAACAAAAAGCAGTAACAAAGAAAAATTATGATGCTGGTGTTGTTGAATATTCTAATAGTGAAACAATTGAAGGACAAATTTTCAATGATAAGAACTACGACGGTTTAATGAATGATGATACAAAAGAAAAATTTCAAATATTTCTATTTCCTTAAATGAATATATTTTAGTAAATGGAAAATAGGGAATTTAATAAAGTTGTAGAATCAGTTAATACAAATAAAAGATGGAAAATTTAAATTTGAAAATGTAAAATCCTACATTGTAAATAAAAGCATCTAGTAGTAATATTACTTCTAATAGCAATATTTATAATGAAAAGGAAATGAAGAAAAGAATTCCAGTTGCTTATAGACTTCATGTTGATAAATTACCAGAAAATACAACTGTTACTAAATATAGAGTTAACAAGAAAGTCGTATCAAATAGTAATTTAAATGAAGTTAATAGTGATTTAGTATTTGAAACACATGATTTAAATGAAACAAATGAATTCATTATTCTATCTAAAGTAGAAGAAGTCGTAAATACTCCTTATAGTTTTTGAATATGAAAATAAAAATTATGATTATATTAAAACTGAGAAACCAAGAAATTATAATGGTGGAATTAAAGAGTATGAGACTGGAAGTATTGAAGGAAGATTATGGGAAGATAAAAAAATTATGATGGATTACAGAATAATAACGAACCATATATCAAAAGGAAAGAAAGTTACCTTAAAACAATACTATTTAGATGGATCAAACTGGATTTTTGTAAAAGATTTTGAAACGACAACTGATAAAGATGGAAAATATCAATTTACTAAACTTGTGAGTCATATTGACGGAAAATTAACTGGATATAAAGTATTTGTTGAAAAATTTTTGATGAAAATCAATATGCAATTACAAAAATATTTCGTTAATAATGGAAAAAGACGATAGTAGTTTGATGAAAGTTGCATCTGCATCAGAAATCAAAAACCAAATCAATACAAAGATATGATTATTATTTCAAAGAGAAAACAAAAAGAAGAACAAAATACCAATTTGTTCAAAGAAATCATCAATAAATTATTCAATATTGTTGAAGCAACTGAAATTGAAAATTATGATGGTGGTGTATCTCAATTTGAAAAATAATGGTAGCATCAAGGGTAAGGTTTGGTTAGATGGAAATAGAGATAGTATTATGGATGAAGATGAAAATGAAGGAATTTCCTGAAATTGAACTTCAACTTGAACAATATAAGTTAGTAAATGGAAAAATTGAATTTGTAAAAGATTATGAAAAATTTTGTAACAACTGAATCTGGTGAATTTGAATTTAAAAACTTACCATTATTTAGTATCAATAAAGATGGTAAAAAGAAATGTTAGGATATAAGATTAAAAGCAACTGATACTGGTTCTTATGGAATTTCAGAATGGAAAGATGATAATAAACTTAATGAAGAAACAAAATATATTGGGGATATTATTATAGTTGCAAATGATAAAAATATTAATAATGATTTATATGAATTTGAATATGATGGTATTAAATATAACTTCGTAAAAAGGAGTTGAAAGAGATGGTTATTATGTTGGACTTTATAGAAACAATGGTGAAAGACCATATGTTGATATTAATAAGAAAAAAATAATAATCCTAAGAATAACACTCCAAATTCAAATGAAAACCCAAATCATAATCATGGAAATAAGAAAGAAGATATTACAATTGTTAAAGTCGGAGATATAATTATTAAATATAATGAAGACTCTATGAAAGATAATATTTCTAAGTTAAGTAAAATCATTCTTCCAAAAACAGGAGATATGATGACAATTTATCCTTATGTAATATTTGTTATCTCAATTGCTGGAATTGTAATTATCTTAACTAAAAAGAAAAAGAAGAGGATTAACCTCTTCTTTTTGTTGTTTAATTATGAAAATTAATCATTAAATTCTTCGATTTCATCAAAATCGTCAGAATCATCATTATCATATTTTGCCCAAACAAGCTTTCGCTAATTCAATGATTGCTTCTTCATAAGTATCAGCACCACAATCAAGGTCGATATCATGTTCAGCACCCTCAGTATATTCATCATCTTCTGGAAGAAATGGACCACATTCAAGCCAAACCTGAACCTTTGTGTTTTCATCATCATTATCTGAAATTTCCATAGTTTCAGGATTAACTTTGACTACATCAACATAAAAGGCATTCAGCAAAAGCGAGAGATATTATTATCATCTTTTAAAAATCTCATGTTCATTCAAATACTGGAAAGCATCATAAAAATTGTTCATGTTCATAATTATTCTCCTTTTAAAAACTCTTTTTATCTTTTATTTTTCATTAAATAATATGGCATAATAATATTATAAACAAAAGTTAGAAAGGGAGAAAGAAAATGATTTATTTAACGGGTGACATTCATCGTAAGATTGATGATAGGTTTACAAAACCAATAGCAAAAAATTGGGTAAAAATGATTATTTGATTGTTCTTGGGGATTTTGGTGGAGTTTGAGTATGACGATTGTAGTGATAATTTATTTTTATCTTATTTTTGAAAAACAAAAATATACAACTTTATTTATAGATGGAAATCATGAAAATCATAAAAATTAAATGATTTTCCAGTAGAAGTTTTGGAATAATGGAAAAATTCATAAAATTAAAAATAATATATTTCATTTAATGAGAGGTCAAATTTTTAACATTGATGGGTACAAAATATTTACTTTTGGTGGGGCATATAGTATCGATAAACATATGAGAACAGAATTCATTGATTGGTGGAAAGAAGAAGAAGGAAATTATGAGAAATGAATGAAAGCCTTCGATAATTTAGAAAAGAAAACAATCAAAGTAGATTTTATATTAACACATGCTGGTCCAGCAAGTAAATTAAAAACTTTTTAATTATTTTGGAATGAATTTTACATCAAGTAGTACCGAAAAATTTTTAGATGAAATAAACAATAAGGTTAAGTTTAAACATTGGTTTTGTGGACATTATCATGAGAATGTGAATTTGGGGTGGTTTTCAAAAAGAAAAAAAGATGATGGAAAAATTACAATTTTTATATAATAAAATTATAAATATTAATGAAGATAGTGATTAGTTACTATCTTTTTATGCAGATTATCGCAAAATAATCATAAACATAATATTTTTAAGAGTAAATATTTGATGAAAAGAGACTATAGAAAGGATAGAAAATGAAAAGAATATTATGTGGATGTTGAAAATGTTGGGATAAAATGGATAGACATTTACAAAGAAATGTCAAAAAAATGATAAAATGATTATTTATTTCTCTAAACACACTCACTTTAGTTATAATGATTTGATGTCTCTTTTTAAAAAGTAGAACAGAAAAAAATTAGAACTTAAAGAAGCATTTGTTAGGGAACGGAGATTCTGCATTAGATTATTTCCTAATGGGAGACTTACAAAACAACATGAATGAATTTCCTAAAAAGAGAATATATCATTGTTTCAAATGATAAAGATTATGATGATTTTTATTTCAGAAAAAAGAGAAAAATAAGTTTAAGATTGATAAAAATTTTAACAGATAAGCAAGTAATTCAAAACTACAAAAACAAAGAAATAAAAATCAAAGAATAATAATCAGAAAACAGTTTTATTGGATCAATTAATTACAAAGTGCTTCAATAAAGCAAAACTAGAAAAACAATCAAGTAAGTAAAGAGGAAATAATAAAGAAATTTATTAAATCAAAATGGAAATTTCAATGATTCAATTTCGCATCTTACTGGAAAAACTAAAACACAAGTTTTATCATCTATTACAAAAAAAGATAGAACTAAAATGAAAAAAATATTATTATCTAATTAATTTTTATTTTTTTCAGTTATCTTATTTTTATTTACATATTATATTTGTAAGATGATAGAAGGAGATTTTTTTAATAGGAATGAGAACAGATTAATATCGAAGAGTGCTGACTCTTTCTCTGTTTACATATCAGCAATTTATGTAAACACTATTATCTTTGAACATAGATTGAAATCTTATGATTTCCACCCTAACTATTTTATGCATAGTTTAGTCCCCTTTTCTATGCTTTAAATAAATATATTTTTGTTCGTAAAAAGACTGCCATGTGTGAGGTGGTCTTTTTATTTATGAAATTCGTAATCTTCCATAATAATTTATATGAGGAATATAAAAGAAAAGGGGCATTTTTCATGAGAAATATAAAGAAAAGATGGTTAAGATTTTTTTGACAATCTTTTTCATAATGACAATGATGACCATTGTTCATTCAAATACATTTAATTCCTATGCTGAACGAATAAATGTAGAAGAAGACTTAAAATATAATAGTGGAACACTAAATACTGGAAAAAAACAGAAACAGAATCAGAATCAAAAGCCGATCCTGATAGCATAGAAGCAAATATGACCACTGAGACTGAAGAAGTAAAATTACCAGTTGATGCAAAATCTGTTGATGAAGCAAAAAAATCATTACAAGATATTTTTAACAGGAAGTAATGGACTTGTAAAAATTGTTCGGGCAATGGGATATTTAATTATTTTTATTTGGTTTATTTAAATTTGCACTATCTTTAAAAAGACGAAAATGCAGAAGGAAAAAGCCAAGCTATTATGATACTAATGGGTGGAGTTTTTTTGCTGTTGTATTACCTTCTATTATTGATGCAATTTTCGAAGGACAGCAATTAGCGGATTATTAACAAAATAAAAATAGAAAGGAGAAAAAAATGGCTTATTTACTAAAAGCAATGTTAAATGTAATATTTTCTGGATGGCTAAATACAATTTTAAAAGCATTAACAGCACATACATCTGTTATATCAGACATCTGTGATAAAACAAAGGGAGTAATGATTCCTATAGCAAGTGTTTTTGTTTGTATTTATTTTATGATAGAAGTTATTGATAAATTAACATCAGAAAGATTTAATGCAGAAGTTTTTATTAAAATGTTAATGAAATTGGTTTTTCAGTAATTATAGTCTCAAAATGCATCAGCATGGGCACTTAAAATAATGAATTTTGGTACTGATTTTGCATTAGCTGTTGTTGGAGAATTTAAAGCAGAAAACAGTAGTTAAATTAAAAGATACTTTTTATGATAGTTTAAATATTTTTCAATATTTTCAATCAATTAGGTATGATAATCACATTATTACTTCCTTTTTATAGCAGCTTTTATAATTAAAATTGCAGTTTATTTCATTTTGTTATGGAAGAACAATTGAGATGAGGGGTAAGATCAGCATTTGCACCAATTGGATGTGCAGATTTAATGACTGGTGGGGCTAATTCAAATGGAGTAAGATATTTGAAGTCATTATTTGCAGTGGCATTACAAGGTGCTGTAATGATTGGGGTTGTTTTTATTTCATCAAATGTTATTGCTTCAGAATTATCTTCTATAAACTTTATAACTGGAATTGTATTTCTTCCATTTTTAATGAAATATTTTGGAATAGTTTCAGCAATGGTTGGAATGCTTGGTGCATCAAAAGCGATTGCAAAAGAAATTATTGGATAATAAAAAGAAATCTCCTATTTGGGAGATTTTTATATTTTATATATAAAAATCTAACATATTATAAAGTAGAAGTTATTTTTTATTTTTAAAAGGAGGATATTATGAATTTTGAAGAATTTAAAAAGCTTAGTGTGTAATAAAGTTGAAGATAAATTAAAACCAACTATTGCTATTGCTTTTTTCATCCATATCTTAATGAAAATGGGGAATTAGATTTGTTTCAGATGAAGCATATAATTTAATTATGCCACTTGTAAATATTAATGTTGTAACAGATTTTTACAACGAATTTAAATTTTTAGAATTAAATTTAAAATATCAGAATGCAAACGATAATGAGTTAAAATTAATTTCTGAAAAGTTAGCTTTTTATGCTGAAGAATTAACAAAAACCATTGATGATGATACCAAAAAGACCAGCCCTAAGTGTTTCAATTTTACCAAGTGGTAAATATATTGATGATGGAAACCCTTATTTATTAGAAATGGCAATGCCGTTACAAATTGGTATTATTTCAAAAACCAGGTGATGTTGCAAATACAATTACAATGTTGTTTCTTTTTAGAAAAGTGCAATTTGTCTGAAATTGAAGGTGTTGATTTAGATGAAGCTAGAAAAGAAGCACAATATGAAGACAGGGAAGAAATCAGAGAACAAGAACGAATTAGAAAAGAAATGGAAGAAAAACAAGCTTTCTTAGATAAACAAGAAAAAGATAGATTGTTAGCTGAAGAAAGAGAAAAATTGGCAAAAGATCAAGGTCCAAGAAAGGTTGGTAGAACATATGAAGATGAAGAATAAAACAATAATTTTTATCATTGTTTTTAATTGTATTTTTTTCAATAACATCGTTAGCAAATTCAAATATTAATAACAATAAAGAAAATAACAAAAATAGTTTTTACATGAAAGTGATTTTTCTGATGAAAATGAAGATAATAACGACAACTATGTTAAAACGGAAATGAATGATAAAAAAATCAGATTTAGATTCGTTAAAAGAAAATATTGAAGATTATGTTAAAAACTGTTGATGACAATAAAGAAATATTTAATAATTCAGTAGAAAAAGAAGAAAAATGAATTATCAATTAATAGTAAAAATCCAAAAGAATTAGCAATTGATACTTTTTTTATTTTTTAAAAATGCAATTATTAATAATATTTTTCTTATTGATATTATTAGTTTTTATATATAGCATACAAAAAAATTCAAAAATAATCCTAAAATTAATAAAAATGATGACGATTAAAGAATAATAAAGAAAGGAGGTATAATATGGCAGTGGGAACGGCATCTGCAACTGGCAGAACAAGTCATTATCATGTTGGTGCTGAAAAAGAAATTTAGATATATTAGATGAACTAAAAATCAGTTGCGTCATCTGCTATAAAATCAACAATTGCAACACCTACATCTGGAATATTAAATACAGTAAGAAATTCTATGTCAAATGGTAATGAACAAGATTCATCAAGTTTAACAATAAGTTCAACAATAGGTTGTGTTGGTTCATTTGGAATATTAGAAAAATACGGGGCACAAGCTAATGCAACTAATGCTTTGATTCAAAATTTTCATTCAAATCCAGCTATAATGTCGGATTTTGCAATTACACATAATGCCTTTCATGATAGAAGAAATGATTTAAGTACAAATATTACAGCAAATGGATTAACAAACACATTATCAAACAGATCTGCAATGAATCTTTATTTTTCTAATTCATTACCAAGTGGAAAATTTAAATATAAATAATACCTCTGACTATTATAATTTCAGAAATGAAATTATTAAAATTTCAAATGATAGAGGTCTTGGTGACGTTATTAAAAATGGACAACAAATTTTAGATAGGCAAAATGATTTATTAAAAGATGCAAATAGCGAATTATCAAAAATTAACCGCTGGTGGAAAAAAACAGTTTTTACAAAATTAGAACAAGATAAAATTGATAAACTTAGAAATTCAATTAAAAATATTAATGAAAAATATTTCTATTTGTAAATCAGGAATGCAATTTAAATCAGTAGAAGATAAATATAAACCAAGTTCAAAGAAAATAACAGGTTTAGGTGTTGGTGTTGGAATCGGAATTGGCATTTTTAATTCAACCCTAAGAAATGCGAGTGATACTGCATCATATAAAGGCTATCAAACCTTAAGACAATATTGGAATTATGGTAAAGTTACGGTTAAATTAGCATGGAGAAATTAAAAGCATCTTATAAATTTATAGGAAGACCTATTATTACTAATGTTGGTGGAAGAAGCTTGCGATTTGTAGCAAATAAATTATCCGCTTCACATCAAACAATTTCTAATTTTTATAAATTCATCGTTAACTCGCATTGGAAATTCTGAAAAAGATATTGGTTTTGCTATAAATATCTTATCAAATAAAGAAGCAAGAGGTCATGCTGTAAGAACCGCAAAGAATGTAGTAACAAGTGCAGCAAGAAATGGTGTTAGGCTTTGTTGGAAGAGGTGCAGCTAATTTACTAAGTAGAACTGGTGTTGGAAAAAGAGTTGTTGGTGGTGCGAGAATTATCGGTAGGGTTGCGAATAAGGGATTAGGAGTTTTATCTATTCCATTCAAATTTGTTGGTGGGGCAGTTACAAGAATGGCACGATTAATGTCAACAATCAAAAAGTCTTGTAGATCCAAAAAGAATTAATGAAAAAAATATGGGACAAAAATAAAAAGTAAAATAACTTTAGAAGCAATAAAATCTTTATTTTTCTTTAATAGCTGCAAATATAATACCTACAGCGTTTATTGTTATCATTTTAATTGTATTTACAAGTTTAACGACAATTACAGATGCAATTTCTTCTACATATGAAAAATTCATATCAGAAACAACAATGGGTGCAACATATGCAAAATTGTTAGATAAAGAAAGAGATTTTGCTGCACAAGTATCATCTTTGACAGAAGAAAAAATACCAGATGGAATTGGACATGATATCAAGGAATGGACTAATTATAAGGTACATTTTATTGGGGCTGATGGAAAAGAAATGTCAAATAGCTTAGAATCAACTGGTGGTTCTGTAATGATTGGAAACGGAAATTCTAATGGTGAAATTGGTTCATTAAGAAATGAAGCATCAGACAGAATTTGGACCTATATGAAACAAAATGGATGGACAGATCAAGCAACAGCGGCTTTGATGGGTAATATTTATAATGAATGTTCAATGAATTATAGGGCAAATGGAAAACAAGATATTGGAATTGTTCAATGGACAGATAACTCAAAAGGTGCAAGAAGAAAAACACAATATATTCAGTGGGCTACATCTAATGGATATGATCCATTAGACTTAGAGGCACAACTTAAATATTTATTTAAAGAACCACATCATGGAGATACTGTTCGTGCAATGGCACATATGACAAGTCTTGAAGATGCTACTTGGTATTTTATTTCAAGATATGAAATGTATAATAATTATAAAACTGATATAAAAGAAAAATGAAAGAACATCTGCTGCAAGAGACTATTATAATTATTATACCACACACGAACCATTCAATAATATCGAAGCTGATGAATCATTAATTGCATCAAATGCTGGTTCTGCATCAGATACAAATACATCAAGTGGAAACTTTGAAACAATTGCTTTCAAATTATAATGTAAATACTATTAAAGGTATTTTAACAATGGCTTATATTTATATTGATAGAGATTTCAAAAAAATATGGGTCTTTAACAGATAAATTATGGGGAGATAGTGTATATAAAGATTATTGTGCAAAACTTTATGATTCAACTCATATAATTGCATTAAATAAAGATACTCCAAAAGTTTATTATTGTCCAAATTATCAAGCTGATGAAAATGGAAGTGATGATCAAGTTGTAGAATATCCAGAAGCGACTGATTCATGTAACAATTTTATTCCTAGTGGTCAAACAGAATCTACAGATTCAAGCATTACAAGACCAACTGTTATTACTTATACTGTTGCTAAAGCTACATATGAAGTAGAAAAAACTGATCCAACGAGACCAAACGATTCACCAAGAACAGAATACGTTGAATATTTAAAAATACACAATTTATGGAACTGGTGCTTATGGTACAGTAACATTTAGTTATGACAAACAAGCAAAAAAATGGTTTTCATGATGCATACGAAGGTGCATTATCCGAATTAAAAGCAAGAGGTGGAAAAAGTTTCTTAAGTTATTGTATTGATGAAACACAATACGACAAAACCTTTGTATTAGTATCTAATGACCCAGTTTGTAAAGGACATATTGACGGAGAAGCTTTCGTATTTGTTTCAAATATTTATGACCCATCTAATGAAAAAGATCCAGCAAAAGCACAAACATCAGTGCAAGAAGATAATTCTGCTGATGGAGGAACAACAGAAAATCAAATTGGTCTTGCAAAACCAAATAATGATAAAATAAACAATAGTGTAAGAATGATTGCAAAATCAAATACAAATAAATTAGGATTCCAAATTAATGCATTTGCTGCACCAAATGATGATGAATATGATGATTCTGAAGACACGGACACAAATGAAGAGGAAGATGATAATGTAGATGATGATGAATTAATCAATTTCAGACAAACAGGATGGCAAAAACATAAGAGGAAATTGGTATTATATTGATGAATTAAGTCATGATAAAATTGTAAATAAAAGAAAAATAATTAAAAGGTAAAAGATGGCTTAAATTATTATTACTTTTTGATGGAAGTGGAAGAATGTATACAGGATTTCAAATTTTTGTTGACGATGATGAAACAGAATTTAAAAGATATTTTGGTTCAGATGGTGCAATGAAATTTGGATGGCAAGAAATAGATGGAAAATGGTATTATTTTTCAGAAAAATGGTAATGGACATCGTTATGGGCAAATGTATGTAAACGAAAAACACCAGATGGATATGAAGTTGGAGAAGATGGTGTTTGGAAAGATAAAAAAGAAACACAAACAAATGCTTCTGGTAACAATGCAAATGGAAATGGTTCTGGAAATGCTAATTCTTCTGGAAATAATGGTAGCAATGGAAATAGTGGTGGAAGTGGAAATTCTGGAACATCAACTGGTGGAAATGGAACTTCTGATTATGATAAACAAAAAGAAGAAAAAAACAAAGAAATAGCCAGAATGAAAAAGAAACCATATTCCTATATTGGTTACGATTATATAGATAAAAAGCAAGCAGAAAGTAGATATTCAATGTACGCATTAGATAAATATGCAACTGCCTTTTAATGATCCAAGTCAACCAACAGAAATTGAAGAGGAAGAAGTCGATATTGATAATCCAGCAAATAAAACTAAGAAAACAATTAAAGTTAATGGTAGGGTTGGAGATGAAGAGTCTGTAAATGAAAGCAAATCAATATTCTGATTCCCATGCTGGTGAAAAATTTGTTATGGATGATTTGGTTAAAAAATATTATGAATCAAAAGGAATTAATAAAGAACCTAATCTTGAAATCAAGAATTGGTGGAACAATGAATCTTGGTTCACAAATCTCACAACAACAAAAACTTATTACAGAATTTATAATGATGATACAAAAATATAGATTCGTTAGGAAACAAAAGTAATAATCCAAATGATAAAAATGTAGTAAACACTTCAAACTCAAAACCATTCTGGTTTAATGCATTTACTTCTGAAAGTGGAAGAAATGAAAATTTTTGAAAAGCATGGTTGGGATGATAGTTCTATTCAGCAAGTAAGACTTATCTTAGCGGATAACTGGGAAGAAAGATATGGAGTAGTAATTCAGAATACAATGAATATAGCCCCATTAAGTGATGAGGAAATTTCAGCAATTTTTGCAAAATGAAGATTTTAAGAACCTAAGTGAACAAAGAAAATCAATTATTGCAACGGTCTATTCTTTTCCAAAATCTTGCAACAAAATTTAATACAAAAATATGTTTATGGTGGTGGACACATTCCAGTCCTAAACTTTTTAAATCAAATTACTGAAAAAGACGTATTTGATTGTTCATCATATTCATCAACAATTTATTATAACGCTGGATTAGATAATATGATGAGAAATACAGCATATTATGAATCAAAAGTACAGAAAGGTTCCAATGAGTGATTTAAAACCAGGAGATTTAATTGTTACTCCAAAACATGTTGTTATTTATTTAGGTGGTGGAAAAAAATTGCACATGCATCAACATCAACCAAACCATTAAAAACAACTTTCAATGTTGATGGAACACATTATATTAAAACTGGAAACATTTATAGACCAAATGGTTTAGATTAAACATTTATAGGCTAAATGGTTTAGATTAATTTATAAAAGCAGAATAAAATTCTGCTTTTTATTTTTATTCTAAATAAAATTATTTATAATAAAAGTAAAAAGTATTTTTTTCTTTAATAAAATAAGACATATTATTTTTATAACTAAGCGGAAAGGAGAAAATATACGTTATTATATCTCAGATCTTCATTTTTGGCATACAGCAATGAATGACAGAATGGATTGTAGAGGATTTAAATCTGTTGAGGAATTAAATGAATATATGATTAATCAATGGAATAGTAGAGTTCATAGAAATGATGAGGTTGTTATTCTGGAGATTTTTGTTTTGCAAATGAAGAAGAAACTATGAAAATATTAAAACAATTAAAAGGAAGAAAATATTTAGTAATTGGAAATCATGATGATAGATTTTTAAATAAAAAGATTTTGATAAATCATTATTTATTAAAATTTCAAATTATTTGGAATTAAATGATGATAGAAGAAAAAGTAATTTGTTCTCATTATCCAATTTTTGTTATAATAAACAACCCCATTGTTTTCAGGATGGTACACCAATGTCTTATATGTTGCATGGACACATTCACAAGACCGATGACCAAGACCTAGTTGATGAATTTGTAAAAATTATCAAGAGAAAAGGAAAGAAATGGATGTAGAACAAGTCATTTTTCCTTGCAATGTAATCAATTGTTTTTGTATGTATTCAGATTATATTCCACAAAACACTTGATGAGTGGATTAAAATTAATGAAGAAAAGAATGAAATTAGGAACTGAAGAATATTTAAGAAAAATTAAAGGAGAATAAAAATGAAATACACAAAGAAGGAGTTGATTCTACTGAGGAAACAACATGGTGATGCTTATATTTTGGAATTGATGAAAAGTTCGAAAACACATCAAATTTCCAAATGAGAAATCACATTATGGACGATGTTAAATATACTAGAAAAGAAAAAAACATAAGAAAGATTATTATGATTATGAATAAATAAAAAAAGATTGCTGTTAATGGCAATCTGTTATAAAATAATATTCTTATTTACTTAATAATAAATCATATAAATCCGAAGCATCTCTTAATGGAATGTCATTTCCATTTTTATCAAGAACCATTCCTTCATGCCATTTACTTCCAAATTCAAGTTCATAAATAAAATATCCAATATCATCAACTTCATTATCATCAAAAATATCATTAAGAAAATCATTTAAAAGGAATTCTCCAGTTGGAAAATAAACATCCCATTCATTATCGAAAAGCCTTCTAATAATTTTACTTGACTCATCAATTTTTGTCCATTTTTCAATTTGGTTAATAATTCTAATAAATTTTAACTTATCAATATTAATTTCTTTTACATCAATCAATTCGAAAAAGATTGTCTAAATTTTTCCCTTGCATTAAAAATTCTTCCCCAAAACAACTATTAATCATGGTAAAACAATCGTAAAGACTAATCATATTTTTGGATCAAGACCAATATTTAATAACGCATCTTTCATTTGTTCGTTTTTTCATAAAAATCAATTAATTTTGTTGCATATTCATCAAAAAAACTCTTTTGTAATTGTATTATATTTTTCATATTTTCTCCATCATTTAATTTTTTAAAAACAAATATCACTGTTATTAACGTTGTGTTTTTATCATTATCTTATATTAATATTATAACTCAATAATTTATATCTGTAAATAAAAATAAAATTTATTTGTATTTTATTTATTGTTAATAACATATTTATATTTAATTGCGCATCATCATATTTTTTATTAACAACAGAAACTCACGCATAATCTATTTATATAAATAATCATTAACAAATGTCAAAAACTATCATAATATTATAAAAAGTGAAAGGAGATTTTTATGACAATAATAACGAAAGAAATATATGGATTTTTAGGATTAAGTTCTTTTTAATCTGTTTTTAATATCAGTATTAATTTTTAAATAAAAATATTGGAAAAAAACAATTCCACCCACACTTTTATCCCTATTCCTATTGTTTATTATTTTTTTACAAAAACCAAATTTTAATTAAAATGATTTTTGAATATGTTTTCCATTTTTAAACCACACATTTAATTTTTAATGCTAGCGTTTATTCTAAGCATTATTCTTTTATTTATTTTCTAACAAATTTATAAAGAAAAGATATGGAATAATTTAGTTTATTTGTTTGGCACTATTCTAATGCAATTTTTCAATACAATATTTCGTATTTAAATTAACAACAATTCTTTATTTAAATAAGTTAATGTCTACTGTTTATGACGAAAAATATGTTTTTATGTGTTATCAAATTTAATAGTCGGATGTCTATTGTCATTTTTATAATTCCATCTATATTTTATAAAAAGATTTAATTATCTATTTACTGGAATTAATTTAACATCAATAGCTACGCTTATTTTTGTTTTTTATTAAAAGTGTAAGTTTCTAAAATATACAAAATTCAAGAGGAATATCAAATTCCTCTTTTATCATAGATTGTTATTTATTTAACAATTATAGTAAAAATACTATATTATTGATATTTAAAGCATTTTTATGATAGAATGAATTGAGAGACAAATAAAGGAGAACTTATGTCAAATAAAATATTAAAGAAAATTCAAGCTTCTGCAAAAATTTCAAAAAGTCTGATGTAACTTTTTCATGGACTAAATTTTATATGATTGGCAAGTAAAAGCAGTAGAAGCATTGAAAAATTCAAATGCAATATTATCAGCACCAACTGGATCAGGAAAAACAATTGTTTTCAAAATTGTGAGGCTGATATAGATAATGAAAATCAAAAGATAATTTTTACAGCACCAATTAAAGCTTTATCAAATAATAGATATGCTGAATTATTGATGGAAGGGTATGACGCTGGAATCGACACTGGAGATTTCAAAGAAAAATACAGATGCAAGAATTATTTGTTGTACACAAGAAGTTTATACAAATAAATATGCCAACTTACCAAACATGAATGTTATGATGATGAGTTCCATTATGTAGCAAATAACCCAGACCCGAACCGTCCCTACATTGATGGTATTAGAAAAACTAGCAAGTTCACGGATTATGATTATTTCAGCAACATTTGGAAATACAGAAGAAGTGAAATCTTATCTGAAAGAATTAAAGGACAGCCTTTCAATATTTATGAAAAATGATGAAAGAAGTACAGATTTAATTATTACAAATAAGAAATATAAAATCAGAGAAATTAAAAATGCACTTATTTTTGTCTTTTCTAGTAAAAAATGTGTAAGAATTGCAAATGATTTATATCGTGAAAGAGGATTCTTAAAAAAAGGAAAAACAGCAAGAAATTAATATGATTTTCAAAACTGTTAAATATTAAATCAAAGCAATTCAAACAATATACAGAAAAGGGAATAGGAACATATTATGGTAGTATGTTACCAAAAGAAAAATTAGCAACTGAAATTCTGTTTAAAAAGGATTGATTGACGTTGTGGTTGGAACTGACGCTTTGTCTTTGGGAGTGAATTTACCAGCAGAAACAGTAATTTTTGCACAACTTGCAAAAATATTATACAGGACCACTTGCCCCATCTGAATTCTACCAAATGGCTGGAAGGGCTGGAAGAAAAGGATATTTTGATACTGGTTATATTGGATTATATGAAAAAGAAGATTATGAAAGTTATGATTTTGAATATGCACAAAAATATTTACTTGAAGAAATTGTAAATCAAAACATTGAAAAACATGAAAATTGATGTTGGAATTAATTTTAAAAAGATTTTTATCATTTATTCCAATCAATGAAAAACCAATAATTATATTTTTAAATCTGAAAACAAAAGACGAATATGAAAAAGAAAAAGTAAAAGATTTAAAATAAAATGATTAAAGAAGAAGTTGATGATATAGTTGATATTTCTCTCTTACATGAATCAGAGGTAAATATTAGAAAAAGAAAAACAAAAAGAAATTTCATATTTCTTTACTTTATTAAATAAATCTTGTCAAGAAAGTAAAAGAAAAAGATGCAATCGTTGATGTTTTTAAAAGAAATCTATTTTCATGAAGTTGATATTTTTAAAAATATTTACTTTTGTAAATTGTTTTTAAATGATAAATTTGATGAAGAAAAATCCCATATGATGATTATAGGGATTTATTACAATTAATTAGATTTGTAAATGGATTACCAGAAATTTATAAATCAAAAATTAAAAAAATTTGGGATATTTTTGAAAAAGTTATCAATGAATTAGACGATACTATTCAAAAATTTTGCAGAATATAAAATAAATTTCAGTAATAAAAAGAGAAAAAGAAAATGATTTATACCAGTTATTATGGAAATCTCAAAAATATTCCAGATAATGTTTATAAAATATCAATTTCATTGAAAAACACCATTTGGAATGAATTTTTATAATTGTAAAAGAATTATGTCCAACATTGAAAATTTTGTCATCATATAAAGATGGAATTATTGATGAAAATGGTTATAAAGAATTGTTTAATAAAAATTTAAGCAAATTAAATCCATTTTCATTGATTAAAAAAATTATATTCAATTGCTGGTGGAAATGACATTGTTCTTTTATGTTATGAAAAACCCAATGATTTTTTTGTCATAGACATTTGGTTGCGAATTGGCTTAATTCTTATGGATTTTGTGTAAATGAATATGGTTGTGAAGAAAAAGAAATCGTAACGTCTGTTACTGGACATAGACCACAAAAACTTTTTTTGGATATAATTATGCCGATGAAAGATATAAAAAATTAAAAGAGATTTTTAAAGAAAACTTAATTAATCTTAAAAACTGATATAGCTATTTCTGGTTGTGCTTTAGGGGCAGATCAAATGTTTTCTTTGGCTGTTTTTAGAATTAAAAAAATGATGGGATTCCAATGAAATTATATTCAGCAGTTCCATTTTAAAAATTTTTGGTGGAAATTGGTTTTGGAAAAAAATGTAGATATTCATAATGAAATTCTTAGAAAATCTGATAAAGTAATTTACATTTCTAATGAAAATTATGATAAAAATTAACACAATTACAGGATAGAAATGAATTTTTAGTGAATGCATCTGATAATTTAATTTCTGTTTTTGATGGTAGTCCATCAGGTCACAAAAATTGCATTGATTATGCTAACAAAATGCATAAAAATCATTAATATTCCTATTAAAAATAATAACTTTGTTTAAATATTAATAATTAAAATTCATTTTTATTTATAATATAAAAAGAGATTGATTATCAGTCTCTTTTATAATCTTTATAATTTTATCGTTATAATAAATAAAAAGATTGAGGGTCAATCCTCAATCTCTATCTTTCTCATATTCTTTCATGTCAAACGCTTTGATGAAAAATAAATGATAAAACTATTGGAATAAATGTTGTTCCCATAATAAATTTCCCTCTTTCTTTCTTCTTTTTACGAATATATTATGTGAGAAAATTCATATGGATTATTTATTTTTTTGTTTTAAATAATTCTATCAGCAATGCTACCGTAACAAATGAAAACTTATAAAAAGTTATAAATTTACAAGATTGATTATAGAGAGATATAAATTATTTAAATTTATACTAGAATTGTTTCAAATTCCATACGGTCTCTCTTTTAATAATAACAATATTATTTATTTCAACTATTGCTACACAATAAAAATATTGTTATTATTTTTATTACTTTTTAATATCCCATAAAGTGATGAATTTTAAACTTTGTAACTTGTCAAAGCATCCATATTTACAGGACTTTTTATTATAACATATAAAAATTTTTTTCAATAGTTTTTATAAAAATTCAATTATTTATATAATTTTATATAACTTTTAAGAAACTATTGTTTTACCCCATTACTACCAAGAAAACATAAAACCCAAAAATCCAAATTGTAATTTCCGATGTATAAAATTAATGTTATGAAAATAAAGACTGTTTTTAATATTATTCTGTTACCGAAAAACATTTAAAATGAACGGACAGTATTTTTATCAAACATTATTTTTATTCAGTTTCCGTTTTTCATTATATTCTCTTAAAATATTTAAAAACTTCATCATCGTTATTAACTGCATTTTTAAGACCTTCTTTGCATTGCTTCTCAAACACTTCAACAAGCATATCAGTTTTGTTTGCAATTTGAATCCAAATCATAATTTCATTGTTATTAACGGAAATATCATTAATCATATTCTTAAATTTAACCCTAATGTTATCCCCATCATTACTAACTAAACATTCTTTATAAGTTCCATCCCAATCCACAATACTGAATTCAGTCTTTAATTCAATACCACATTCATTTGCAATTAATAAGACTTCTTTTAATTCTTTCTTAATATATTTAATTACATCATTTACATCGTTATATTTATTTCTTAAATCATTTAATTCAGTTAACTTATCCTTATAAAGATTACACAATAGATAAAGTTCTGTATCTTTGACTTTTGAAAAATCTGCATTTAAGAAAACATCTGAATCTTTATATTCAATTTCATTTGATAAAGAATTATCTATTTTTATAATTTCAATTAATTTATCATTTACATAGTTAATATCATTATCAGTGTTGACATCGTTATTATCATTAACAATTTCATTGATATCTTCATTCTCACTGTTTTCTAAATGTTCTTCCCCTAAATCAATAAATTCTTCATATTCTTTTTACTTTTTCTTCTTCCTCTTTTAATTCTTTCTTTGTTTGTTCAATTAAATCAGGATCTTCTTTTGGTTCTTCTTTATATTCAAATTTAGGCTTTAAATCTTCTTGATTTTTAGATGCATCTTCTTTAGGTTCATTTGATTCCTTCGGAATAACTCTGTTTGGACTGTTTTCTTCTTTTAGAACTCGTAGTTCATTCACAATATTTAAATCAAATTTATTAGATAATTTGTATTTTTTCTTTAATTTCTTCTGTATTTGAGTTAAAAATCAAGATAATTATAAAGAAAAATGAAGTGCATATGATTCTGAATTTTCATTAATGTATTGATTCTTATTTCTTAGAATAGTTAAAACTTCATCTCTTTTTAATGAAAAGCATTTATGATGAAATCAAATCCTGTGTTCAGCATTAAAACATCCAACAATTAGGTTTTCATTTGGGATGGAGTTTGGTTGTGGAGAAGTTTTTCTTTAATAAGTCTACATAATTCATAAATTTTGTCCTTTCTGTTACAAATCCTTCTTTTATTTTAATGAAAAAGATTAATTTGTCAACTTTTGTTTGATATTTTTATAAAAAAAGTGAACCGAAGTTCACTTTCGTTTGTGTGTTTAAAAACCTAATCATCATTAGTAAATATTCTGATAATTGTGTAATATCTTTTCATTTTTCTTCCATTAAATTTTTAAAGTGTGAATTTAATATTTCTGTAAATTCTTTAATATAATTATCGATGTTATTGTATATATTAGTCCAAAAAAATAATAACCCATTTCTATTTTATCTTCATATTTATCATGGTAGCAAGAACAACGCAAAGTTTTCACACACAAAACAGTTCTTTCATTTACACAAAAGGCAGATTACCTTTTCCACTAATCTGAATTGGAACTTCAAAGAAACCCAAATCCTTGTTCTTTTTATGATAAACATAATTGGATTCAAAATTTTTATTAATTTTATTAATTATTTCTGAAACACTATATTTTGGATTTTGTTTTAAAATTAGCTTTTTAAATCATTCAACTCGTTTAATTGTTTTATAATTATTATATAAATCTATAAATTCTTTATCATTTAATTCATATAAATCAACATTTTTAAAGTTCTTTTTCATTTTCTTTTTCATTTTCTTGTTTATTTTTCTTTCTTTTTGAAAAACAATCTAATATATTTTTAAACATAAGTTTTCCTTTCTTTTATAACTGAATTAATTGATATTTATTTATTGTATCAAGATATTTTTTTCTTTTATTTCTTCATTAAAATTACCGTTTAAAACATATTTCTGTAAATGATTGAAATAATGATAAAATTAAACAACGAGTCAAATTTAATATTGGTTTTAAATATAAAGTAAAAAGAAATATAAATTAAAATATTAAATAAAATTATATATAAATAAAATATAATAAATAACTAATTTTAAAAGTTAATAATTTTATTAATAGAACATATATTATTAAACCCATTATAGCCCATGATGCATCGTAATTAGCATTAATCTCTTCTAAATTATTTATACGATTAATTACACAGATAGTTTTTACGATCAAAATATGGAATGTATACTATTAATGGACTGAATATGTTTAACATAAAAGTAGTAATTATTGTTCCAAAATATAAAATTAAATATTCTTTAAACGTAAAAATCATTCATTAATTTTACCTCTTATAATTCCATAATCATTGTAATATTTTTTTGATGTCTAAAATAGTGAGGATTAAAAAGTAAAATTCAATATATATAACCACAATTCCACTTTTCCCCCTAACAAAAACAATTCCAATAATTCCTAAAATTAAAAACCAATTGTTAATAATGGATAGGTTTTTCTTTCTATGTTTTCATTTATTTTAAAAATGATAAACTTTTTTAATAATTGCTATTGGAATTAATAATCCACAAACTAATCTATATGTTGAAAAATGAATTTTCTGATAGAAGTGTGTTTAGAACATTATAAATTTGGTTTTGTGATAATGTTTTTCATTAGGGTTGGATCTTTGAAAAATGGTTGAAATTAATGTTGGAACTGAAATTGAGCTTATTATCAAAAGTGAAATAACAACCAATAAAATAAAACTTACTACACTTCTAATTACTGAAAATAAATAATCTTTTTCTTGCAAGAATATGTTTATATAATAAATATAAATTGTGTTTCATTTTTCCCTCCTTTATATATATTATAATAGATTTTACAGAAAAACAAGAAAAACTAAAAATCTTTTTAGATAAATCTAAAAAGTCATATATATATCGTCTATTACACTATTATTTTTGAGTAAAAACATAAAAATCGCTAGATATATAGCCATTCTTTTGATTTTTTACATGAAAATTAGTCCAAATTTTTATGCAGTGAAAAATGATAGTTTATTCTTTTATTTTTAATTAAATTTTAAATATTATTTAAAAATTGTTATTTATTTTTACTATGATTGATAATTTATTAACAATCCAAGTAATAAAAAATAAAAATATTTTTAAAAAAATAATTGACAAATTTTCATAATCTGATATAATGAATTTACCCAATAAATTTAGGAAGGAAGTGATTAAACTTTGGTAACTAGAAAAAGAAAAATGAGGGTTTAGATTCTTTACTTAAACGGTTTAAGCTATGGGTGGCTGACGCTGGCATTATGGATGAAATTCGAAAAAGAGATTTTATCAATCAAAAAGCATTAAACGAAAGAATAAGTCTAAAAGGGCTGAAAAAGACTCTTAAAAGAAAACAGAATGTAACTGTTTATAAAAATTTACAAAAATTCATTTTTATTTTTCCCTTTTCGAAATAAAAAAGACCAATTTCTGGTCTTTTTCTTTTATATCATCTTGCATAATATTTTTATAACAAAAAAATAAAAGAAAAGGAATTCTGCTTTAAAATGAAGAAAAATAAACATAAAACAAATTTCCAAACCTTTATCATATTATTCTTAATTTCATTTTTAATTTTTAATTCCATTGCTGATCCAAAAATAAATCAAACACCGATTTCTTTTTGTTGATGCACCTGAAAATTCACCAAATTCAAAAGTGATTGGAACTAGAATTATTGATGATGATGTTGATTTAAATTATCGAGATTTAATTTCTGAAAATGAAAATAACGAAAAATCATCAAGAAGAAAAATGATTTATTAGAATATATTTTTGGAAAAATAAAGAAAACGAAAAGAAAGACTTAGAAGATTTATTAACATTAGATAAAACGGAAACAAAATTTCCACAGAAAACTAACAGAGAAACTAAAATTGAACAAAATGGTCTTGTTAAACAAAATGGGTTTATCAATTTGGATTTGGATAAAATCAATTCGAATTTGGATAAAATCAATTCAATTTGGAAGAAATTAATGTTTTTGACAATGATGGGAATGATGGTTTAGTTAGTGGTGAAGTTGTAATTCAGAATAATGTTTTTAGGAAAAAGTATTTACTGATAGAAAACCAATTTCAAATCTAAATCAAACTTCTACTTCAAATGAAGAAAATACTCAGTTTGATCCTAGCTATCAAGTTGAAGAAGACGATATCTCAGTCAATGAACTTAGTGAAGAACAAATAAAAGAAATAGAAAAATGAATTCTGTTAATAATAATTCATATGTTAGAAATGCAATTAATTTTGCTATTTCTAAAAATTGGATTCCATATTCACAAGCTGGAAGAGATAGTGGAAATGCATATGATTGTTCATCATTAGTGTATTATGCTTATTTAAATGCTGGTCTTGATATCAAAAATGAAGATAGCACTACCGCTGCTGAAATTGCTAAAAATTGGTTTTGGGTGGGAAATCGGTTTCGGCGAGTGAATTAAAAAGAAGGTGATTTGATTTTTTTATTCTAATGCTAGAAATGGTCGGTTTCATAATATCTCTCATGTTGCAATTTATATTGAAATGGACAAATGATTGAAGCTTCTCAAGAAAAGGAGTTAAATATTCTAGTTTGAGATTAACATCCGTGACAGATATTTGCAGACCATCAAATTAATATATTTATTAGTCAGAGATTATTCTCTGACTTTTTATTTATAAAAATTCAATAAAGAAAAGAGAAAATCCTCTCTTTTTAAAATTAAATAATTCTTCTTTTTGTTATTTAGTTCAGATTCAAGCTTTTAACATTTTTCCAATTCTTTAATAAATTCATTAATTTGATTGTGTTTTTGATAAAAATTAAATCATTTATTTTTATTAACAACTTATCATCAAAAACTTGAATGTTTAATTCTTGAAATTCCAAATCTTCAATTCCAATTTTAATTTTATCAGTAAATAAATCTTTTTCGACATTTATTAAAAATTATCAAATTGGTACTTTTTTATTTCCACAATTTCTTTTATCTTATATCTGTTAATTAGTCTCATCTATCAAATCCAATCTCGTCAATCTCCAAAGGTGTAATTTTCACATTATCATTAACAATTGATGTCAAAAAAATCTTTTAGAATTCTCATATTTTTAACTTGTTCATTAGTCATAAGTGCAGTTAGTAAAAATTCTTTTTCCTAAATCAGCCGCAAGACTCCTATCTTCTATTGCTAAAAATTCTGGAATTTTACCATCTTTTGTGTCGGAATATAAATCTCTATCTTTTCCAGTCTCGAAAACTCTAGGAATTTCATAACTGTCACATAATCTGTTAATTTTATTAATCAGATCAGTCATGTTAATGTAGAAGATCTTCTTTCTAATTCATAGTTTTCTTTTTAGTTCAACATATTTATCTGGATTATGAAATTTGAATGTTGAACTCAATAGTCTTGCATCTGTGCAATATTTTACAACATTATTAAAATAAGCTGGAATATTTGCAAGATTTTTATTCACAAACTCAATTAAATCCTCATCATTTTTCTTTCACAACACAATCAGACAACTTCATTAATTCGTTAAGCATAAAAACCTCCTTCTAAACTCTCATTTTCTATGTTTATAAATATAATATAGTTATAAAAAAATGATTCAAAAACATAATAAATATATAATATTAATATAAAGGAGGTTCAAGATGTTAACCCTATTTCCAGTTCCTATTGGTGGATATATAACATTAATAATGTCATTTTTAATGCCAATTTTTATTTTTATGTCATTTTTAAATTAATTATGAAGAAAGCAGTTTTTTCTTACTCCTATTTTTCCTTTTAATTTCATTTAAAAATAATGAATATGTAATTTATGCAGTAAATATTGTAAAATCAAATCTTTATTTATTACCAACTGCATTTTTATTTATGTTATATTTGGAATTTTCAGAGGAACACTTAAACTTGTTTTTCCATATTAACAGGATTATTTTATTTAATTCTATTTTTGTTGTAATTGGATTTTTATTAAGTATTTTTCCAATGTTTTTTTCTCAGTTTTTGTCTAAAAAAACGATATATTTTTATAAAAATAAGACATATTATAGATAGATATTTTTAATATCATTTTTAAAATTTTATTGCATTTTTGAATGCAGAGAGAGAAAACATGAAAAATTATATTTTGGAAGTATTCCATTAAAAAAATTACAGTACACACAGTTAAAGAAAATTTCCCAGACTGTAAAAGTTTTTATTCTGAGACTCTGATGGAAAATTTGTTAATTTTAAATTTACAACAGAAGATAGAAAAGAATATAAATTATCTGAAGAAAACAAACAATATTCATTTGTTAATGACCACCTAATTTTAAATAATGGACCAATTAATCCTTTTTAAATATGATAAATTAGATGCTTTTAATTGAGGAAACAGAATTGAAGACAGATGTTTTTTTATAAAAGAGAATGTTTTGGTAAAAATCATGAAAGCATTAGAAAGTTGTCAAGAATTTAAAAATACTGCTGAAATTGAAGTTGGCAATTTCATTGATAAAAATAATTTTGATATTAAATTTGTTTTAAATGAACAAAAACGGAGCTTACCATGTTGGCGACAATGATGATGTTCATTTACAAAAAAATAGATCCCGAAACAGAACTTAAAAAAACAGCCAAACCATAAGACTAAAAAGAATTACCAAATAATATTCAATTTAAAATTTTTAAAAACTACACATCCAGGTTTACTTACAGAAGCAACAAAAATTCATTTCTGGTTTTGAAAAAAAGATGAAAAATTTAGAATCTGTAACTGACCTTTATGTTAAAAACATGGAGAAAAACAATTTACAAACAAATGGGCATTGACGCTTTTTGATGTTCTTTCTGACACAACTGATAGCATTTTGGTTGGGGATTTATAAAACAATCCTATGCGACATTTGGTTTTATTTGATGGAAAAGAATTTGCATATTCAGAAAAACCATTAGGAATTATTCCTTATGATGAATACTTAGAAAAAAAGAAATGAAATTTTTGAATAATTATAAAAAGATGTTATGAAAGTTTGTAGAAGAAACAGGAATTCTTCCACAAAGGCTATTGAAAGACTAAATGTTTATGAAAACAAAAATGCCAATTGTTTTTATTTTTAATGATGTTGATAATGTTATTCTTGAAATTAAGGAAGAAATTTTTGAAAGACCCATTTTTGAATGTGGTTGAAAAAGGTCAATCGGTTTATTAATTTAAATAACACTTATGATGGTTTTAAGGCAAAATATCAGAAAATTAAAAAGAAAATACCATTAGAAAAATTGATATTAATGAAAATGGTTTTTATTTGTAAAGTTGATATTGATTTAGAAAATTTATTAGTATCTGATCCATATATTCAAATTAGTGGAATTAGAAGAGAAAATGCACAAATAAAAAGAACAGTGTTAACAAATTTATTTATCGAAAAATTAAAAGAAGAATTTGGAAAAACTAAAGAAAACTGTTGAATATAAAACTTATTTATTTGGAATTAATATCAGAAAATTAGGATTTGACAAAGAAAATATTATTAAAGATAAAAATATTAAGAAAGTTTTTATAGAAACAATGAAACAATCATCATCAATCCATATGAGGAAGAAATTGAAATAAATGTAAGTGGGGATGAAGATAAAATTGTAGATTTGTTTAATAAAAATTTTTACATAAGAGAGATTTTATCTCTCTTTTATTTTCACAATCATTTATTCCATTATATAATTATAATAAAGATAAACAGAGTTGTTAATAAAATAACAATTTTCTATATCTATAAGATTGTCAAATTAATAACAATCAAACAAATAAAACATGGAGGAAAAATATGAAGCATAGAAGTAGAAAATTCAGAGATTGGCAGAAAGATAAGCACATTGCAAGAAAAGAAAGAATTTAAAATCTTACTTACCAGATGGACTTCCAAAGGAAATTAATGCATCTGATGTTTTTAAAAGTATATGATTTCCTTGATGGATTTGAATATAGAGAAAAGGAAAATTTGGTCAAATTTATTTATTTTATAGACCAAAATTCAAAAGGAAGTCTTAGTAAAGGAAAAATTCATTGTTCTTGTGAAATGTGTAAGAATCATACAAGAAAAATTTTTCTGAACAGCACTGTCTATGTATGATGGTTTGATTGAATTTCAAGAAGAATATGATGGAATTATTTCTGGACAAAATGGAATTGTTAATAAATTAATGGTGGAAGTGAAAAATAATGAAAAAATTCATTAATTCTAAAGCAATGTGGTACTGGTCAAAAACCAATGCAAATGTAAATTATGAGGATTTCATTAACAGAATCAAAAGACATCAAAAAGTTGTTCTTAAAATATTAAAGAGAAAGATTAATTTCTTTCTCTTTTTGTTTTATCAAAAAAATCAACATATTATAACTGAAAAATGAAAAACAGAGGATATGAAAGAAATTGAATTATGAATATGGATAATATAAAGCTTCTGGAAAAGGTTGAAAAATTGTCTAAAGAAAAAGAAGATAAGGAATACCAAGAAAAACTTAAAAAAAGCTATGCCTTTTATAGATAAAATTAGTAAAATTAAAAATGAACTTTTTGCAAACGAATATTCTAATAAAGTATTAAAAAGAAATAATTGAAAAAGAAATTAATTTTAAATTTAAACATGATGAAAATTGATTATTTTTAAATTTAATATTAATTATCAGCTTTAGAAGGAATCTTACAAAAATAATTTTCAATAAATCATCTATTAAATCTTATTCTATTGAAAAATCAAAGAAGTTGAAAAGATGTTGATTGATATTAAAAAGTAATATTTTATATTTATCCAATAAAAGAAGAAATAGTCAGATTTTTCAACATTTTTAAGTTTGTGTTCTTCTAATAATATTATTGATAGTAAGACTATTGATTCTTATTTATTAACATTAAAGGATACCTTACATTTTTAATGAAAAATTACTCCCCATGTTATTTGAATAAATCTTCTTCAAAAATATATATATTACATATAGAGGATATTCTGTATCTTTTGACGATGACGAATTTATAAAAATACATTATTGTCTCAGAAGAAAATTTAGAAATTATTAAAGATGTAGAAAAACAATTAGAGGAAAAATTGATAAATTTATTGTTTAGCATTTAGGAGAATAAAATGAATAACAAATTAACTTTTTAGAAAAAAAGCAAAAACGAAGTTAAGAAAAATGAAATTAAAGAAAAGAACAATTCAAAAATTGAAATTCTTGTGAGAGTAATTAAAAACAACAAACTTGCCAGAGATTACATTAACAAAGCAAATGATTATGGTGAGATCGGATTTGATTGTAGTGATGATTGTATATCAGAAATTATAAATAATATTAATATTAATGCATATAAATTGAATCAAATAATCAATAATCCAACTTCATTAAGTACATTACAAACATTTGATTTTCATTATATTGAAAAATTTATTTAAAAATTTAAAATCAATTAAAGTGTTATTAATAGATTGTCTTTATAGACAGGCTGAAAATTTATGATTTTTCTTAATGCGTTGGACATTCTTTATAGTGGGCAAATTATCCCCGAAAGCGACTTTGAAAAGATTATTCAAAATATCAATGAAATGAGTTTATTATCAGAAAACCACATTTTGATCTTTAAAAGAAACTAAAAAGGAAAAATTCTTTTTGTTATTTTTGAATAGAATAAATAAAAACATTTTTCTATAAATAAATTGCAAAAAGTCAATAATTATTCCATCAGAAGAAAATCTAAATTTCGTTAGAATGTTAGAAAAAGAAATTGAAGATAAATATTTTTATAAAGAAGAGAGTCATCTCTTCTTTTTATTATATTAATTCTCAAAATATTTTCCATTATAAATATGTAAATGAAGGAAAAAAATAGAAAAAGAAGGATATTTAAAATGCATAGAAAAATTGTAGTTGTAACTATAAACAATGACGAAGAAGAAGTTTACGATTCTTTATTTAGATATGATTTTGACAATTGTAAATCAGAACACATTTTAAAAGAAAAAGACGAATGGTTAAAGGCTGAAATATCATATTTTTTTCAGAGAATATAAAAATTGTAGTGATGATTTGATAATTTTAAATACAAAGAGTTATTGATGAGAGATCCATTAAATAAAAAGAGAAGAAATTGAAGAAACAAATAAACAAATTTCAAACTTAGAAACAAAAACTTCGTGATATTCAACATTTAATGAAAAAACCCAGACTATAAAAATATCATTAAAAGATCTCTTATAAGTGATGGATATTACTTTGATTCACAAGAAAATTTAATGGAATATTATAATGAGAATGGGAAATTCGATTATTATGATATTGGAGGAAGATGGCAAAAATACATTAAAAAAAGAAAATGAATATGGAAAAAGTAAGTCTATGTAATTGTTGCAAAATAGATGAATTACATATGTACCAAAACGGATGAAGAAAAAGGAGTTTTTAACAAGAAAGTGGAATTTCATTGTTAATGATATTGATGATGGAATTGATTTTGATAACAAAAAAATGATTGCAAGGTTAATAAAGAATATATAAAAATGCTTTTTAAGAGATTATGGCACATTAGAAACATATATTGATAATTCTATAATTGATCCACCAACAGCAATGGTGACATCACTCGGAGAGTGGTTGGAATTTGAAGAATTAGATACAAAAGATGCCTGTGAAAAATTTTTAGAAGCATTGAAAGATGAAAACCAAGAATATTACATTCATATTGTTGATATTCATGAATAAGATTGTATAAATTGGAGATGAAAAATGCATTCAAAAATTTTTAGTAATAATATCGCCAACTAAAAATATTCGTTTAGATGTTGAAAAACATACTTTATCCATACAATATCGATCTAACAGTTCCAGAACATATATATAAAACAAAGAAAGAATGGGTTCAAGAAGAAACATGTATGGATTATGTTTAGCTGTGGTTAAATCAAATAATGTAGCCGAATCAGAAAAAAACAATGACTAAATCACAAAGTAGAGTCGATCAACTTGAAATGTTTATAGAAAGAAATAATTCGATTCTGATGAGATTCAAAAAAATGTTAACGGATAGTGAAGCAATAAAAAGCACGTCTTATAGAAAAGGGTTTTTCTTTTGATGATAAAGATAATATTATCTCATGGAATAATGATATTGATGGAAAATTTCATGATTATAGAATTGGTGGAAAATATGAAAATTCAATTAGTAAAATTGAAAAAGGTGAAATAAAAAGATGCACATTTTGCACAATCTTGGATTTCACTTTTGATGAAATTTCAGATGATGATCCAAACCCATATACCAATTTCAGAAGAAGCAAAAAAACATTACCAATTGCAATTGTTTCAGAAGAAATAGGTTGGCATGATATAAAAGGAAAAACAAAGAAGAGGTAAATAAAGAAATAAAAATAATAGAAGAAAAACAAAAAGTTAACACAGAAGATAGTTGTTGTGGATATAATAAATTAAATAGATAAAGAAGGATTATCTCCTTCTATTTTTTTACAATAATATTAAATATATAAATAAAAAAACAAAAATAATATCAAGAATTAAAATGTTCATGTAGATGTTTAAAATAAACTATAAAAAAGTAATAATGTAAATGTTTATTGTAATGTAGAACTAAATATAAAAATAAATTGATTGTTATTTTTAATTAAGACTAAAATACAGGTTTTGAATTTATTATGTTGAGAATCGCTTTATACTATACATATAGGATTGCATATTTTTTTGAGACTAAATAATTTTAAGTTTGATATCCAATTATTATGCTAATTTTTATTCAATTTAAATGTTTGTGTTGATGTTTATTTTAGTGTTAATAACAAATCTTTTAAAAATGATAATGTTTATGTTTTTACTACTGTCACAACAAAAATAATAAAAATAAATGTTAATTTTGTGTTTATAAATAACTATTTAGAAATCAAATGGACTCATTAAATTTTTGCTTTATACTATACATATAGGATTTCGCATTTTTGAGACTACTTTTCACCACTCCTTCACAAAAATATTTGAAAATTTCAACAAAAACTGTTATAATAAAATTTATAAATAAATCAATATATTTATGTTTTTTTGTAAATCGAACATAATTATAATAACTATTTAAAACATAAGGAGAAAAATATGAAGAGAAAAATTTTTATTTGCATTAGGAATGTCATTTTGTTTGTTGATGGGATGTTCTAATCAAGCTATGAATGAGGGCAACAGCAACATCAGCATCAAATATTAAAAAATTCAAGAAATGGAAAATGTTAAAGATTTAAAAAGCCAGAATTAAAAGATATGGGAACGGTAAATGCAGATTTATCTACTATTACAGTTGAAGTTCCAAAAAATATGAAGTTACAGATGAAATGGTTAATGAACATATTAACACAATTAGGGAAGACAATATGGTTTCCATTGATGGTAGAGAAAAGTCAAATGGGTGACACTGTAAATATTGATTATGTTGGAACTGAAAATGGGAAAAGAATTTGCTGGTGGAAGTGCTACAGATTTTAATTTAATTTTTAGGTTCTGATGCATTTCCAAAAGGATTTGAAAGATCAATTAGTTGGAAAGAAAAAAAGGGTGATACAGTTGATATTCAAATTACTTTCCCAGAAGATTATGGCATTACAGACTTAAAAAGGAAAAACTGTTAATTTTTAAAGTAACAATTAATGATGTTAAAACTGTTCCAGAATTAACCGATGAATTTGTTAAACAACATTCAGAAACATCTAAAACAGTTTCAGAATATAAAAAGGAAATCAGAGAAAAGTTAGAAAAAAACAAGTTTAGCTGAATATTATAGAATGACATATTCTAAAAATTATTGAAAAATTATCAAATGATCAATATGTGAAACCTTCTGAAAAAAATTGATTAAATATGAGAAGAATGAAATTTTGAAACAAATTAAGTCCTCAAATGAAAATAGTGGTCAAACTCTTGATGGATTAATCAAGGATTATGGTATGGATGCAACTCAGTTTGAAGATGAAATTAATACTGTTGCAAAGAACAATGCTTATTATGATTTAATCATGGAATTTTATGCTAATAAAATCAATGTAAAGGTAGATGATGAGACTATTAATAACTTCTATCTTATTATACTGTTTTTAAATGAAAGTGAATTAACTAAAAGACTATTTTATTCAAAAATTTTGGAGAAGAAACTTTTAATAAAATGACAACTGAAAAAGCGGTTTGTGATTATTTAAGAACACAGTTAAAAATTAAAGATGTAGATGCCGTTGAAGAAACAATCCCTTTACGAAAATGTAGAAAAAGATGAAAGAAGTGTACCAGTATCAGAAACCGAAACCCAAACTGAAACAAATTCTCAATCAGAAGAAACTGTACAAAGTCAAGAAGAAACTACTAACTAAATATTTTTATAGAGAAAGAAGATTAATTTTTTTCTTTTCTTTTTATTGCTTTTATATAAATTTGACATTCACAGTTATATGATATATAATAGTTATAACAAAAAAATAAATAAAAAGGAAAAATTTTTTTATGAAAAAGATACTAACTAGAGAAAATTTAATAAATTTCAAATTTGATCTTTTGTTTACCATTATCTTTATTTAACGAAGATTGTGTAGAAGAATCAATGATTATTGAACACAACGGTAAGAAATATTATAATCTGACAGATCCACCAGATTTAGTGAATTTATCGTGTGGAACAGTTAAATATGGAGATTGGTACGATGATTTTTTTACTAATCGAAAAAAATAAAAGAAAGGATTAACTCCTTTCTTTTTATTGTCGTTATTAACGATAAAATTAAATTAAAAATTATTATTATTTATGATTAATTAGAAAAAGAATATTGCTTTTTCATAATGAATGTTTTTATGTTTAAAAAACGCAGTTAATAACATTTATAATCTCTTCTTTACCTTATATTTTTCAAAAATCACTTTTTCATATCAATCATAATAAAAATATAAGAAACAATATTTTTTTAGAAAGGTTGTTATGATGTTTAATAAATACAAAAACAATTTCAAAAATTAATAAATTAAGAAAAATATAGTCAGATGTCTGATTTTTGAATTGAAAGAAAATATTAAAAAGTTAAAAAGAAAACTATAAAAATAATAAAAAATTTAAATAAACTTTTACCAGATGTTTTTGCTATTGTAAGAGAAGCCAGTAAAAGAACATTAAATATGGAACATTTTGATGTTCAATTAATGGGTGGAATTGTATTAAATGAAGGAAAAATTGCAGAAAAGTCCAACTGGATCAGGTAAAACATTAATTGCAACATGCCCAGCAGTTTTAAATGCAATTACTGAAAAATCAGTAATTATTGTGACAGTTAATGAATATTTAGCAAAAAGAGATTCCATGGAAATGGGAAAAATCTATAATTTTTTGGGACTCACTGTTGGATGTATTTTTACATGATATGACAAATTTAGAAAAACAAAATGAATATAAAAAAAGATATTGTTTATGTTACAAAATTCTGAATTAGGATTCGATTATTTAAGAGATAATCTTGTATTAAAAACAAGAAGATAAAGTTTTAAGACCTTTTTATTTCTGTATTATTGATGAAGTGGATTCAGTATTAATTGATGATGCAAAAACTCATTAATTATTTCTGGTCAAAGTGAAAAAGATACATCACTATATGTTGCAGCAGATTTACTTGCAAAAATGACAAGAGGAAAATATGAAAATTTATCTAAATTGGAAATCATGTCTGGAAATGTAAATGAAGATGGTGATTTTTATTGTTTTTAGAAAAAAAGAAAAACAAGTTATTTTTAACTGAAAATGGTATTAAAAACAGAAAAATTTTTTTCCATATTAATAATTTATCAGATCCAGAAAAATGCGGATATTATTCATCATGTAGAAGTTGCTTTAAAGGCAAATTATATAATGAAAAAGAATAGAGATTATATTGTTAGTGAAAAAGAAAATGGTAAAACAAATTGAAATTGTTGATGAATTCACTGGTAGAGTTATGGAAGGAAGACGTTTTTCTGATGGATTACATCAAGCAATTGAAGCAAAAAGAAAATGTTGAAATAAAAAGCATCTAACACATTTGCAACAATTACATATCAAAAAACTTTTTAATAAATTTCCTAAGAAATCAGGAATGACTGGAACAGCTAAAACAGAAGAAAAAGAATTTAAAAATACTTATAAATTGCCAGTTGTGATTATTCCACCAAATGTTCAAACAAAAAGAAAAAGATAAAAAGATTTAGTTTTTGCTACAAAAAGATAAATATAATGAAATAATTAATGAAATCAAAAAAAGACACATAAAACTGGTCAACCTATTTTTAGTAGGGACTACAAATATTGTTACTTCTGAATTACTAGACAAAATGTTAAAAAGAAGGATTAAATGCAAATGTTTTAAATGCTAAATATATAGAAAAAGAAGCTGAAATTATATCTCATGCTGGTGAAGTTGGTATGATTACAATTGCTACAAATATGGCTGGTAGAGGAACTGATATTAAGCTTTACTGAAGAAGCAAAAAAATCTCGGTGGTTTAAAAATTATTGTAGCGAAAAACATGAATCAAGAAGAATCGACAATCAGTTAAGGGGTAGGGCTGGAAGACAAGGAGATCCAGGAGAAACAAGATTTTATGTATCATTGGAAGATAATTTAATTAAATTATTTGCAAATGAAAACACAATTAATACATTTCAATCGATTCATAATGATGGACAAGCAATTGATAGTATTTTATTAAGAAAAGCAATTGAAAATGCACAAAAACATTGAAAAATAATCACTATGGGATTCGTGACAATTTGTTACAATATGACAAAATCAACAATGAACAAAGGGAAAACATCTACAATGAAAGAAATATTATCATGAATTGTGAAGATTTAAGACCTTTTTGTTAGAAATTGCTAATGATGTTTTAGATGATATCATAACCAACAATGATCCCCAGAATGTTAATGTTTTTAACAAACGAAATATTTGGAATAAGTTCTGATAATAAAAACAAAATGCAATACAAAAAGAATTAATTGGTAAATTAAAAAAATATTTTAGATGAAAAATGAAATTATTATTAATAATTTAGATGATATTGATAAATTTGAACATTTAATTAAAAACAATGATTTTTAAAAACAATTGATGAAAAATTGGAAAGAACATTTAATGAACTTGGAAAAATTAAAAAGAAAAGTATATCATTACAATCATATGGACAAAAATCCATTAATTGAATATAAAATAAGTTCAAATAAGTTGTTTAATGATATGCTTAAAACTATTAAGAAATCAATTTGCAAAATTTATTTTTAAGATGAAAATAACATTTGGAGAAAATGAGTTGGTGTGATAGTGAAAGGACATAAAGGGTTGGTCTTTTATTTATAAATATTATAAAACATTTTGTTTTTTTATAAATATAAAAATAAGAAAGGAGGGAACTTTTTATGTTTAATATATTCAAAAAAGAAAAAGAAAATAAAGATATGGAAGATTTTATTGATTTTTATTCAGGAGAAGGGCAGAATTGGAGTGGACATTATATTAACGAAATATTGATTTTTTTCTAATGAACAACTAGAAGTAATTCATAATTATATGCAATGGATATTTCCAACAATGGAAAAAGTAAATTTAATGAAAAACGCACCAGTGATGACAGAAGAAATTATTAAAACTTTTTAAAAACAATCCAAAATGTAAACTAAATATGATAAAATGTTTTAGAAGAATGCTAAATTTCTATGGACTTAAGTGGAAGATAAATTTGTGATTAAAAACATTGACTACAGAGAAAGATCATATAGCTGGATATATACTATCCACATAATCATATGAGAATAACAAGAATATTAAAATCATTAAAATTATTCGGTTTTAAGAATGAACATGATGCTTTTTGAAGATTTTTGAAGGAAATTTATAGAGAGAATCAAAAATTCATTAAAGGGATTCATATCAATATTGGCTTTACTCGTAAACTCAGTAAAGACAGTTTATATTGATTTACCTATAAATTCGTAAATCATATAAACATTGATTTATTCATAAAGCCAATGCATTGTATTCATGAATAAATCATTATATTGGCTTTACCTGTGGCTTTTACTTTAAACCATAAACATTGTAAAAAAATAATATTAAATTTACTTATAAAGAGAAAATATGCAAGAAGGAAGAAAAACACGAAAAGATTTTTGGTTGCATTATATCAATTTTGGTTGCAATTGCAATATTTTTCGATATTAATTAGATTAACAGTTGGGGTCTTTAGCAAAAACATGGAAAATTATTTAGATAATAAAAATTAGAGAACAACAAGAAATTACAACAGAATTTGACAAAAATTAAAATTAAATGTAAAATATAAAAAGAATTGCTAATTGTAATTCTTTTTATTTTTTTCTTAAAAATTCATAATAAAATTAAAAATATAATTTAGGAGATAGTAGAATGAGTACTTATAAAAAAATATTAATTATTATATTAGCTTTATAGCGGTTATTTTTTTACTTTTTTTAGGGATAGCTTTTTGTTTTAGACAACAATTATAAGACCAAATTCCTTCCCGAAAACCAAAATCAACAACATAGATGTGTCTAACCTAACTGCTGATGAAGTTGATGATATCATAAACAATCAATATATAAATGCATATTCATTAATTGTAAAAAAATAGAACAAAAAGATTTTCAAATTTATGGAACAGATATTTCTTTGAAAAGTAATTATAAAAGTGAGGAATTATTAAAAAACAAACTCTTTTTGATGCTTTTTAAGGATAAAAATTACACAATTAAAAACAACATTTCCATCAACAATGATGAACTCATTGATTTATTAAATAAAAATTATTTTCCAAAAATTCGGCAGAACCAAAAATGCCGAAATTCATAAAACAGAAAATGGATTTGAAATTACACCTGAAGATAATGGCACAACTTTTAGATAAAGAAATTATCACAGAAAAATCAAACAAGCAATTTTTAAATGGAGAGAAAGAAATTGACTTAGAAAATGATTATAAAAATGCAGAAATTACGAAAGAAAAATGAAGAATTAAAGAGTCGGGTTAACAAATTAAACAACATTGCAGATTTTTTTAAGGGTTTATAATGGGGATGTGGATGAAATTGGGTTCAACATTTTTTTGGACAATTTATTGATGAAGATTTGAATGTTGATAAAGAAAAATCAAAAAAATATGTAGAAGAACTAAAAAAATAAATATGACACTGCAAATAAGAGAAGAGTCTTTACAACTGTTTCTGGAAGTAACATAGAATTATCTGGTCCATACGGGCACACAATTAATCAAAATAAGGAAATAGAAGAATTAACTAAGAATGTTTTTAGATGAAAACAATATAGAAAGAGAACTTATTTATTCTCAAAAGGAAAAATTTGATGGAACTGAATTTGGAAATAAATATGTAGAAGTTGATCTAGGAAATCAAATTGTTTATTTAGTGGAAAAATGGAGAAGTTACTTTATCAATCTAAATGTGTTTCAGGAAATTTAAGAAAAGGAAGAAGAACACCAGAAGGAATTTATTCTATTACATATAAACAAAAATGCAGTTTTAAAGGGGCAAGATTATTCATCACCAGTAAGATTTTGGATGCCGTTCAACAAAGGAATTGGACTTCATGATGCAAGTTGGAGAAATAAATTTGGGAAAAGCGATATACAAAAACAATGGGTCTCACGGATGCATTAATTTACCAGTTGATAGTGCTAAAGTGTTTTTGATAATGTAGAAGCTGGAACACCAGTAATTTGTTATTATTAACTATTTCGCTTTGATTAATTAAAAATATAGCGAAATAGTTTTTTTATTATAAAACAAAAATAATCAAATCATATTAATTTTATAATAAAGATGTTAAGGAGAAAATAAAAAAATGACTAAAAATTTGTGCAATCGTTACAAAAATGGAACATTAGAAGAAATTAAAAAAATTAGTTGATCCATATCAAAAATCGTGCTTTTATCTAAAAATAGTAAAAAAACAAAAAGAAGAAATGGATCAATGAATATAAAGAAGAAATTGCCATAAAATTAAAAAAAGAATGCAATGAAAATTGAAAAATTAAACAAATTAATAGAAACATCAAGATTTAAAGATTTTTATGAAATTGAAAAATGATTTACTAAAAATCAATTCAGATTTAGAGAATGCTTTTAAATTTTTTTCAACAATAAAGAAGACTTAGCTGTTAAAGAAATGAAACTTAAAAAAAGGAAAGTTTACTGATAAAGATGGAAATATCTTAGACTATGACGAAAATTACTATTTTAAGAAAATTTATTTAAATTTAAATTCTTCGCATACAAAAATTATTAACTACAAATTGTGGAGACAGAGTAAGTTCATGTAAAATCAAAGATTTAACAATTGATTTTAAATCAGAACAAGAACCAGAATTTGACTTTCTTACAAATTATGAATCAATTATTTGGGATGATGGAGTAAGATCGGAAAATAAATATTTGTGGGATAGTGTTTATGTAAAAGAATGTTTCCCAGTAAATTCTTTTTATCAGAAAAACAGGGATTAATTAAAGATTTGCCAGAAGCATATTTTTGATTCAATTCATTTGATTTTTAAAAAGCTATAGAAAAGGAAAATCCAGAATATTATATTACTCTTATAGAATATTCTGATGAAGAAGAAAAAGACATTTTTACTGAGTTATATATAAGATAATTTTAAAAAGATGCATTAACGCATCTGTTGTCAAAATATTGATTATAAAAATATCGCATATTATAATAATGGAGGAGGATATAATCATGAAATATATAAGTGAAATTTTTGCACTCAATTTATTTGATGCAAATAGTTGGGATTCAGAATATTTTTATGCCAGGAGATTGGCATCAATCTGCAATAAAATGGGATAATTTGAGATTTTTAGAAACAGATGATTCAATTTTTAAAGATTTTTGGACTTTATAAAAATAAAAATGTTCCATTCCATGATGGAAATTATTATGTTGCCAACATATTAAGGGCTTGCTTAGATATGCTAGAATTAGGGCAATTTACAATATTACAAGGCATGAATAATAACTATATCTGTAATGAAAAGATCACGCCAATTTTGTTTGATAAGGTTTTAATGCTTAAAAATAATAAAAATTGGAATGATATTAAAAATTTATGCATAAAGAATATGGAAAAAAATGGAGATTATTCTTAGAAAAGGAGGAAAAATTTATGAAACAATTAACAAAAGATGAACAAAAAGGAACATTTAAAAGTCATAGAACAATTTTTAAAATATTTAAATGAAAAGTCAAATGAATATATATTAAAAGGTGGAAGTGCATTGAAATTTTTGTTATGGAAAATAGTAGAATGACTCAGGATATTGATTTAGATAGCATTAATCACGAAACAATTAAGAAAATTATTCCTGAATTTTGTAAAAATATAATTACCAATTCAGAATTGCCAAAGACACAAACACTGTACAGAGATATTTTTATCAATTATGGAAACATTGAAATTCCATTGAAAAATAGAAATTTCTTTTTAGAAATAAAAGATTTAAACGAAAAGGATTGCGAACGTTTAAAATGGATATCGTGTTTATAATATCGATAAAATTGGAAAATTAAAAAGCGATAGCTTACAGTGCAAGGGATAAAATAAGAGATTTATATGATGTTTGTTTTTATAATTAATAATTATGAAGACAAATTAAAAGAAAGTAAAGATATATTATCAATTGCATTAGCAAATAAAGGATTAGAAAATTTTGATTATTTATCAAAAATGAAGTTGATCACGATTTAGATCTTGATGAATTAGCAGAATCTTTTTAATTGCAATTGATAAAGTTGGAATAATATTCGAGTCAGATGATGAAGAAAAATATTTTTTACTAAGAAGAAACAGAGATATAATTATATCTCTGTTCTATTTTTACCATAATTTATCACTTCTTCATAATTCAAAATTTCTTGTGGAATAATATAATTTTCATTACAAATATGTAACATATCAAAAACTCATCCTCACCCAAACCACGAAAAATCAAACAATTTATAAAACTGCTAGACCAATTTTTGTTGTTTTCAATCTTTTCTTATTTTCATTTTCAATTAAAAATTTATATGCTGGGAAAAATGGTCTGATGAAATATTTCGGATATTTTTTTCTTTAATTTATAAAATATATCTATTCCAGAAGAATCTATATCTCCAAAATAATATATGTTTTCTGTGTCTTTAAGACTTTCACAATAATTTTTCCTCCATATAAGAAAACGATTTCTGAATTTTTCTTCCTTGTCCATAAACTAAATATTTAAAAGGATATCCTAAAATTGTTTTATTTTTCCATTAAAATTTTCCGAAAAGTAAACCATGTGTCTTTATTTTCAATAATCAGCATATCGTTATTGATGGAATTGTAGTTAACATAATATAAAAATGGTTCTGGGGGTTTCGCAACATTTAAGGTGGTGTAATGATAAATGATGTCTATTTAACAGTTTTTACCAGAATTGGAACTTAAAAACTTTTCATCACCAAATAATTCAAAGCTTCTTTCATTAATAGAAATTTCTTCTATGTCTTTATTTCTTAATATAAAAATTTTTGTAAAATTATATCCTTATTAGTTAGGCTATTTTTATTAATTTTCATATTTTTCTCCTATTATTTTTATAATTATATAATATTTTTTTCATTATTTTTGCAAGTTTTTAGTGAGAAGAAAGATGTAGTAACATCAATGAGAACCTTGAAATTCTCCTCAAATTTGCTTTTTCTTCTCATTATGATATATTTATCATGTAAGAGGAAAAACTGTCTTAAATCGAAAAATACTCATATTAATTCTCGTATATTTTTACACATAATAAAAAGAATAAGAAGAATAGAGAACGAATTGCAGAAAAGGAAGGTGTTTTTAAAGACACAAAAACAAAATGGAAAGCAATAGATAAAGTCAATTTTTTAATGTAGCAAAGATCTGTGGCAATGCAGTCTGATTTTTTTACAAATTTCATTTAGGGTGCGTTGCAATTTATAAAGGAAAAGTAATTGCTTCGGGATATAATTCTGAGAAAACACACCCCTATGCAAATGAGATACAATAAATTTAGAACAACAAAATCTTTTTAAAGAAGGATTTCTTCCTAAAGTGCATTCTGAAATAAAGATGATTACAGAATTAAAGAAATGTGATGTTGATTTTAAGAAAGTAAAGGTTTTTATTTATAGAATAAGAAAAGATCAAGACTTTGGAATGGCTAGACCTTGCCCAGCGTGCATGAATGCCATTAAAGATTTAGGAATTAAGCAAATTTACTATACAACTAATGATGGTTTTGCTTGTGAATATATTAATGAAAAATGAAAGAGGATAAAATTCCTCTTTTTATTTACAAAATAAAGAAAAATCCATAATATTGATAGAAATAAAAATATTAAACAAATATAGAAAAGGGGAAGATATATGGCAATGTTCGGTTCAACAAATAAGAAAGATAGTTTATTTTCAAATATGGATTTTGAAATTTCATCAGATTTAAGAATGGATATGACAGAGGATGATAATTATTATTACTTATATATTGAAATTCCAGGAAGAAAAAAATGAAGATATTAAAAATGAAGTTTAAAAGGAGATAAACTATCAATTAGAGTTGTCGAGGAAAAAGATAATGAAAATCCTTTAGTTGATAAAGGCGTTATTATTTCCGAAAGAATTCATGATGAAGTAGAAAGATTAATTGCTTTTTGATTGTCCTGCAGATAGAAAAAGTTGAAGCAAAAATTCAAAGATGGACTTTTAACTGTTACAATCACAAAGATTGATCCAGATGCAGAAGACGAAGAAGATTTAATTAATATTCTATAAACGAAAAAGAAGACCACATGGTCTTCTTTTTATATAGTTAAGTCGTAACATTTTGCAACTAAGTATATCATTTTTTCCATTGTGCAGTAATTCTATAAGCTGTATTTTGATAATTAATTTGAACAGCATTATCCTTTGTACATTCAACTAAAAAAACCGATTGTTCTTTTTCATCCTCTAAACAAACCAATATATTTACTTTTACCCAAATTGTTATTTTTTTATTACTCAGTGGTAAAACATGAAATTTTAAATCGTCATAATGAATTAATGTATGTCCAAGAGATCTAAAAATCTTTCGGTTCATATTTCAATATTAATAGCAGTTGGTTGTTGATGTATATTTTGTGGATAGAATAAAGTTTCAAAATCATTTTCATTTACCCTTCCACGAATACTAAATGAATTATCTTTCATTTTTCCTTGAATAGATGGTCTTTTTCTATTTAATGAAACATAACAAACTAAATTATCATCAAATTTAGCAAGTGCAAAAATTGAATTAAACTCATTTGATTCTTTTCAAAAATCAATTGGACAAATAAAGATTTCATATTGTTTTTTTCAACATCAATTTCCTTATCATTTTCATCTTTTTGCTTTTCAGTATATTTAACAATATTTTTTTCATATAACAAATCATCTAATTTAACATAATAATTAGAATTATCAGTGTCATATCATCTTCAATATCAATTAAATTTCCAGTTAACAAATCTTCATCATCATCAGTTAAAAACATTCAGTTTATTGTTTTTCTTCTTTTCCATTTTTCATCTTCATTTGCAATAGCAATGTGTTCATCATCACCATGATTATCATTTGTATTATTTTTCTTTATTAACAACTCTTTTTCTTCATTATCAGAATTATTAGAATTATTACTTGTTTTATTTTTTAGTTTCTTTTTGTTCTTTATTATCTAAATTTGGTTTAGTTTTTGGGTTGTTGTTCTTGGCTAGGGTTGTTTCAGAATCATTTCCAGAAACTAAATTATCTTCAAAAACCAGAGAGATCTGTATAATCTGGTACTTCATTAACAATAGTTATTTTCTCAGTAACATTTTTATTGTTATTATTAAACTTTTTATTGTTATTGTTTTTTTATCATTGCTTTTGTTTTTTTGTTTTTTTGTCATTGTTTTTATTATCGTTTTTGATTGTTATTTTTGTTTATTTTTGATTATTATTATTTTTGATTCTTATTCTTAGCATTTTCATTGTTAATCTTTAACAATTTATCAATATTTTTCTTTTATGTTGGGTAAATCATCTAAATTAATGGTAACATTGTTGTTTATTTCATTGGTTTTAAAATTTTCATACACATTTTCATCATTTGTGTGTATTTTTTCAAAAATTTCTTTTCTTAAAAAAATATTCATGATTGTTAATTTTTAAACAAAGCAATTTATTTTTCAAAAAAAGAAAAGCCCGTATTTTTATAAGTAAAGCAAAAAGGTTAACATCTTCATAACCATTTAAAATTTGTTTATAGACTAATGATATTTTTTGGTCTTGGTTTAACATTTTAAAATCACTTTCTTTTTTTGATTATCAATTATATTATGATAGATTCATTTGTTTTAATCAATGCTTTTTACAAATAATTTTGTGAATCTATAATCTTAATATTTATTTTTTTGAGTTTTAAATCCATTATAAAGAAGATAAAAAGAGAATAGGAGAATATATAGAAAGGAATAAAATGGAGAATGTAGGATATCTTCTAACATCAAAAGATAGTGTCTATCATAATCTAAAAATTAAAAATAGGAAAATCTTATAATTTAGAAAAACTTAAAGATAATGAACTATGTTTCCAAATCTTTAATGATATAAGTTTCTTTTTATGCGTAATGACTGATTTACTTGATTGTACAAGTAAAAAAATTTAAATGAATTTAAAATATTTGAAGTTTTATATTCCAATTGTGACCCAGATGAATCAGTTTTTATTTTATCTAAAACAAATTAAAATATTGAAAGAAATTGATTATGAAAATGTAAAAATTTACTCAAATAATGAAGATGTTGATAATATTGATTTAATTAAACAAAAATTTTCGATATTTTTAATTTTTAAAAGAGATAAAGATTTTTCAAGAAAATATGTTTAGTAATGATTATACTCTGAAACTCGCTATGGCAAAAAGTTGGAAACAACTACGCACTTGATCATCTTATAAAAGAGACAGATTACCAAATAGTAAAAGCGGTTTTAATGAATTATAGACCAAAAGATTTTAAATATGTAAAAGAAAACTTAGGTAAAATAACATATTCTATGATCTTCTATTAGAAATTGAAGAAAAGAAGATTTGGATTGGTTATTAGAAGAAAGTCAATTTTTCAGAAAAAGACGATTGGTCTGATATAAGATTTAAAAAGGAAATCTTAAAACATGGATACAATGACCATTTAGATTATATTATTGAAAATAAGTTAACAGAATATTATTATCCTGTTTCTAAAATTCATAGAAAAAAAGATTTAGGATGGTTTGTTAATAGTGTCGATTTAGATATTTTTAAAGGAAGTCGTTTTAGCTGGAAGACAAGAAGATTTAGATAAACTTGTTTTTACACCCTAATTATCAAATAAGAAAATCAATAGCAAAATTAAGTATTGATAAATATTTAGATATATTGGTTTTACGACAGAGATTATAGAGTAAGAAAAAGAGGTTGCTAGACAAAAAAAGGATAAGGATTTAGATGTTCTTGTCAATGATAAAGACCAAGCAGTAAGAGTAACAGTTGCAGAACAAGGAAGAGAAAAAGATCTTTTAATTCTAAAAAGACGACATTTACAATATCGTTTCAAGTGTTGCAAAAGAAAAATTAAGAGAACTAAAAATAAAAATAAACGCATAATAAATAAGTAAATAATATAAAGAGAAAGATGAGGTTTTAAAAATGTCAAAAAATTTGTACAGGTTGTGGATATTCTGATGAATCAGAAACAAAAAAATTCTGCCCCAAATGTGGAATGCCAATGATTAATTTTTCAGAAAAAAACCAATTGCTGAGAAAGAAACAGAACGTTCAGACATCATTAAAAAAATTATGTAGCATATAAAAAGATGCTGATGAAAGAATTGCTGAATTAAATGTAGAAAGAGAAGAAAGAGAAAGAAAGAATTTACTATCTACGGCAAAAAGATTTAGATATGGATGTAAAATCATTAGCAAAAGCTTTCAACTAAGGAATTAAAAAGGCTGTTAAAGATGAACAACATAAAACAAATTCAAGAAGAAATGCATAAATGGTTAAAAGCCAGAAGATGCGTTTGATGATGAAGATGAAGATGATTATATCGAAGACGAAGAATATGACATTGATGATGACGATGAAGAAGATTAGATTATAAAAAAAGAAAAGAGGAGGATTATTCCTCTTTTTGTTTCTTTTTATTGTTTTTCTGTAAAATAGGGTTTAACATTTTTTTATCAAAAATTTAGTTGTAGAAAAATGCTTATTACCATCGGAATCAAGAAAATACACTTGGTCGTGCATTTTTGCAACCATTTGTTTTTCCCAATTTAGAATGTAAACTCAACCAATCCATAACTTCTCCTTTATATCATTGTCATCAAAAATAGGTATCAACATTAATATGGAAAAATAAAAAAATGTAAAATTTAATTTTACTAATTTTAAACTATTTTTGATATTCACTATCTGAAATATAATCTTTATTCTTCATTAAAATTTTATCAGAGACATAAGTTGCATAAACTTTTATTTGTCTCGGTATCAAAAAAATAGACAATGTCCAAACTGGTTGCAAGATAGCCCCTAATAGAGACTTTTTCTGATATCATTCTCAGAAAGATAAGAGTAAGTTGTTGAAGTGTTTCATATCCCCATCCGTTCCATCCATGAATGAACATTTCTGATTGATTTACTCCTTCTACTTTGAAAAAGTTGAGAAAATGAATTTTCTGTATCAATGTCATAACCACCAGACGGTAATGTCGTAAAAATTCAAGTTCATGCTATCCTGTCTTAACTCGCTAAATCTAATTGCATTAGATAAAACACTGACATCAGCATAAAGGTTTGAAATTTTAACAATGTATCTATCATTTGGAAAATTTAAAACTTTTAACTGAAAGTTCAATTCCAGTTGGAATAGTGTACAAATAATTATCAATTCTAGATTTTTGGAAGTTTATAAGACATTTGCAAAAGTGATTGGTTCATTATTTACCAAAATATCATGTTGACTGATCAATTCCAAATAAAACCACTATCAATTGATTGATTATTGTCACCAGTGACCGAATCATCTTCAGTAGAATCATTGATAATATCAGATGAAGAAGCTGGGTCTGTTGAAATTCCAGAAATATCTGTAATGGATTCTCTATTTGCATCAACAACATTTGGATCTTTCATAAATAGAATCGCAAGAGGTTAAAACAAACAAAAGATAAGGCACAAATAAGAATAGTTTTTAATTTCATAATTTCTCTTTAAATATAAGATAAAGAAAGTATATAAAAATAACATAAAAGTCAACATAAAAATATACATATAGGGTTTCATATTTTTGGAATGAAAATTGTGGAAACACAAAAATAAACATTATAATCATGTAAAGAAGGAACATAGAGAATTTAATATTGGAGAACAAAATGAATAAAAATTTAATTACAGAATATTGTGGAAAAACTTTATACTTTTTAGGAAAAGATGAAGATAATATTTATTACTATCTGAAAGCATTTCTTTTGATTGTGGGTGGTACTATGGCTTGAATTATATTGAAGGTTTTAAAAAGTAATAGAATAAACGATAATACTTTGGACTAGTCATTCCTCATTTCGTCCAAGATAAAATGAATTATGATTGGTTCTTTTCACTAGAAAATAATTCATTATCAAAAAGATGATAAATGGAAAATTTATGAGTTATGTAAAACAATGAAAATATTTCGAGAGTTTGCAGACATAAACTATCTTGGTGGAAGTCATATCACAACGATAGAAGAAGAACAAAAATTAGTTAAAAACGAAGAATTATACAAATATTCAAATCAAACAATTGAAAAATTGTGGAAAATGGTTGTTGAAATATTCGAGACTTCATATAAGGAGAAATAATAAGATGAATTTACATACAACATATTATTTTTTTAGGAACTGATGGAGATGTTGACTATTACCCTTGCAGAACCCTAAAAAGCAATAAAACAACAATTACAAATTATTGTGAATTAAATGTCTTTGAACATGATAAAAATTGACGATGATGGTGCAATTGCTTCAATATATCATTTTGGTGATAACGACATTGTAAGTTTAGAGGATTTTTATTTCTCAAGAATGACAATTTATCAAGTAATGATAGAGTTAAAATTTTCAATATGTGCAAAACAATTAATCTAATAATTCGAGATAATAAGGAAACGAATGTTGATATTGTAAGAATTATTTTTCGAACAGTGGAAATACATTGAAGAGATTTTTACAAAATCAAATAATTGTAAAAAGGAGATATTATGATATCACAATATTTTTAGGAATTGATTCTTGTTACAAATATTTTTTACAAAAATTCATCATGATAAATTTGGATGGAAGAGTTTTATTATTTATAAAAAACGCTATAATACATGTATTGATAATGATTATGGAGACCTAGATACTGAGGAAAAATTTAACTTTGGAACAAATTCGGAGAATGAATTTGGTTTAAATAAATTAATTCAATTAGAGAATGACAAATTCTTAATAAAAGATAGGATTTTATTAGCAGAAATTGGAAAGATCAATTGAAAAATTAATATCCGTTTCAGAAATGTGTGTTAGGATGTAGTGATATTTATTATTTTTGATAATTTTCAAGAAGAAAAATGTTTTTAAAGGATAAAAACCTTGAAGAAAAGATAAATGAAAAAGATTTTACAATTATGGGATGTTAGCTGTAAAAATTTTTAGAAAGATGGAGTTAATCTCTTTTTATTTTGTAAATAAAATGAAACAATAGGAGGAACAATGTTGCAATAAAAACAAATAGTAAGGTTGATGTGAATGTATATAATAAACAAGTAGACTACAATGTTTAGGTTTAATTTAATGTTTAAAACCGAAACAGTAACAATAAATGTAAGTTTTAGTTATAAATAAATATTTAATGATAAATAGACATATAAAATAAAAGAAAGAGTTTTGATAATTTTTAATGGTTTTTTTATAGATGACAAGAAGAAACATTGATAAAAGTTATGTTAATATTGATGTTAATGTTTGCCATAAACCTAAGATCAAAATTAAACAAATAAAAATTATTATTGTTTAGAAAAAAACTAAATTGCAAATATTAAATTCATTGAATTGAGGACACGATTAAACTATACATATAGGATTTCGCATTTTTGGGAATGTAAAAATTAAGTTTTAAACATTTTACTTTTTAGATAAAAAAATAAAACATTATAATCATGTAAAATAAAGACAAAGGAGAGAAAAATTAATATGGAAGAGGTAAAAGAATATTATTTTAGGAATTGATAATAATTTTCGAATATTTTATTGAGAAACAAATTATGATGAATTATTGGGATGGAATAATTTCATATTATCAGAAAAATTATAAAAAGATGAAGATGAATTTGATTCATATAAAGAAAAATTTAATTTCAACGCTAGGTCAAATGATGGAATAACCTTAAAAACATTAGTTTCTTTTGCATAATGATAATTTATCAAGAGAAGATAGATTCTCATTAGTAGAAATAGGAAAAATCAATCGAAGCATTGATTACCGTCTCATAAATGTGCGAATTTGGATGCCATGACCTTCTGTTTGATGATTCTTTTTCCAGAAGAATGTGAAATTTTAAAAGACAAAGAATTAATGAGAAAAAGTGGAAGAAAAATTTGAAATTATGGAATCTGGCAGTAAAATTTTTATAAAGAAACTCAGTTAAAAATGGAGACGTAAATGATAAAAGAAAAAAATCATATCAAGAAAGAATGTCAAAACAACAGATTTAAAAATTTGATGCCATAAAGGAATATTTAAAAGATGGAATCAAAATTTTAGATTATGGTTCTGGTTGTAATTATGAATTTATCCAAAAAGTAAAAAGACACAGGTTCTTTTGTATTTTTGCTTACGATAAAGACATAAATGTTCGTAAACAATTAAATGAAAATAATGTTGAAACCATTGAGGCACATGATATAAAAAAATATGATTGGTGAATTTGATGTAATTTTTATGTCAGGTGTCATCCATGAAATTGAAAGTTTTGAGGGAAATATTAACAAAAACAAAAATTTTTCGATGATATTCACAATCTTTTTAAAAGTTGGTGGTGTTATCATTATTAGGGATTGGGGTTTTTCTAAATCAAAAATGAAATCTCCTGGAAACAATCACAATAACATCAAAAGATGCATTAGAAGAAGTTAGGATTTGGATAAAAGCATTATATGATAACAATATCATTCAACCGTATGAAATCAATGAAGAAGATTTGGAAATTAAAGTATATAGAAAAATCCGATGTTTATGAAAATAATTTTTTCATTCCATTTGGGGATTACAATCATTGAGAGAGAATCAGAAGAACAATATGCCTATGATGGATTATTACTAAAGCATTTGCTTAGAAAACACAATTCATATGATTATATAAAAACATATCAAGAATATGATAGAACTTATTTACAATACATTGAAAAAGTACTTTTGAAGGTGAGTTTGAATCATTGCCAACAAAGAGTGTAAATGTCATTAAAAAGACAAAAACTAAAAGAGGAGAGATTCTCTTTTTATATAAACAAACAAAAAGATAAAGAATAGAATAATATCAATATCCAGAATGTCAATACCAATGTTATTATCGATGTTGATGTTTATATAAAACCTCACATTTTTAAAGTCAATATAAACTAAAAATATTTACTGTTATTATATTAATTATGATGTTAAATATATAAATAAAAACAAAATGATTATGATGATTAAATGTTTATGTAGGTGGTTATAATAAAACCAGAATAATATATTATTAAGGTTAATTTTTATTATAATATTAAAACCAAATATTAAAACAAACAAATGATTGTTTTTAACATACACATTTTTAATTTAATATGCTGATGATTTTATTTTAAAAATGCAATTAACAAACTAAAGGTGTTTTTACGCAAATGTATATAATTTAGATGTTTATTTTAATGATATTAATAATCTTTTATAAAAATGATAATGTCTATGTTCTTTGTAATGGGTGAAAAATAATAAAAAAACAAAAAGCCAAATTAATGTTCTAAAAAAACTTATCTGAATGCAAACAGTTTCATTAAACATCCTCTTTTACTATACATATAGGATTTTCGTATTTTTGAGACTACTTTTTTTCTAAAAATTAACAAATATCATTGACTTTTTCACAAATATAATTTATCATATTCATATCAAAGGAGATATTTTTTTATGAGATTTTTAGAACTAAGTTTTGATGATTATTTAAATATTTTTTGAATCCAAATTTTGGGAATACTAAACTATATAATTTATATACAAATAAAGGCTTTTGTTTATCAAGATGAATATAAAGGTCTAAGTTTTGATGCTATAAAAGAGAAAAATCAAAGGAACTCCAAAAACTTACGGAAAAATGAAAAAGAATATGTAGAAAAATATGGATATGAAAAATTACAAAGTATAAATCCAAATTTATACACAGATAAACTAGGACTATCGATGTCCACTTGTTCTTATTATTCTCAAAAACAACTCAATCACAAATTGCAAACCATTAAAAAGTTTTGCAATTGATGTTGATTTTAAAAATGATGTCACTTTAGAAAATTATAGCAGAACAATATTTTTCTGAAAATGTTTTTAGATTTGGAAGAAATTGGTTTATTACCAACATTGGTGGAGTACGGTCATTGTTTTCAGAATGATTTATGTGTTTGAAGATGCAATCAAAATTCCACATGATGGAAGATTTATAAATTTATATAAAAACTAACAAAAACAATCTCTGATAGAATCAACGAAGAGTTTAATTGTAATGCAGAACCACAACAAATTAATTCTTATTATAGATTACCAAACAGTATCAATGAAAAGATTTATCTGAAAATTCATGTTATCAAAACTGGTGATTTTTATGATTTTGATGATCTGGTAAGCAAATTTTATGGACGAAAAACCAGAAAATTACAAATATAAAAGATAAAAATATTTTTCAAATGGCATGGAAAGAAGATATAATGATTTATTAAAATTAATTCCATTTATTGAAGTTGGGAAAAAGAATTATTTTTACATATTATTTATCAAACACTATTGTCTTTTTAGATAAAAAAATGAAGCTGTGTTTGAAACACTTAAAATTAATAATTTACTTAAAAATCCATTAAATGAAAAACAAATTAAGAATTCTATTACTAAATTCACTAGAAGATATTTTTTATAAAAATGGAACAATTGCAGAAAAATTAGGTCTAAGTAAAGAAATTTGTTCTGACCTAGATTTATTTACTCCTATTAAAAATAAAAAAAGAAAATTCAAGGAGATTCAGAGAAAAGAAAAAAATTAAATAAAATTAAAAAAGGGAAAACAAAAACAAGAAATTGAAAAATTGTAAACAAACTTGCAAATGAAATTGAAGTTCTGATTTTGATATGAAAAAGTTCTGCAATGAAAAATAAAATTTCAAAAAGCACTTTTTATAGATATAAAAGCAATGATTGTCATTGTCGATGCTGAATACAATGAAATTGATAAGGAAAACAGACTTTTACATTGATAATGATAATGTCATTGTTTTCTCAAAAAGAATGAAAAATGAAAACCAAAATAAAGTTGTAAATAACATTGTCAAAAATATATGAAAAGGGTTAGTGGTGAAAAGTGGTAGTGAATAAGGTTTCAACTATTTTTCATTTGATTTATTATGGAAAAGATATAAAAAAATTTAAGAAAAGAAAAAAATATTTATTAGAAAACTTTATATTATTAGAAAGAATATAAATTAATATAGTTATAAAACTCACATTTTATAATTATAGAAAATTTGATAAAAGGAGGTAAATTAAATGCATGATATAAATTATTTCATTAAAAATTAAAGATGAAATAAATGAATATATCAAGAAAAATACAATAGTTAAATTAAATGAATTATTTTTTTAAACTAGATAAAAATTTAGATATTATTAATATCATTATCACTTGTTTGTTGATAACGCTTATGAAGATTTAACAATTGAAGCTTTTAATTCTATTAAAGGGATTATTGATATAGAGAAATATTTAACTAAAAATAAATTATAATAATATTCTTCTAAACGTGCTTGCAAGGGCAAATGAAAATTCGTTTTTATTATAATAATTTATTTACAAAAATCAATAAAGATGTTGATAATGATGATATTCACAAAAACTATTATAATTTTTTTCATATTATTTACATTTTGATTTAAATGAAGATGGAAATTTTGATGTAGAAATTAAAGATAGTGATGAAGGGTTTTGTCGAAAGAAAATTTAGAAATAATAATTAATTCATTAAGTGAAGGAGAAAAATTATGATTAAAATTAGGGTGAAGTTTTTGAAACCAATTCAAGTTCGGTTCATTCATTAACATTTGGAACATATGGAATGGAAAAGTGTAAATTAAAAAGTTCATATGACGGATATATTCACACTGATTATGGTAAGTTTGATAAAAATTTTGATATTTTTAATACACAAGCAGAAAAAAATTATCATATCTTGCCACTTGTGCTTATTACATTGAATCTGATGATTACGATGTTGAAAATGTGAATGATTCATATTTTTGGAAAAGAATTTCAGAAGCACTGCTGAATATGTTCCGAATTGTAAGGGTGTTAAAACTCATGGGTAAGAAAGAACCATATATCGATCATCAATCAATTCCAAGTTATGACAATATTGAGTTTCTGAATACATATGATAAAGAAACTGTAGTAAGATTTGTTTTTAATAGAGATGTTTGGTTAAAAACAGATTACGATTAAAAGAATAAATAGACTGAGATTTCAGTCTTTTTATTTTAGTAATTTTCTAAATTTGTTGTTACAATTCTATTAATATACTTTTCAAAGTTCTTAACAACTTTATTTCGTTGAGATCTCAATTTTTCATTTAATTTCTTTTAATGCTACGCATCTTCCAGTCCATTCATTGTAAGTGTCTGACGGATGACACTTTGTAATAGCTACAATTTTATCATTCATCAAAAATTGCTTTTTGTAATTAACCAATTAAAAATCAACCCAGGGTATTTGGAAACAATTTTTCAATTCCATCATATTCATGACCAAATTCATAAGCAACAGTTAAATCTCCGTTTGTCTTAATAATTGGTTCATTTTCCTCGAAATACATTTCATTGCAGTCACAATCGCAATCTTCATCATCACAGTAACTGATCAAGAAGGTCTATTTAAATCTGGTTCATAATTCATATTCATAAAAATATCTCCTTATTTATCTAATTAATTTAATTTCTTGATAAGATTATATTATATAATATAAAAGAATGTCAAGGATTTTTATATTTTATTTTTGTTTAATTTATTTTAAAAACATAATATAGACGAATAAAGAAAACTGGAGATTTAAAAATAGGGAGAAATATTTTTGCCAGTTTTCCATATTTTAGAAATGATTAGGTTAACCAAAAATTTTCTTCATACTCGTAGTTGCATTAGTATTATATATTAATGTATTTATGAATATGGGGACAGAAACAAATAAGGATAACACAAATATAGGTTATCCTTATAGCTGAACAGAACTACAATCATGGTCCTCATGATGTTGTAGTGAATGATTTTCTTCAAAAAGAAAACAATCAAACTGTTCAACCTGAATCTGTAGAAGATGTTAAAAAGAATCTGTTACAGATGAAGAAAAAGCTATTTTTGGTCGCTTTTTATGAAGAGAACAATGAGTTCATTGGTCTCATTAAAAGCGACAGTATCACTCTTCCTGTCTATAAGACAACCAATAATGAGAAATATCTCAAGGTTGGACAAAACGGGAAGAAAAAAATGCTGCTGAGTGCTATTTTTGAAGACACCAGAAGCACAGAAAAATGACCTTGTACTTTGGGGTCATCATATGAAGACAGGAATGTTTAAGTTTGTTGACCAAATGGCAACAGACAAAAACATTTTTGATTCTATGAAGGATAGTTTCATGTTCTTTTTCTTTTTAAAGATGGAATAGCGAAAAATACCAGTTAAATGCAATGTATGCTTTTAACTGGTGCTGATACTGAAATGTAGACCGCGATTTCCGTTATCAGTAAATTTCCTTGATAACAAAGAAGTTACTCAAGGAGAAGTTTCTGAGATAAGCAATAAGCTTTGTTATGGGAACATGTAATTATGGTTATACAAAGAAGGCACATTCTTATGTTGTCTTTAGTATGACCATAGTAGATTAAGATGGGTTTTACCCATCTTTTTGTTGCTATTTTTTGTCAAATATATAAAATCTCATAATATATAAAAGGAGGTTTTTATGAAAAAAAGTAATCATAGTAATAATTACTTTATTATTCATCTTTTTAAACGATATACTATTTGACAAAAATAATAAATAAAAGAAAACCATTCAGATTACTTTTATGAAAAACTTAATCAAATTAGTAATATTTATGTTTGGAATTTATTATTTTGGAATTCAATTTGATAAGACAAAAGATATTGAACTAAATTATTACAAAGTACAAGTCTTGTTGTTGCAATTCTTGGTTTTGCTGCACAATCTGTTTTGGCAGATATTATTGCTGGGATCATGATTAGTTTTAGTAAACCATTTAATATCGGAGAAAGAATAACATTAAAAATAATAATATTGTTGGAATTGTAGAAGATATCACATTAAGACATACTGTTATTAAGGTTTTTAATGGCGTTAGGACAATTATTCCAAACTCAATTATCAATAAAGAATTAATTCAGAATAGTGATTTCAATTTGATGAAGCTGGTAATTATTTTTGAGATAGAAATACCCACAAACATAAACCCAAATGTTAATTCCATCATAAATAAAATTCATGAAATAATAAAGCAAAATCCGTTAGTTTTTGAACAAAGATGAACAACTTGTTTATGTTTCTAAAATCACAAAAGATTCTGTTTTTATTAAAACAACAATTTGGACAAAAACAATAGATGATAATTTTAAAGCTTGTTCAGATATAAGAATTAAATTATTGGAACTTTATAAAAGAAAAATAGAAAGGAAAAATGAGTAAAACAATTGCTTTTTTTCTGGATGTACAGATCATATTGGAACAACAACACAAGCTATTCAAGCTATTTTAACTGTTATGGAAAAACGGACAAAGTGCTTGTTATTTAGAAATGAATAAGTCTTTATATATTGAAAAATTTATTAAAATTATATAGAAAAGCTGAAGACAATAAAGAGTTTATTAAATTTAATAATATTGAACTTTATAGAAAAGAATATGCAAAATAAAGTGAAAAATAAGAATTATAATTTTTATTATTAGAGATTATGGAAATGCTAATTTAACAACGTTTGAAGAGACTTCATTTTTCAGAACAGCCTATTAAAATTGTTGTTTGTGGTTCAAACCCAATGAAGTTTTCAATGTTCAAAAACTACTCTCAAAAACCAATTTATGATGATGCTTTTTATTTTCAATTTTGTACCAGAAAATGAAAAATTAGCAATTTTACCATTAATGGGAAATAAACAAGAAAGAACATTCTTTTCGGATATTATTATAGATCCTTTTAAATTAAATCCAAATTCAATTAGAATATTAACAAAATTGTGAGTTTAAAATCGTCAACTCAAATCCAACAAACTTTAGATTATTGGTAAAAAGAGTGGACTAAAAACTTGACAAAATAAGAAAAATATGTTATTATAAATAATATTATAAACTTAAAGAAAGGAGAGTACAAATGGAACAGTATATTTCTTTATATGTATCGTATTTATCCAAATGATAAAACAAAAAGAACTAATTGCAAAAACGTTCGGTTGTACTCGATTAGTTTATAATACCATTCTTTCACTCAGAACTCCACTTTACAATGTTTGTAAAATTTCATTGAGTTTTTTATGAATGGGGAAAACTTTATGGTAAGGTGCTTAAAAAGAAGCACGACTTCTTAAATGAAGTAGATTCTATGGCATTAGTCAATTCTCTAATGGATCAAGAACAGGCAATGAAAAACTTTATTAAAAATCACAACAAATATGGTTATCCTAAGATAAGAGAAAGAATGAAACACATCTTTCTTATAGAACTAACTTAGTACATAACAATATTGAATTAAATTTTCAACAAAATAAAGTGAAATTACCCAAACTTGCTGGTTAGATGCAAAATTACATAGAGAATTTACTGGTAAAATCAAACATGCCACTGTTACTAAACTGTCATCAGATGAATATTATGTGTCTATTTGCGTAGTGGAAGACATTTCATTTCTTCCGACTGTTAATAAACAAGTAGGATTAGATTTAGGAATTAAAAACACTATGCACTACATCAGACGGAGTAAAATATAACTATAATTTTGATTTTAGTTTTTATGAAAATAAAATTAAAAAGTTACAAAAATATTTGTCTCAAGAAAAAAACAGGACAGTAAACGCTATCGTGCATTACAATTAAAAATAGCCAAAATTTATCAAAAGTAACTAATAAGAAAAAGATACTTTACATAAAAATTGTTTCAACATTAGTTCACGAAAACCAAGTTATCTGTGTTGAGGATTTGAGTGTAAAGAGAATGATGGCTAAAAATAAAAAAATAAGCGTAAAAACAAATCTAAAGAGAATAAGTCTTCAAAAATTATTTATCTAAATCAATTAGTAGAATGTCATGGTCTCACTTTTTACTAAATTTCTTGAAAATAAATGTAAATTAACTGGTAGAACTTTTTCAAAAATAGGTAAATTTTATCCCAGTAGTCAAATGTGTTCCTGTTGTGGCTATCAAAATAAAAAGATTAAAAGTTTATCTATTCGAGAATGGGTTTTGCCCAGAGTGCGAAACTTTTCATGATAGAGATATTAACGCAGCTAAAAATGTATTAAATGAAGGACTATCTTTATTAGAGAAATCTGTTTCAATATATAGCAACAATCAGGGCTGGAACAGTCCGTAGTAGTTCGCTAAGGAACAATAAAAAGTAACACAGTATTTGTGTTTGTTTATTGGTCTAACGAAGCGAAAAAGCCCATCTTTGAGGCTAATAACTTTAAATTATGGGTACGTTCACCGTAAGGAGATTTTATGGAAAATAACGAAAATATGTTTAATACTATTTTTACAAAACAAAAGGTAGATGAAGATAAAAAAACAATTAGAAAAAGAAAGATTATTAAAGAAAGAATTTGGAATTGATGAAAATAAAACTGTAGGAATTAAAATTGAAAAAGAAAATATTCTTTCAACAATTTTCAAAATCATCAATAAATTAATTTCAAAATTAGCATTTATTATTATCATCATTTTTTGCTTTTTATCGGGTTGGTTTCTGTGCTACATCCAGATTCAAAAGAAATTATGTTTAAAAATCTTAACAAACACTTTACATGAACTCAATCTATTTTTAAGTTTTTTTCTAAAAATTATAAAAACATATTATTTATAACAAAATAATAAGGAGGTTTTTTTATGGAAATAAAAAGATTGAAACAAGAAGCAAAGGAACTTTTATTTAAAGACGGACAAAAACAAGTTTTTAGAATTTTTTAAAAATTGGGATATTGAAAACAATTCCATTTGTGTTGGTTTGGATAATTCTGTCTATAGTTGGGGTTAGTGTTGAATTCTGTTTAAAGAATATGATCCAGCAAACGATGCGTTAAATAGTGCTGCTGGATACGCAATGGCATCTAACATTTTACTAATGTTTGTCTTATTTATTATAGTATTATTTGTTGAATTAATTCTAACATTTTTAAGTCAAAGAATGTTTTTAAAGTTAGTAAATGAAGAAAAATTTACATCAATTAAAGAAACATTGTCAGAATTATCAACTAATGTTTTTCTATGATTTTCTATTTTCAATAGTAATAGGAGTCGTTGTGGGATTTATTGAATTTATTTTTAATTTTATTCCAATTATTTCATTTTTTGTAAAATATTTATGTTTCTTTGACAGTTTCTTTATGATGTATTTAAGATATTTAGATAAAAATGTAGGATTAGAAGAAACAGTTAAAACTGGATACATAGTAGCCAATGGAAGACAATGGACTCTTTTTAAAATTAGGAATTTCATTTATTCCATGGGTTATAGTTGGGTTTATCACTTTTTGGAATTGGTTTTTATCTGGATTACACCATATATGCAAACAACATATGCATTGTTTTTTTCAAAAAGCATTGGAAATGGAAAAAGAAAAATCCTTCTAATAGCTTAACTCCATTATTTATGGGAAAGAAAAATTTATCAAGATGAAGCTTTATAAAATATAATATAGACTAAAAGATCTTCTTAAAAACATATTATTTAAGAAGATTTTTTATAGAAAAAAAGGAGATATTATGAAGATAAAAAAATATAATCAGAATTATTTTTACTTATGTCATTAACATTGTTTTTATGTTCATGTAAAAACAATAATGGTGGACTAATCAGAATTAAAGACAATGTTCTTTCAATAGATTTAAACGAATTAAACAACGTAAAAACCACAATTGATGATTTTTTTCTATAATTGTTACTGATAAAAATAATGATTTAAACAAAATTTCAGAAAAAAACACAAAATGTTATCCAAAAACTCATAGAAATCGGAGTAATAAAAGAAGATATTTCAACTGAAATTTTTCGATAAAGATTTAAAAATGTTTTATTCTAAGATAACAATCAAAGAAATCAATACTAATGAAACAAAGAAAATAATAGAAGAAATGTTTAATTTTAGTAAAGATAAAATTGATGACTTTAAAACATTGTCTGAAAATGAAAAAGTAAAGAAATAATGAAGAATTTTTCCATTTGTAAAAACAAATAAAGAAAATTCAAAATCAAATATAGATTTAAAAATTGGGGACTTAGAAATAAAGGTAACAATGAATTCTGAAAAGAAATAACAATAACAGTAACGGAGAGAATAAACATGAACATAAAAAGATTTTTGTTGTTATAACAACGACATTAGCAGTTGGATTTTGGTATCTTGTACTGGAAAGAATGTAAAGGAAGTTGTTAGAAAAGATGAAGCAAAGGTTGATACAGAAGTTAAAACCTTTGCATAATTCTACCATAAAAACAAATACAGAAACAATTCATACCAACAATGAAGATCCTGGAACCAAATGTTATTTATAACGAAAATTTTGTTTTTGATGAGAATCCCAATGTTGAAAAACTGAACATTTAATCAAATTGCAAACAAAAAGCTTCTGAAAAATTTCACCAGATTTTAGTAAGTTTTTACAATTTTTGTTGAAGAAAAGTAGAAAAATTTGATGATGCTTCTAAAAATGTTAAGAAAAGAACAACAGAAATTGAAAATTATTTAATTTCAAAAGGAATAAACAAAAATAAAATTAAAGTAAGTAAATTAATGAGAAATAACGAAGAAAAATATTCTTTATTATATGATTGAAGTGAACAATTTAGATATAAATGAAAAATAAAATTGATGATGTTTTTATGGAATTAATGAACTGGGTGGAAGTCGATTTGAAAAATTTAATTTTTACAACATCTGATTTAAATGTATATGGAAGTTTAATTGAATTTTTAAAAAGGAAAAACAAGAGAATTTGTTAGGAACACTCTTGATAAAGATAGAAGTGAAATTAATGAAGAAAAAAATTGTTATCATCAACAATTGACTTTGGGAGAACATCACTTTACACAATTCCACAAAACGGAGATTTTAAATCAAATGTTCAAATAGATGATTTAAATATTTACGCAAAAGGAATTGCAGAATATACTTTTAAAATAAATTAAAAAGAGAGGATTAAACCTCTTTTTTTAATATGAAAAACCATTGTTGTTGTACATTTTTGTTGAACATTTTAATTAAATTTTCATCGGGCATTCCATCTTGAATGTCATCATAAGAAGGAATTCTAACGTCTTCTCAAACCAATCCATTCTTTCATGCAAAAATCAAAGTCTTCTTTTATAATTTTTGCTTTAATTTTCATATAATCACCTTCAAGAAATTCAAATGGAATTTCATGAAAAGCTAAAATCTTTAACATTCTTTTTCCTTCTGACCTTTTAAAGTAAACTCATTTTTCTGATCAGAAGCTTCTACATAATCAAATAATGCAATATTTGCCTTTTTAATTTCATTTAAAATTGCCCTTCATACAAAAAGATTCTTCATCTTCATTAACAAGTTCACAAATATTCTTTAATTCATCTCTATATCCCATAATTTCACCATCCTTTTTTTATTCTTATGTTTTTAATTATATCATCACAAATTTCAATGTCAATATCATCACCTATTGAAATTGTGTTTAAGATAATCTTTAAATCTATCTTTGCTTTTTCTTCTTTTTGTTTCTCCATTTTTTTGACTAAAAATTTTTCTATGTCTTTTTTCTAAATTTAAATTCATGCATTTGTTTTTTTCCGTTATTCCATACTCCTCAATTAATTCTTCTCTTGTTTTTAAAAACTTCTTTACTTTAGATAAACTCGGGATAAGTAGTTGTTATTCCAATCCAAGTATCAGACATTGATTTAAAACTCAGTTGCACATGCAAATGAAATTGTTGATGTGGAAACCAAATTAAAATTAGCATCAATGCCAATACCAATGACATCACCATTATCATAAGAAAATAGTTTCTCATATGACCTTCTGTTTTTAATTGTTCAATACAAATTTCTTTAGAATTTTCAATAAAAGCATCAACTAATAATCCTTTTAATATCAGAAATATTATCATGTGTCATAATATTCTTATTGTCAAATGCAAAAAGTTGCTTGAGATTGGACCAGATATTAAAGCAAGATCAACCATTTCTTTTTTTCTTCCATAGATAAAATGTCTTCTAATAATGTGTTTATAAGCATTTTCACCTCTGTCCAGAAATACTATTTTCAATCATATTACTAATTACTTTTTCAGCAGTTGTATCAAAATCATAAATTTTATCCATAACATAAGTTTGATATTTTTTTCTAATTTTTCAGATAAAAAAATATTTTAAAGATTCGTTCATTATAGTCCTCCTTTTATTTTTAAAAATACAGCACTTTTATTAGTAATATGTAATAAAAACCATATTGTTTATGTAAAACTGATTAATAGAGTCGAGAAAAGAGGATAAAATGAACAGATTAAATGAATATTTAAGTAGAATCATGGAAACAAGAAAAACTATTTTGAATGAAATTTCAACAATTAATCTTAAACAAGTTTCTTTTGATTTTTCAGTAGACGAGGAATATAATGTCAATGAACTAATTATATATCTTATTACAAATGATAATTTAAATGGTTTAAGTTTTTATGGAATATCGTTTTTAGATGCAGTTGCAGATATTAATAAAAAGAACTTTTTAAATCAAATGTAAAATTATTTATTAAAAGAATCGAAACGGCAGAAAGTGGAAAAATCTTGTAATTGATTCACATTGTTTAGAGAAGTGTGTGAAAGAAAATCAAATGTTGTTTTAAATTTTAGTGTTTTACTTAATCATAATATCTTAGAATTAAATAGAGAAAAGAATGAAAAAAATATTTGGATATTGGGTAACAGATGATTTTAAACGTGTTTATAATAAAGTTTTAGATGATTATGAAGAAATTACTGGTGACAATGTTGAAAAATATGAAATTACTTGATAAGTCAATGATTGATGAACGATTAAATAAATTTATTAATAAAAATTCAACAGTCAAAAGATTATGATTTAAAGAAAAGAATTTTAGAAAGTAAAATTATAAAATGTTATCTTAGAGAGGATTAAAAATTTAATGGTATATGTTAATTTTACTAAAATAAAGAACACTTTTGAGAATTTCAATAAAGGAATTAAAGAAAAACAAATCTTTTATAAAACAGGAAATTTCAAAATTCAATTATTTATGAACGTAAGACATGACGTTTTCATCAGCAAAAATCAATATAATGTATTATACTGAGGATGTTGGTGAAATTCGGTTTAGGGATTATATTTATTTGAAAGAATGGGCAAAAGTTTTTTTCTAAGTTTTCAGAAAACAGAAAATATCAGACGAATATTTATATTTATGAAAAAGAAAAATTAGTAGACAACTTCTCATATCTAATTAACCAAGACAAAATTTCAAAATCATCCGTTATGTTCAATATAACATTTAATGACGACCAAGCCTTCATTCTTATAAATGAAACAGACTTCGTTAAAGAAAAATGTCTTATTTAGAAAAATGTGGTTTAATTTCACTTTTACAGTCATTTGGACAGTATAATGGAAAAGATTATAAAGATTTTTATTACAAAGTTAATGTCGCAATATGATTCAAATACACCACGAAAAATAGCAACAGAGATCTTAATGATCTCTTTTTTTATTATCTCAAAAGAAAATAATTATTTAAAACTTTGAAACTAACTCGTTCTCCATTGATTTCATTTCTTGTCTTGGTCTAATAATAATACCTTCTCTTTCCACCATTGTTATCATAATTTCCAACACTAAGTTTTTAATTCATCAGGGGTATGTTGATAATCAGTTCCAATTTCAAGAATCTTTACTGGTTCTAGAATTTCACTTAATCTTGTTTTAAGTAAAATTTTGTGCCATTCATCAAAACTATAAAACTTTCCAGTATTTGGATCTCCTAAATCAAAAACTTAAAATCCAATTCCTTTTGCTTTTTAATCTATTTTTCTTTATTCCTGGACCAAATAGTTCTCCATAAATAAAAACATCTTCTGAATATTTAAGTGCATTTACAATTCCTTTTTCATGAAGCATCTTCCAAACAGTGGATTTTTCGTTATCACGAATTTCCATATCATTTGCGAAGACTCTTATAACTTTATGTTCCTTAACGATTAAGATGTTAATCCCATCAATTTGTTCTGTAATATAGAATGGTTTACCTTTTTAAATATTCATTTAAATATTCAGCAGACTGGAGTCTTGGTTCATAAGCTTTTTGGAATCTTGTAATGGAAAAATTTTAATACCATTTCCAAAAATCACGATGATCTTCTGGTTCTTTGTACCATTTTTACATTTAATCTTCTTGTTAAGTCAGTACCAACTTCCATATCAGAAAAATCGATTTTCAGGAAACTCTTTTATTGGCATAAATAAACCTTGACTAAAATTCCCATTAATATACTTTTTGTTCTAATTAAGAAACCCCCACCAACCAGTGAATTTCTCTTATAAGATGTACGTCTTAAAAAAATCATATCTTGGAAGTTCTGAAGAAAAATCTCTACTGAAGAAAAATTCTAAGTCTCCGACTTTAAAAATCTCCACGATGTACAATAATATCCCATCCAAGAACTTTAATCTTTTCTATTGAATAATTATTAGGAATAGGCTTAACTTCAGTAACTTTTTTGTAATGTTGCAAGCCTTTTATTTTCGCTAGACATATGTAATTCTCTTTCTCCTTTAGTATCTTTCTGTGACTATTATAATATGGTTTTTGTTTTTTTGTCAATATAAATGCATAAAAAAATGAACATTCTTGCATAAACATTAATCTGTCTTGTAAAAATATCAAAAGAACAGAACATCTATTTAATATTTTTTATTAAAACATATTATTTATGTAGAACTTGACAAAAGGAGAAATAAATATGAATAATTTATTTGTTAAAACTTTATTAAAACATATTAGCATTACTTATTACAAGCTGACAATGTACAAAATTTTTTCAATTATTGCATATTTAACTTATGAATTCACAAGGGCTGGAAAAATATTTTAGAAGTCAAGGAACTGATAAATAATGGAGGTTTAAAGATGAGAGATCCTAATAGATTAGATGATTTTTATGAAAAATTAAAAAGATTCATAAAGAAAAAGTGCCAGATTGGAGATTCGGACAACTTATTTCTAATTTTGAATCATGGTATGAAAAGATATTTTTATTTAGAGGAAAGTCAATTTATTAGTAAAACTAAATGAATTTTTTTGATGGAATAAAAGGTAAAAATTAATGAAATATTTTTAATTTATTAAATCAGAAAAATAATAGTAATAATCAAAAGAAATGTTTCTGTTTTTATTCAAAAAGATTTAGATGTGAATTTTTCACAAGAAAGAATAAAAAGGAATAGCCATTTTATAGTTGATGAATTTTATGAAAAGGAAACATATATAGAGTTTGTCAAATATAATGATTTTTATTCTTTTAATACAAATGGATTAAATTATTCTGAAGTACAAAAACTTGGATTTATTATTGATTTAATTGTAAAAATCTAAATATGAATCTTATAATAATATATCAAAAAAATGACATAAAAATATTATATAATATCATAGTAATGCATTAACTGATTTGTTAATAGAAAAATTACACACATATATGATTTTACTACCAAATACAAAAACCATCTTCAATTGAATATAAAATATTAAATTAATTGATTTTTGAAGAAAAGAAATAAAAATATTAACAATTCACTATCACAATTATTAACAAAAATTTCATTAATGAATAAATTCAATAATGCTATTTTCAACGATGATATTGTTATAAAAAAATAGAAAAATAATTTTCAAAAGATGAGAACTTCTCTCATCTTTTTTCTTGTCAAAAATTAACCATAATAAATAAGAATAAAAAGATAAGAAAAAGGAGAAATTTAATGAAAAACTGTTAATTATAGACGCTTCTTCTATGCTTGTTTCTCATTTTATGGCAACTTTGCCCATGGAATATATGAAAGCAAAAGATGAAGATGAAAAAAATAAATGCCTATATAAAATAATGCAAACTAAATCGGGAATCTATACAAATGGTGTTTTTCAATGTTGAAAGCAATTTTATATTTATTAAAAAAATCAAAAGCCTGATTATATTTGTACTTGCTTTTGATAAGGGTAGAAAAATACATTTAGAAAAAGCTATATGATGATTATAAAGCACAACGAAAAAGAAACAGATCCAATCCTTTTCATCTCAATTCAAATTGATTGAAGAAATTCTTGACCAAATTGGAATTAAAATGTTTATGAATGAAGAATACGAAGCTGATGATTTTTGCTGGTTCAATTGCTGAAAAATTCAAAAACGAAGCTGATATTTATTTGTGGTCAAGAGATCAAGATTATTTACAATTGGTTGATGAAAATGTTTATCTTTTGGAGACAAATGTCAAAAAAACACTCTAGAAGACGCTTAAATAGTACATATAGAAGTGATTTTAGAACTGATGAACTTAAAAATGTTCCACTAAATGTTTTCCAATATGATGTTGGTTATGTTAAACAATTAACAGGTGTTTACCCAGAACAAATTGTTGATTTAAAAGCCATTGTTGGAGATACATCTGACAACATTCCAGGAGTAAAAGGAGTATCTGATAAAACTGCAATTCCATTACTTCAAAAATATGGAAGTGTTGAAAATATTTATGAAGAAATAGAAACAGTAGATGGAAAAACGCTTGCTGCATCATGGAAAGAACTTGGAATAAAAAGAAATCCAATTGATTTGTTCAAAAAGCAAAAAGGACATTTGTTACTTATCTAAAAAATTAGCAACAATTAAAAAGACATTGAAATTGAAGAAGACATTGAGGATTTAGCTGTTAATATTGATTATTTAAAACTATCATCAATTATTGATGAATATGAATTCTAAATCTTTAAATGAATTTTTATAATTTATAAAAAGGAGATAATATGATTAAATTAAGAAAGAATGTATTTGAAACCAATTCTAGTTCAATGCATTCTATCGCAATTGCAAAAAAACATTACAAAATATGATGTTTTAGATTTAGAAGAACCTTATTTTTACAAGAATAAATTATGGAAATTATATTCTTAACAATTATGATACATCAATTTATCGAAATGAATTTGATATTCTAATTACTCTATCTGAAAAAGTTGCTTATTTATTGTATTATGATTATGATATTAATGAAATTAATAAAGTTCTGATGAAAAATTATTCCAAATTTTGAATCAATTAAAATCAAAAGAGTTTTCATAAAAATAATGAGAAAGAATTGCCTGATTTTTCTATTGCAAATCTTTTAAATAATCCAAACAATGTAATTATTATTGATGGTGATGAAAACTTATGTTTGTGATAATTTGCTTTGAAACAGGATTATTAAAAAGGAATTTGCAAATAGCAGAATGTTTAAACCAGAATTTACGGAAGATGAGGTAAATGATGAAAAATTGGATAATTAAAGAAAAAGAAAATAACAACCATACTATTATTGTTAAAAAGATGGAACAACAGAGTTTAACAAAGATGATTTTTGGATAAATGGAGATACTGTAAAAATTAGTCCTCTACATAATAGTGATACATTTAGAATTTTTCATTCAACATATGATAAATTAAAATATGTAATCGCACTTATGAATTATATGAATGATGAAGAAAGAGTGGATTTACACAATAGATTAGAACAATTATTAAAAATGTTTATAGATAAAAATATTTCTATAAAAATATGACGAAAAATCTAAAAATTACATTTAAAAACAGATAATGAAAATAACGAAACTATTGACCAAGATGATATTTATGTTTATAGAAAAATAAAAATAAAATATTTCTATGCAGATAATAATGGTAAATTGTTCAAAGCAAAAGTAGATCCTTTCGCATTAAGAGAAATTAATTATGGAGAAATATCTTTTATATCATATCTTAATTTTTAAGACATTCATGAATAATGAAAGTGTTTCTTATGAAGAATTTATTTTGGATACGAAATATGCCGTAATCAGTGATCCATATAACAAAAATGCAAAAATTAAAAAGAAAATGTTTTGAATTTAAAAAGAAATTAAAAAAGAATATAGAATTTATTCATAAAGACTGGAAAATCCAGTCTTTTTGTTCTTAAATTTAAACAATTTATGTTTATAGGTTTTATAAAAATCCATTATATATTTAGTAAAAGAAAAACTGAGAATTTTTTTATTTTAAGGAGGGAACTATGTATATCTATGACAAATGCAATCATTTATGTTTCGTTAACCTAAATTGTGGACCCTACCCTGACAGAATCCATTGAAGAAACAAAACAAATTGTAACCCCTGATTGTTACCAGAAAATATTTTTCAGAAATTTTAAGGCAATATGTTTATGAAGTTGACAATGTTTATTTCTTTTATAGAGGAAATTAAAGAAGATTATCCTAATATGATCGTGACTAAAAGAAAATAAAACATTTGCAAAAATATTGTTTTAAATAGCATTGCAGAAAAAGAAAATTGCTGATGCATTAGAAAAAGAACTTGTTCATTAAAAACTTAAAATATTATTAAAAAGAACGGAATATCCGTTCTTTTTGTTATTAATCTATATATACATTATAAAAATGCAAAATCAGAAAAAGAGATTATATGAAAGTTATAATTTGTTTTGGATCAAAATATGGGTTTTTCTTTTTAATGGAAAACGCCAATCAAAAGATAAATATGTGATTGAAGATATTATGCAATACATAGAATATAAAAATCTAATATTTATGTGAAACCATATTCATTAGATTTATTTAAAGACTACAATGTCAATTCTATCCCAATTCCAATTCTTATCATTTTTGAAGGAAATGATGTTTATAACATCCCAAATCTTTATGATAAAATTGATGAATTGGTTGTTTATTGTTGAATACAATTTATCCATCTGACTCAAAGTTATGTTTAAATTTTTCTAAAATTTAGTAACATTGACACATATTCATTTGAAGGGTTTTCACATGAAAAGATTACTAGATTTATTTTTAAAGAAATAAATTATAATTTTTTTAAAATCGAAAAAGGAGAAAAATGGAAAAACTTAAATTAAAAGTCAAAAATTTTATTATTAGTTTTGATTATGTTAGCTTTTTATTTAAAGAAAAATGATTTTGTAAAGTTAAATATAAGCAAAACATCCATTGAAGATACAAATAATAAAAAAAGAAACTTTTTGAAGAAGTAAAAACAAAGAGAATTTAAATAATAGCGAATATACAATTGTATTAAACAATTTAAATCAAGAATATAAAAACGAAAAAAATTAAAAATTCCAAATTATGATGGAAAAGATTATGTCGAAATTAATAACAATGTGCCTTGATGATAATTCTGAAAATTCTTCCGAAAATTTAAATGAATCTTATATGCCACTTGATGATTTGGGTAGGTGTGGTTCAGCAATTGCAAATGTTTCTTTTGGATACAATGCCAATTGAAAATTGTCAACAAAAATGGGAAGAATTATATTAAGAATATAAAAAGAGGGGAAATTGGTTCAGTAAGACCATCTGGTTGGAAAAACATATAAATTTGATAATGTTGATGGGAAATATCTATACAATAGATGTCATTTACTTGGATATCAATTAACTGCTGAAAATGCAAAATCAAGAGAATCTAATCACTGGAACAAGATACTTTAATGTGCAAGAATGCTACCATTTGAGAATATGGTTGCAGACTATGTAAAAGATAGTATTGATGTTCAAAAACAAAACAAGTAATCATGTTTTATATAGAGTTACACCAATTTTTAATGAAAAATGATTTAGTAGCAAAAAGGAGTGTTAATGGAGGCACAATCATTAGAAAGTGATGATATAAAGTATTGTGTCTTCGTGTATAATATTCAACCAGGAATTACTATAGACTATAGTGACGGAAGTGCAAAAGTTAAATTAGTAAAATTTATTATTTTTATAAAAATAGCATATTATTATTGTTATTTAATATAATTTAAGCTAGTTTGTTTTGTGAAATTTGTACAAGGATGTACTGATTTTTTAAATATCTCAAATATTAATTTTTAAAGATTTTTAAATTAATTGATGATATTTTTGTACTAATGAATAAAATTTAGACTTGTTTAAATGTTTTTTGAGGAGAGAAAAATGAGAAAATTCCAAATGTTATTACTTACTTTTACTAATTTCGGTATTTATTCCATTTTTCATTTGCAGATAACAATAATAATTTAAATGGTTGGACATTAAATGACGGTAAATGGTCATTTTATAACAATGGTTCTTTATTAAAAAGGAACTACTACACCAGATAAATATTATGTCGATTCAAATGGATATTTTGTTAGTTCTAATGATAACAAAATAATGAACACGTTAAATCATGATTTTTAAATTTAAATCCATCTTCTGAAAATGAAATTTTTAAAAATCAAGGATATACAGGAACACAAGATGATATTACAAATATCTTATATCTTTATAATAAGTTCTATATCCATTCAGAATATTTACATTTTCAATTTCAAGGATATGTAAATCCAGATGGTTCATTTGATATCATAGACATTAAAAGTTAATGAAACCAAATGATGTAATTAAAAAAATCAATTGACGAAACAAGATATGTTGATAATAAGATAGATGAAATTTTACCAAAATTAAAAAGGAAACAATGAAGAAGAAACTTTGAATAATATTGTAAACTATATTACTGATTTAGTAGAGTATGATGAAAGTTTGCAATGCTATTCTGTTTATGATATGTTTGCAAAGCACAAAACAGTTTGTGATGGATATATGAAGCTTTTCTATATTCTTTGTGAGAAATCTGGTTTGCAAGCAGAATGTATCGAATCTGACTTTTAATGAAAAGTGCATTACATGGATATAATTCAGTAATCATAAATGGTCAAAAAGATATGTTGATTTAACATTCTATGATGCAGCTAAAAAGAGAAAAGATTTGGTTAAATTTCAATCCGAATATCGATAAATATCATGACAAGATTGTCCGAGTATACGGATGAAATAAAACCGAGTAAAGGATCATGAAAAAAAGACTCAAACGAGTCTTTTTATTTTCTAAATTCTTCTATTCTATTATAAAAATATTTTTAAACTATTTGTGAAATTATCAAAGAAATGATTTATTCATAAGAATACAATCATTGTATTATAGTTTATATAAAATGTAAATAATTGTTGACAAACTAATATAATTGTGATATATACTATCATAGAAAAAAACAAATAAAACATTTTAAATTATTTTTAAAAAAACAGATATAACTTCAAATAAGTGTACAGAACAAATAGAAAGTTTTACATTTCAGTTATTTCTAATAAAAATGTTTTATAATCTAGTTTTTCTTATGTTAATACAAGCACGTTAGTATAGCCACAAAGTAATTATATAATTACAAGAACATACTAACACGGTGGTTGTGTAGTACAGCCGATAGTAGGATAATATTTGCAATTTAATGTTATTCTCTATAAATTTAATCGATAACACATTTTGACATTGATTTTAATACTATATGGATAAAATGAAACCCAATAAAGGGATTCATAAAAAGACTCATTTGAGTCCTTTTTGTTTAAATGAAAATTAAATTTCTTTAATTCTTTTTCACTTTTAAATAAAAAGTATTTTATTGCATTTATAAAATCATCATGATTTCTATATAAAAATAATTATCATATAAATTGGAATTGCAAAAATCATTCCCACTAAACCTTTTTATTTGGAATCCAATAAAAATAGCAATCATGGTGGTTAATGCATTTTAAACCAAATTCCACCCCACAAAAATTGGTTGTAAAAATTTCGTGTTATTTGCGTTAAAACATAAATAATAATAAGACCGAATGTAAAATAAAAAAATTTCCATTTAATAAACTGATCAATATCCATGGAAACATAATAAATCCAACCCCTAAATGCTGGTAAAAAAATCCAAAAGGCAATAAGTGATGCCATTGTAAATGCATTTTTTGATTTTATAATAGTAAGACCAATAAAAAGAACTAACCAAACGAAAAACATAATTTTTAAATTATGCTAATAACCATTTTCTTAAAAATATTTATAGATTCATTTTTTTAATTTAATAAAATTATCAATTTTTTTCATTTGAAAATTTCTTCTTTGTCCATTCAATATATTTATCAGAATTAATGAGAAAACTGATATGTTGAAAATACAATAAATAATATATTTATCAATATACTTGGAAATGATGTGAGTAAATCAATTGATAATGTAAGAGTAGGTTTTATTAATTTTTGTGATAAATTTGCAATTTCTTTATCTAAATTTGTTGAAAAATTAAGAACATTTGTTCTTATATTGCTAGGTAGATGTACAATAAAAATCATTATGTTCTTTAATAAAAATATCTAATTTCAATTTTAAATTTTGATATTGTTCTGGCAAAATCTTTTAAAAACAAATAGCTTTTATCATATAATAAGGAAAAATCCAAAATATCCTAAAATAAATAATATAACAAAAATGTTAGCAAAAATAAAGATACTAGCATGCGTTTTCTTCAAAAATGGAATTTTTTCTATTTTATCTACAATCGGTTTAATAATTAATGACATTAGAAATCCAATCAAAAAAATGGAAATAAAAATTTTTATTAAAATTGGTAAAAACAATATCACAACAGTAAAACAAAAATAGGAATAATTATATTTAATATATTTTTAGTAAATTCATTATTCATTTTATACTTCCTTCTTTCATTTTTTTATAAACATATTATGAAAGTTTTATTCACTTATTTTATTTGTTTTTTTCTACCATTATTTATATGACGAAAGATAAAAAGGAGAAAAATGAATGAATTAATTATGCTAGTAGGAATTTCAGCATCGGGAAAGACAACAATAGCAAAAAGAATATGAAAAGAATGGATATGTTTGGCATTCTTCAGACGAAATTAGATTAGAATTTCTTTTACCACAAACAAAAAGAAGGAAATATTGAAAACATTTAATATCTTACATAAAAAGAGTTCACGAAGATTTAAAAAAATGGCAAAAATGTAATTTATGATGCTACAAATATGTCAAGAAAAAGAAGAATTGGATTTTTAAGAAGTTTAAATAAAATTGAATGTTTTTAAAAAAATGTATTTTTACATTAGCATCAATTGAAACTTGTAAAGAAAGAAATTCAAAAAGAGAAAATCCTGTTCCAGACGATGTTTATAACAAGATGGTATCGATTTTTTTCAGCACCATTTGTTATTGAAGGTTGGGATGAAATTCAGGTTGTTGTAACAGACCATTCTGAAATTAAAAGAATATCAAAAAGAAGAATTAGATATAGATCAAGAAAATCCACATCATAGATTAAGTTTATATAATCATATGTTAGCAGCAAAAATTTAATGGAATTGTACTATGGAAACCGTTTATCTGATGTTGCTTTTTATCATGATATTGGTAAACTTTTTACGAAAAACTTATTGGGAGATGATGAGAAAGCACATTACCCAAGACATGAAAAATTGGAGTGCTTATATTTATTTATCAGAAAATAGAGACAAATTTAAATCATATTATGATGAAAATGCAATTGATAATTCAAATGATGATGACGTTTTTAAAATTACTTTATAAATCTTACTTAATAGAAAATCACATGAAATTTTATCAAGATTTTTCCTCACTAGGTTCTTTTTATAGAAAAAAATAGAATATAGTCACGAAATTAAAGATTTTCAAAAAGATTTAAATTAGATGTGTTAAATGACTTGTTTTCAATAAATCAAGTTGATGTAGAAGACACTAAGAGAGAGGAAAAACCTCTTTTTATTTTTAATCAATTTTTAATTTTATTTTTCTGTTTTATCTTCACTTTCCCTAAGTGGAACTTTAATTGTCAAAACACCATTTTCACATTTTGCAGTAATTCCTTTACTGGTTGTATTTTTAAAATCCATTTTTACTAAATAATTAAAACATAAAGACTCCTTTTTAAAAATATTATTCATTACAACATTATATTATATCATATTTTGTAATTTTTATCAATCTTCATTTTTGAGAAGATATTTATTATTCAAAAACTTTGAAACTTAATCTTTGATTACCAACTTTTCATTTCTCTTTGAGGTCTAATAACAATTCCTTCACGCTGACCAGCATTTTCATAATTACCATTTGATTTTTCTAATAACTCATCAAGTGTATATTGAAAATCATTACCTTCTTCTAAGATTTTAACAGATTGTACAACATTATTTAGTCCAGTTCTGTCTAGAATTTCATTCCAATCAACATAATCATAATAATCACCAGTATGAGGATTTCCAAGATTAAAAATCTAAAAATCAAGTGATTTTTACATTTAACCTGTTCTTTTTGAATTTTTGGTCCAAATGTTTCACCTTGAATGAAAAATATCTTCACAATTTTTAAGAACATCAACAATTCCTTTTTCTAAACATTTTTCCATAAAAATAGATTCTCCATCATCTTTAATTTCAGAATTCCTAATAAAAACTCGAATCTTGTCATCTTCTTTTGAAATTAGAGTGCTAAAACCATCAATTTTTTTCACTGATATAATAAGAATAACCTCTAATGCTTCTCTCAAAAACTCAGCAGATTGTAATCTTAATTCATCTGATTTAGAAACATAATCATGAAATCGATTAATTGTATTTCCAACATTACATTTGGATTCTACAGCTTCATAAACTCTAACTCCAAGTTCTTTTGTTAAGTCAGTACCAACTTCCATTCCAGTAAAATCAATTTCTGGAAATTCTGTTAGTGGCATAAATAATCCTTGGCTGATTACATTTCTTAGCTTTCTAGTTTTAACCAAAAATCCAGTACCCATCAGCAAATTATTTTTGAAAGAACTGCTTCTCATAAATTCATATTTTTGGAATTTCTGGTAAGAAACTATCAATCTCGAAATAAACACCAAGATCACCAACTTTGAACTCATTCTTCTTAACAACAACATTCCAACCCATAATTTTGATTTTTTCAATGAAATCAGCATTTTCAATTGGGCTTACATCAAGAACTCTTTGTAATGTTGCTAATTTCCTGTTTTCATTCATTTTTAAACATCTCCCTTATATTCATCAACATTGAATTTAAATTTAATGTTAAATTCCTTTTCAATATCAAAAATGGTTTTAAATTGTTCATTTGTGATGTTATCTAAATTGTTAAAACAACATAATATCCAACATTTGGTAATGACCGTAATGAGACAAATCCTTGTTTTATCAAAGTGTCCAAATATGACTTATTTTTATTTAATCTAATTTTATGATAATCACAAATTCTTTTTGCTAAACATTCATGTTCACCAAATCCACAAGGGCAAAAAAATACCATTTGAATAGACAATCCCAGTTGGAACATCATTTGAATCATTTGTAAGTTCGGAATCATTATTTTGATTTTCCTCAAATTCATTATTCAAAAATTTTTCGAATTTTTTCTGACAATTCTTGTTTTCGCTTGAAGTTTATATAAATAATTATTATTTCTATCTAAAAACAATCTTCATCTTTAATCTTTTGATAAATCTTATCCCAAAAAAATCAGCATATTCATCTTCCGATGTTTTTGCATGGAATTGGTTTACCATAAACATCAAAAATAAACTCAGCATCTCCAATTAACTACAATCCACATTTTGTTGCTTTTTGAAAAATGATTTATATTCTTCTCCATCTTCATTACATGCAAAATATTTATAAATATCAGCAAAACAATAATTATTAGATCTTCTTCTGTCAAATTCTGAAATGCTTTTTACAGTAGAAAAAGGATCAATATAATTATATGGATTAGAAATCATATCTAATTTAATATCATTAATTATATCTTTTTATTGTTTTTCTTTAGTTTAGATGAAATCAATCTACATTTGAATTATCATCTACCACAGAAAAACATTTATTCCAACAAGTTTACTTCTTCCTTCAATAATGTTTTGGACAATGACTTGTTTTTCTTGTAAAGAAATTTTAAGATTATCAAGACATTCCATTAAAATTTTTCGCATTCATCATATCCTAAATTTTTCAACCCAAAATAAATCTCTAACAAGTTTGCAAATTTCTTCACCATTTACATAAATATTAACCTTCATTTTTCTCCTTTTATCGAAATATTCAATTATAATATGGATATATTTTTGTTTTCATAAATTAAATCATAATATATTAAAAGACAAAACTAAATTGTTAATAAATTAACAAACAGAAAGGAGTATTAAATGTATAATTATGAAACAAATTTTTATTTAAAAAGAGGTAAAAAAATCTAAAAGAAAGCCAAGATTTTTCTTAAACATTTTGATTGTGCCATTGATTTTCACACAAAAGAACTTAAAAGAGTAAAATTGTAGAAATTTATTTTATTTTTGAGATTCTGGTACAATTAGAATTGGATCAATATCAAAATTAAAAGAACAAGATGTAACTGAATTAAACGAATACTTTAATACTATCTTATCTAAAAATATTATTTAATGAGATTATTAGCATAAATTTTTGGATTCACAAAAAGAGATAAATATTGTTTAGAAGATAATATCTACATATTAAAAATATCAATAACACTGTCTAAAAGGAGAAAATTTATGGAAATTATTTTTGGCTTTGGGTTTGGTTCATCATGACTTTTATAGTAAAAAAATATCTGGGAAGGTATCTCAATAATAATTGAATCTCTTAACGAAACAAATGAACCAAAGAATGAAACAGAAGGATACATTGTCTATAATATTATTAAATTCAAATGAAAGTAATTTAAAAGTTATTAAGGATTACATCAATTCTTTTGATTTAAATTATATAGAAGAACAATTTATGAATCAATTTCAAAGAAAAAGACTCTTTTTCATTTAATCGTAAATGAAAGCCAATATAATCTTTACTTAAATTCATAAACGATAATAATTTATCAGATGTGAAAAATAAATATTGTAGAAAAGTTAACAAATATAGAAAAATTAAATATAACAAAAAGTCTGTGATTCAAAACAGACTTTTTGTTTTTAAAAATCTCATATAAATTCATTTTCTTTTCTTTCGTTATATTAATATAACAATGAAAAATAATTTGGAGGTAATAAATGATGATTCTGAAACATAAAAACATTGATGTTTGTAAAATTAATTTTGATGGACATCTTCATGTTGATGAGGGTTTTTCAACAAAGAACATATGCCATTGGGTGTAAATTCGGAAAAAGAAGATAAGAGATAAACAATTTAGCTTATGGTTTATGAATAGAATAATTCCATCTGACAGACAAAAATTTAAATATTTATTTAAAAGAAAAATATTATTAAAATTATATTGTCAACAAATGGAGTTTCATTAATAGATTGTTATTGGTTTGCAAAATGATAATTCTAATTTAAAGTGGGAAGATGTTAATTTTTATGATAACCAAATTGATAATAAATTCGCAAAAAAATAAATTTAGATAATAAATGTTTAGACCAAATTGATTTTCAAATATCCAGACTTAACAACGGATGGTTATCAAGAAAAATATTGGATATTAATTAATAAAATTCCAAATTTGATAAAATACGGTGATTATAAAAATTCAATTAATTTTGGAAAAAAACATTCTTTCTGCAAATGAAATAATTGCATCAAAAATTGCAAATATAATGGAAATTAATTCTGTAGAATATCATGAGTTTAATTATAAAAATAATTGTTTATGTTCTTGTAGTTGCTTCATTAAAGATGATAAACATGAATTTGTAAATGCTTTGCAAATAAAAATGAAAACAAGTTAAACGGATTTGATCTTTATAATTGGTTTAAAAGAAAATGGGTTTCAAAAAGAAATAGACAATATGATTGATTTGATTATCTAATTAGAAATATAGATAGACATGAAAAGAATTTTCGAATAATTAGAAATCCAGACTCACTAGAAATAATATCTTTTGCACCAATATTTGATAATGGAACATCCTTATTATTTAATCAAGAAAAAGAATGAAGAAACAAAACCTTTTAAAAATAAAAGAGATGAACAATTGGATATGGTTGAAAAATGAAATTAATATCCCAAATATTGAGGATGTGGAAAAAAATTGTTGGTGAAGTTTATGAAAGTTTTAATTTAGATAAAAAAATTGACAAAAGAAATTATATCTGATATAAAAGAAAATATAAGAAAATCAAAATTAAACAATTTAAAAATTCAAAATAAAAGGAGAAATAAATGATTTTTACTTAAAAGATAAAAATTATGGAATTGTGCATTAATATTAAACCAGATTCAATTCGTGTTACTGGTTTTTAATGTTTTTAGTAAATAAACTTCCAAATATATTTGAGAATGTTACAAAAAGAAAATAAAGATTTTTAGTCTATTTATTTTTAAATAACTTTTATTCAAAATAGAATTTTTATAAAAGACAGAATTATTACAGATAATTGCATGAGTTGTAGTGTAAATTTTTAATTTATATGTTGAAGATATTGATTTTAAAAAAATCTCCTCATTTTTGCAAATTTACTTAATAACTTTCAATCATTTACAGATAATTATACGATTGTTCCAGAAAAAGAATTTTTAATACAATCTGGTCACGGTCCAGCTAACTATAGAGTTTATAATTTAAAAAAACAAGTTTAATTACAGTTGAAAGAGATGATAATATAATTTACCAAGAAATTGTTAATGATGAAAAAGAAAAATAAAATAATTGATTTTTATTAAAAATGATTGTGACATGGATTATTATAAAGATTTCTTTGAAATTAAAGAAGATGCTACTCGTAGAATTGGTTTTAAATTTAAAAAGATGTTGAATTTATTTCTTTAAGTGATTTAGCAATTGATTATATTCCAATTTCTTTTAAGTGAAAATTTAAATAAACCAAATAAGTGTTCTTATATATCAGAAAAAAATTTTTAAAATTTTACGGGAAGAAGCAAAAAAATGCATCTATTTATTCCTATTTTTCAATAATTTGATTTGGTTTTATTAAAAAGGAAATGAATTTATACCATTTTCTTTTTCTAGAATAAAAAGACAACCATAAAGGTTGTCTTTTGTTTTTATCTTAAATCATTTTTAAGAAATCATCTTCAGAAATAATTTCAATTCCAAGTTCATTTTGCCTTTTTATTTTTAGAGGAAAAACTTAATTTGTCATTATTAATCAAATAATTAGTCTTTTTGGAAACAGATCCAGAAACCTTTCCACCAAGACTTTCAATTTTATCAACAAGTTCTCCCCTATTATTAAAATGATTCAACTCACCAGTGATAACAAATGTTTTTCCAGAAATTAATTCAGAATTTTCTTCATTTATTTTTCTTCTTCAAAAATTAAATTTTTCTTTAGTTCAGAATATTCATCAAAATTTTTCTTATCATTAAAGAAATCATAAATGGCTTCAGCAGTAACATCACCCAATTCCTTCAATATTTTGAAAATCAAATTTATTTAAAATAGCATTTTCAAACTTATTAGCATCTCCATTAAAATATTTAGAAATTCTTTTACTAGCATCTTTTCCAACTCCAAAAATTCCTAAAGATTTAATAAAATTCGCAAAATTTTACATGTCTACTTTTTCAATAGCTTCTAATAAATTTAAATAAGATTTTTTCTCCAAACCCATCAATATTGCAAATTTCATTTTGTATTGACTCAATATTATAAAAATCAGCATAAGATTTAATATAACCGTAATCAATAAATTTCTCAAGAGTTGCTTCACTTAATCCTTGAATGTTCATGCATTCTCTTCCAACAAAATGAACAAATTTTTAATGTTTTTGCAGCACAATCAGGATTGCTACACAACAATGTTTTTAACATCTTTAACTTGATTAATGTAAGCTTTTTCCACCACAAACAGGACATTTATCTGGAATAGTATAAACCCAATTTGGTTTTGTTACTGAGACAATTTGTAGAATAATTTTATTAGCCTTAATCACAGAAACTTTACAACCAATATTAATTCCTAAATTTTCAATATTAGAAACATTCACAAGAGTTGCCCTTTTAACAGTTGTACCTTCAAGTTCAATTGGATTAAAAACAGCAACAGGATTAATCAGTCCAGTCCTACTTGTTTGCCAAATAATATCAGTAATTTCAGTTTCTTCACTATCATCTTTCCATTTAAATGCAAAAGAATGTTTTGGAAATTTTTCCAGTCATTCCAAGAGATTTACCATATTCAACATCGTTATAAGTAATTACAAGACCATCAGACGGAAATTTGTTGTATGGAATTTTATTTTTCAAAATCATTAATTTTTGATAATAAATTGTTCTTGTTAACAACAATGTGTTCAACAACATCAAAAACCTAAATTTTTCAAAATTCAAATCTTTCTGAAACTAATTTTAAATTCGTTCCATATGTTAACTCAAAAATCTTTACAAATTTTTCTTCTTTTACTTTTTCTTACTATCTAAAAGTCTAACTGATCCACTTGCTAAATTTCTTGGATTTTTATATGCCTCTTCTCCATTAGCGGTTAATTCATCATTAATATTACTGAAATCATCATAAGAAATCATTGCTTCTCCACGAACAACTAATTTCCCATCATAATCAATTTCATTCGGGATGCCTTTGAAAAAAATTTAGCATTATGGAGAACATCTTCACCAACAATTCCATTTCCTCTGGTAAGTGCTTTTACAAGTTTCCCATTTTCATATGTTAGACAAACTGTTAACCCATCTTCTTTAAAAAGAAAGAACTCCTTCCTTATCAGATAACCAATTAAGTAAAACATTTCTATCTTTTGTTTTATCTAATGATAATGCTGGAAAATTCATGTTCCTCTTTTCTTAATTTACTTTTGTGCTTCAAATCCAACATTTTTACTTGGAGAATTATCTAAAAACATAATCATTTTCAATTTCTAATTTGAGTAATTCATCATATAACTTATCATATTCATAATTACTCATAATTTCTTTATCTTCATTGTAGTAAGCATTATTGGCTTCATTAAGAGTGTCAACAAGGGTCTTCATTTTATCATAAACATCATCATTTAGTTTCTTCATATTCATCTCCTTTAATCTAATTATCAATATAAATATGGTGAAATTATCTATTAAATACTTGACAATAAATTCTTAAAATACTATAATTAAATTATTAAAAGAAACAAAAGAAAGGTTTGAATTATGAGAGGAAGTGCATGCTTCTCTTGGATTAGCAGTTGAATTACAAATTCAATTTTAGCAACAAATCAGCTTAGTAAACTAAATTATATTAATGAAAATAATTTTACAAAAAAATATTTATTGGTGGAATTACATTAACAATTTTAGGGTTCACTTTTTTCCAGATATTGATTATCCAAATTCAATTCTTGGAAAAAGATTTAAACTAATTTCATTATTAATTAATAAAATATTTGGTCATAGAAAGTTCTTTCATTCTGGAATTTTATATTTTTCCAATTCATATTTTTAATTATTTTTTTGTTTATTAAATAAAAACAATCAATCAATTTATTATATAAATTCATTTTTTATTGGATTATATTTTCATTTATTTCAAGATAGTTTTTACAACAGCAAAGACTCCATTATTTTTATCCTTTTAGTAAAAATATTGGACTTGGAATAAAAAGATTCAAACAGTTTAGCAAATATTCCAATAACTTTTTTTAATTTTTTATTGGATATTTATTAATAATATATTCATTCTATTCTCAAATATCTCTTTTTCTTATCAAAGCCCTTTATCTAGGGCTTTTTCTTTTATTTCAAAAAAATTGCGTAATAAGTAAATATGAAATAAAAACATAAGAAAAAAATATTCTTTAAATTTTCTTATGTCTGCTATTTTACTTGGTAAATAAAAGATAAATTATATTCATTTATGTAAACTAAACCCCACCCCAATTTTTCATTCTCATCTCCATCCCCATCCAATTCCTCACACCATTGTTTATGTTCATTTCCATTTTTTTCCCATCCCAAAATTCCTCACACAATTTACCTACCAACCCATTTTTTTCTTATCATTTTTTTCTATATTACAGAAAATGCATTAAGGCATTTTCCTTTTTCCGCACATAAAAAAATCTTTTTATTTTTCGCAACATAAAATTCAGTCTATATTTTTATTTTTCTTTCTTAATAAATTTCCTTTATATTTTTTTGAAAACCTCATCTTCACCAAAATCCACATTCCCATTCCAAAATTTTTTTAACATCCCAATCAAAAATTTTTCAATTCCATCAAAAATCAAAAATTTTATTTTTAAAAACTACCTACTTCCATTTTCAATTTCCCCATTTATTATTTCATTTTCATTCCAACGTTCGGTTTCCATTTTCAAATCATCATTTTGTTTTATGTTTTGATTCCTTCGGAATATCAGAGATTGGTTTCGGTTTAATTTTCAATTTATTATTAATATCAATATATGTGATATTTATGATATAAAGAAAATGTTAAGAAAAAAATAGTTGTTTCTCAATAATTTTCAAATAATAAATTTCATTTTTTTGAAAAAGATTTTTATGTTTTCCTCACTCCCCAAATTCCAATTTTAAACATCATCAATTTGTTTTTTTGTTTAGTGTTATGTTTATTTTATTTTTTAAACTAAACAATCTGTTTTATTTCTCGGTCTTGGTTTTCGGTTTATTTACATAATATCAACATTAGTGATATTGAGAAAATTTTAAAAGAAAATAAAATAGAAATGATATTTTGATTTGTTTTTGTTTACATAAAATAATTTATGATAATTTAATTTATATTTATTTTTTTATGTAATTGTAAAACTGATTTTATTTATAATTTACATAACCAAATTTCACCCATACCAAAACCCAAACCAATATAGTATCAATATTTGTGATATTCAAAAATAAAACCAAATTTTTATTGTTTTTTTATTTTCTTTTTAAATTTTCATGAAATAAGAAAACGTGATATTTTTTTATTTTTGTAACATAAAAATAAGTTATATTTTTATGGGTATCAATATTAGTGGTATTGTTAAAATTTGGGGAAAAAAAGTGGGTGGTGATGGAGATGGAGGTGTGGGTGGAATTGTTTATTATATTTCACAAACATTATATTAGTGATAAAAGAGAAACTGGAGAAAGAAAATGAAGAATGAAATCGATAGACATTGTTATATCATATTAAACAATGATATGGTTAGTGATGGAATTAAATATGAAATTGAAGGATTTATAAAATTCCAGAAGAAAAATGGAACTTGTTATCCAAGAATATTTTATGGAATTGATGCATTAGATGCGAGTCCAAGCTTTAATGGTTTTTGATCAAGACCAAAATTGTTTGAAATAAAAATCTTAAATTTTATTTCAAAGAAACCAGTAAATTTCAAAATAATGAGGGAATGTAATTATAAAGAAGTTTCAAAAAGAGAAATATATTCATTCAAAAGAAGCATTCATTTTAATGAATTTATTTTAGCAGTAAAATTAAATGATGAAAAAAATTTTAGATAAAATATTAAGTTTATTATTAAAAATGGTTATCAAGATTTATATGGAAAAATATTGGTGAAATCAAATATTAAAAAAATATCAAGAAACACTTTTAAATAGCGATTCAATTTTTATTAAAAGAAATGCTCTTTATTTTCAAATAGAAATAAAAATTTTTAGATGAATTAATAAAGACAGAAGATGAAGTAATTGCTGTAAATATAATTAGAAAAGGAATAAATAAATATTTAGATTTTTATAGTAAAAATTATTTTTGATGATGATTTTATTTTTGGTAAAGTTTTAATGGAGGGTAGGGTCAAAAGATATAGACCAATTTTAAATTCAAAAATGATAGTAAATTATGAATTGATGGAACAAGTAATTTTTAACTGGAATCGATAAATATTTAGACTATGCTATAAAATCAGATAATCCAGCTTTTATATGATTCGATCATTGATAGTGGAAGAAAAGAAAGACTTGGATCATATATTAAAAAGAAAAAAATGATAGAATATATTATTTTATAGCAAAAACTAGGATTTGATGAACACTTAGATATTATTTCACAAACATCAAGCGATAAAGAAACATTAGAAAAATGTTTTGAAACATGAAAGAAAATGTGATTTATGGTTAAAAGAAAAAAATTAGAAAGAGATGAATAAAACATCTCTTTTTATTTTAGAATATAAAAAGCCAGAAGAAATTCCAGCTTTAATTTATTTCTGTATTTTTATATGGGAGGTGAGAAAGAAATAGCTATGAAATGTTAATTTTATTTAAATAAAAAGACAGCTAAAAAATAGCTGTCTATATTTAGTTCAAATTGTCATAAATAAGGCTATTGGCTGTTAATAATATGTATAAAAAGTTATAAACGTGTGTTGACTTTTATATATTAAATAATAAAATAATTGTTGACAATTACCTATATGTGATATTCTTCTAAACAGAAGGAGGTCAAAAATAAAATTTAAAATCATAAGACGAAAACCAAATATTTATTATTGTGTAACAATCAAGTCTTATTTTAAAAATACTTTAAAAACAAAAAAATCTGTAGCCTAACAAGTTCAAGTTATTACAGATATGTACCGTGTCGTTAAACGGGAATTTACGCCTATGGAGAGTATAAAAATGTGAGTAGTGTCTGAATTACTCAACACAAAAACATACTCAGCGAAATAGGAACGGAACATAAAAGTTTATAATTCATTTATAGCTTTTTATAAGTTTTCAGTAACGGAGTAATAAAATTTATGACATTCCATATTATATCAAATTTTTATTGTAATTGTCAAATGTTAAAAAAGAAGGGATAGCCACATATCCCTTCTTTCATTGTATCTATTGATTGGAAACAAATAGCTATGACGCTAAAAAAATATTTTTCAGCGTATATATATTATGTCATATCTAATTTAGACTGTCAAGCTTTTATTTTTGTAAATTTATTAAATAATTTTTTTCAAAAATTTTTATTCTATCTTCCTTGTTTTTTTGCATTTATCACAAATCTTATCATTTTTCATTTTTAGAATTTCCATATTCAGGACAAGTTATTTTCTTGAAATCTAAATATTTCTTTAAGATATTATTTATTTGATTTTTATCACCATTGAAATTTTTTTGTAAAAAATCATTTCAAGATAAGTATTGTTAATAAAAAATAACCAGATTTCTCTGGTTATGGAGGTCGTCAATGCAATTTTTCGATTGTCCATCAAGGACAAATCAATTATATAATATAAATCCTACATTGTCAATATTATTTTATAAATTTTATAAACTACAAAAATAGCCAGAACAGTTCCAGCTATTTTTCGTCAAAAAGAGTTTTTTTAAAAGAATAAAAAGGTTAGCAATTTTTAATTGCTAAATGCATTATATCATATCAATATAACTTTGTCAACATTTTTTTATATAAAATGAAAAAAAGACCAGTGTCCTTACTGATCTAATTTCGTTTGTTTTACTTACAGCATTATTTGTGTGAAAAAGTGAACGTGTTCTTAAGAACAAATTTATTATATCAAATTTATATATAAAGTCAATATCCTACATTGTTATTTGTTTTAACAATCTTAAAAAGCATAAGCTATTGACCAGATAGCCTATTCTTTTCGCATTATTTACTTGTCATTGTTTTGCATATCCATAAAATATATCTTTCACATCCTTGTAAATGCATTATATCATATATTAAGTAAAAAGTCAAGTAAAAATAAATTATTTAAATTAATGAATAAAAAATAAGCTGAAAAAAATATTTTCAACTTATTCTTATCTATGTTCAATCGCCCCACTTCTTTTCTATAAACACATTATATCATATTTAATAAAAATTGTCAAGCAGTTTTTATTGTTAATAGTCAAAAATCTATCAAATAAAAATTATTATTTTTATAATTAATGTTCATTTTTATAAACAAACCCACCCCTAATGTTTATAATAATAAACATTGCCAAATTTTTACCAACCCTTTCCCCACCACAAATAAACAAACATTTCCACAACCCAAAAACAAACATAATATAAATGTAAATGTTTTTGTAAAAATAGAAAGGAGAAAAGTTATGGAAAATAAAAAAACAAGTACAAACAAAAGTTTCTAATTTTTTAGAATTTGATGGAATGCAAATTTCTGTTGAAGGAATCAGGGATAAAAATTCTGAATAGACATAGTGATGAAAAATTAGAGAATTACAAATTTATTACAACATTGAAGAATTTAAAAGCTACTATGTAATTAATGGAGTTCACGAAAAAGAATATTATGTAGATATTTAAAAAGAAAGAAGGTGGTTAATTTCTGATAGAAAGAAATTATAGTGAAAAATTAAAATAAAAAAATAAATAAACAATTTTGATAAACAATTTTTGATAAGCAATTTTGATGAAAATGAAAAGACCAAACCAAAATTAGTCTCAATGGGGATGATGATGGGGATGGTCTTTTTATTACTATTAAAATATCTTGTTGATTTTCAAAAAAATAGAATTTGATTTAAAATAAAAAGACAAGATTAATTTCTTGTCTTTTTGTGTTTTTATAAATTTCTTTTACATTTTCATAAAAATTAAAAATTTATCTATCAAACTAATTCTACATTTTCTTCTCATTTCTTTTTCTTTATCATAATATCTTTTCAATATTTCATTTATTTTGTTTTTTTAGCATCCTCACCCCCATTGAAATCGTCATCAAAAATAATATAACAATTACCCAAAAGTGGATTTGTTCTTTTCATTTACACCAAAATGACATTTATTTTTCATTGTTATTTTTCATAAATTCCAAATCAATGTCTTCAATAAAATGAATTCCATGTCTTCTAAAAATCAACTGGCATAAAATCCAAAGCTGTAAATGAATAATCATATTCTTTATTTTTCCTAAAAATAATATCAATTGTTTTTGTCAGGCATAAAGAATGGAAGGTTTTTAATTAATTTTTTTGTTATCAGATTTTGATCGTTTGTCATCAACAATAAAATCATAAGGATATTCAACCATTTTCGTGAAAATGTAAATTTACTGAAGCATCGACATCGTAAATTTCAAATCCAAATTTCTCCTTACAATCATCACATAAAAATTTTTCACTTAAAAGCATTCTTCTTTTTCCACATAACGGACAAGTACCCTTCATCATATATTTATATTTATCTAGAATAATATTTAGTTGATATTTGTTTCCATGAAAACTATTGAAAAATTCAAAAATAATAAAGATTCTTTCAGAAATCTATTTTTAAAAATATATCCAGCCCCAATAAAAATTAATCTACAATTATATAAATCATTGGTTTTTAATAATTCATTTCTAATATCTTCAAATAAATCAAGCCCAAATGCATTCAAATATCCATCAAACATAAAAATCAGCCATGGTAAAAGAATAATCATAATCGGCATTTTCATCAATATAAAAATCAACATATTCTTTAGGTGGTTTTAAAAAGGATATTTTTCAATTAATTTTTCATTCTTTTCTCTATTTTTCATAATTTCCAATATCAATGTAATCTTCAGTAATCATAAAAACTTATCTCCTTTATATTTTTATTTAAAATATTTAACAATTAGACCAATTGTTAATTTCAATGAATTCATTACAAAAATTATTAAAAATAACATCAACATTTTTCATGTTAATAATAACATGATTGATTTCATCAAAATCAACAATTGTTTTTATTTTTATATTAATTCTTTTTAGATAAATATTACGAAGCTTTTATATCTTCATAAAAAAATAAATCATATTATAACTGTAATATAGTCAGAAAAGGAGATAACATAAAAATTGTTTTAATGTTTATATTTTATGAACTTTTAGAAAACAAAAATTTAAAAGAATATAGATAAAATGGAGAATAAATGATTGGATATATATGTTTAAATAAGAGAAAATAGATTTAAATCATTTTCGATATGAAATTGGAAAAATATATAAAAGCAAAATAAATTGTTTTGATACACTAGAAGATTTATTAATATATTATCATTATCAAGGGAGATGAGATTTTTAAAAAGTAAGGTTTAGTGAAAAAGAATTCTACTCTTTTATGCAACGATGTTGAAAGAATTATCAAAGAATTTAAAATTGTTAAAGAAATTGATTATTTAAAATTAATTAATTCAGATAATTACAATATCCAATTATTATCTACAGAAAAACAAAGAAGAATCTATGTTGGAAAAAATTTTTCAAGTTCAGATAATCCTAGTGCTTTAATTGCCGTTATCAATGCTGGTGTAGATAAATATTTGGATAAATTAATAAAAAGAAATAAAAGCGTTTCTTTAATATTAAGTAAATATAAAAGAAAAAGACATTGAAAGATTTATCAATTCAAAAAGATTCAGAACTAGTTTCTATAATTGCTGGTTTTGGAATTTCAAAATATTTAGATTATCTTTCAAGAAAAGCTAAAAAGTGGAGAAAAAGTACATTATTGCTGCATTTGAGGTAGAATAAAAGATGTTGAAAAATATTTAGAAATGATTTCAGAAAAACGATTTTAACAATTTAAGTTGGAATTACATTATAATGTTTTAGAAATTTTACGATTAGGATATGATTGTGTTTTTAGATATTCTTATTAATTATGATGATTTTGACGGACATGTTGCAAAAATTGGAAGAAAATCAGATTTAGATAAAATCATTAAAAAGAAATGATAAATTCACATTAAGAAAAATTGCAAGTGCTGGTTTTGATGATCATTTAGATGAAATTTTAAAAATATATATTGATGACGAAACCATGAGAATTATCAATGAAATCAGATAAAATAAAAAGAGAGGCTATTGGCTGTTAACAGTATCTTATAAAAAAATTATAAACAAGTGTTTACTTTTATAGCTTTCAATAATAGAGTGAAGCATTATAAACGTTTATGTAGATGGCAAATAATTATTAATATTTTTAGCTTAAATATATCATAATATAAATATAAAAATTTATATATATTTAATTCTTTTAAAAATAAAAGTTATAAATTTAGCAAAATAACAATAAAAAAATTGATTTAAGTTAAAGCTAAATTAAATGACTTAGAAAGGAGTTAAATGACAGTAAAATGATAAAAAGCAATAAAAAGTAAGATTAAATCCAAATAATAAACAACTTACGAAGTTATTCCAATATGCTGGATCTGCAAGATTTGCTTATAATTGGGCTATTTCAAGAGAAGAAGAAAATCATAAACAAGGCAATAAATTCTTATCAGATATGGACTTACGAAAAGAATTCACACAGCTTTAAAAACTTGAAGAGTACAAATGGTTAAATGAAGTAGTAATAATGTAACAAAACAAGCGATTAAAGATGCTTGTAATGCTTTATAAGAATTTTTTAAAGGACAAAAGTAAATTTCTAAGTTTAAAAAGCAGAAAACACTCTACTCCATCTTTTTACCAAGATAATGTTAAGATTCAGTTTACAGACACTCATGTAAAAGTTGAAGCGTTTTCTATGAGTAAAAACAAAATAAACAAAAATTAAATTGGATTAAACTTTATGAAAAGAGAAAAAAATTCCAACTGATTGTAAATACTTAAATCCACGTTTTACTTATGATGGGCTATATTGGTATGTATCAATTGGAGTTGAGGTAGATGATAATACTGAAAAATACTCCTCCATTAAATGAAGGAATTGGCATTGATTTAGGTATCAAAGATTTAGCAGTTTGTTCTGATGGAAATACTTATAAAAACATAAATAAAACTCAAAGAGTTAAAAAAATTAAAAGAAAACGTAGGTTACAGCGTTCCGTATCTAGAAGATACGATAAAAATAAGAAAGGAGGAAATTACTGTAAAAACAAGTAACATTATAAAAAGAGAAAAAGAACTTTTTAAAAACATCAAAACGTTTAACGAATATTCGTCATACTACCTACATCAAACAACATCTGAGATCATAAAGCGAAAACCAAATATTTATTATTGTGTTAACAATCAAGTTTTATTTGCATCGAGGATTTAAATGTAAGTGGCATGATGAAAAACAAACATTTATCTAAAGCCGTACAAGAACAAGGATTTTTATGAATTTAGGAAACAAATTGAATATAAAGCTAAATGGAATAACATTCCAGTCATTATAGCAGATAGATTTTTTCCCTAGTTCTAAAATATGTAGTTGTTGCAGACATATTAAAAGACTTAAAATTGTCTGACAGAATCTATAAAATGTGAGTGTGGAAACACCATAAATAGAGATTTTTCAAGCTAGTTTAAATCTAAAAATATGGAGAAAATGTTTTAAAACAACAATTTGTAGCATAACACTTTCAAGTTATTACAGATGTGTACCGTGTCGTTAAACGGGAATTTACGCCTATGGAGAGTACAAAAATGTGAGTAGTGATTGAATTTATTCAGCACAAAAAGCATACTCAGCGAAGTAGGAACGAAACATAAAAGTTTATAACTTTTTTTATAAGTTTTTCAGTAACGGCTTTTAAAAATATTGATATTGATTTCATAAATGATTATTTTAATTTTATCAATTTTTCAGAACAATTCAGAAGAACCAATTTGATTTCTTACATGATGAAAAATACAAATTTATCATTTTCAAAATTCAATAGCTTTTAATTTTTTTAATAAAACAAAAGACAGATTATATTTCTGTCTAGTTTAATATTATTCTAATTTACGATATTTATTTATAATAAATCTTTATTTTTAATATTAATATAATTTTTCAGTAACATTTTCTTTTTCTTTATTATTTTTGTTTGTTCTGTTAATAAAAATTTAAATTCATTTTTATTTTACCAACAATGCCAATTCAGAAACTCACCACAACCCCTTCTTATTCTTTTCCACAATTTTTCCATTAAAAATAATTTCAATTATTACAAAAACGCACATAATAATATTGTAACATATAAACAATTGACAACTAGGAGAAACAGATGATTATTAAGTTTAAGCCACAGGAAAAGAAAACAAAGAAATTCATGCCAGAATTAAAGAATTTTTGGACAAGATAATAAAAAGTGTTTTTGATGGAGTTGATAACCGTTACATTCTTTGTATAAATGATGATAATACAATCCAAATTGAAACCATGATTGACGATGAAGAGACCATGCAAAACATTTCAGAATTTCTTGATTATGTTTTCCCAGAACGTGCTGTTGGCGTTATTGCTTATAAAAATTAATTTATCGCCACAGTTGCAAAAATTTATTTTCTTAAACAATAAAGATTTAGATTTTGATATTTAAAAAAAGAGATTAAGTCTCTTTTTCGTTTCTATATATTTATTAATAAATCCATTTTCATTGTCTAATTTCTCAAAATCCCACCCAAATTTTCAGCTTCACTTGTAAATGTTTTTAAAAATATCTTGAATTTCATCCCTCATTTTTACCATTAGCAATATCATAAACAAATTTTTGCATTTTTCTTTCGCATCATCATTTTCTTTTAAATTAAAATTAGAAACCAATGCAAACATATAATCAAAAAGTAAATTTGGAAGTAATTTATCACCAAAAGAACAAAATAAGCTTCAGGAACTTTTGCACTAATGATTTGATTTGACAGTGCAAATGTGTGCGGCATTAAATCTGGAATATATTTATTTCCTTTATTAAGTTCATCAACAAATTTTAAAATTTCACTATCATGAACCAAATGAACATGTGATGGATGAATCTCATTCAAACTCAAAGAACTTTCTAAAAAGAAGAAAGTAAATGGACTATTTTTGAATTACATCCATATTTTTTTAATTTGATTCAATGTATTGTTAATTTCACCAACAATTTTTATTTTTTTAATTCCACATCATGATGTTCTTCGATTTCAGACCAAACCTTCCAAAACCCATTCGATGATGCTATTTTGTAATCAATAAAATCATCCGCATTTACAAGACTAAAAACATCCTTACATAAAATCATATTCATGCCTTCCTTTCATTAAGTTCTTTTCTTAACTTCATTATAAATTTATATATTTCTTTTTCATTAATAATAATTTCTTTCTTTAAAATTGAATCATCTATAACAGTATCTTCTTTAGGTTCTAATCCATATTTCTCTCAAGTTCAGAAAAAAACTTCTTCTGCTGTTTTATAATTATTTTTCATCATCGTTATTAACGTCATTTTTAAATAATAAATTTGCCTTTTAATGTTTCAATGAAAGAAACTTGCATTGTTATTTTTCTTCAAAACTATAATCAAAATCTAACATAAATAACGAATTAAGAACAAAAACAAATAATAAACTTCTTTGAATATTTATCAAGTAAAACATTGGAAATTTGTAACCCCTAATATAATTTCTGGTGCAAGTAAATCAATGGAATAAAAGGGTTGGGGTGAAATTTTGATAACGAATCAAAACAAACAGAGTTATAATTTTTGGATGTCTTTATTTTTCAAAAAAATCCTATGTTATAAATTAAAGAATTTTCAATAAGATCAACATTAGGGAACGACAACAAGGTTGGAATCAGTATTTACTTCTTTCAACTCTTTTAAATAAGATAAAGTTTTCGTTAAATCATTGTTAATTTTTTTCCCTATCTTCATCATTTAGTTTATATTTGTAATGTCTCCTAAAATTGAATTTAATTCTTTTTAAAATTAAGGAAATAATCAGCGTTAATTTCCTCTAATAAATCTTTTTACAATCATAACGGAGTCTCCTTTGTTACTTTTTCTTTTATTATAACATAAAACATATGAAATGTAAATTTATTTTCTAAAAAAACAAAACAATGAGGTTAGGGATTGGGATGGAGTTTTTAGAATGAAGTGGGTAGGGTTTATGGTGAAAAATGAAATTGTGGGTAAAAATATTAAATCATTATATTTTTTTGTAAAGAAAGAAAAATTGAGAGAAAAATGAAAGGAATAAAAGTAAAATGAAAAAAATATGAGAGATTTATTACCAGAAAAAAATATTGGAATAATGTAAAAATGGAAAAATTAGTTTCTGATTCATGGAGAATCCAGACTTCAAGTAAACGTTATGATAGTCATTATAATGCAGATTGGATAGCAGACTATTATGAAGATGAAAAACCAGAAGAAAATAATTGTTGACAATTGCCTATATATGTGATATTCTTCTAAAACAGAAGGAGGTCAAAATAAAATTTAAAAATCATAAGACGAAAAACCAAATATTTATTATTGTGTAACAATCAAGTCTTATTTTACAAATACTTTAAAAACAAAAATCTGTAATATAACACTTTAACGTTATTACAAATATGTACCGTGCGTTAGACGGGAATTTACGCCTATGGAGAGTACAAAAATGTGAGTAGTGTCTGATTTATTCAGCACAAAAACATACTCAGCGAAGTAGGAACGAAACATAAAAAGTTTATAATTCATTTATAGCTTTTTATAAGTTTTCAGTAACGGGTTGGAGATGATGATTCTAGATGGACTGTAAATCGATGGAGAATAAATCTGAATGATTTGTTATCATTTTTAGGAATCAAAGGATATATCGAAAAAGAAAAATTTTTCTTATTTATTAGAAGATAAATTTAGAAAAAGTTCTTTATAAAGATTTTTGATGAAATCATCAATGATTTACCAAATGAAATCAAGGAAAAAAATTAACGATGGGATTTTATATTCATCACCATTTACGATTAGTTATTATCATCACCATGATAATGTTGCTGCTGATGAAAAAAATATTGAGTTTGAGGATTGGCAAGATTATGAAAATATTAAAACTTTCCCCGAATTTGATCAGTTTATAGAAGAACTTGTTCCTAACATTAAGTTCGAAGATTATTTATATCTAAAAGGATTTGTAAGCTTTAAGGGAATTGGAAACATCGGAATCTGAAGATGAATACATAACAAAAATAAGCAGTAAATATCGTTTTTGGAGTAAATATCAAAAATGTAATCATATAAAATATATTTATATAAATAAAAAAATATGATTTTGGATGGTGTAAAATATGAAATTGGTAAGAGATATCATAGTGAAATTGAGTTCAAAAAAATAACATTTATGATTTCAATTCCGATTTATTAGCAAACATGAAGGATTACAAAATCATAAAAATCAAAAATTTTTGATGATGAAATATTTACTACTAAAAATTTCAAAATTATTAAAGAAATTAATTATAAAACAATTTTCAAATAGTAGTAAAACAAAAATTTCAATTAATTTCGATTATTAAAAACAAAGAAGAAAAAGTAATCAAAAATTTATTAAAGAATTCAAATCAGACTGTTTCTTTAATAATCGAAAAATTTGATGCAATTATCAATTCTGGATTACATAAATATTTAGATGAATTATTAAATCTCAAACAAAATGATTTATCATATTCTCATAATGATGATATTTATGTCACAAATAAAATAATAGAAACCTATGGAAGAAATAAAGATTTGGACAGATTTTTTTATCAAATTATTATCATGTAGAAACAGTTATAAATTTTGGCAGAAATAAGGATTTAGATATATTCCGTCATTGGGATGAAAAATATTATTTGTGCTGTTTTGAAACATGGAAGATATAAAGAAATTAAACATTTCATATATGATAAAAATTGTAGTTTGCAATTCGCAATAACTATTGTTAAAACTGGAATTGATTGTTATAAAAAAACATTGTTATATGATAATCATTTACAATGTCATGGTTATGAACTACATCTTATACAAGAAATTGCAAAAGCATTGTAGTAAAAAGATTTAGACTATATAATTGACAAATATAAAGAAGATTTAATTAAGATGGAAATTGCAGAAAGAGGATATGATGATCATATTGAATTGTTATTAAGTGAAAAATTGTTCAGATATAAAAAGAAATGGCGTACCATCTAATAAAATAAAAGAAGGATTGTAGAATGATAGGTTATATTTGCACAAGAAACAAAAAAACATTAAAGATTATATTAAATATGAAATAGGGAAACGATATAAACTTACAAAAAAACATTAATAAATTATAACATATCTCCTTGTGGTTTCGAAAGTGAATGTGATTTAGATGATTTTTATAGTAATGATAAAATTTATAAAATCAAAATTTATGATAACAATATTGGGAATACAACAAAGGATTTTAAAATTTTACATGAAATAAATTATAAAAATTTATTAAATTCAAAAATAGAGATGAAAGAGTCATATCCGCAATTAAAAATAGAGAAGAATCTGTTTTTAAAATGATTTTGTTAAGTGTAATGCATATTATACAATAAGAACAATTATCAAATCTAAAGTGCATAAATATCTTGATGAAATTACTACAATTGCAATTAAAAATAAAAAAATAATTCCTTATATTGTTTATCTTATAAGAGATATAGGACGAAATAAAGATTTGGATAATTTTATAAATTGTAACGAAGATAAAAATTAAATGTGAAATTGCAGATGTGGAAGACCACAAGATCTTGATATTCTCATTAATAGTGGAAATTTTTTATGTCATTAATAGTGTTTTGGAAAATGGAAGATCAAAAGATATTAATGAATATATAGAAGATATAGAAGATATAGAGGATTGCTTTCATTGTTCTTCCATTATAAAAACAGGAATAGATAAATATTTAGATAAATTTGTAAATAATAAAATATATTGCCCATTTCTTATCTCAAAACAAGGAAGAAAAATGTGATCTGAGACATTCTTGTACATGATGAAGATGAAGATATAAGAAAAGCTGTTGTATATCATGGTTATGATGACCATTTGGATATTCTAGAAAAAGAAAAATAATTACAACATAAATCAAATTATTGATGAATTAAGAGGAAAGAGATTTGTAATTTTTCTTCTTTTTATTGAAAATAAACATATTAAACCATTATATTTTAGATAAAATGATAAAATGGAGAAAATGAGGTAAATATGAAAGAAATTTACATAACAATGGGATTGCTATGTTGTGGAAAAAGCAAATATTGTTATGACCATGCTGATTCCATTGCGGATGTTTATACCATAGACACATTTTCAGAAACACAAAAAGGTGAAATTGTTTATGTCGATGCAGATATTCAAACAAATAAACAATTGAATATATTCTTCAAACTTTATTTAAACGAAAATATAAAAATACACATTGTCTATTTCAAGGAAAATAGGAAACAATCTCTTTATAATTTTTGAATGTAAATATTCAAACTATAAAAAAATTTAGATGACATTAACAAGATTAAAAACAAAAAAATAGAATATAAAGAATTAGAATATCCAGACAATAAAAAAACTTTGTTTTGATTTTTGATGTAATCGAAATGGAAACTTTTATTTGTCCTGATTATTATAAAAATCTCGATTGGAATATAAAAGAACATTTATGTGGTGACTTTTTATTTTTTTATATTCTTGGAATTCTGATTATTATGAAATTGAATCAAATTCTTTAATTTTAAATGATAATGAAGAAGAACCAGATTCACAATTATCTGAACTTGTAAATAATTTCTTTCCAAAAAAATAAGAAATTAAATTTTGAAGAAATAGAAAAATCAAAAATTTACATAAAAAAAGAAAAATAAACGATTGTTATATGACTTATAATGAAAAATAACTGTTATATTAACATTCACAATTTGATATTATAAAAACAATAATACATAAATTTAGTTAAATTTTTATGGTAATTTTTCTAAAAATGGAGGAAAAAAATTTTATAAATGTTTGGTTACATATTGATATATAAAAATGATAAAAAGAAATATGAAATAGGAAAACGTTATAATAAATATATATATTATTACAAAGAGTTATATAATATTGGCTACCTTTGTACAAAGGAATCAAAAAAATATTTAAAATAAAAAAATCTTTCATACTGTCGGGGTAAAAATATGCTGAAGATTTTAAAATCATAAAAGAAGTTAATTATGAAGAAGCTTATAAAGGAATTTATGAAAAAAATAGACAAGGATTATTTATTACCTTTTATTTACGTTTTTATTCATAAAAACTCAAAATGAAATATTTTTTTAATGAATTAATAGAAGCTAGAAAAACACATTTTTAGAAACATTAAAGAATTAATTGATAAAAGCAATTATTAGTTCAGGAAATTATTCTTATATAGATAGAGTAAAAAAATCTAACTAAAAAGTGCCAAGATTTATTTACTTCGAGAAATTGGAAGAAACAAAGATATAGAAAAATTCATAAAAATAAGGATAATGATATTTTATCTGCAATCATCAAGATAGGAAGACATTGTGATTTAGATTTTTATGAAAAATTCAGACGATCCGTATTTAAAAAAACTCAAGTCTTAAAAACATGGAAGGAAACGAGATATAGAACTTTATTTAAATGACATAAATGAACCATTATTTCAAAAATATAATTGTTCTAACAGGAATAGATAAATATATGGATTATATTATTGAAAATAATTTCAATTATTTTTTTCTAAAATATATCTTCTTGATATTGGAAGGAAAAAGGATTTAGATATGTTTGTTAATATAGAAGAAAGAAATTTTTCACTAGAAATAATTGATAAACAATATGATGATCATTTACGTCTTTTAAGACATAATAAAAATATTGCTGTTTCAGAAAAAGCAAAAATAATTGATGAATGCGAACTAAATTAATATTTAAAGAGATTGAATCTCTTTTTTTATTATAAAAATTAATATAAAACCATTATAAACGTGTAAATGATGATGAAATAGAGGATTAAAATTATTAAAGAAAGAAAAAAAGAAGAGAAAAAAATGGTTGGATATATAATAAAAATTTAAAAATAACAATATAATATATCAAATTGGAAAAAAAGATATCACTGTATTAAGTATTTTTTAAAGAATTAAAAGATATTAATAAATTAATTTTTTTATGATTATAGTGATATAATGATATTAAAAAAATAAAAATATTTAACTCAGTAGACGAATGTCAAACTAATGATTTCAAAATTCTTAATGAAATTAATTATGACGAAATTTCTAAAAATAGATATGTGGAAATTCAGAATACTTTCGTTTGTAAAAATCAAACAGAAGAAAGTTTTAATTTGTTAGTAGAAGAAAAAGAAAAATGTAGCGAAATCGACAAAAATCAATTAATCTTGCTATTATTGATGCAAAAAAATTACGATTATATAAACAGAATAAAAAGAAAGACCAAGGTATTTTAAGATTCATTTGATTAAAAAGATAGGGAGAAACAAAGATATAGCGAAATTCATAAAAAAACAAAGATAAAAATGTTTTTAACTGAAATTATCAAAATTGGTAGACCACAGGATTTAGATATCCTTATAAAAAGTGAAAATAATTGGTTAATTTCAAAAATACTGCGTCATGGAAGAGAAAAGGATGTGAATATCTACATAAAAAAATTTCGATGATACAATATTTCAAAATATAATTATAGAAACTGGAATAGATAAATATATGGATTACATTATCGAAAACAATTTGGAAAAATATCCATGAGATTCTTTTAGCAGATGTTGGACGTAAAAAGATTTAGATAAAATAATAAAAACAAAAACGAATATATTTTATCAAAAATAATAAATAACCAATATGAAGAACATTTACATCTATTAAGTCATCATTATTATCCTGATATTTTCGAAATTAGCAGAAGAAACACTTACTGAATGTAATTTAAAAACAATTTGGAAAAATAAACATATAATTATGAAGGAGAAAAAAATAAATGAGTATCAAATATTATAATTTAAAAGATTGATGGTAAGTTTTTAAAAAAATTTTTTTATGATAAACTAGAAGCGATTAAGAATATCGTAATTTAGAAGAAAAGGAAAAACAAATTTATGAAGTTACAATTAATGATGATGGTACTCAAAATGAACAATTGATCTCAGTTGAGGATGAAGTCCTTTTAATGAAATCAAATGGTACGAAATTCATAACACAATAAGCGAATGGGACTCTAGGGTGTACAGGAAGATATCGAACATTCGAAAAAAAGCAAAAGAGGGGTTAAAAGACAAAGAAGATTACTATCGTCATCGTGGAACTGGTACTATTTATGAGTGTTCAATTAACAATCGGAGTTTTATTGTAACATCAAAAGAGATTTATAGCAGATAAGAAACGTCGTAAAAATTGATATTTTTATTGGAGGTTAAAAATGACAATTGATATTTACATTATGATGGGATTACCTGGTTCTGGGAAAACAACATATTGTGAAACACATGCAAAAAAATAAAGAAAATATTGTAGAATATTTAGGTCAACCCTAAATTTAGAACTAAAAGAAGAAATTTACATTGATGGATTGATTCTAACAAATGAAAAATTACAATCTCATTAATCGGGGAAATTGAACCGTTAAAAGATTATTTTTTTCATTAGAAGATATTAATATTAAACTTCATATTGTTTATTTCAAAGAAAATAGAAAACAATGTTTAATTAATGATAAATATAGGATGAAAACTGGAAATCGAAACATGTTGGCAAAATCATAGTATTGAAAACAGAAAATTTGAATATCCAAATGTTGATTTAATTAAAGGTTACAATGTTGATGTTATTGAAAATGACATTTATATTTGTCATTTAGATTAAACCAATTATTAAACAAAAAGATTGACAATTTGGATAAAAATTTGCTGATTTATCAGAAAAATCAAATTAAAAGACAGATTTGAAATCTGTCTTTTTAATTTAATTCTTTACTAATTTATGATTGTATATTACCTTTCTTTAAGTTTGCAACCTCTGAACACAACAACCATTGATGGAAATGGTGCTGAATTATTACTATCACCAAATTTCAATCTACCTTTTTATAAATCTAATTTCAGATCTCATTTAAAAATAAAAGTCATGAAAATATTTTTGTGTCTGTTCTGCTGGAATTAATAATACAACAATAGTATTTTTTCCTTATGACCTTCCCAATAACATTTTTCAACCCAATTATAAATTTCTCTGCCATATGGAGGATTAACAAATACAGATTCTCCACTCCAATCCTGAAGAAGTCCATTTTCTTTTCTGGTAAAAATTTCACACTTATGATTTTTTCGTCTGCACAAGGATCAAGTGTAAAATGAAATTTTTTATTCAATTCATCAAAAGAAATTTTTGCGGTGTTGCCCAATTATCTGTTTTACTACTAAATAATGCTTCTGTAATCATTTCTTATCCTCCCTTATAAACATGTATAGTTTTATCTTTAATTTCAACAGTAATAGAAACTGGAAGACCAAATTCATCATTTATAATTGAAGAATATCTTTTTCCAACAATTTTCATTTTTCTTATGATTTGCCCTCACATTTTCCTACATCAATTTTTAGATACATAATCAATCTTACTCATTTCAAAGATTATATTATTCATTGATAATATATCATTTTTTGTAAAAAGTCAAAACATTTTTATATAAAAATAAGTCAGAATTACATCTAACTTACTATTATAAGTTTAAACACCCTTTCTTTTCTATCTAAAAGTATTATATCATATTTATGAAAAATTGTCAAGTAGTTTTTATATTTTGTATGTATATAAAATTTAAAAATTTATAAAATTAAAAATATTTTTTTAAAAAGCAAAATAAAATTGCTATATAGCAATTAAAACCAACACAATATAGATTTAACAAGAGAATTTAAAAGTGTTAATAAAATGATTGAAAAAAATGTCAACCTCAATTCCAAATATATTATTGCGTTAGCAATCAAAGTCATATTGTGTTAACAATCACAAACTTTTAGATTGTGGGTAGTTCACTAATTTATTTTTGGATCGCATTTTTATATAAGTCTTTTATAATCATTTAAAGTACCTCCTAATATTTATATTTATTTTTAAACAATTATAATATATCTTTTTCATATTGTAAAAATAACAAATATTGAATCTGATAAAAACATCAACAAATTTTTCAATTGCAATTTCAATTTAGATTGATTATAATTATATTTGTAATGATATTATTGAATTTATTTAAAAAAATTAAATATTTTAAATTTATTTTTTTATAATAAATATTACAAATAAATTATATTTTCAATATTTCTATAATTTTTACTGAACATCATTCATCCATTAATTTTTAAAAATTATTTTTCACTTTATATATTTTATAATGTTTGATTTGATAAAAATTTTCGATTCAAATATAAGAGTGTTTTTAAATTTTATATTTTAAAAAAAGAGTTGACAAATATATTTTTTTATATTATAATTTCATTGTAATCTTACATAATAATTTTTACATGGGTAGATGGTCCAGCGGCGAAGACGGCAGACTGTAAATCTGTTACATAAGAAACACCGAAGGTTCGAGTCCTTCTGCCCATTTATTCCAGAAAAAGATTAGGAGGTACAGCATGAATTGTGCATATAAATTTTCGGATTTATCCAAATAAAACAAGAAAAACAAATTGCAAAAATCCTTGGGTTGTGCCAGATTTATTTTTAATAGAATTTTAGAATTAAGTCAAAAATATTACAAAAAGAACTGGTAAGAATTTATCTAAGTATACATGGAATAATTACTGCAATAGAATTATCAAAAACAATATCCATTTTTAAAGAAGTAGATAAACTTTTAATAACTAATTTATTTTTGACTTAATGGATGCTTATCAAAGATTTTTGGACAGGACTTTCTGAATTTCCAAAAATTTAAAAAGTAAATTTAATGATAAAAACTCTTATAGAACTAATTTTAATAATAATAATATTAAAGCAGATTTTGAAAAATAACAGAATTAAATTACCTAAAATGGATTGGATGAAAGCAGACTTAAATCGTGAATTTAAAGATAAAATTAAATCTGCAACAGTTTCTAAAAACATCAGACAGTAATTATTTTGTGTCTTTTAATGTTGATGAAGAAAAATCACAATTTCCTAAGTCTCTAACGTAATTGGACTCGATATGGGAATTTCTGAATTTTTAACAACTCAAATGGTGATATTTGATGAAAATCCTAAAATTTTACAAAAATTTGAGGATAAAATTAAAAAGTTACAAAAACAACTTAGTAAAAAGAAGAAAAACAGTAAAAAAATTACAATAAACAAAGAATTAAATTAGCTAAAGTATAAAAAAATCTAGAAATGCAAGACTCGATAAATTACATAAATTGTCTCATAAAATAGTTAACGAGAACCAAGTTATTGTTTCTGAGACATTAAATGTAAAGGGCATGATGCAAGATTCTAATTTAGCTAAATATATTGCAGATGCATCTTGGTATGAATTTATGAGACAATTAGAATATAAGTCTAAGTGGTATGGAAGAACTTACATTAAAGTAGATCCATATTTTTCCAAGCAGCCAGCTATGTTCTAATTGTGGGTATCAAAAAATAGAAGTTAAAGATTTATCTGTTAGAGAATGGACTTGTCCAAAATGTGGAACAATTCATAACAGAGACATCAACGCTGCAATTAACATTTTAAATGAAGGTTTAAGAATGTTAAAAGCTTTTGATGATATATTTTTATAGGGATGGAATAGCCTGAATTTACGTCTGTTAAGATGTTGGTAGCAATGTCGATGAAGCAGAAAACCCAGTTAGTATGGGTAGTTCAACTTAAATATTATGTTTTAAAGATTCGTGGTAATTTTTATAGAAATTATAATAATAAAAAGATGTTGTCCACGATTATTCTCATCAAATGAAGTTAGTAACGAATATACATAACTTTATAAGATGGTAATTAAAGATGAAGAAGTAATCAAGACAAAGTTAGATTTGCCAGACACTAAAAACCAAAGAAATTACATGGTTTGAGGTTAACGGAACTAATCATTATTTGGGTTACAAAAATATAGAACATTAGAAGATGCAAAGAAAGATTCTAATGTAAACAAATGTTCTATTTATATGTCAAATAGATAACATTGATTTTTAAGATTAAAAACGAAAAATCGAGTAGTTTTATTTTGTTTTGAAAGACTAATTTAAAATTAGTCTTTTTATTTATAAAAAATAAAAACATTATAAATAAGACCCAAGACCAATTGAGACCAAAACCAAAAAGACCAAATATTTTTACAAAGAAATAATTGTAATTTTTGATAAAAAAATGTTATAATAAATCAAAACAAAAATGAGGAGAAAAATAAAATGAGTATTTTTATTGCTATTGATTGTGGAAAATTCAATACAAAAGTAAGTGCATATAATTCTGAAACAGAAAAAGTATTGCAATTTAGACAAAGGACAAAAATCTGTGATGGAACTTTTGATGACGATATGTTTGATAAGGGGACATATATTACTCAGGTTGATGGTGGAAATGTATATAAAATTGGAAATGGTGCAAAGAATTGAAGCTGATTTAGAAACATCAAAAGAAAACAGAGATTCATAGAATTTCAACTTTATCAAGTATTGCAGTAACATTGGGTGCAATGGGAGTAAAGGATGAAGTTGCAGATGTATATGTTGCCATTGGTGTTCCTCTTCAAATTGCAAACATTCCCGAAGAAAGAATTTCATACAAAAACTTCATTTTTGGAAATGAAGATGAAGTTCACACTGTTAAATTAAAAACAACACCAGATGGAGTTGCAAAGGAAGTTAAATTTAGAATTATTAAGAAAAATGTTTATCCAGAAGGGATTGGTGTTTTTATAGATATCCAGAAAAATCAATGGACCAACTGCAATTATTGATATTGGAAATTTGAATACAAATCATATTTATGCAGATGGTTTTAATATGATTCCTGAAAATTGTTTTACTAGATGAACTTGGTAAAGTTTTAATTAGTTCATTATCACAATTATTAACAAGCACATTGGGAATGAGATGTGATGAAAAATTTAGCAACTAGTTTATTAAGACAACCTCTAGAAAAAGATTTTTAACTCCAAAAATAAAGATAAGACAATTATTGAGAAGAGTAAAAACAATTGATGATTTTTAATTGAACATGTAAACACCATCAAGTCCAAATGTGATGCCCACCATTACCCATTAGAATTTATGAATGTTATTGCTATTGGTGGAACAGCCCTTTCCTTGACCATGAATTAAAAATCAGTTTTTCGGAGAAGATACTTTCATTCCAGATGATCCAATTTATGCAAAATTCTGCTGATTTTTGAGAAAGATGTGCAGACCACAATATTAATGTTAAATTTCCAGAAAACAAGGAGAAGAAGTAATGGATGAACAAGATATTCGAGAATATAGCAGAACCCCTGTTAGATGCTTTTAATGATCTAACAGGAAATTCTATTAATCCAAATCTTGACGATTTTTAAAGATAAGAGAAAGAAGTATTTTTTGAATTAAATTCATTTTTGTAAAAATAATCAGAAAAAGAATGAAACTGTTGATGTTCCTTCCAATCAAAAACAAATGTTGATGAAAGTGAAAATGAAATTGATGATTTAAAAGAAAAGAAGGAATTGTCATCAACATCAACATCAAAAGTTGAAAAACAGAAAAATACAAAAACAGAAGATAAGCCAACATTGATTCAAAATAAAAATCAAAATATTGATAACAAAAGAATCTAAAAATGTTGTAAAAATGAACTTCAAATAGCAATGTAATTGCTGATAAAATTGAAAAACCGATGATTTTGTTTTTGGAAATGATGAAGACAATTTCAACATGAGTGAAAAGAAAAACAGCCTTTGATATTTTAAAAGGAATAGAAGACCCTGGAATTAAAAACAATATAAAAATGAAGACTGATTAATTTCAGTCTTTTTACTTTACAAGTTGACATTCTCATTAACTTACTTTATAATTATATTATAAAAATAAAAGGAGATTTTTATGAATAAATCTTTACGAAAAAGAATTGGGTTATAATAAATATAACGAAAATTCTTCCCAATAGAAAAAGTAAAAAGAAAAGATACAGAAACAAAAAGAAAAGTTGAAAGTGAAATTAAGAAATATGGGTATCCAAAAATCGGATTTATGGTCAATGGATGACATCTGCAATTTGGTTACTAGAACATTTGGAAATGTATTTGGAAATTGTGGGTGAGTTTGAGGATTTAAATTATCATACATTTGAAATTCCATCTTAATTCCGAATGAAGATGTAGAAAAAGTTGAATCTAAAACAGAAGAAAAACCAGATCCTAAATCAGAAGATGTTCCAAAACAAGCGAAAATTTGAATATAAGAAACATTATAAAGAAAAATTGTAACACTCTACTCAAAAAGAAGCTATTGAAACAGCAATCAAATATTTAAAATTTGGATTAATGAAAAATAAGAAAAATTATGAGAAAATGAAAGATATTGATGTTGATTTCGAGAGTACCTTTTGAAATTGAGGATGTCCAAATGGAAAAATTGCAACAAGCATTTAAAATTTACAGTATTATATTACCAGCAATGTGGTGGTAATTGGGGTGAAAATGAAGAAACGCTTTATCTTATTAACTTTTTATTTTTGTTATTTTTTAATGACATTTATATCATATTCAGAAGAAAATGGTGTTAACAATATTGGAAAGTTTAAAACCGAAGCATTATATTATATGTTGATAATAAAGTAAATGCAAATGATTATTATTTTGATGAAGAAACAGAAAGTACTTCAAATCTTTTATTAAAAGAAAAACACAAAATGATAATTTTACAATAATCAGTAAAACACCATTTGAAATACTATTAAAACAAAAATGAAAATAAATATTTAATTAAATTAGATTCACCAGATTATTATTATTTTGATAATTTTTATAGAAAAAATGACAACAATGGTTTTATTCGTCCATCAATTCTAGAATTAATAAACCAACATCTTGAATTTGAATGGGGACCTCATCTCCAATTGCAAAAGGTATTATTTCTGTAACCACTGAAACAAATAAAGATGTTGAAATTCCACTTTATTATCCCAATGCTTATTCATATGATACTTACAATATGTATTACATTAAAAACACTTAACACAAAGCTATGCAATCCATTAACAATCGATGATTTTTACAAACAAAAACAAGCAAAATAGAACAATTAAAAACATTTATGCAGAAGAAAACTGAGTAAAATATCACTATGTTTTTAGATCATGTAAAAGTATGGCAGTAATTTAGAATATCAATTTGGTGAATTTTATGGTTTTTATAAAAAGAAGGTGAAGAAGAAGGACGATGGTACAAATTAAAAAGGTGTTACAGATTGTGAAGAAGAAAAGAAAATGAACCCAATCCTAAAAACGAAGAAGTAGATAATAAAGTTACTCCTCTAATATTAATAAAAAGGTAACAGATTCTAATCTTACAAATAAAAACCACGCCATCAAATATTATAAATAAAGTAACTAATTCAAATATTTCAAAAAGATAATAAAGAAAATAATACAAATCAAAAACCACAAAACAAATTACAGTCAAGTAAAACAAAACATTACACAAAATAATGAAAAACGCAGTTACAAAATGATTTAAATAAAAAGAATTATCAAATGAAGAAAAATAAGATAGAAAATAAAATAAATGATGTTAATAAAACAAGAGATATAAAAACATCTGATAATTTATTAGGAAATTTATTTTTATTCTTTTCATTAATTGCAATTACATCTGGTTATTTGTTTGTTAACTACAAGAAAATAAAAATAAGTAATTAAGGAAAGATTTATTATCTTTCCTTTTTATATTAATATAAAATTTTTCACCATAATAAACAAGAATAATGATGAAAGGAGACATTAATTTATAATCATTAACTACTATATATCGGCAAAAACATAAAATTTGCCGATATGCAGAAAAATTATAAAAAGAAAGAGGTTTTTAGATGACAGATCGTTTTTGATAAAGATGAAATCAATTTGTTTAAAAGAATAATTAAAACTGTTTGTAGCTAAAATTTATAGTCACATAAAAATAAATGTAAAACAGAACAATTTATAAAGGAGGAAAATGATAGTAAAAAGAGTAGTTAAATTTAACATAAAAAGAATCATGTTGATTATAACTATATTAAACAACAATTGATAGAAAGTAAAGAAATTTATAATTATGCAAATTATATTATTAGACAGATATTTTTAAAAATCAAAAATCATCAATTTTTCATTAGATTTTGTTGATGAATATCCTGAATTAAAAGATTTATTTATAAAAATATATTGAAGAAGATAAATAATTTACCACTTTTATTTTTGTAAAATTATTCGTAATTTACAAAATTAGGAATTTCTATTAACTCTAAAATTGTCCAAGGAATAATTTATAAATTAAAAATCTGATTGGAATTTTATTGGGCTTTGTTTGATTTAGTTAAAAATGGACAATATGACAAACCAATTAATATTCCTAAATATACAATACAATTTAGTGGAATACGGAAACCAAGTTTTATCTAAGAAAAACTAAAACTTGGCTTTATTGGTAGTGATAAAAATGAAACAAGGATTTAAACTTTCACAAAAAGGCTTAAATTGTAAGTGTTTTAGAATATTTTATAAAATAATACTTTTATTTTGTGAGTTAATTTATGAAAAAGAAATTAATGATCAAACTGTTTCTACTGATAAAACTGCCAGTATTGATTTAGGTTTAGAGAATTTATTTACAGTTGCCTTTTAATTATAATAAAAAGGAATTTCTTTTTAAAGGCACTAAATTAAAATCTATTAATCAATATTTTAATAAAAGAAAAAGTAAATTACAATCTTTACTTCCAAAAATCAGTATTGTTCTAAAAGAATAAACCATTTATTTTATAAAAAGAGAGAACAACTCTGTAATGTAATTGGTTTCTATTCTAATAGATTAATGGAACTTTTAGTAAAAGAAGAATTTCCACTTTGGTTATTGGTCACAATAAAAATTGAAAGACAAAAATCAATATTGGTAAAGTAAATAATCAAAAATTTTTGTAAGTATTCCATTTAATAAAGTAATCGATATTATCAAATATAAAAAGTAGAGGATTTTGCATAAATGTATAGAACAAGAAGAAAGTTATAGCATCTAAGGCTAGTTTCCTTGATAATGATAATATCCCAACATTTAATGAAGATGAAAAATCAAAAACATACATTTAGTGGTAAAAGAATTACTCGGAATCTTTATCAAACTAAAAATAATCAAATTATAGATGCTGATTTAAATGGTGCATTAAACATCATGAAAAAGCCAATGTTAAAAACATTAACTCCATTAGATTATTTAAAATTTGATAATATTTTTACAAAGTAAATTAATGTAGTGATAAGAATATCTAACGCATTATAATAAAAGCAAGTTAGTATAGCATGTAATAACTATATAATTTTAATTATATAGTTATAGAAATAATTATACTTTGTATAATTCAATGTAAATGATTATACTCTGTATAATTCAAAAGAACATACTAACACGTGGTTGTGTAGTACAGCTGATATGAAATAATATTTGCAATTTAATATTATTCTCTATGAATTTAATTGATGTCACATTTGTACATTGATTTTAATACTGCGAGGACTAGATTCTTTAAAGAAAAGTTTATCAGGAAGTAAAGACAAGACTTTAATTTTAGATAAAAATTCAGAATTAGTGAAAAATTTTATATAGAAATTAATATTAAAAAGACTGTTTTATCCAGTCTTTTTGTTTTCTGAATTATTTTTACATTATAATATTGACAAAACGAAGAATGGAGATTAGCAATGATTAAATATATGTTAGTAAGAACTAATATGATTTGGAAAAACATAAAAATATCAAATTGGACGCACATATAAAAACAAAAATAATGAAAATTTTGACTTAAATTATATAAATTCTGAATATACTATAAATTGTGATCAATATAAAATATTAAAAATTAAAGATAATGGATATTGTTTTTAAAAATTTTAGGTGAAATCAATTATTCAGAAATAATTCAAATAGAAACACATTTAAAAATGATAGCAGCTATCAAAAATAAAAGATGAAAAATTTTAGAAGAATTTGTCGAATCTGATGATGATAAGTTACAGATAGTCGTTATTAACGCTGGAGTTCATAAATATTTAGATATATTAATTGAGACAAAAGGAATCTTTTGGGCTTCGGATATTATTAAAAATATGGAAGAGACAAAGATTTAGACTATTTCATAGAAAAACACAAACGATTTTTACATTATCATGCATTGCAAATGTTGGACGAAATAAAAGATTTAGACATGTTAACGAATTCAACCAGTAATCTTAGAGTTATTGATAGTATTATCAAAAATGGAAGAAAAAGGATATTAAAAAGCATATTTTAGATGATTATTTTTCTATTAATATTGTAAAAACTGGAATAAACGAATATTTAGATTTTTTGTAAATAAAAGAAATAGCACATAACCTTAAACTACATATAATTAATGTTGGAAGGAAAAAGATTTAAGTTTATTTTTAAAACATAAAGACAGTAATTTAGATTATGAAAATAATTAAACATGGTTTTGATGACCATTTGGATTTTTAATCAAAAAAAGACATTTTTTTCTTTTTAGATTCTAATATAATGCCATTTCAAAGGGAAAAGATATTTCAACATTTAAAGAAAGATATAAGAACTTTGATGAAGAAGAATTCTGTTTAAAAAAACAAATAATAAAAATATCTTAAATTACGCTTTAGTGATTACAATTTATTTTAAAAGAAAATAATTATAAAACAAAAATTTCAAAAGGAAAAATTATGGAATATGGATATATTATTAAAAAAATCATAATATCTAAACAACATTAAATATGAAGTTGGAAAAAGATACAAATTCAATTCAGAAAAAAATTTTATTTATTGTCATAAACAACTTAATGAGATTGACATTTTTGGGATTATGATAAAATTTACAAAATCAAAAATTTTGATAATGATGGTTATTTAATAAACGATTTTTAAAAATTTTTACAAGAAATAAATTACAAAAATTATTAAACTCAGAAAATGAAAATGAACAATTAATCTCAGCAATTAAGAATAAAGAGGAATCTGTTTTAGATAAATTAGTTTCTAGTGATGAATATGATAAAATAATGGCAATTATTAAATCAGGAGTTCCTAAATATCTTGATAATATTGTTAAAAACAAAAAATGAATTTATAATTTCTTATCTTATTAAAATGAAAAGGATATAATAAATATTTAGACAACCTTGTATATTATGATAGTAAAAATATTAAAATTGAAATTGCAGATATAGGAAGACCAACAGATTTAGATGTTCTTGTTTTATGATGAAGATTCAAATGTTGTTCAAAAATGTTTTACTAAACGGGAGAATAAAAGATATTAATAAGCATATCAAAGATAGTTCACTTACTATTCCAATTATACAAACAGAATAGATAAATATTTAGATAAATTTGTGAATAGTGAAGATCTGAACATTAAATATTTTTATTGCAGAACAAGGAAGAAAATGTGATTTAGATGTTCTCATTCATGATAAAAAGAAATAATAAAAAGTTGTTGCACGTCATGGATTTGATGAACATTTAGATATTTTAACAAAAAGAAAAGAATCATAAAATAAATCAAATTATTAATAGATTAAGAGGAAAGAGAGAATAATCTCTTTTTTATTAAAAATAAATATAATGAACTAGAACCATGCTAAAAATTTAGAAGATTTCTTAACAATTGTTTTTTTAAAACCATTATAATTTAGATAAATGATAAATAGAGGGTAGCAAAATGAAAAAATATTAAATATCTTATATTAGAAAAACATGATATTTTGAATAATATTAAATATCAAATTGGAAAAAGATATAAGTTTGATGAATTTAATAGTGAGAAATTTATGAAAATGTTTTCAGATATTGATTTTTTTAGATAGTTCTTTTAAAATGGTCAATTGAAATGCTGATATTTATGAGATTGAGGCTACCAAACATTTAAAGCAATCTCAATAACTGAAGAATCAAAATGTAATTTCATATACATCTGATTTTAAAATCATAAAAACTAAATTACAAAAGAAATGAATATCGAAAAAGAAAACTCAGAAATAATTTTTGGGTTTAAAAATAGAGATGAAAAATTCTTGATAAAATTTTAAAATTTGCAAAAGAAGATTGTTATAAATCAGGATTCAATTAGCATCTCTTGAATAGAAAAATATTTAAAGGAATTAAGAAAAATAGATAGAGAAGGAACTGTATATGGATTGATTAATTTGGGAAGAAATAAAGATTTAGATAGATTTATAGAATCTGAAAATAACGATATTTTTATGTAAAATTGCAGATATAGGAAGACCACAAGATTTAAATAAATTAATAAATTATAGATCTAATATTTTAATTAGCCGTGTTTTGAATAATAAAAGATACAAAGATATTGACAAAATTATAAAAAGAGGTTATTCAAATCAATATATTATTGACACAGGAGTTGATAAATATTTAGATATATATATTAAAAATAAAGATGATTTTTTTGTATTCCATTTTTACAGAAGATGCAATATTTAGAAAAAGATCTGGATATTATATTGTCATTAAATAGAAAAAAATGATAGAGTGATTGCAGATTATGGTTTTGATGAACATTTGGATTATCTATCAAAACATAGTGAAGATGAATATTGTTTAGAGTTTATTCTTCAATTTCATAGAAAATGCGATTATGATATGATAAAGAAAAAGAGGCTATAAAAATTGATGATGATGTTTGTGATAAAAATTTATTATGGTAGGTGATATGAAAGGATATATTATTTTAGATGATAAAGTTTCATTTTTCTCATAAAATATGAAATTGAGAAAAGATATAATTGTCATATCCAAGATTTTAAATGCATTTACGAATATATCAATGAATTTGATATTCTAAATGATGATTTCGAATATAAAAATGATTTTTGATATTTATGAAATTAAAATTTATAATGAATCATTATATCCACTTCCAAGGAAATTAGATTTTAAAATTATAAAAATAAATTATAAAACACTTAATAGAGATAAAGAATGTTTAGCAAAAAGAAACGAATATTTCTTATATGGTTATAAAAATAGAGATGACGAAATTATTGAAAAAAATGTTTCTTGAAATATTGTCAACCTCAATCCCAAAGTTATTATTATGTAAACAATCACAAACTTTAGATTGTGGGTAAAAAGGTTGACTTTTATTAATATTTATAATATAATAAATATATGAGTAACAAATGGATTTCAAAAAAATAGATGTGAATTTTTATTATAATATCACATAACATTAATATAAAAACAAGGTTAGGAGGTACAACATGAATTGTGCATATAAATTTCGTATTTATCCAAATAAAGAACAAGAAAAACAAATTACACAATCACTAGGTTGTGCCAGATTTATATTTAATAGAATTTTTAGAATTAAGTCAAAATATTATAAAAGAACTGGTAAAAAGTTTATCTAAATATAAATGGAACAATTATTGCAATAGAATTATTAAAAAAACAATATCCATTTTTAAGAGAAGTAGATAAATTTTTAATTACTAATTCTATTTATGACTTAATGGATGCATATCAAAGATTTTGGACAGGAGTTTCTGAATTTCCAAAAATTTAAAAAGTAAGTTTAATGATAAAAAAATTCTTATAGAACGAACTTTACTAATAATAACATTAAAGTAGACTTTGAAAAATAACAGAATAAAATTACCTAAAATGGATTGGATTAAAAGCAGATTTACATCGTGAATTTAAAGATCACATTGGATTTGCAACTGTTTCTAAAAACATCAGATGGCAATTATTTTGTGTCTTTTAACACTGATGAAGAAAAATCACAAATTCCTGAGTCAGAGAATGCAATTGGATTAGATATGGGAGTTGCTGAATTTTTGACAACCCTCAAATGGTGATATTTATGAAAAATCCTAAAAATTTTACAAAAATTTTGAAGATAAAATTAAAAAGTTACAACGGCAACTTAGTAAAAAGAAGAAACACAGTAAAAAAATTACAACAAACAAAGAATTAAATTAGCTAAAGTATAAAAAAATCTAGAAATGCAAGACTCGACAAATTACATAAATTGTCTCATAAAAATAGTAAGCGAGAATCAAGTTATTGTTTCTGAGACATTAAATGTAAAAAGGTATGATGCAAGATTCTAATTTAGCTAAATATATTGCAGATGCATCTTGGTATGAATTTATGAGACAATTGGAATATAAATCTAAATGGTATGGAAGAACTTATATTAAAGTAGATCAATATTTTCCAAGTAGCCAGCTATGTTCTAATTGTGGCTATCAAAAATAAAGAGGTCAAAGATTTATCTGTTAGAAACTGGATTTGTCCAGAATGCGGAACAACCCATAACAGAGACATCAACGCTGCAATTAACATTCTAAATGAAGGACTAAGAATGTTAAAAGCTTCTAATGATATATATCATAGGGATGGAATAGCCCTGAATTTACGTCTGTTAAGATATTGGTAACAATGTCGATGAAGCAGAAAGCCCACAAACTTCAGATTGTGGGTAGTTCACTTGTCTAAAACAAGAACAATCAAAAGCAGAACAATATTCATTAATTGCTTCATTAAAAATAGAAAAACATATTAAAAACATTAAGAAAAAAATAAATAGAAATGATGCTTGGTTAGCATGGCTTACTTTAAACAGAAATAAGGATTTAGATAAACTGGCAAAATCAAGATATGCAGTAGAAAAAGATAGCCGTTGCACAGGTAGGTAGACCACAAGACTTAGATATATTAATTAATGATAATGATGAAGATGTTGTTCGCACTGTTCTATCAAATGGTAGAAAGAAAGATTTAGAAAAATATATTGAAAATCCAACACAAGAAATAAAGGAAGGAATTTTTCGAAGCTGGAATAGATAAATATTTAGATCTTTTAGAAAAACAAATGAAGATTCAGAAACTTTTTATAGAAAGAACTAAATCAATTCGCAAAAAAAGATTTAGATGGTTACTTGAAATTAAACAATCATAATTTTCTTAGGGAATTATAAAGCATGGATTCGATGAACATCTTGATGTCATAATAAAAAGAACTGCATTTTACTTTTGAATATATATTAAAGTTTGAAAGACAAAAGGACATTGAATTTTTGACAAAAAGGATATATATAAAAGATAGATTCATTTCTATCTTTTTATTTTTATAATTTTACCCATTATAAGAAAGAATAAAAGATAAATGGAGAAAACATAAATGAAATTTTTTTATTATTTTAAATAGAATGAGAATGCAAAATGAAATAAAATATGAAATTGGAAAAATATATCATATGAACAATGGGTTGACAATTCATAGTTTTACTTCTAAGCTTTGAAGAATTAAATCTTACTCTGAACTTAAAATATATGATATTTCAGTTAACAAGAAATCAAAATCTTTTAAAATAATAAAAGAAGTTGATTACAAATCTTTCATCAATAAAAATAAAATATATGAAGTGACTTTTAATAAAATATCCATTTTAAAAAATTACAAGATGAACAAACAATTAACGTTTAATTATCGATAAAGATGAACGTTATTTCAAAGACATATTACAAACAAATAATAGGAAATATGTTGATTATTTAATTGATAACGAAGAACAATTAGAGTTGATTTTGTCTTTATTTTTAAAATATAATTTAACCAACAATAATTTAAAAAAATTATCATTTTTCAAAAAGCATGGGAGAATAAATATATTGTTGCAAAAGTTGGAAGACCAACAGATTTAGATGTTTTAAATAAAAACAGCAAATGATAAAAGATGTTATAGGCGAAATTCTTAAAAATGGAAGAACAAAAGATATTGACAAATACATTACATCTAATGATTCTTATCTTTTATCAAGAATAGCTGACACTGGAATTGATAAATATTTAGATGTTCTTGTGAAAAATAAAAAAAGATGATTTAACAGGTGCACCAATTTTTAAGATGCGTTTTAAATCATGGAAGAAAAAGATATAGAAAAATTAAAAATAGCATTTACAATAAAGATGTAATTAAAGATTTTACAGATGATGATATTTTTAAAATTACGTTAATTAAGATTACTTTTTATAAAAGGAGAAAATAAATGAGAAATATTAATGAAATCAATAAGATGTTAATGTTAAGAAAAATGGCATATGTTTTACCAGAAAAAGAATGATTCTTTAATGGAACTAAAAATGCCATTATTGTTTCTTTTTAGTAAATATTTGGAAGGTTTAGGATTTAAATTGTCAATTGAATTAATCAATAAAATGACTGATTTAGAAACAGGTACTTTGGGAGAAGAAATGATTAAAATCGAAGAATTATTGATTGAAAAGCTTGGTGGTGATTTAGACTATGTCTTGTTAAAAAAATGGTTTTCCAAACAATATCCGTGAAGAATATGATGAAAAATATCTTGATGCATTATTGCAAAAAGGAAAATGCAGACGAATTTTTAGTAAAAATCATTAAGCAAATTAAAATCAATTAATTTAGCAAATGAAAAACATTATGTGAAATTTGGAGTAACTTATTAAGTTCACAAGTAGCATTTTTCAGAACAAGATAAGGAAGACTTAATTTTGATTAAAAAAAGAGTGTTGATGGTATCTTCAATCACACCCCAATGACATTCCAAATAAAAGAAAACATAATTTGGCTTTGCAGTTAATATTGATGATGGGGATTTTTATAAAGAAAATGAAAACTCCAACTGATATCATTAGATTAATTGTTGCTAAAAAAATGATGGGGATATTTCTTTAACAAATAATTGTAAATTTAAAAAGTCTTCCGAAAAAGATATTAGATTTTTGCAGATTCTTTTTGATAAATTATATAAAAAGAATCAGATTTATATAAAAATTTGGAATTATTTAAAACAATTGCAAAAACATATCATTTTAGAAACTTTAAGAAACATCATCATTTGCAAACACTGTTGGATAGGGTTTTTAATAAAAACATTAGAAAGAGGTTTTAATTCCAAAAAGAGACATTTCTTTAATGGAAGAATTCTTTTCGATCAATTACTTGATATATATGATGCGAGTAGCACATCTAATGGACATGTTTTTACCAGCACAAATATTAACAGATTTAATTATGTTGTCAAGAAAATGTCAAGAAGAAAAAAAGACTATTTGAAAAAGTAAGGAATACTTTCTTTTAATTTTAGAAGAAAATATTAAAAAGTGGAAAACACAAATATTTTTATTAAAAGCCTGTGCTGTTATTAATTCTAAAACAAAAGAGAATAAATTTAAGTGTTCTTCTTATAGAACAAAAGAAAGGAATGGGAAAAATTATATGTAAAAGAAGATAATTCCAAATTAATCAGAAAAGACTTAGCAAATGATATTCAAAAATATTATCAAAAAAACAGATTGTTTGAAATTTATTCAAAGAAAAAGGGAGTTAAAAATGTTTATGTCGAAGAAGAATTAAAAAGATATCAATATTTCCAATGGGAAAAGAACGTCATCAAAAGGAAATTCAATTCCATATGGAAGTGCTTTCAATCTTGATAATGATACAAATATTTTTACGAACTTTCATTCATTGGACAAATAAAGAAAATGGAGATAGAGTTGATATTGATTCAAGTTTCATCTTTTTGATGAAAATATGAATATAAAAAGATGTATGTTCCTATTATGACCTTCAAAAAGATTATGCTATTCATAGTGGTGATTTTTACTGATGGTGGACGTTTTGATGGTCCAGGAGTTGCTGAAATGATTGACATCAACATTGAAGAAGCAATTGAATATGGAATCAGATATGTTGTTGCAATGGTAAATCAGTATACTGGTGATACATTTTCTGAAGTACCATGTAAATTTGATGGATGGAATTTAGTGGTAAAAAGATAAAAATTTTGGACCACTTAAAAAAATTCAACAAAAGAAGCTGTAAAGAAATCAATCGAATTAAATAGCTAATTGTCATGAAGTGTTACCATGTATGATTGACCTTGTAGAAAGAAAAATCATATGGATGGATCAACAAAAAGAATATGTTAAAATGGACCGAAAGAATTTGCTGCTGGACGAAATGTTGATAGTGAAACATTGGGAACAATGTATTCTGCAATTGAGGGCATTGACATATCCATCTTTCAAATTATATGATTTAATTCAATTACATATAATGGCAAGAGGTGGAATTATTGTAAAAACAAAGAAGAAGCAAACACTGTTTTTACAGTTTTTCCATGCAAATGTTGATGAATTCCCGAATGCAAATGAATTTATTTCAGCAGAAGATTCTGACTTGATTGATGCAGATTTGATTTCTGGAAAATTATCAATATATGATAAAAGGAATAGATTTTTAAAAAGACTGATTTATGTCAGTCTCTTTTTATTATTGTTTAAAAAAATAAATACATTATATTATTGATGAAAGAAAAATTGAGAAAAATACTTGACAAATATTTAAAATCATGATATAATGCACTCATAAGACTAGGCATCCTATATTCAGACTTCCTTCTATTCTTTAAAATATGGTGAAAAAAATAGTTTGAATGCCTGATGCCTTTAAAGGAAGAATTTGTATTCTTCCTTTTTATTTAATATTATTTTTATCCATTGTATATATGTAAAAAGTAAATTAGAGTTTATTAATATTTAAAGAGGAAGAATAAAATATGGCACTAAAAATTATAGTAAATTGGAAAAAGGATGCAAAGGCTGGATATGTATTACATGATGATTTAAGTGAGTTTGAAGATGAATTTGTTGATTTCACCCTCAGCAGAAGAAGATGAATTCAAAACCAAATACCCAAACCTAATGCAAAGATTTGAAGAATGGAGAACAATTTCCCAATCGAAAAATACATGTGAATATAGATATTTAATGAAAGATGAGTATGAATTCTTACAAAACCATTTCAAGACATTGTCAGAAGAAAATGAAAAGAAGTTTAGAAATGATTTTCAAAAAGATTGCATTTAGATACGATCACGCTTGTGGAAGTGAAGAATTTATTCAGCTTTTTGGTAGATTCATTAAATAGAGAATCAAAAACAAAAAGATATTCTGTATCAACACATGAGTTAGAGGGTAGAAATTTTATTGTATGTTAATCGATGGAAATCAAGATTACCCATTTTATTTTCTATACGGAATATCTTGCAAAGGAATATTATGATGGAAGTCATCCAGTAGATACATTTGATTTAATTGGATTTTATGAAAAGTTTTTGTGTCCAGAAAGACTTTTATAAAGAATACAATGAAAAAGGCACAAAAGTTTTGGTTATCTAATGATGAAAATGAATTATGTTTATATGACTTTTCTTGATGCAGATGAAGAGTTAAAAGCAGAATTTCATGATAGATTTTATTTCCTTGACCTTGATGCAATTAATTTAAATGCATATAAGATATTTGCAGACCAAATTGTTTTTTTGAATTAAAGAGACGGTCAAAAAGTCGATACATTCTTTTATCAACTTGATGTACAAGATGAAGGACAACTTGGATACAGCTTTTATTGGGGAGATAAAAAAACGATAGAAAATATGCACCAATGAGATTCGGATATAATTACTATGGGAACTATAAAGATTTATTAAGAGAAAGAAAAAGTTTCAATAGAATTGTTACTGATATGTTAACCGTTTATAGAGACCATAATTAATTTATAAAAAGACTGATTTATATCAGTCTTTTTATTTTACTTAAATTGATAATTTATTAACAAACTAAGTAAAAGAATAATAACATCATATTTTTTTGTTCATTTTAAGATTTTTGCTAATTAGATGATATATTTATCATAAAAGTAATAAAAATAGAAAATAGAGTTTTTCTGTGCGTTACGGGCGGTATTACTTTTTTTATTTTTAAAAAGACAATTTAGCAAAACTTTAATTTTATGAGTTTAAATAAAAAAATATAAAAAAAGATAAACTTATAAAAAAATTTTAAACTCATTTAATTTTGAATCAATAATTTAAACTTATTAAAAAAATATAAAATTTATTTATTGTTTTGAATTTTTATTTAACAATATTTAAAAATTTTTATATTTTATTTGTTTAAAATTTTAGAAATATTTGTCTTTAAAAAGCAAATTTTAGGTTGCATAAAAAATTTGGACACTTTTTAATGTGTTTTTTCAAGAAATGGCTAGATATATGGGTTTTTCGTCACTTTTTAAAAGAAAAAAATAGTATCATAGACGATATATATTGCATCACTTAAAAATTTAAATAAAATTTTTATAAATTTGTGAAAAAATAAAGCATTGACATTAAACTAAAAATATAAAATAAAGAAAAATTGAATGAAAGGATTTTTGAAAAATTATAAATATTTATATAAACTGTAAAGACTTGTTGATATTTTTATTTTAAATATGTTATTATATGAATATAAAAGAATTTTCATATCTAATTCTTTTTAAAAAAATAAAAGTTATAAATTTAGCAAATAACAACAAAAAAATTAATTTAAGTTATACTAAGTTAAATAACTTAGAAAGGAGTTAAATGACAGTAAAATCAATAAAAAGTAAGATTAAATCCGAATAATAAACAACTTACTAAATTATTCCAATATGCTGGATGTGCAAGATTTGCTTACAATTGGGCTATTAATAAAGAAGACGAAAAATCATAAACAAAATAATAAATTCTTATCAGATAATGAATTACGAAAAGAATTTACCCAGCTTTAAAAAAACTTGAAGAGTACAAAATGGTTAAATGAAATAAGCAATAATGTAACAAAAGCAAGCAATAAAAGATGCTTGTAATGCTTTATAAGAATTTTTAATGGGAAATGTAAATATCCTAAATTTAAGAGTAGAAAACACTTACTCCATCTTTTACCAAGATACTATTAAAATTCAGTTTACAGATACCCATGTAAAGGTAGAAAAATTTTCAATAAGTACAAAAAAAGAATAAAACAAAAAATTAAATTGGATTAAACTTTGTGAAAAAGGGAAGAATCCCAACTGATTGTAAATACCTAAATCCACGTTTTACTTATGATGGATTATATTGGTATGTGTCAGTTTCAATTGAAGTAGATGATAATACTGAAAATACTCCTCCATTAAATGAAGGAATTGGCATTGATTTAGGTATTAAAGATTTAGCAGTTTGTTCTGATGAAAAATACTTATAAAAACATAAATAAAACGCAAAAAGTCAAAAATTAGAAAAAGAAACGTAGGTTACAAACGTTCTGTATCAAGAAAAATATTGTAAAAATAAGAAGGGAGATAATTACTGCAAAACAAGTAACATTATAAAAAAAGAGAAAAAGAACTTTTAAAAATAATAAAACATTTAAAAAAATATTCGTCAAAAATTACTTACATCAAACAACGTCTGAGATCATAAAGCGAAAAACCAAGTTTTATATGTATTGAGGATTTAAATGTAAGTGGTATGATGAAAAATAGACATTTATCTCGAAGCCATACAACAACAAGGATTTTATGAATTTAGGAGACAAATTGAATATAAAGCTAAATGGAATAACATTCCAGTAATTATAGCCGATAGATTTTTCCTAGTTCTAAAATGTGTAGTTGTTGTGACATATTAAAAAGATTTAAAGTTATCTGACAGAATCTATAAATGTGAGTGTGGAAACATCATAAATAGAGATTTTTCAGGCTAGTTTAAATCTAAAAATATGGAGAAGATGTCTAAAACGACAATTTGTAGCATAACACCTCAAAGTTATTACAGATGTGTACCGTGTCGTTAAACGGGAATTTACGCCTATGGAGAGTACAAAAAAATGTGAGTAGTGTTTGAATTTATTCGACACAAAAACATACTCGTAGAAGTAGGAACGAAACATAAAAAGTTTATAACTTTTTATAAGTTTTCAATAACGGAATCGAGTGGGCTAAATATTTAAAAAGGCAGCAAAGGACAAAAAGAAAAATCTTAAATTCTTTAAGCATTATTATTAAAAATAAAAAGATTTAGATAAAAAAACTAGTTTACTATAAGTTAAACGGAAATTTACACCTATGGAGAGTACAAAAAATGTAAGTAGTGTCTGATTCATTCGACATAAAAAAACATTGACTTTTTATAAAAAAATATAAAAATAAAAATGGAAGAAGGGATATTTAAAAACATGCAATCAGAATTACATCAGAAATTACTAAACATTGGTTATTATTCAAATGAAAAATTGATTTTTGCAGTAGAAGCAGCTATTGAAAGCAAAACGACCACTTCTTATTGAAGGAGACCCAGGTGTTGGAAAAAGCAGTCTTGCTGAATCAGTTGCAAAAGCATTAAATTTAGAATTTCTTAGAGTCCAACTTTATGATGGTTTAACGGATGATAAAATTATGTACGATTATGATTATCAAAAACAATTATTGGTGTTAGAAGCAATAAAAACCATTTATTGAAAAAAAGAATATAATAATAAAAGAAATACAAACAATAATTTCATCTGTATCTCATGAACTAAATTTTTTTATGGAAAAGATTTTTAATTGAAAGACCAATTTTAAAAATCAATTAACGGAACTGGTAGAAAGGTCCTTCTTTTTAGATGAAATTGATAAAGCATCAGAAGAAATAGAATATATGTTATATGAGTTTTTGGAAAATTTCAGTATTACCATTCCTCAATATGGAAAATATAAAGTTGATGAAGATATGAAACCAATTGTTTTTAACTTCAAACAATTATAGAGAGTTATCTGGGCATTAAAAAAAGAAGGTGCAACTATTTATATATTGATAGAAAAAGTGAAATTGAACTTATTGAAATTTTAAAACAAAAGTTGAAATTGATGATGTTCTAGCAAGGGCAATTGCAAAAGTGTTTAACAAAAAGCAAGTGTTAGTAATTTATCGCAGCCACCATCAATTTCAGAAGCAATTGAATGGGCTAAATACTTAAAAAAATGGTCATAATTCAAAAGAAGATGTCTTAAATTCATTAAGCTTTTATTATTAAAAAGTCAAAAAGATATGGATAAAATGACTGACATTGTGGAAAGAATTGGAGACTTAATTTACGGAGTTTAGGAGGAATAAATGGAAAATGAATTAGATAAAAATGTAAATGAAGATTCTGAAACCAAAGAAAACATTTCACAAAAATGAGAATGAAAATGTAGATGAAACCAATACCACAAACCATAACAATCAAAAATGTTGATTCCAATAATGAAACCAAACAAAAATGGAATCCAAAAATTAATAATTGGAGTTTTCATTGTTTACCTAATTGATTTGTTTTTGTTATTCAAATCTTTTTCAAAAATGGTTACAATCCAGGAAAAATCACCATTGTGGTTTCGTTGTATGTTATTTTTACATCATATGCATTGGTGATGTGGGTGGGGTCAAAAAAATCTTTTCTAGAATTATTGAAAAATACAAAAAGATCGTTTTATATATTCCTTACTTTATGAATTACTAATTAATGGATTTTTGTATTTTTGGATTTTCATTTTTGGATATATCTCAGTAAATAAAGTTGGTGCATGTGGATTTATTATTTTAGTTCTATCTTTTAATTCATACGGCATTTCTTTTTACTTTTTGATTTCAATGAAGCGTGTTATGAAAAAGATAAAGATGGAAATTTATTAAAACCAATTAATTATTACAATTTATTATTAAAAAGTGGATTTGTTTGCGGAATTTTATTTATTCCAATGCTTTTTCTTGTTATATCCAATTGGAAACTTCTTAAATACAAGCTTTGGTTTCGCAAAATGACATTTCAAATTCCACTTTGATGATCTTAGAAATAAATTTACATTTTTACAATAAAAATAAACATTTGCAATAAAAAGAGGTTGATAACAAATCAATCTCTTTTTTTATTTTTTAAATTAAACCAATTTGTTTGATATATATTATATTTTTTTATTACGTTATTAACGTCATAATTTTTGTCTATTTTATGCTTTTTAAATAATAAAATGATATATTTATCATAAAAGTAATAAAAATTGAAAATAGAGTGATTTCTGTGCGTTACAGACGGTATTCTATTTTTGCTTAAAAAAAGATGATTCGGTAAAAACTTTTAAATTTATAAATTAAAATAAAATATACTATAAAAGGTTTTTAATTTCTCGTTTTCTTTTATAAATTTATTAATTAAAAATAAATTTCCAAATATTTTTATTGCCTAGATTGTTAATAAAATATCAATCTAGGTAAAAATGATTTCGAAATGTTTATATATTTAAATATTTTTAAATAAAAACTGACAATAAAAACTCATTTTTCACTACATAAAAAAATTTGGACTAATTTTTAACACGAAAAATCAAAGAATGGCTATATATCTAGCGATTTTTGATTGTTTTTACTCATGTTGTCATAGACGATATATGTATTGATTTTTAGATTTATCTAAAAATATTTTTACAGTTTTTAGTTTTTCTGTGAAGTAATATAAAAAGATAATATTTTATAATAAAAAAACTAATTGAATTTTTCATCAAAAACAATTATAATAATAAAAAGACTATATTTAAAAGGCGGTATTTATGAGAAAAAGATTCGTTTCCTGAATTCTTATCTGGATTTATTTCTTTTTAAGTAAAATGGATTTTATAACAAATCAAAATTTTATTCCAGATTATATAAAATTAATTGAAAAATTAAACATTGACATTACAAATAAAAATGATATTGAAGAAAGTCTTAGGACATTTATTGTAAAAATGAAATTGAAAAATAAAAAGTTTCATTACTTTTTGATGAATATTTTAAGTCTGAGGGTGATGTTGTAATTGTTGGTGATAATGAAAATGAATTACTAACTTATAAGAAGATGAAAATAGAAGATGAAAAATTCATTAAGGAGTGTTAATAATAAATTAGAAGAATTAAATAAAAAGTAAATTGTACAATGACTTTTTAAAAGAATTTAATGAAAGAAAAGAATATTTAGATCAGATTAAAGATAAATTAAAAAGATTGTAATGAATTATATAATTTTTATCAAATGAAATTAATATAAAAGAAGATGAAAAAAATCAAAAATAAACACTGATAAATTAATTGAAATTGAAAAATATATTTTTAGAAAACATTTGACAAATTAAATGATATTTCTTTTTAAATGAAATAAAAATTATCTTTTCAAAAATACAAGAAAATTTAAACTTTTTATAAAAACATAGTGGTAAACTTAATAAAAATTTTAAAAGAAACAATGAATTAAATAAATTAAATAATAGAAAACATGAATTAGAAAAAGATATCAATAAACTAATTGATAAAATTGAACAAAAATAGATTAACATTAAAGAAAGAATCTTATTATCATAGACAAAAATTTCATTGGTGGTGGAAGTGTTCAATTTGAGTGGCAATGGAGAAACCGAATTAGAAAAAGATTTTTCAAAATTAAACAAAGGTGAAAAGAAAAATGTTTATTCCTTTATTGTAGAAAATACTAAACTGTTTTAAAACAAAAGTTGGAAATAATATCAGAACAAAAATAGACATAAATTAGATATGTCTGAAAACAATTAAAAAGCTTGTCAAACAAATGGAATTCTATGAGACTAATTTATGAAAAACCAAAAATTAACAAAAGTAAATTAATTCTATTTTTAGATGTTTGGGTCATGTAGAAAGCATCAGAATTAATGATATTCTTTGCATATCAATTAAAAGGATTTGTTTGGTGGTGGATGTAAGGTATATTGTTTTACAAATCAATTATATGATGTAAGTAGAATTATGGAAGAAAGAAATCAAGATATTGAATATATTTTTAAAACAAGTTCTAGAAATCATTCCAACAAAAGGTGTTTATTCCAACTATTTTGTTCCATTTGAAGATTTTTAGAAAGAATCACATGTCAGATTTAACAAAAGACACAATTTCAATTTTTATTGGTGATGCTAGAAATAATGATAATGATAGTGGTGAGGATAATATAAAAGCAATTGCAAGACGGTGCAAAATCAGCATTTTGGTTAAATACTGAAGAAAAATAGTTTATGGGATGAAAATGATTCAATTATTTCAACTTATGCTGAGTATATGAAAAACGTTTTTGAAGTAACAAATACATTAGATCTTATTAACTCATTACTAAATATAAAAATAACAAAATTTGACCTGATTGGAGAAATTATGCAAATTGAATCACTAGAAAAACATTTTTATCTTTTTAAAAATATAAAATAAAAGAAAAAGATTTAGGAGAATATTTAACTTATTTGTCTAAAGGTAAAAAGCTGTTGTATTAGAAAGAAAAATATTTTGATGCAAAATGTGATTTACCATTAGAAAAGAAAATTTATATTAATAATGATGGAACAATAGCATGCCAAACAAAAGAAGAATTTGATGTTCAATATATTAATTTTAATGATAAAGATATTAAAAAGTATAAATATTATTCAGAGAATGATAAGTGGAAAAATATATTAAAAATAAAATCCAATTCACCACTTTACAAAAGTAATACTTTAATATTAAAACAATGAAAAATTGATTTTTAAAAATTAAAAAGATCTTTGTGATAAAGACTTTTATGACAGATTAGAAGCTTTATATAAATAATTATATTAAAAACCAAAATACAAATTTCACAAAAGAAATTTATAATCTTTATTCTAATAAAAATATTCTTTGTTTAATTATGGAAAAACATAAAATTTAAAAGAGAAGATGTTAAAATAAAGAAAGACAAAGATAATAATAAAATAGAATTTGACTATTATGGCATATCTGGATATTATTTAGAAAGTACAAAAACATTCAAAATTGACAATAGTTTAACAAATAAACTAAAACAGTATAAAGACAGAGAAACTGTTTATTATAGAATAATTGATCTTCTATAAAATTAACTAATTATTCTATTTCAATTAATGAAAATAATTTAAATATAATTTTTCAAAATGAATGGTAAAGAAAAAAATATAAAATTTGAGTTTTCAAAAACATCCTACAAAAAAATTAGAAAAAGAACTAAAACAAAATAAAGGATGAAATTGATGATTTTTTGAAAAATTTAAAAATATCAATATTGATTATTTAAATTTTGTCTTTTTAAAATATATTAATGAAAGTGATTTCTTTTCAAAAAGAAGATATAATTAACAATTTTAGGGCTGAACAAGATAAATATAATATAGAAATATCTTATAAAAATTTTCTTTCAATTTTAAAAAGATAAAAAGGGGTTGTTATAGCCTTTGATTTTCTTGTAAATTGAATTTAATTGATGCCACATTGCAAACCCACAGTGATAACCACAACTCCACTTGGAAAAATTATTTTTAAAACAACAACAGAATGATGAACAGGGTTTCAATCTTAAAATTTAATGTTCATTGCAAAAACAATAATTTTAAAACCCAAATGATGATTATTTAGTAAAATACTTACATATTTTTGATGATTATTATTTACCAATAAGATATTTTAAAGAAATAACATACACTTTCACATTGTAATAAAAATCAAAAAGAAAGGGTACATTTTTATTTGGAAACAATGCTTTCATTTGAAACAGATAAAAATAAATGAAGAAATTATAAAAAGAATAAATGAAAGTTTTAAGAAATAGTAAAAATAATTAAATAATAAGTAATCTTTCATTATATATATGAACAAAAATATATTATAAGGGAGAAAAATGAATATTCTTATTTTTGCTGACTTTCATAAAGGAAAAATTTACTTATGATGATTTTTATAGACCCAGACCTAATGCTTTTTCTTGGTGATATCCCAACAGAAACATTATTTTACTTGTAACCACATTTCCAAACAAAAACATATTTTTGGAATTTTGGGAAATCATGATAGTTTTGATGAAATTAAAAATACTAATGTTTTATTATCAAAGGAAAGAAAAATAATTAATATTAATCAAAAATTGGTGTTTTTAATGGAATTTCTTTTACTGGAGTGGAAGGGTGTAAAGAAAGGAAGAAATCATCCAGGATATGAATTAACTGATAAAATTATTATTCCAGAAGCAGATATATTAATTTCTCATGAAGGTGGTTATTTGGATTTAGATAACATAACATCAGATAATCATTATGGTTATCCACAACAAATGAATATCGTAAGAAATATAATATAGAATATCATTTTTGAGGACACCATCATATTCCATTTGAAAAATAATAGATAATACAAAAGTGTTTTGTGTTTATAAATGTGGATTCTTAAATTACGATACAGGAGAATATAAAAGAATATTTTAAATAAGAAAGGATTTTAAAATGTTTCAAGAAAAATAGATGAAATCACTAAAAACATAATATATCAACCATATCTAATGGAAACAAGTTAGGTACTATTGATGATGTTCATTTCATCTTATTTCTGAGAAACACTTGATTTTAGAAAACAATAAAGGAATAATTAAAAATGTTTATTTATATTTAGATGCAAATGGAGATGTTATCCTTGAACTAAATCCATCAAGAAAAACCAAATTTTTTATGTCAACAACACCAAAAAGAAAGAAATTTTTAAAAAGAAACAAACAAAAACATGAAAACAAAGAAAAATTGAAAGAAATAAATTTTAAGAAAAACAACAATAAATGGGGATGATGTTATTGATGGTTTTGAAAATGAGTTTCTGAATATTTTCATGAAAAATTTTTATTGGTTTGAAATTGTAGGGTGAGGTTAGAAAAAGTTTTAAAAGAAAATATTGAAGATTTTTAAATTGGTATTATAACAAAGAAGATTTAATAAATCATAAATATGAAGAATTGAAACAACAGAAAATTATCAGTATAGATGCATCAACAAGACATACTGCAATTAGCATTTTTGATAATAAAAAAATATGTTGGAACTGAAAAATGTAATTTGTGATGGGGATATTAATAAACGTTTTTATGAAATGATCATCAGAATCAACAGTTTGTTAGAGGTTGAAAAACCAGATTTAATAATCATTGAGGAAATGGTTGTTGAAAGAAATGTTGATACACAAAGATTCTTAACCAGGTTACAAGGTTCAATTTGTTTATTTTCTGCATTAAATAATTGTGAAGTTATGTTTATTAGACCAACAGAATGGAGAAAATTATCAAATTAAATGAATATGCTAAAGAAATCTTCCCAGAAAAGAAGAAACTTAAAAGAGAAGATTTTAAAGTAGCAGCAATGAGATATGTTAATAAAATGTTCAATTTGAAGTTAGGAAGATGAATCTGAAAGTTATTTGATTGGAATAGCTTTCTAACAAATGATAATGTTTTATAAAAGAGAGATATATTTGATCTCTCTTTTTTCTAATAAAGGAGAGTTTGATATGAAAAATATTACTATTTAGTGATTTGCATACTTTGACGAAGAAAAATTAAACTAAAATAAATATTGATCCAGATTTAATTATAGGAGATATAAAAGGAAGAACATTGGATCAAATAATCATTAATTTTCCAAATAAAACTTATTTTTGGAGTGTTGGGAAATCATGATGAACATGGATTGTTTAGAAACATAAACACTTTTATAAAATTAAGAGGGTGGTTCAGAAAAGATTCAAGATGCAAATAAAAATTTATTGGAATTTAATGGAATCACATTTTCACTGGATTAGAGGATGCGTTAAATACGGAAGAAATTATGTATATAGGATATAGATGAAGAAATTGTTCTTCCAAAAAGCTGATATTTTGATTTCACATGAAGGTGGTTATTTGGATGTTAAAAATAATTTAAATGCACATCAAGGTTATCCACAATTAAGTGAATATAGGAAAGAATTTAGCCCAAAAATATCATTTTTGGGCATCAGCATATCAATGTGAGTTTGTCAAGGACAATGAATTGTTATTGTGTTTATCAATGTGCATTGTTTGATTTTTGAAAATAAAACATATGAAAAATATTTTAGATTTATGTTTATAAAAATTTTATAAATCAAAGCTATGAAAAATTAAAAGTGAACAAGGAAAAATTACTTTAAAAATCAATGCAAAAAGACTAGGTTTTTGTGCGATTCTGCAACAAAGGTGTCAAAATTTCCTATAGATATCAAAAGCAAAAATGACACCTCAATAAAAAGTAGAGTTTTTCTAAAATACAAAAAGATTGAAATTTTTATAAATAAACCTTTAAAAAAATAATAATGTGTTATAATATAATCTATAATAATTAAAAATAAAAATTTAATTTAAAGAAAATTTTTTATTTATTTTATAAATTAAATAATTAGAGGAAAAACATGAATATAATTCTATTGAGTTTATTAGCTATTTTTGTTTTTATATTATTTTATGCCGTTTTAGTTATTGTGTAAAATTCTATCTTGCTGAAAAATATTGATAAATATAATAACAAATTAGTACATGATAAAAATGAAAACATTAGGGCTGAAGTTGCAAAAGCATTGTGACAAAAATATTTAGATATTCTTATTAATGATAAAGACGATAATGTTCGTTATGAAGTTACAAAAACGAGGATTTGATGAACATTTAGATATTCTTATTTATGACAGAAGTTGTAGTGTTCGTTGTACAGTAGTACAACATGGTAGAGATAAAGACTTAGATGTTTTTAATTAATGATGAAAATTATCATGTTCGCAAAGCTGTTGCAGAACATGGAAGAGATAAGGACTTAGATATTTTAGTTCATGATAATGATTCTAGGGTTCGTGGTGCTGTTGCAGACCAGGAAGAGATTTAGATATTTTACTTCATGACAATTTTTGGGGAGTAAGATGGCATGTTGCAAAGAATGGAAATTTAGAACATTGTCAAAAATTGCTTCATGACGAATACATGTATGTTGAACAAGATGCATACAGTAGAATTTGTGAAATAAAAATAAGGAAAAGAGAATTAAAAGCATTAATTAACAATGAAATTAATGATAAACCTAATAATAAAATTGTGCAATATGAAATCATTCAGTAGTTAAAAATAAAAAGAGAGATTTATTCTCTTTTTATTTTTATATAAAATTGACTAAAAGTTTCACTGATTCTAAATTATAAATAATCAATTTATAACATTTTATGTTTATAAAATTAAAGGAGGAAAAATCAATGAAGATTTTAAACGAAGAAATAAATAAAGATATATTTTGGAATTGAAAAAGAAAATTGAATTTGAAATTAATGGAGAAATTTATAATTACGAAGGTTTTTCACAATCGAAAGCACATATTTAAATAAAATTTTTGATAAAAATGATTTAATTCTTAACGAAATTTGTGATTTAGATGACTATGTTCTTTTTGTCAATAAAGATGTTATTGATGAAAAACTTTTTGATGAATTAAACGAGACTAATATTGTAAAAATATCGAAAGAATCTTATCAAAATGCGAGAATCATTTACACCAGTTGAATCATTTTGCAAAAAGTCACGAAAAAGATACGAATACAGATATTTACAAAATTTCAAATGATAAAAATCCCCATATGTAAAAAGTTGAATATTGTCAACCCTCAATCCCAAAGTCATTATTGTGTTAACAATCACAAACTTTAGATTGTGGGTAAAAAGGTTGACTTTATTAATATTTATAATATAATAAAATATATGAGTAATAAATGGATTTCAAAAATAGATGTAAATTTTTATTACAATATCACATAATATTAGTATGTAAATATAGACATTCAATATTTAAAATAAAAATATCAGATGATAAAACAATCTTCTTATGATATTTTGCAATAAAAATGACATCAAAAATTAAATATATGGAGACAGATATTGATCACATTCACTATATGATAGAAACAAATCCAAATATATCAATTAGTAAGTTAATAAAATTATTAAAAAGTTATACTACCTATCATATATGGAAATCAAATCCACTGTTTTACAAAAATATTATTGGAAAGAACATACTTTTTGGACTGATGGATTTTTTGTAGCAAGTGTTGGTGATGTATCAGCAAAAGTCTTTACAAGAATACATTCAAAATCAAGGATAGGAGTACAGCATGAATTGTGCATATAAATTTCGGATTTATCCAAATAAAAACAAGAAAAACAAATTGCACAATCTTTTGGTTGTGCCAGATTTATCTTTAATAGAATTTTAGAATTAAGTCAAAAATATTACAAAAAGAACTGGTAAAAGTTTATCTAAATATAAATGGAATAATTATTGCAATAGAATTATTAAAAACAATATCCATTTTTAAGAGAAGTAGATAAATTTTTAATTACTAATTCTATTTATGACTTAATGGATGCGTATCAAAGGTTTTGGACTGGTATTTTGAATTTCCAAAATTTAAAAGTAAGTTTAATGATAAAAATTCTTATAGAACGAACTTACTAATAATAATATTAAAGTAGACTTTGAAAAATAACAGAATAAAATTACCTAAAATGGGTTGGATTAAAAGCAGATTTACATCGTGAGTTTAAAGATCACATTAGTTTTTGGCAACAGTATCTAAAAACATCAGACGGTAATTATTTTGTGTCTTTTAATACTGATGAAGAAAAAAATTACAATTTTCTGAGTTAGAAAATGCAATTGGACCTCGATATGGGAGTTGCTGAATTTTTGACAACCTCAAATGGTGATGTTTATGAAAAATCCTAAAAATTTTACAAAGAAATTTGAGAATAAAATTAAAAAGTTACAAAGGCAACTTAGTAAAAAGAAGACACACAGTAAAAAAATTACAATAAACAAAAATTAAATTAGCTAAAAGTATATAAAAATCTAGAAATGCAAGACTCGACAAATTACATAAATTGTCTCATAAAATAGTTAACGAGAACCAAGTTATTGTTTCTGAGACATTAAATGTGAAAAGGATATGATGCAAGACTCTAATTTAGCTAAATATATTGCAGATGTATCTTGGTATGACTTATGAGACAATTAGAATATAAGGCTAAATGGTATGGGAAGAACTACATTAAAATAAATCCATATTTTCCAAGTAGCCAGTTATGTTCCCTAATTGTGACTATCAAAATAAAGAGAGTTAAAGATTTATCTGTTAGAAACTGATTTGTCCAGAGGTGGAACAGTTCATAACAGAGACATTAACGCTGCAATTAACATTTTTAAATGAAGGACCAAGAATGTTAAAGGTTTTTAATAATATATTTTTATAGGGATGGGATAGCCCGAATTTACGTCTGTTAGATATTGGTTACAATGTCGATGAAGCAGAAAAGCTCACAAACTTCAGATTGTGGTAGTTCACAATTTTATGTTCAAACATAATGGTGTTTTTATAAAATAAAAGGAAAACTACAATGAATCTCGAATTGTCACGCTATAATCCAAAAACAAACAAATCAAATTTAATAAGTGAATTTTCTGTTTCAAATAATAAAAATGATGGATTTTATCAAGATTTTTGAATTACATGGTAAAAAGACATAGATGAAATATTAAATAAGGTAAATAAACTCATTTTAATCTTGATTTGAATTTGAATATTGGAGAATATCATAAGGCAATTTACGATGCTTGTCCCTAAAAATAACAATACCAAATTGCAACATTAGTAATGTATGATAACGGTAAGCACAATCATATTTTTAAGAAAAATGAAAATGAAATGCAAATTAAAAAGACCTCATAAATATTTATGAAGAAAAGAAAGAAACAATTCTTGGTACTGAAATTAAACAAATTAAATATAATAGTGAACATTTTACTGAAGATTTGTTTAATCTTTTTAAATCCGATAAACATTTATCTAATTTTTATAGATGAAAATAATTATTCAGATATTATTAAAGATGGAACAGATATTTCAAATGAAAAAGAAAAAAGATTGTAATGAAATTGATAGATAATTAGAAGATATATTGATTTATAATCTGTTTTGTGATATATTAATATTAAATAAAAACAAACGGAGATTTTTATGGACATTTTTATATCTTTATTATTAATTGTAATTATTGTTTTATATGTAATTTCTTTTTCTAGAAAAACCAGCAAAGAAAGTTTACAATTGCTTTTAAAAATAAATTTATTGAGGTAGGAACAAATTATGGAGACCCAGACTTACTAACTCAAAAATTATACTTTATTCAAAAAGAAGATATCCCATCTTTAATGAAGATAACACCACAATTGTTGATGATCACATTGTAATTTCTGCCAAGAATGTTTATGAATATAAAGACCCAACTCCTACGGAAAATATTGATCATAATTCTGTAAAAATGAATCATATCAGAAAGTAAATGCTAAAATAATTATTAGTAATTATCCAATCGTAGATGATAATTATCCAATCGTAGATGATAATCCAGAGGATTGTTCAATCGCAAATGATAATTATTCAGATGGAAAATTCATAAAGACGATAAACTTTACAAAAGTAGATTGTTTTGTCGATTACAAACCGTCTAAAAATGAAAAATTTAGAATTTTGTGTAAGTTCTACATCAAAAATTCCATTATTTTTGTACTAGGAATTGTCTTTTATACAAAAGGGAATAGATAATGCTTCTAAGAGTATTTCTGTTCTTATGATAATGGTTTAAGAGTTTTTGATGATATTAAATTTGTTAATTTTAATGTCGAATATTTTTAACTTATTATAATATAATAAATATTTTTTAAAAACAGTAAAAACAAACGAGATTTTTATGGACATTTTTATTATTTTTAGCATTTTTATTGTCAATTACAATTTTAATTTTTATGTAATTTCTTGTAAAAAGCATCAAACGAAAAATAAAAAGATTAAAAAGAAAAACAATTTCTAATAATTTGAAAAATAAATTGATTGAGGTTGGAACAAATTATGGCGAACAAGATTTGTTGATGCAAAAATTATATTATGTTTCAAGAAAGATATCCCATTTTTGATGACGATAACACTACAATTGTTGATGATCACCTTGTAATTTCTGCCAAAAATGTTTATGAATACAAAGAACCAATCCCTACAGGAAATATTACTTATGACTTTGCAAAACAATTGATAGTAGAAAAAAAGGTTAATGCTAAAATAATCATTCATAATAAAACCTGTTGGAGAAATTTATAAAGATGATAAGTTTACAGAAATGGATTATTCTGGTTTTCATAAGTCATTTAGAAATGAAAACTTAGATTTTTATGTGAATTCAACATCAAAAGTTCCATTATTTTTCGTAATCGAAATTGTCTTTTATCCAAAAGGGCATGAACAATATCATCAAAAATTTTTCTATTTTTTTATGATGATGGTTTAAGAATTTTTGAAGATATTAAATTTGTTAATTTTGAGATTGCATATCTTTGATTTTTATTATTCATGCAAAATAAATTTACTCTAAGGAAAAATATAACATGTTTATTACAAGAATTATTCTATTAATAATATTTATTATTTTATTATATATACAAATTATAAAAATACAAATATTATCTGAATTTTTAGCTGACGTTTAGATAAACATTATCTAAACATTGTAATGGTTCTAACGAAGAAAAATATGAATTAATAGATATTGATAAATATAATGATTTATTATTATATGATAAGGATAAAGAAGTTAGAAAGGAACTTATTAGATAATGTACCAATTTCACAATGTACTTTTTGGAGGAGTAAATTTTTGACAAATATTATTGCAAGAATAAATTCAAATATTTCTTCAAAATTAATGGAAAAATCATATAGACTAATTAGAGAAATTGATAAACATGAAAATATTAAGCGTGAAATTTCTCATTGTAAATAATCTTGATAAAGATTTTATGAAAAATTGATTTAATGGAACAGATAAAATAGAAAACAATAATGTAATTATAAAATATCTTTGTTCTGATTTTTGGTAATGATTCTGAAAAATGGAATTAGGGGTGTGGTGTTGATGTGGATGAATATAATAATGTTGTTGAGGTTGTGAATGGACATTTTTCATAAGCATTTTGAAATGAAGAATTGAGGGTATAACTAAACTCTATGATTAAAAAATAGATAAAATAAACCATTATAAATAAAAACTAGAAATATCAAATATAAAAGGAGGAACAAATGAATTTATTTAAACAAATCAAAAATTTTAGACACAAAAATTATACAAATGATGCAATTCTAAGAGAAAAATTGAAGAAAAATAATGCAGATTATTTAAAACAAAAATTTTCAATATAAAAGGAAATGAATATGTTTATTCTAAATATGAAGACAAAAATGAATTACGAATTAATATTGTAGATTCTTATGGAAAAACAAATTTTTATAATTTTGAAAACGAAAAATATTAAAGAAAAACAATTGATCCGTTAAGACTTGATGAAAAGTTTTAAAGTATTACAAAAAGAAAATATTATTGATAAATTTGAAGAATATGATTTGTATGAAGTTTCAAATCAACTTGAGGTAATGTGTGATAAATATAAAAATGAGAACAATCATGATTTGGAATTATTTGATAGTAAAAGAAAGACTCGAAACTGAACAACTACTGCATTTTTGTGAAGAAAAATGGAGAAAGTTTTTGTTGATTATAATGGAAAAGATAGTCGAATTTGGATAATCTTTCTAATTTCAAAAATAATCAAGGACAAATGGTTTTATATTCAATAACATTTATGGGTCAATTTATCACGCAGAGATGAAGCAGAACAAACAAAAAGAATAAAATTAAAAACAGCCTTTACTTATACAATGAAGAAAATAAAACATTCCATTAATTATTAATGATATTAATAAAAATTCAATCAATTTTTGATAAAGATGGAAAGATAGTTACTTTATGATAATAAAAATGGTGATGAAAATTGAAATCAAAAAATTTTGAGAACAATTATCAAAATCAAAAATGCATGATAAACATCAAAATGTTTATTTCATCAAAAATAACAAAGAAATTCCAATTTACAGAGATTATAAAGATAATATTGTTGGAACTGATATTTGCAGAGAAACCAATAAAGAATTATTTACAGAAGATTTATTTAATCTTACAAAAGTGAAGAAAATAAATCAGGTTTTATTAAATTGGATTATGATAATATGATTCACTTCTAAAAATTCAAATGAAATTAAAGAAAAAGAATGTGAAGGCTTAAAATGAAGAAAGATAGTGATTTTATGAATAATGAAGGAAATAAAAATGTTTAATATAAAAGAATTCATTGATAATAATGTAAGCAAAATTTGTTTTTCTAAAGAAATGATATTGAGAAACTGTTTTATATAAATATAATGGATATGATAAGAGAATAGATATTTGTTGCAGCACACAATGCGGTTGCCTAGTTGGATGTGATATTTTGTGGAACAGGAAACAATTTATGAAAGAAATTTAAGTTCTGATGAAATTGTATACCAAGTCGATTATGTAATTAATGAAAAGTTTTGAAGAAATTGAAAACAACTAATGAAATATTTCAGATAATGTTCATGTCGATGGAGAACCCATGTTTAATTTTACAAATGTTAAGAAAGCAATAAAAAGAATTAAACTCAAAATATCCAAATGCAAAACTTTTTATTATCAATAGTTGGATTAAAAACAATAATGTTTTGGGTGAAATTTAGAAACTTCAAAAGGAATAAAAATGTTGGATTACAGTTCTCAATCTATCAAGCAAATGAAGAAAAGAAATGCTTTGATTCCATATAAAAATAAACTGAATTTACGAGAAATTAGAGATTATGGAATCTATTTGGAGTAATGAAACAAACTGACCTGTTTTCTTCAAATTATTGCATAGATGGAAATAACACAAGTAAAGAGGAATAAACAGATTAAAAGATTTGTTTCCAGCAAAAATATTTCTACATAACATTTTCTGTGATTTGTAATATTACATAGAAAATAAACTAAACTCTGAATTTAGAAACTTAGATTTTATCAATAAAATTGCTAATGACTTTTACAAGATGGCTGCAATGTTGAATTTTTGATCCTAGTGGACAAGACACAATTGGAGGTGGATGTGGTCAACTTTGGTCTCGTCCAGGATTTCTTAAAAAGAGAAAAATAAATATGAAATATTATTTTGTGAATTTCTTAATCATATTGTTAGGTAAAACATGAATAAAAGAGAGTAAAAATGGTTATTAACGAACAAATCACAAAAATATAATGTTCTCCTGACATTGCTGGAATATATCGTAAACGTTTCTTATAGATATCTCGTAGCGACCTTATTATTCTTAAGGAGAAAAATTAATCAAAAATTTTTGCGAGTAATCTCAAATGTACTTTAATAAATGTATATATGAAGAAGTCTCATGGATGATGTTAATGATTTTGTAAGAAATAATATATATTTTTATGATGTTAAATTACTTTAGATGAAAATAAAAATTTTGATTTTTATTGATGATGTTTACAGAGAAATTATCAATTTGATCATATATGATATGAAAAATTTTATTGGAATTGAGATTAATGAAAATTATATGTTAAATGTAATTTCATCACAACCAAGAAGATAATAAGTGAAAGAAAGAGAAAATTTTCTCTTCTTTTTATTTTCACATAATTCAAAAATAATTATTTTGTTATTATTTTAATCATATTACAAATGATAAATGATGGACAGAGTTATTTTTAAAGGAGGGTTTTATGAAAATTGTTGATTACGAGTATATTACAATTCTGATAAATTTATAATTGTGTTAGAAATTTTGTTTTATTTTCTTTTTACATTTTATTGTACAATATATTGTATCTTATAAATTATGTGGAAAATATATTTCAAAATTAAGCGTAATTAAACAAATTCTTATAACTATAATATTGATTATTTTTGACTTCTGCTTTTGGACTATTGTTTTTTAGTATTTTTTAGACCAGGTTTAACAATTTATTATACTAATAATAAATTTGAAACATAACAAAAATAAAAATGATATCATTGATGATATTGTTAATGACAAGGTGTTTTATGATATTAACTCAAATTATGGAAAAAGTTTATGAACATTCTTTTAACCTTACAAAAGAAGAATATGAAATTTTTGTTAAAAACAAAAATGAGTTTGATGAATTTAAATCAAAAATTAAAGAAATCAGGAAATGTAAATTTTTCAAATGATTAAAAGATGGGATTAAACCATCTTTTTCTTGTTTTTATTATATAATATTATTATAATATATAAATAACAATAGAAAAATCAAAAATTCACAAATTAACAACATATTTTTATCACCATTTTATAAAGATAAAAGAAAAATTGGAGAATGAAATGGATAACAAAAAATTATATTAAGTGTAATTTAGTGAAATATAAAAATAGGAGAACGATATAAAATAAATGAAAAACTAATTTTTTAGATAAAAATCAAATAAAAATGATATTTTAGATGACTGTTATGATATTAATGATAACATTTATAAAATAACAAAAATGAGACATATTTCAAAAATTATTGAAAAATTAAATATCAATGAATTAAAAGGATTGAATAATATTCTTGATAAAATCATTGATATTGTTATAACTCGCAAATATGAAGAGATATTAAAAATGAAACTCAAATTATTAAACAATATGCAACTAAATATTGTCATGATGAAATTTTAGATGTACTTGTTAATGATAATGACTATTATATTCGTGGTTTAGTTGCAGAACAATGTAAAAAATGAACATTTGGATGTTCTTATCAATGATAAAAATGAGGTCCGTTATTATGTTGCAAAACAGGGAAGAGGTAAAGATTTAGATGTTCTGTTCACGATAAAAGCTGGTTTGTTCGTTATGCTGTTGCAGAACAAGGAAGAAATAAGGATTTGGATATTCTGATTAATGACAAGGATCAATCTGTTCGTTCAAGAGTAGCATATCAAGGAAGAAAATATGATTTGGATGTGTTTTATTAATGATGAAGATTATATTGTTCGCATTGAAATTGCTAAATATGGTAGAGTTGTGATTTAGATGTTCTTGTTCATGATGAAAGCCCATTAGTTAGATTAAATGTGGCAAAAACAAGGCAGAGACAAAGATTTAAATACTTTACAACATGACAAAAATGATGATGTTAAAAATGTTGTTCTAAATGAATTAAAATCAAAATCTCATTTTTTAAATTATTAAAAATTTAAAATAACAGAAAGAAGGTTAACCGCTGTTAATGATATCTTATAAAACCTATAAAGATGTGTTGACCTTTTATAATTTTTAAATAATATCTTTAAAAAAAGTTATAAATATATAATATATTTATAACTTTTTACTTTTATAGGAAATATAAGAATTTATATAAATTATAAAATAGTTGTTGACAATAATCTATATATGTGATATTCTTCTTCAAAAGAAGAGGATTAAAATTATTTGTATTAAACAACGTCTAAAATTATAAAACGATAACCAAATATTTATTATTGTGTTAACAATCAAGTTTCATTTAGAGAGTGTTTTAAAGCCAATCTGTAACATAATATTTTCAAGTTATTACAGATATGTACCGTGCGTTAGACGGGAATTTACGCCTATGGAGAGTATAAAAAAATGTGAGTAGTGTCTGAATTACTCAGCACAAAAACATACTGGCGAAATAGGAACGGAACATAAAAAGTTTATAATTCATTTATAGCTTTTTATAAGTTTTCAGTAACGGAAAATCTCTATTGCAAAAATATAAAAATAATATATAATTACTAATAGAAACATAATATATAATTTTATGATTTCAAATTTACAGTGATGAACAAAACAAAATTTAAAATAAAATTATAATATAAAACAATTATTTATTTATAGAAAGGAGATAAATATGAAAGTTGTTGATTATATGACAAATAGAAAATTTAATCCAATTGTTGAAATATTATTGTTTGCATTTTTATATTACAATAATTGCATCAACAATATATTACAAAAAGCGGACACTGTTTTATTAATAACTTGTTTTGTGGGTTTTAGTTTTATTGATTTGTTATTATGTCCATATATATTTGATATCAAAAACCATATTTGGTAATTTGGTATTACAATGATAAATGTTCAATAACAAAAATAAAAATGAAATTATTGATGATATTGTCAATAACAATGTATTTTATGATCTCTACTCAATGAAAATATCATTTATAAATGTTCATTTGATCTTTACAGAAGAGGAATATAAGACTATGTTTAAATGTGAATATAAATTTAATAAATTCAAATATGATTATTTGCAACAACTAAAACAGCAAAAACAACTTAAATAATTTTAAAAAATAAAAATAGAACAAGATAATAATGAAAAAGAAAATATATTAGATTAATAACAAAAAGAGATTTTTATAAATTTCTTTCTTTTGTTGCAAAACTAAATAATATAATATATAATAGAGATATAAACATAATATATAAGACATAAAGATTTAAAAGGAGAAAAATGTTATACTTAATTTATTATGAAAAACAAATGTAAAAACAATAGACTAGAAATTCCAATTTATTGCACTGACAATGAAGATACAAAAAAATAAAATTGTTGATACTTATGTCAAACTAAATACTGGATATAACGTTTTAACAAAAGGAATTTCCTATTGATATAAATAATAACGTTAAATCTGTATTTTTATTGAAGAAAAATTTATAAAAATATTAAAGAAAAATGAATCTTCTTCTGAATTCATTAGTGCTTTTGTTGAATTAAAAGATTCCAATGAATATAAAAACAATTAGAAGAACAAACACAATCTAAAAATATAAAATATACAATTTCAGAAGTTGTTTTCATTAACAATTTGATTTATGCAATTGAAAAAAATTAAAACATTTTTAAAAATGGAAAAATATGAAGACAAAATGAAAGTGTTAAAATTTATATAAAGATTATGATAAAGCTTTTAAATAAACTTAATTTATATAAAGAAAAAACAAAAAATAAATCAAAATAAATGAACAATATCGAATTAGTTTAAATAATTCTGAGGGAAAAACTAATGTTGGTGACAATTTAAATTTAATTGTCAATTCAAGTGGTTTATTTATTGAAAAATTACAAAAAGATAATTTAAATGATAAAAACAAAGTAAAAATACAGAATCTATTTGTAGAATAATAATTAAGAAAGAGATGTTTAAAAACATTTCTTTTCTTTTTATAAGGAGAAAAATAATGAAGAAAATATTTATTTTAATGATGGTTTTGATGTTAACATTAGCATCATGTGGCAAATATAGATTACTATTTCAGAAAAAGAAGAAACAATTGGTTCAACAATGATGGTTTTACAAAAATGATAATTTATTACATAAATTTCATGGAAATAAAATTAAAAATATCATCAAATGATAATTCTCAAAGATATCGTGAATCACAACCTTATATATATGGACATATTGATAAATTATATTACGAAACAAATGAAAATTCTGCAATTGTTTATAATGATGACATAAAAATTAGATTATGATTTTTTCAGAAAAATAATACGATGACAAATAAAGATAAACTTCAATTAATTAATGAAATAAAAACAAATCTACTTTATGATTATATGTTCATTGTTGAGTCACAGCAAGGAACACCATTGTTGGTTTTTTCTGAAATCAAATAGAAAAATAAAAATAAATATCCTGAGAATAAACATTTTTACAGATTCGCAATTGATAATAAAGATATTATTTTATATAATGTTATATATGAAGTTTTTGAAAAATCACTAATTGAATAGAGAAAAACAATTTTTATAAAAAGGAAAATTATATGAGATATGATGAAATAAGAAAGATTGAGGAACTAAGTGAATATATTTTAGATAAATATGATGTGAAAAATTCCAATCACTAATATAGAAAAATTAGTAGAAAAGATTGGAGGAACTGTTGTTTTTGAAAACTTAAAAATATGATCATAATCACATTATAAAAACTGGAAATGAATCATTTATAATTAAAATTAACAATTTTTATTTTTCCAAAGGACAGAAAAATTAGTGATAAAGCACTAAAAAGAATAATTGCAAATGAATTGGGGCATTTATTCTTATATATGGGATATAAAGTAAATGATAAATTATGGAAAAACAATTTCAATTGCTGAAAACCACGTTCTCGATTATAATCAAAAATGTAGATGCACAAGTTTTTGGAAATTCGTTACTGATGCCAAGGAATGAATATGAAAAAGTTATAAATAAATATGCAAAAAAATAATATCATTAATACAGAAATCATTGCTGATTATTTTCAAGTCACATTAGGCAATGCAATAGAGAGAGGACGCACACTGGATATTTTTAATTCATAATATCAAAAAGGAATTTATTATATGAATGATTGGACATTAAGAGAAATTGAAGATTTAGCTGAAAATATTTTTATATAAATATGATGTAACAATTCCAATTGTTAATATCGAAGAGTTAGTTGAAAAACTTGGTGGAAAAAGTTGTTTACGATAATTTAAATTTTTGATTTTTAGTTGTATTGAGAAGATGGATGATAAATCATTCTTAATAAAAATCAACATAAATGACTACTTTTTACAAAAACATTATGGAGATGAAAACTATATAAAAAGAATAATTACGATGAATTGGGTAATTTGTTCATATATATGGGATATCAATTAGACAATGAATTGTGAAAAGTCGTTTTTCGACAAAAAGAATATCACATGGGTTATGGAAGGGGTCAAAATTTCCACTACAGTCTACTAATGCCAAAAATATTTTTACGCAAATTATATATATGAAGATGAAAATCACATGATTAATACACAAGATGTCGCTGATTATTTTAACGTTTTGGCGTGGAGATGTTATTAACAGAGGAAGAATACTTGGTTTTCAATATATAAAAGAAGAGAAACTTTTCTCTCTTTTTATTGCAAAAACAAATTTACGTCTGTGAAGATGTTGGTAAAAATGTCGCAAAAGCAGAAAGAATCCAACAAACTTTAGCTTGTGGGTAGTTCACTAGAGGAGAACTCTGTTTTTCAATATATATATTTGCAAAAACAGAAAAATATTTTATAATATTATTTGTAAAAGCTATATTATATAAGACTTACAAAGCTTAAAGGAGAATTTATGTTATATTTAGTTTTACTACGAAAAATAAATGCAAAAACAATAAGATAGAAATGCCAATTTACTGTGCTACTCTAAACGTTTATATAAAGTGTAAATAATTCTTTACTTTTATAAACATCTATGTTATACTAATATAAAATAAAAATAAAGTCAGGGAGTTAAATGATAGTCAAGAGAATAGTTAAATTTAACATAAAAAGAATCATGTTGATTATAACTATATTAAACAACAATTAATAGAAAGTAAAGAAATCTATAACTATACAAATTATATTATTAGACAAATATTTTTCAAAAATCTAAAAATAATAAATGTAATATGGACTTTATTACAGAATATCCTGAATTAAAAGATTTATTTTTAAAAATATATTGAAGAAGATAAACAGTTCACCAGTCTGTTTAATAATATTATTTGTAAATTTACAAATTAAAAAGAATTTTCTGTTAATACTAAAATTGTTCAAAGTATAGTAAAAACTAAATTCTGATTGGAATTCTTATTGGGGCTATTAAAGTTAGCTAAAAATAAAAACAATATGACAAACCAATTAATATTCCTGAACATAAAAACAATACAATTTAGTAGAAGATAACAACCAAGTGCTATCTAAGAAAACTAAAACTTGGATTTATCGGTACTGGACAAAATGAAACAAGGATTTAAACTTGCAGATTCTCATAAAAATTTAAATTGTAAAAGTTTTAGAATATTTCATAAAAATAATAATTTTGTTTGTGAGTTAATTTATGAAAAAGAAATTAACGATCAAAACAGTTTCTACTGGAAAAGGTAGCCAGTATTGATTTAGGATTAGAAAATTTATTTACGGTTGCCTTTAATTATAACAAAAAGGAATTTCTTTTAAAGGTAGTAAAATTAAAATCTATTAATCAATATTTTAATAAAAGAAAACCAGTAAATCTTTATAACTTACTCACAAAAATGAGTATTGTTCTAAAAGAATATTACATTTATTTTATAAAAAGAGAAGAACAACTCCTGTAATATTATTGGTTATTATTCTAATAGATTAATGGAACTTTTAGTAAATGAAGGAATTTCTACTAGTGATTGGAGCTCAATAAATAAGGAAAAGATAAAAATTAATATTGGTAAAAGTAAAATAATCAAAACTTTGTAAACATTCCATTTATTGAAAGGTATAGATATTATCAACATATAAAGCAGAGGATTTAGGCATTAAATGTATAGAACAAGAAGAAAGTTATACATCTAAGGCTAGTTTCTGACAATGATAATATCCCTACTTTTAATGGAAGATGAAAATCAAAACATACATTTAGTGGTAAACGAATCACTCTGTAATCTTTTACAAAACTAAAAATAATCAAATTATAGATGCAGATTTAAATGGGGCTTTAAACATCATGAAAAAGCAAATATAAAACATTAACTCAATTAGATTATTTAAAGTTTAATAATATTTTTCACAAAGTGTTAATATAACAATAAGTATATATAAAGTATTGTAATAAATGCAGTTAGTATAGCTACACAATAGTTATATTTCATATAATTAATAAGAACATACTAACACGGTGGTTGTGTAGTACAGCCGATATGAAATCAATATTTGCAATTTAATATTATTCTCTATAAATTTAATTAACGTCACATTTGTATACTAATTTCACTAGTCTGGGTTTTGTTTTTCACATACATCAACACTTTTATCTTTTGTTGGTTCATTAGTACCAAACAATATACAAAAAGTAGCTTTTCTAAAGAAAATTTTTAAGAATACAGAAGATAATGAATTTTCATCTGAGGTTATTGATTGTTTTTAACGCTGAAGGACGCAAATGAAAACAGAAGAAAGAATCAAAGTGAAGTAAATTCAAAAATGTACATACTATTTCTGAGTTTTGTTAATCCATGATTTACTGTTCGCAGTTGAAAAATTAAAACAACTTTGAAATGGAAAAATATAGGATAAAATTAAGATTTTGAATTTGTGTAAGGATTACTACTGCAAAAAGCATGTGATAATAATATTGATATCAAAAACCAAAGAATATAGAATTAGTTTAAACTAATGCCTGTGAAAATGAAATTGAGATGAAGTAAATCTCATTATCGATACAGATACTTATGCATTATAAATATACGAAAGAAGAATGTAAGGAAGAAAAGAGCAAAAAGTGAGAAAAATCACTATAGAATAGGAGTGTTTATGGAAATTAAGATTTCTTTTTAGGATTATTGATCATGAAAATTTAGTAAAAGAACTTACGGATGTTGTTGCAAAAATATGGTGGGGTCTGCATTGATGTAGACACTACTCCAGACATGAAAGATGCTGATTAGTGGCATAAAAAGAGAGGATAAATCTTCTAAAAACTTTACATCTTTTTCTTATATTCATTTTTACAAAAATCAGACATTATAATTATATAGAAAATTCAGAAAGGAGGGTTTTTCGTGAAAAATATAGAAACTTTACAAAAAGATTACACTATAACGAATAAATATATGGATGTAAAAATAAATTTCAGATATGATGGACAAATTTATGAATATGATAGAAGGGATTCTAGTTGTGAATTGGAAAAATGTAGAATTGTTCACAAAAATAAAAAGACGAAAAACAGAATACTGTATACACACTTACTATATATAATGGGATTGGTACTTATAAATATGAAATGAAATGGACAAAAACATTGATTAATGAAACTTTTTGATAAACTAAAAGCTGGAAGGTTTAGTTGACTCAAATTACAGACTACAGAGATTATGATGAACAAAAACAAAAAGAAGATTATAAAATAGAGTTCACAAAAACAACTATAAAATAAAAATTGTAATGGTAAAATGATTGAGGAATATGATTTTAAATTTATTTATAAAAATCACGCATATGGGGTTTATGTTACTAATGAACAAATAGAGATTATTCTGAAAAACAGCCCATCTTTATAAATACAACAATGATTACTCCAAATACAGACCGATTTCCAAACACTTTCCAAACAAATTACAAAGAAAACAAAAACCTAATTCTGAAAACAAATTGATGAAAAAGGATTGTTAACAAAATTTGTTTACTGAAGATTTAATGGAGATTTTAAATACAAAATTCAATTTTCATATAGATCAAAAATGATAGATGAAAAGAAAAATAAAAACCATAGAAATGGAAATTGACAAAAATAATTTAAATATGATAAAATTAAATTTATATGGAAAGAACTATATCTTAGAAAAGAAAAATAACAAATATGAAATTGAAATTGTGAATTTCTTGGTCAAGAAAAATAATATATGAGTCTGAAAAATGGGTGTATGTTGATGAAATTGAAATTTGCAAATTTAATGGAAAGGAATTGGGTCAGGAACTGGGGAACAATTTGTTCTGATAAACAATTAAAATTATTTGTAAATGAAAGATCCTATGAAGATTTAAAAAGAAATGGTAAAGATATGATGAAAGAAGGTTGTGATAAGAAGGTGTGGGAAGAAAGGACGTAATTATGGGGTTATTGGTAGAATAAAAGAACATTTGTTTTGTTTTTGGATTTTCCATCAAAATCAATGAAAACAGAATTTAGTTATAAATTAGGTTCAGAGGAAACTAGAAGACTTAGACAAATTAGTTCATCATCCAGATGGGTTTATACTGAAGAAAAATCTTAAAACACAAGAGATAAAAGATTTTGATGTTTTAGTAAATGATGAATCTGAATTTGTTTATCAAAAACTTGTAGCTTTTTGGAAGACCACAAGACTTGACAAATTAGTTTATAGCAAATATTGGTACTGCAAAGGCTGTTGCTAATTTTGGAAGAGACAAAGACCTCAGATATTTTGTTCATGATAATTCAGTTACTATCAAAATAACGGTTGAGAGTTTAAACGGGTTACAGGATGAAATTTAAAGAATGATGATAATGACACAGTAAGACTTTTAGCATTACATAGTTTAGATTTACTAAAAGTTGGAAAAAGAAGTCTCAGATTAAATCTTTGATAAAGATGGAAATGACTATCTGAATTTTCTGAAAATTATATAATGTTAGATGTCCAATTTACAACAAATATTTGAAAACAAAAACTATTAAATGTTTATGTAAATGATGATGTAAAAATCTTACATGAAGATAGGTAGATCATCTATGATAATGAATTAAACCCAGATTATTCTTTTATGGATAATAAAATTTCTAAATTATCTACAGAAGATATACTTTAAAAATTCTAAAAGGATAAATCTTTTATAATAAGATTCATTTCTGGAAAATATTGTATATTTTTCACATAATCGTTATAATCACTGTTTCACGCTACAGCTGACAGTAAAACGATGCATCGATATTGATGATAATGAAATTATCTTCATATATAAGTATCACTTGCAAATAAATATGAGATCAAAAGAACCATACGAACTTTGGAATATCATATTGATTTTGGAGGATTATTAATTTGAACAAATTTGTTAAATAAAATATCTACAAATTTGTTAAAAGGAGACAAATGAAAAGAAAAATTTTATTCATGTTAATAATTTTTACTTCATTATTTTTATTTGCTTGTTCTTATAAAGAACAAAAATAGAATATATAAAGGTCCACCAGTTAAAAATATATGAAAATATTTGATAAAGATGAACTGCTTACTGGATTTAAGCGGTTATGATATAAGTTTAGATTACAGAACTGAGTATTCTTGATCATCCAATCGCTAGAGAAAATAAATATATTAAAAGACATTTAGCACATGTGAGTTTATTAGATGACAATTACTTTTATCCTTTATATGGGGCTATATGATTATTCTTCTAGTGATAATAGTGATAATAGACCTTCATATTCAAGAATTATTTTATTATCAACAATTGATGGACAACAATAGAAATTGATAATCAGTCAACACTTTCATAATGAAAAAGTGATTCCAGATTATGACTACTAAACGATCAGTTTTCAACAAAATCAAATGACTTTAAAAGTGATACATTAAGAAAAATAATGCTGTTTATTTTCACAGAAAGATGGAAAGATTTTACATGTCTGCGATAGTGTAAAAAGAACTCTTATCTCCATATTATAATATAAACGTTTATAAACTATATGTTGATGATGATATCACATTTTATGATTTTAATTATAAAAATTGTAAACAAAATAGTTTAAATTAAGAGAAGGATTTTTCTCTTGTTTTTATTTCCAAACATGTTATAATAAAATAACAAAAATAGTTTTCTAGAAAGGATTAACTATGAAATTTGAGGATTTACTTAAAAATAATTGATTTCGGACAATAATAAAACAATTCATTTAGTAGAAAATAATAAAATGATTTTAGATTCGAACCAACAAAGAAAATTTGATTTATTTAAAGAATTTTTGATAGAACTGTAATTGATTGATTTTACCACCGACAATATTTATCAAATTGACGATTATGATAATTATTATATCAGTGATGCTGACAAACTACAAGCATTAGCATCAAATCAAAATTGACATAATTATTCATATGGATACAATTAAAAATAGAAAAATTATAAAAAGGAATAAAAATACATGAAAAATAAAGAAAATACAACAAAAGAAACTAGTACAATTCAGAAAAGTAGAAAACAAAATAAGAACAAGTTTTACCAAAAATATATGGAAATGAATCACTCCATGCTTATTTGTTAACAATGATTGCAAAATGCCGATGAAAATATCAATGAATTCCTAGAATATTTTGAAACAGAAAAGAAATTGACTTAATTACAGTTATTACTATTTTATATAATATTCCATGAAGAAGGTGATAAAGAACAATATAATTTTCTTTTATAATGCATTATCAAAATTAATGTACAAACTTTTAATGAAGATGTGGCACAAAAATGGAGATGTTGAAAAGAAGACTTTGAGTGTTTAGAAGTAGATTATTTTAAAACAAGCATTCTTAGAAGTGTCAACCCTGATTCAATTGAAATTTTCATTGACAATTTACTCGGAGAAACATTGATATGAATGTGAAAGCCAGTGGAACATTACTAAGAACTGTTTTCCTTTATATCACAAATACAGATATTATTCCAAAAAGTGAAAGAACACTAGATAAAGCATTAGAATTATTGTCTATGATGTACACTTCTGGTTAGTGATGATCGGGGAAGAGTCTGAGCTTTGACAAATTGGTTTTCTTCTTTGTGAGGGTGAAAGGAAATTGAGGATCGGGCTTTTTAAATAGTTATATGTTCAGCAAGAAAATCCAAATTGATGAAAAACAAAGGGCTTTACAATTAGTGCATCCGAATTAATGAACATATTAATATGAACGGACTAAAATGAATCAGATGATTGCTTTATCATGGAGAGAGATGTTTTTATACTTAATTTTCAGAATTGGAGAACACCTCATACTAAATTATAATAAAAATATTGACATTTTTCACATAATCTATCATAATAAAATAAAGAGTCTGGAATCAAGTAAAAGAAAAAGCAGAATGGAATGTAGTTCAGCGCAGAACGATCGGCTGTTAACCGATGGGTCAGCGGGTTCGAGTCCCATCTTTCCAGTTATCTGACATAGAGAATTTGCAATCCGCGATTTGGGATCAAGAGACTGAAAGCTCGACTCTTCTATTCAGACTAATGATTCACTTATTTGTAAACCTCAGATGACCTGCATGGTCATGTTTATGTTTTATTTAAAAACTTAATATTAATTATAAGGATATGATTGTTAAACAGCTGGTAGAAGTGCCAACAATGTAAACAAGAATAATCAAAAATAGTAAAAGTAAAATTACTGTATTTATAAAATATTTAAAATATTATGTAAGATATAACTTTATACCAGATAAAAGAAAAATATTTACTATTAATATTGATGTATTAAGATGAACAAATTGTCTATAATATATTTAGTTAAAAATTAGAAAAGGATGTGATATATTGAAATACACAACAGAAACAAAATTATATATTAAAAACAAACAAAGATATAATCGAATATTTTTGACGAAGTTAAAAACACATATAGCTACATCATGAGAAAAGTCTATTATATAATGAGGAATAATCTCAAATTAAAAACAATTTACTAAATACTAAATTACAAAAATGAGTATAATATAAGTAATAGAACTGCTAATCTATTATAAAAACAAATCAGGAAGAATTAATTGATAAAGGAATTAAAAACAGAAATTAAAACAAAACAGAATATAAATTTAAAAATATCTGAAGAACTTGAAAAATTAATTCCAGTATTAATGGATTGAAAATTAAAAAGCTGAAAAGAACAATGATTAAGGAAAATACAGAAACTTAAAAACCAAAGTTGCTTTTATGAAAATAAGAAAGATAAACTTATCAATAAAAATAAATTTTTAAATTATCAGATTGAAAAACAATAAATTTTAAAATAACATTTGGAACTAAAAAGTTATTTAGACAAAATTTAGAAGAATTTCTAAATAAAAGAGACAATCAAATAATTTTTGTGGGAAACAAATACGAAAACTGCAATCAAACTTTCCAATTGAAGCATATATTCAAAACAAAACCAGTTTCTTGTTAAAATTAGAAAAGATTTCAAATATAAAAATGAAAAGGAGAAAATCGTTATGTTTATGGAAAATGTTTTTAATAGTCATAAAAACTATTAAGAGAAATATTAAACCAAAAAGTTCTCCGTTAACATATAGAATAATAAAAAGAAACAATAAATATTATTTCATAATGTATATTTGAAATTACATTAATAATTTGAGTCTAACAAGAAATACTTATGGAAACAATAGGAATTGATTTTAATAAAGGATTTGTGGCTATCTCTCAGATTAATAAATATGGACATTTAGTTAAAACCGATAAAATGATATATAGGGTTTGGAAGTGGAAATAAAACTAAAATGATTTACTATTAATAATAAATAAACCAACAAAAATTAGCAATAAAACTGAAAAGATTTAGTAATGAAGATTTAAACTTTTTAAAGACAAAATCTAAAGTTACAAAAAGGAAAATCTAAAAAGATAAGGAATATAATAAAATGCTCAGTTTGGCTTATAGAATATTTTAACAGAACTGAACAAATATGTAATAAAAAGAATGTAGGATTAATAAAGTAAACCCAGCTTGGACTAGTCTGGATTGCCAAAAATAAATTTTTGTAACAAAATGAAACTAAATATTCACACGGGGCAAGCTTTGGTAATAGCAAGAAGAGGTACGAATATTAAAGATGCCATATAATATAAACAATAGAAATTCCGTACAAATGGATGTTTTGACTAGTTACAAAGTCATACATCACTATATGGGAAGCTTTAAGGAAATAAAAATGACAATAATGTATACAGTGGCAATTGTCGAACAATCAATGTTATTATTATTTAAAAAGAGATACCGTATGGAATTTGAAACAATTCTAATATAAATTTTGATAATTTATATATCTCTATAATCAATCTTGTAAATTTTATAACTTTTTATAAGTTTACTTGTTACGGTTTGGAGAACATTGTTCTATAAATTAAGAAATTCTAAATAAATATAATCGAAGTTAAAAATGATGAAAACCAAGTCGAAAAAAATGGGTGAATTATCCACTTTTTTTATTATTAATATATATTTTCCATTTTATTTTTATATAAAAAGGAGGAATAAAATGAACGAATTAAAAGTATTAAATAAATATGAACAACAAGAAAAATCAATTTTATCAAGAGGAAAAATCTTATGATGGCGGTGGCTATGACAATACTTGTGTTTATGCCACATTGAATATAATGGTCATGAATATTCTTATGAAGAACTAGACTACAATGCTGGTTGTTTTCGTGATGATTATTCTATTTATATTGAAGATGAAAAATAAAATTTATTGTTTGATTATCATTATTACATGGATCAAGATAGATATGAATTTCATTGTTTCATTAATAAAGATGTAATTACTGAAGATTTTTATAAACAACTACAAGAAAAATAAATTACTTAGAGGTGACATTCAATATAATGAAATTTTAGATTTTAATTTTTAAAAAGGATTTTGCTAAATTAAATGAAAAACGAAAAAGAACTGGACCTTATGAATGTAATTCTAAGTCAGAAAGAAATGGTGGAAATAAAACAAGAGAATCAGAATTTATGTTTAAAGCTAATGGAGATGTTTATTTCTACAAAATAAAAGATACCCCAAATTTGGATTCAAAATTCTAGAACTATATAAATATAATGAAAAGAATGAAACACTAGAAAATGTACTTTCATGGACAAAAAACATGATTATAAAGAAGATAAACAGTAAGATTTAGAATGGACGGAAATTCAAAAAGAATTTAATAAAGAATTGTTTGTGGAAATCGGGATGAAATTTGACATTAATCTTTTGATGAAAATCTGTTCAAAAATGCAAATGACATTGAGGTTGTTTATGATGAAAAAGCAATAGAAATTGCGATTTGTGTGGAATCAAATATGATGGGAAAGAATATTCATTGACAAATTTTCACAACAAAGAAAAACATGAAATTAAAATTAGAAGTGAAAAGATGAAATTTTTAAATATGAATTTAACGAAAAACGGAAGAAACAAAAATTGAAATTGATATGAAAAGTTTACAGAAGAAGCTATAAGGCTATAATGAAGAATAAGATGACAAAAGAAATGATGCCAGCCACATTGGTTTATGCACATATAAGATAGTGATGAATTAGATTCTTTAGCCAATCAAAATAAAATACAAAAGTAAATGATGATTTTGAAAGATAAGGGATAAAAAGTTTATGATTAAAAATTATATCATGATATAGAAAAAGTGAATATAATCTTAAAAATTATAATTTAAAGGGAAAATGTTTTAGATATCACAAATTTTGATTTTAAATATAATGACAAAACATATATTTATGTAAAACACGAAATATAATGAAATGAAAAGATGTTTCTGATTCGTATCTTTAATGAAGAAAAAGGAATTGAGAGATAAAATCCAACAAATGAAGATTCTTCATTTATTGGAATTTCTCGGATGTTTTGAAAAAGTTAAATAGAAACGAAATTACATTAGATTTTTAATGAATTACAAAAAGAGAATTTAATCCAAGTCATCTAGGGTTATAATAATATATATGAAACAACTATAAAGTATTCTTTCTAAACAATATGAAAATGACAAAGAAACTGATTTCTTTTGTGTAAATGAGAAATACTTTGAGAATGTGATGAATCATCACATTATAGTAGTGAACATTTGTTTAAATTGAATGACAATGTTTATAAATTAGATATTGCAGAAAAATACATATCCAGATGAAGATTTTTAGTTATTATGGAAAATTTAATTTAAATTTAGTGATCCTCAAAACTGGAAAATGAAAAATGGTTTTTCAATTGCAGAAGATAATAATAAAAGAAACATTGTTTGTGATAAAAACCTTTAGATAAAAGATTTGATTGAAAAATAAATTTAAAAGATATAAGATTAAGCGATAAAGATATTCAAAAAGCAAATGATTTACAATGAAATAAATTCAAATTATAATGTTTACAAAATCAATATTGATAATAAAACATACACAATTAAAATGTCAAAATAGAAATGAAAATAATGTTACAATTGAAAAATGAAAAATGGAAAGAAAATTTATGAAGAATACAATATCTTAAATAATATCATGCAAAGATTCGATAAAAATGAATTAACAAAAAGAAGTTTATGATAATATAGTTTTTGGCAACATTCATCAAAAATTATAAGCTTTCCATATGACTATATTTGTAAATCATTTACAGATATTTCATCACAAAAAAAGAAACTTGTAAAGAAAAATACACTAGAAACAAGATAATATAATTATAAAGGAGGTGAATTATGATTGAAATTTTTAAAAAGAACAGAAAATAATTTAGGCTTAAATGATACAAAAACCATCTTCAAATACAATAACAATGAATATTCTCATGTTGGCATTAAAAACATCAAAAATCGACATTTGATAATTTCATTCGTGATAATGAGAATAAACTTATTTTAAGAGAAGAAAATATGATTGGAGAACCATATAAACTTATCATTATAAAGAGGTTTTAGATAAGAATTTTATTGATGAATTAAATAAGAGGGAATGATTACAATTAGTGAAGATAAATATGATAAAGCTGAATCATTTACTCCTGTAGAAACATTTATTAAAAACAATAAAAATGAAAAAGAAAACAGATATTTGTAAAATTAAAACCAAGAAAAACTGGTGTTTATCAACAACTACTGATTTTATGTTTAAATATGATAATCAGTTTTTTACTTTTAAAACTAAAAACATGATTTAGATGAAGAAAGAAATAAAAACACAAAACTTTTCAAATTATATTTAAACGATGAAAATGGGGATAAAATTAGCAATTTAGGAGATTTATATGTTTCCAACGGAAAAAGATTTATTTATTGAAGAAGTTAGTTTAAATGTTGATAGTAAAACAGATAAAAACAATATTTTTGAATAAAATAAATGATTTTTGATCTTAAATTAAATGTTGACTTTGGAAATTATTATAAACAAATTTCTACAAATAAGGAAAGCAAACGAACAGTTAATAGACATCGATTTTTATGACAAGGATTTAAAATCAAAAATTACATGTTCCATAAAAACTCAAATTCCAATAGTATTAGTACAAATAATATTAGAATTTATAAAGAAAAAGAAAATCTTGTTGGCACTGAAATTAATAAGGTAAAATATAGAAGCAAATATTTCAATGAAGAATTATTTAATATTATCAAATCAGATGCACATCTTTCTTCTTTTATTAATGAAAAACATATTCAGATATTGTAAAGAATGGAACTGATTTATCTCAAAATAAAGTTATTTTATCAAAAAGAAAAGAGATTGAAAGATAATCAAGCAAGATAGGAGGTGAATATGGAAAAATGATTTTCAAATATTAAAACAAAAATGATTTGATTGATTTCATATACAATGGAAAAGAATACAATCTTACAAAAACAGATTATAATGAAAGCGAATATGAATATTATATAACTAAAGATAGAGATAAAATTTGTTCATTAGTTGATTATCATGCAAATGATGGTTTTCGCTTTCTAAATTTAGCAGATAAAAAGAGTTTGATTTAGATTTTTAACACTTTAGTTGAAAATAAATTAATAAACGAAAAAAATAAAATTACAATAATATTTATGATTTAAATTTTCAGAAAGAAATATCAGAAAATAATAATTGTAAAGAAACGTCAATGAAAAATTATTCTAATGGAGAAAATGATGACTATCAAAACATCAATATCTACATTTAATTTCAATAATAAAAACATATTTTGTCACAAAAGATGGTGATTACCAATACTTTTATATTCAATAGAAAAATACAATAAAGATTCAAATTTAATTGAAAAATGTAATGGAATTTAATAGAACTATCAAAGAAGATAATTTATTAAATATGAAGTTTTTGAAAAAACGAAAAATATTAATGATGAACTTTTAGAAAAATAAATAAAGAATATTTGTTGATTTAGATAAAAGCTTGTTAACTTCTGCAAAAATATAAAACATATTGGTTGATGACAAAAATGATAAAAGCTTATTTTCGAAATAAATAACATATGAATTAGAAAAACAAACAAATGAAGACAATGAAAATCAATATCATTTCATCAATTGATACAACTGTTAAAATGAAAAATTCTGAAATAATTTTTAATTTTCTCACCAAGATGAATTTTCAAATGGAGATACAAAGTAAATTGATTTTAATAAAAATGAATTTACAAAAGAAATTTATGAATCAATAATGTTATCAAGCGAGTTATATGATTTGATGCATGTTATTAAATATTCTTTAAAATATGAAGATTTAGAAATTGACAAAGATGATTTAGAAAGATAATTTAAAAGAATGTTAATCCTATTCTTTTTCTTATCAAATCAATCATAATAAAAATACAAAAGGAGATAATATGGACAAACTAATTATTAGAAATTATAAAGAACAATTTAGAGGAAAATAACTCAAATTTTTCTAAAATTTAACAGCAACATTGGAATATAATGGAAAAACATACTTTATACTGGAGGGAAAGCTAGATGGAGACTTTTGACGGAACAGAAATGAAAATAATATTCTTATTTTTAGATATTCGCAAGATATAAAAATTCACAAATCATCAATCTTTTGATTAATAAAGAAGAAATATCTAAAGAATTTTATAATGAACTAATGAATAGTAATTTATCTGATTTGAAAATTAATTATGACGATCTATATGATTTTAATTTTCAAAAAGGACTTCACACAAAAATTTTAGACAGCAGAAACAGATATTTTAGAAGTAATTTTTATGAGTCGTGATGATAATGCTTTTGTGGATTATGTTTTCAAACACACTAACAATGTTTATTATATTTGTTATGATGTTAATTTCACCACCAATACCAAAACCATCATCATTATATATAATGTAGATGAAGATTCCGATAATAAAGCTTTTATGTTTAACATTTAAAAACAACAGCACTATTGTTGATGAATATGATGAAAACGAAATCAATATTCCATTATTAATGAAATTAGAAAAAGAATTTTCAGACCTTAATATTCATTCTTTTCTTTCTGCAATGAGAATCAATAAATATTTAGTTAAGGATGAAATTAAAATTACAAATTTTATATGATGGGGTGATTTAAAATCATCCACAGTCGGTTTATTAATTTGTCAGAATCAACATTTGTTCATGAAGCTAAACACTATTGGTGAAAATAAAAAGAAATATTTTACATATAGGAAGAAATTTGGAACTATTTTTGATGAACTAATTTATTATTTTTGATGAAAATGTTACAGAAGATTTTAGTGAAATTACATATGCTGATAATAAAACCAAAAGATGTTTTTGACAAAATATTTTCATTATATGATGTGAATTATGAAACAATGTTAGAAAGAAAGAAATACAATCTAAAAAGAAATCTACAATTGATAAATTTAGATTTGTAAAGAAAGGAAATATATGAATAACATCAAAATTGTAAATGATGAACTTGCAGCAAATGGAAAAATAAAAATATTGTTTTGATTACGATGGAAAAACATTTCTTTATGAAGGATCTGAATATTATGATTATATTGAGATTTATTATGAAGACAAAAATTGTTTTCAGTTATATTAAGCAAAAATATGATTGGGAAGAAGTAGAATATTTTATATCATTACAAATTAATAAAAGCATCATTACAAGAGAATTATTCTCTGAATTAAAAAGAAATGAATTTGATTAATGATCTTAATTATGACGATGCTTGTGATATTGGTTTTGATATTTTTGAATATTACACCAAAATACAGTGATGTACAAAATGCTAAATTAGAAAAACATTGCTTAAATAGTAAATAGATGAAAGAATTCATTTTTATGTTTAAACATAACAATGACATAATATCTCTGGAAACATTACAATAAGAAGTGCAGATTGGTTTATCAAAGATATAAATTTGATAAAAATATGATCATCTAAATAAACAGAATTTGTCTTTAGAT